>Ga0335076_10001465_pt1 | contig 22838 bp, 20 predicted proteins | sample Lox_Sample_25_FD_206717 | JGI IMG/M metagenome (GOLD analysis project Ga0335076, IMG submission 206717) | Soil microbial communities from Loxahatchee National Wildlife Refuge, Florida, United States - Lox_Sample_2.5 | ecosystem: Environmental > Terrestrial > Soil > Wetlands | place: USA... | reverse complement strand
GGTTGTTTGTGCCGCTCGGAGTCCTCGCCGATGGACCATTCCCGGAACACTACGAGCCGATTGAAAGCCCGATCAAGAATCCCTTGCATCCGAACCAGTCGAATAATCCGCTCGTCAAGAAATTTAATTCGCCGTTCGATAAATTCGGCGAGCCCGAGGAATACAGCATCGTCTGCACGACTTACCGGTTAACCGAGCACTATCACTACTGGACGAAGAACAATCCCATGAACGTGCAACTGATTCCCGAACCGTTCGTGGAAATTCCAGTCGAACTGGCACAGGAAAAAGGAATCCGCGGGGCCGAGCCGATCAAAGTCATCAGCGCTCGAGGGACTTATGTCGCGAAGGCCTTCGTCACCCGCCGGCTCAAGCCGATGACCATCGACGGGAAGAAGGTCTATCAAATCGGCCTGCCCATTCATCAGGGTTTTAGGGGAATTGCAGAAGACGCAGGCAGAGACGCTCGCACACCCGCCAACCTTCTAACCCCCGCGGTGACCGATCCGAATGCACACACGCCAGAGAGCAAAGGCTTTTTGGTCAAAGTTGAAAAGGCTTAGGCGGACTACATATGAGCCAGGCATCGACCGAGATCGTACGAATTTCAGGACACGCTGGAACTGTACCCGGCGCCGGCCTGAACCGCGAATACGAGGTTTGCAAACTCGTAGACACGACCACCTGCATTGGTTGCAAGGCTTGCGAAGTAGCCTGCCTCGAATGGAACGGCTACACCTTCACCGAGACTACTTTTGACAACACCTACCAGACCATGCCGGAAACGGCGTGGAACTACTGGAACCTGATCAAGTTCAACGAGCACGAAAACGAAGATGGCAATCTGATGCTGTTGATGCGCAAGGACCAGTGCATGCATTGCGCTGATCCGGGTTGCCTGGCCGCGTGCCCGGCAGATGCCGCCATCGTCCAGTACGCCAACGGAATTGTCGATTTTCAGGAAGCGAATTGCATTGGTTGCGGCTATTGCATGACCGGCTGCCCATTCAATATCCCGAAGTTCAGCCCGAAGGCACGCAAGGTTTTCAAGTGCACGTTGTGCAACGACCGCGTCTCGCAGGGACTCGAACCGGCATGCATCAAGACCTGTCCCACCGGCTGCCTGCACTTCGGTACCAAGGCAGAAATGAAGGAACTGGCTGGCATGCGTGCGCAGCAACTTCGGGAAAATTCCGGTTACCGCAATGCCGGAGTCTACGACCCCTCTGGTGTTGGTGGCACCCACGTCATCTACGTCCTGCACGATGCGACGAATCCCGAGGCTTACGGAGGACTGCCAAAGAATCCGCAGGTTCCCCTGATGGTTCGCCTATGGAAGCATCCTCTCAAGTGGATTGGCAATTTCGGAATTATTTTCGGAGCGGTCGGAGTATTCATTCACTATCTCCGATTCGGACCCAAGATCGTGAAGGAAGATGAGCAGCATGGAGGTACACAATGATCCGCGGCAAGTACCTCCTTCCCAATGGGCGAGTCCTGCGCTATTCGTTCCACGAGCGGATGATTCACTGGACGGCAGCCGTCTCCTACCTGTATCTGCTGCTCAGTGGCCTGGCGTTCTGGAGTCCATGGCTTTTCTGGATTGCTATCGTGCTCGGCGGCGGAACCGTCGCGCGCGAACTGCATCCCTGGTTCGGTGTTATTTTCTCCGTCGCCGTCTGCCTGATGTACGGGATGTGGTCGAAACAGATGAAGGAGACTCCCGCCGACAAGAGTTGGTGGGCCTCGATTGGGCACTACATTCGCAACGAAGACGACAAGATGCCTCCGGCCGATCGCTTCAACCCGGGCCAGAAGTTTTTATTTTGGGGCTTTTTCGTGAATGGAATCTTGCTGCTGGTGACCGGGTTGATCTTGTGGCTTCCCCAATACATTCCGTGGAACTTGAGAATACTGCGCCTGATTTCGATTTTTCTGCACCCAGTCAGCGCGTTGTTCACCATCGCGCTTTTCATCATTCACGTCTACATGGGCACCGCGATGGAACGTGGGGCGTTTGGGTCCGTCATCCGCGGCGATGTGTCGCGTGCCTGGGCCGACCATCATCACCATAGCTGGTTCCAGCAAGTCCTTCGTGAAGAGGATTCTCCAGCAAAATCCAGTGGGGACTAAGCCGGCTGGCGGCATGAACCGCATTTGGGACGTTCGCATCCGGCGAGCCGGGGACTTGACCACGGCCTACCCGTTTGCCGCAGAAGCCCTTCGCTTCTACGCTCAACTGGCAATGCTTCAGCAGAGGCTTGCCTCGGAACTGGAGCAGGCTCCAACTCAGGTTTTCACGGCTGACAGCGCGTTCTGGAAGAGATTGAGTCTACCGGCGGTCCTTCCGCGGTTCTCGATTTTCCTGAGTAACATTCGAAAGATCGCTCCCGCGGCGCTGTCGCAATCTGCCGCTAATCTACTGCAGGAAGATTCTGCGAGGTGGTCTAGTCTTATCGAGGAATTCTGGCACTCCCCCTCGACCATTACCGATGTCATGCTGCAAAAAGACGCTAGCGTGACGTCACAGTACCTCACGTGGCTGTTTCTGCAGCCTTTCGCTGAATACGTGGCATCTCAACCGAAGCAAATCATCTCTGATGGAAACGCGCGACGGTGCCCGCTATGCGGCGGTGCTCCGATTGTTGGCGTCCTGCGCCCGGAAGGAGATAGTGCCAGGAAGTCGCTTGTCTGCATGCTGTGTGCGCACGAGTGGGCGTTTCGGAGAATCTACTGCCCGGCTTGCGGCGAAGAGCGGGAGTCGCACATGGCCTTCTATTCAGCGCCCGAAATTGCTCATATTCGGGTGGACGTGTGCGAGACTTGCCGCAGTTACACCAAGAGCGTCGATCTCAGCAAGTTCGGGCTTGCCGTTCCCGTCGTCGATGAACTGGCAGCTTTGCCTCTTGATCTTTGGGCCCGCGAAAACGGCTACCAAAAGCTCCAGATCAATGCGGTGGGAATCTGATTTGTTTCGGTCACAATAGTCCCTTCCGCGTGATTCGATCGAAATACGCCGAGTTGGAGAGCTTCCGCTCCTTTGTCAGTGAGCCGATCTGGGCTTCAGGGCATAGTATCCCTGCCGCGCCTGAACATTGATCTTGCTGTCCGACGTTTTCCCCGCCCCACCTACTGTCAACTTAAGCTTGTGAAACTTGCCGTCGAGCTTCTGCGGCGCGAATCCCAACACATACACATACTCCGGAGCGTCCGCCGTCCGCCGGAAGCCTTCCTCCATGTCGTTATTATTGTGGAAGTACGTACCTCCCGTTCCATCCGCCAACTGCATCATTACGCCACTCTGCAGGTCCGCCTCTTCCCGGTCGAACCGCTGTCGCATTACTGGGTCCGAAGGGTGCGCCTGGCTCGCGTTCAGCCCCACAGTCTCAAGTCCTCGCACATCCAGCGCGTTTATCACAATATCTGACTGCAGTGCGTGATCCACCAACTCCATTAGCTCCTGCCGCATGTCAGGCGCAAGGGTGAGGAAACCCGGCGAGACCAGCACAATACTTCGCCGGCCTGCCGTATTCGAGGTTCGCTGGATCACCTCGCGCAGCAACTGCAAAGACCGCCGGCTGTCGAAATTGCTGGCATTCAACACCTCGAAAGACTTGGCTGCCGCCAGCTTTTGCGCCTGCTGCAATTCCAACTTCGTACCGAACCCGTGGAACGCGCAATCGATCGTGTCTCCGACCGCCAAACCGACTGCATCCAGGTCGCCGCTGTTCACCATGAGATCGGACATGTACGCGCTAATGGGAGGACAATTCCATGCAGGGATCGTCGAGTGCGGCTTCAATTTCTGAATCGCCGCGTGCAGTTGGTCTCGATTTGTCGTAAAGTCCTCCGAGATCTCCCCCGAAGTCGTAAAAATCGCCACCCGATCCTCCAGCCGCAGCGCCGCAATGTGCCGCGAAGCAGCGGCTCCAGCTTCTGCCAGGTGGCCAATCGTGGCATGCACGTCGTCGAAAACGTACGCCACTGCGCGTTCTCCCGGCGGGGCTACGGGACGGTCAGCTACGAATGATGACCTCTCTCCGCCGACTTTTGTACGTTCCTCCTTCGGCGTCGTGCTCGTCTCAACCCCTTCCCGGCTCTCCACCGAAAAGTTGGTGATCGCCTGCGGCTTTCCGTTGTCAAATAATTGAAAGTCTTCTTTCTTCAAATTCCCAATCGCGTGCCCTTTAGAGTCCCGCAGCACGACGCTTACCGGAACCAGATTCACGCTGACCCGGATTGTCGACGCAGGCTCGCTCTCCCCCGTGGGTGCCGTTTCCCTTTTCGCGCTTGCCAGTTGCTGCGCTAGCGCTCTCTGCCGCTGCTTCTCGAGTGCCGCCAGCCTCCACAGGATTGCCAGATCGCCCGATTTCAGATCCTCATTCTGCTCCGCCGCCATACGCGCATCGTCTTCCCGCACCGCCTGCTCGCGCAAGATCGCGTATATATTTTCGCTTTCCTCCGCTTCTCGGGCGTCCTCGGAGAGCGATGCCGGTGCGTTCACACTCTCCCCGCTACCCGGAGCCGCACTCATCAGGATTCGTCCCATCGCATGAAACTTGTGGCAGTTCGCAAATACAAAAACGTTGCGCGTAACTTCTTCTCCGCGCATCTTGGTCGCCACGGTCGCCTGCACTGGAAGCAGGAAAGAAGTTCCGTCTGCGAAATCCACATCGCCATAATCCGTCAGCAATTCCGCGCTTTGTGTGGGAAACGACGACGGGATGTCCCGAGCCACCGACCGCAACCGCAGCAGGTCGCCGTTCTTTTGATCAGCCCAAAGTTCGCCGTCATAAGGCGGCGCAATCATCTCGTCCTCGGCATGCAGCCGCCACACTGGGTCGTTCTGTCGCATAATCCGGTAGCTGAAAACCCACGCAGAACGCCCGCTGTGACTGTTCTCTCCCGAGAATTCAAAAATCGGGTGATTGTTTAAATCAAAGATTGACCGTAGGCTGCCGCCGAACTGCCCGGTAGACCACAATCCCGCCGACTCTGTGATCGCCGTTGATGCAGGTTTCCCGTTCAGCTTGACGTCGCTGTAAGACTCGCTCCCATCCGCGTAGCGCACCAGCGCCGTAATCAAGTCCCGCGGGACTTTATTTTCTCCACGGTAGCGCGCCGTCCGCTGGTCGCAGATGAAATTTGGCATCTTCTGCGGCAGGGTCATCGCATACTCGCAGACGCCTCGCAACGACTCCGCATGCGCGATCTCACTCGGCAGCCACCCGCAATAGTCGGGGCCGATGTATTGCACATCGGAGTTCTTCGGAGGAGGGGCCGCCTTTTCGGCATTCTGGCTCGCTTCCATGGCCGGTGCTGCACTGCCCACACGACGCAAGTCGGCGATGATCTGCTCCGACAACTGCGACATCGTCTGAAAGACCGCATCCGGCAGCGAGGAGGCTCCTTCGGCTTTGCCTGATCCGGCGGCCAATTCGACATCGTCCAACACGCGGTGTAGTTGATATGCGATTTTCGCCGTCACCAGCGGCTCATAATTGACGCTACCCTGCAGGTCGGTGGGTACCATCTTCTCGCTCTTTTGCACATCGGTCAGGTGACTGAAGAGGACAAACTGACAGGCCGTATCGCGGGCCTCCGCTAAGGCTTTGCTCGTCTCGGATTCAGTAAGTGGAACCGCGTGAATCCTGATCTTGGACTTCTTGTCTACCTTGTGTTGATTAAGAGCTTTGACCAGCCGATCCCGTGCCTCGCTCGCCGATACCTGATTGGTTCCGCTGCGCATCAACGCGACCGCGATGGTCACGACTTGCTCCTGTTGCGAAGCGGCGGTTAGCGGGAACAACACGGCGCTGAAAAAACAGAGCAGGCGGATCAACCGAGGTGGGCGGAATCGGCGCATGGCTTGACCCGGAGTTGAAGTGCAACCGGCATCGGCCATCATACAACTACTACGATTCTTGATCTTGTCTGAATAGGGAGCGGTTTAAGTGGGATGCCCCACGTCTCGCCGCCTTTGCGAGACGTGGGAACAGGTGAATCCGTGGAACCTGCGCGATCTTTAGTTCGATGAATCGTCAGTTCGATGAATCGTCGCGCCGCTTCAGCGTCGGACGATCATCATCTTGCTTGTCATCGCCCTTCGACGTATCGCTCGTATTCGAGGTCCGCCGCAGGCTGGGCCGGTTCCCATCCTTCTGGTCGAGGAGCTTGTGCTTGTTCTCGATCGCCGCCAGCCGCGCTTTCACCTCGTCAAATTCCGAGGTCGTCACCACGTACTGTTGCTTTGCGGGAAGAATCTTTCGAATCTCGTCCTGCGACTTCTCAATCCGGTCGGGGGTCTGCGGGTGTGTATCGAAGGCCTTCGACAACGTTCCCGGTTTCTTCTTTTCCATCGCCTGGATCTTTTCGAAGAACGACACGAACGCCGACGGATCATACCCTGCGCGATACATGTACTCGATACCCAGGTAGTCAGCCTCGGCTTCGAATCCGCGCGAGAAATGCAGGAAGGTCAGCGGAATGCCCAATCCCATGCCTTCGTAGATTCCGTACCCCAGTGCACCGCCCATAAAAATCGCCGGCAGTGACGCCAGTTGCAGCAGGTTCATGCGCGTAGCTTCGCGCCCATAGTGGCAGGCTGCCACATGAGCAATCTCGTGCGCCATCACGCCCGCCATCTCAGCCTCTTCGTCCGCAGCCAGAATCAATCCCGAGTTCACGTAGAAGAATCCGCCGGGCAGCGCCATGGCGTTGACTACATCGGAATCGATGACTTTGATCGTGAAGGGTACTTGCGCGTCCGAATTCCGCACCAGGTTCTGCCCAATCCGGTTCACGTACTCGGTGATAACGGGATCGTTCACCAGCTTGATCTCCGCTTCGATCTGCTGGGCGTACACGCGTCCGCGCGCTACCTGCCCCTCAACTGAGTACCAGTTCCCTACGCCTCGGCCGCATCCGACGTTGCGGTTTCCGACGGCATCGACGTCGCTCTTGCCACCATCGTGCTTGATCTGGCTGTCATCCTGTGTAGGCAGCGCCGCCGGTGCAGGTTTCGGCGCATTCTGCACGTCGCTCGCTTTGGGCTGGCCATTGTCGGTATCAGGGCTCGGATTCTTCGCTGGCGGCTGCTGATTGGGATTCTGTTGCGTGGGAGTTTGCGTCTGCGGTTGCGTCTGTGTGGGATCCTGAGTCGGAGTTTGCGTCTGGGCCTGCGATCCCACCGCGAACGCCGCCATCGCCATCGCGCATGCCAGCCATCTGAGCTTCATAAAAAGTACTCCTTAGGGACTGATTATACCCCCGGGTGGAAGACACCTGGCCCCTTTGTCGGTTCTGTTGCATTAGACGCATTACCTTCGACTTAGGGTTATCCGAAGGTGGCGGGGTTCCAATGGAAATAGCCCAGTTTTTACAATTGAATATTTGCCCTTTGAATGGGGGTCCCACGCGTATCGCCGGCCTCCGGCCGGCTGCCGCGAGCGCATCCTGCGCGCGACGAAATTACGAATACGAAGGAATTGAGAGGGCTCTGTCGGGAAGGTTTCTTCGATCGATTCAGCTTTAGAAGGGCGCTTGGAAGCTGGCAGTCTACAACCTGAACCACGAACTCAATGAATAACGCGCAACATGATGCTTAATAAGCACTTACCAAGCTTTAATCACGAAGGCATGGAATCTCTCAGTCGCCCGGCGAGACGCCGGCGCCACACGTCCATGAGGCCCGCCAGCCCTACGACACCAGGCTCGGTCCTGACGAGCTCCGACCACCCGCGGATGCCGCCATCGCCTCCTTGACGGGCTCCGCAGCCGGTTTCGTCCGCAATGCCATGACTTCAGCAATACGCTGGCTTTCGTTTTGCTTCAACATCTGCCAATGCGTCAGCGCTTCCTTTTCCGCTGCCAACTGCTCCTGGTTGGCCTTGATGCGTTCGGCACAGCGCGCTGTCACGCGCGCCATCTCCCCCTCGATCTCCGCATTCTCTTTCGCCTTTCGGGCCTCGAACTCTTCCAGTTGGCGCTTCTGTCCGGCTTCGTAATTCTCCAGCGCCTGCTGCCGTTCGTTGGCATCGCGCATCAGGTCGTCCACCGACGAACCTGCCGCCTCGATCGCCATCAGCACCGACGCGCGCCGCGCCTCGTCCGACAAGTCACGGATTCGCTCGCTGTGCAGCATCTCCACCACTTTGGTCATGTCGTATCCCGAACGCGGCCGCAGGATTCCCGCCGCGCGATAGATGTCTTCATAGGACAGCAATTCGTTCTTCATTCCTGTCACCGCTCCCGATGGACGAGCTTGCATTGGTTGCACTGAAACCTCCGGTGTTACCGCGTTGATGGGCGCTTCGTTTCCGCTTGGCTCTCGCCGCCAGAATTTGGGAAACACACTCTTCGATTCCATATCATTCCTTTCGTGACTCGAGGGTCCGCCTTGCGCCCCGGATAAGCTGCCTTGTACGACCTCTCGCTTCGTCTCCCGATTCGGCTCGACTTTCACTGCGCTTCCTGTCGAATCTTCCCTCGTTTTCTCCGCCGCACTGCCCGCATGGTTCGCATGGTCTCGCCGAACTCCCAGCAGGAATTCCCGCCCGTCGCGGCGGCAGTTGCGCGCAATAGCCGAGAATTGCTCGCGATGCCACTTCACCGTCAGCCGCGATCCCACACCGATCGGCGCCTTTACCCGAATGCATGCGCCTGACAGAGACGTATCTTCGAGCGTTGCCGGAGCCGTCTTGGCCGCTCCGCCGGCATCTTCCCAGCTCACCTCCGCTCGCGCCCACATCGCCGTCCGCGGCTCGATGCCACCCTCGCTCATGTCTTCAGTATCGGCACCGCATGACCGAGGTTTAGTTACTACTGGTAGGTCGCCGCCTCGCTTGCTCCGCTCCTCATCGAGTCGTACCATTAGCGGCGCACCCCGTCACACCTGCTATCAGGAGCCTCTAATGTTCGATCGCCGGTACTTCATCTCTACTGCGGCAAGCGGTCTCGCCGCATCCCTTTTCTTGCCGAGCCAACTCGTCGCGCAGCTCGAAAAGGTTCCCTCTCTTCCGGACCATTCCCTGCTCGACAAGAACGAAGACGCCTACTGGGCCGCCATACGCCGCCAGTTCCTGATCCCGGAAGATGAGATTTATCTAAACAACGGGACCGTCGGCTCGAGCCCTGCTCCCGTCTTGCGCGCCATCTTCGACGGATACACCACAACCGAACGGATGGATCAGGCGGATCCCGAAGACTATCCGATCTGGGGATACGCGTCGTGGAACGAGTTCCGCGATCCGCTCGCCGAATTCGTGGGATGCACCCGAGACGAGATCGCCATGGTGCGCAACGCAACCGAGGCCAACAGCTACATTGCTAACGGTGTCGACATGCCGGCGGGCGACGAAGTGCTGATGACTGATCAGGAGCATCCCGGGGGAGAGCATCCCTGGAATCTCAAAGCCAAGCGCTATGGAATCGTGGTGAAGAAAGTCACCCTGCCGCGGCCGGTCAAAGATGCCGCCCAGGTTCTGAACTTGTTCAACGATGCCATCACACCACGCACGCGCGTGATCTTCTTCAGCCACATCACCACATTTTCGGGCGTTGTTCTGCCCGCGAAAGAACTCGCCGCGCTGGCACGCACGAAGGGAATTCTCTCAGCCGTCGACGGCGCGCACGTTATAGGCATGATGCGCCTGAACCTGCACGAGATCGGCTCCGACATGTACTCGTCGAGTCCGCATAAGTGGCTGATGGCGCCGAAGGGATCGGGATTTCTCTACGTTCGCGACGAAGTCATCGATCGCATGTGGAATACGATTGCCACCGAAGGTTGGGATGACACGAAGATCCGTGCCGAGCGCTTCCAGCGCATCGGCAGTTCGAACGTACCCGCGCTCTGGGGATTGCGCGCGTCCATCAAATTGGCGAACGACATTGGAATCGATCGCATCGAGCGTCGCCACCGTCAATCGGCCGATTACATTTTGGCCGAGATGCAGAAGCGCGGGGCGGAATCCTGGACTTCGCCCGATGCAGCGTTGCGTTGTGCGATCGTCTCCGTGAACGTACCGCCAGTCAATCGGATGGACTTGGAAAACTGGATGTGGAAGACTCAGAAGATCAGGATTCGCGGCGGCGATCCGCACAAGCTCCGCCTTTCAACGCCCTACTACCTGCAGAAGCAAGATATCGACCGCTTCCTGGCCAAGTTCGACGAGTACAAGCGGGAGAAAAAATCGGCCTAAGAGAACTCACCACGGAGACACGAAGTCACTGAGACAGCCTATGCCCTCTGTGACTCCCTGCCTCCATCGTCAACGAATCTGCGGAATCAGTCGTAATATTCCAGGCCCAGGTGCGTGATCAGTTCTTCGCCCTTCAGGTGGCGCAAAGTGTTCTTCAGCTTCATGAGCTGGATGAACAGATCGTGCTCCGGATACAGCCCCGGAACCGTCATCGGAGACTTGAAGTAGAAGCTGAGCCATTCCTGGATGCCGATGCCCTTCAGTTCCGAGCAGCGTTGTGCCAGGTCGAGGAACATTACAAGGTCGAGAACGATTGGCGCTGCAAGAATGGAGTCGCGGCAGAGGAAATCGACCTTGATCTGCATGGGATAGCCGAGCCATCCAAAGATATCGATGTTGTCCCAGCCTTCCTTGTTGTCCCCGCGCGGCGGATAGTAGTTGATGCGCACCTTATGGAACATGTTCCCGTACAGTTCCGGGTACAAGCCCGGCTGCAGGATGTGCTCGAGCACTCCGAGCTTCGATTCTTCCTTGGTTTTGAATGAGCCCGGATCGTCGAGCACTTCGCCGTCGCGATTGCCAAGAATGTTGGTCGAGTACCATCCACTGAGACCCAGCAGCCGAGCTTTAAACGCGGGCGCGAGAACCGTCTTCATCAGAGTCTGGCCGGTCTTGAAATCCTTGCCGCAGATGGGTGCTTCATTCTTCCGCGAAAGTTCGAGCATGACCGGCAAATCGACGGTGAGATTCGGCGCGCCATTGGCGAACGGTACGCCCTCCATCAATGAAGCGTAAGCGTAAATCATCGAGGGCGCGATCATCTCGTCGTTGGCGCGCAGGGCCTTTTCGAAAGACTTGACCGACTGGTGCGCTGCAGTAGGCTCGATATAGGACTCGGTTGAGCCGCACCACATGGTAATCAGGCGGCTCGCTCCACTTGTCTTTTTGAAATCGCGGATGTCGGCGCGCAACTGCTCGGCAAGATCCATCTTGGTCTTGCCCTTCTTCACGTTTGGTCCGTCAATCTTCTTCACATAGTTGTGATCAAAGACCGCGGCACGTGGCGTGACGGAAGAAAGAAAGGGCTTCAGCTGTTCGAGTAGCCTGTGATCGAGCACACCCGCGTTCGAGGCGGCCTCGTACATGTTGTCTTCAAAAATGTCCCAGCCGGTAAAGACCATGTCATCGAGCGACGCGAGCGGCACGAACTCCTTCACCTTCGGAGAGCGGCCTTCGGTGCGCTTGCCGAGACGGATGGTCCCCATCTGAGTGAGGGAACCAATGGGCTTCGCCAAACCTTTGCGGATGGCTTCGACTCCGGCAACGAACGTTGTCGCCACGGCGCCCATGCCGGGAATCATCACGCCGAGTTTGCCCTTGGCTGGCTCAACGGTGCCCGTTGCGGTCTCCGCAGCCTTTTTCCTTGCGCCCCCGTGTTTGCCCGCCAGCTTGAGCTCTCGGCTGGCACGTTCGGCATGGGCCAGAGCAGTCTCTCGATGCTCATACTCGCGTGCTGCCGAGGAATTGGCGAATTGCTTACGATGGCGCCGGCCGTCGGCATCCCACCAATCAGCCATGAACACTCCCGGACGCTTCTGATACATTCTTGTCTCCCTGGTGGCGGTGGCTAGTCACCGCCACCACAATTTCCAAACCGAGTATATTCTCACGAGGAAACCGTATTTTGCAAACGTCAAGGCAGCCGAGCGTAAGGTGCGCCCAGCGAGAGCCGCCCGGAAGCGGGCGCTACCAGGGCACCCGACATCCCGTCGTGGTGTCGATTCCTCCCATAGATTCTTTGAATTGGACTTCACAATGATCCTGCTGCACAATTTGCTTACTTCATGGCCTGCAATGGGGCTGGTCCCGTGAAGCTGATATTTGCGTGCCGGCCTTGACGCGGCGCTGCAAATCTTCTGACCTCGTTGTTCTCCACCAAAATCTGAGTCCACGCCGCTCCGCCATGTGGGGCAGCGTGCTCTTTCGGACGCCCTTGGGGCAGAACAGGAGATCCTATGAGTTCCATTCGTAAATTCACTTACGCCACGCTGCTCGCTCTTACAACCTTGAGCTTCATGCCGAGTTTGGCTTCGGCCCAGGAAAAAGCGCGAGGCAATTTCACACTCAGCCATGACGTGCACTGGGCAGACGCACTGGTGCCGGCGGGTGATTATCAGTTCAGAGTGGAGGTTGAAGGCGCTACCAGCATGCTTGTGCTTCGGAAAGTAAGCGGCGCGCAGGCAGGATTTCTCTTGCGCGTAAACGATGCCGACGAGATCGGCGCGGCGGGAGCCAACCGGCTCGAACTGTCGACCCTCCATCAAGGCAGCTACGTCACCGCGATGCAGTTGCCGCAATTCGGGATGACGTTGCGATTCCGCGTACCGTCAGAAGCACAGAAGCAGATCGCGAAAGCTGCAACCACGGCGACGGCGCTAGGGCAGTAGTCGGGACAAACCTAACGAGCACGGATAAAAGCGGATATCGAACCTGATATCCGCTTCTTCATTTTTCGCAGGTATCGGCATTCCAACCGCACCGTGTTACAAAAAACCCCACCTCCCGCAACTGCAGCCGGAAGCGGGGTACCCAGCAGAATCGATTTCGCGGGTCCTATACAGAGGGGCGCTCCTGCGAGTTGCCGCGAACATCATCGCTGAGCACGATGGCTTCAGCGATTTCTTTCATCGGCTTGCGCTTCTGGCGGCTCTGACGCTGCAATGCGAGATAGGCTTCTTCCTCCGTCATACCCAGGTCGCGCTGCAAAATTCCCTTCGCTCGCTCGACGATCTTGCGCGTTTGCAGTTGCTCCGCCAGCGTGGAATTCGCCTCCTCCAGGCGCGCCATTTCGATTTCGGCACCTACCAGAAATCCGATGGTCGAGATCATGCGGATCTCGCGCCGGCGGTACACGTGATGCTGCCGGTGCTGCAGGTTGATGACACCGACGACGCGTCCCCGGCACATGAGCGGTACCGACAGAAATGCCTCGTAACTGTCTTCCGGCAGCTCGTGAAAAAACTGAAACCGCGGATCCAGCGCCGCTCTCTCGGCTACGGAAACTGGTTCGCGATGCTCGGCGACCCATCCCGTAATTCCCTGCCCCACCCGCAGCTTGAGACGATCCAACACTTCGGGATGCGGGTTCTTGGAAGCCCCCAGAACGAGTTCGTCATTTTCGAGAACGTAGACCAGGCAGGAATCGCATTTCACCAGGGCAGAAGCAAATTCAACAACTCGGTTCAGAACATCATGAAACCCGTCTGCGCTTCCGAGCCGCAAACCGATTTCGTGGAGTACCTCAACGTGCGCATCTTCGATCGATGAAAATGAGTCCATGCCATAACGTTAACGTTGGGCGGCAAGCGTGTCTAATTGCAAATTTCGATGGCAGACATAAAGGATTTCAGTCACAAACTTCGCAGACATTTACATCTTTTCGCGAATTCAGGCATCTGCAGACCGGCATTCACGCCCGAGGGTAAAGCGCCTCCGCCACGACCGGTGAGGACGCCGGCGCTACTTGATTCGAAATTTCACTCCGAGCCTCTTTATCGCGCCGGCACTGCCAGGAACCACATCAGCATTCCGAACAGAATCAGAGCGGCAGTCAGCGAGAAAAGAGTCTGCAGAGGGTGAAAGTGAAAGAAGGAATTCCGCGCGAGACGATTTCTAGGTACTAACATGAGGCCTCCCGAGCAAAGCCCTTACGCCGAGGTAAGCCTGGCTGCACATATTTTCCCACCGTTTGGCTAAATAGTGTCAAGTTTTCGGCAGTGTGATAAACCATTGCCATGCCTGCAAAGATTGCGGTTGTTACCGGATCGTCAAGCGGGATCGGATTGCTGACTTCGGTTGAACTCGCCAAAGCTGGATTTCGCGTCGTTGCTACCATGCGCGATCTGGGCAGGCGTTGCTGCCTCGATCAGACTGTGGCGCAAGCGCAATTAGGAGCTTCTGTCGACGTGCGCCTTCTCGACGTGACCAATTTCGATGCGCTGCCAGGATTCGTTGACACCGTAGTTCGGGAGTACGGTCGCATCGACGTTCTGGTGAACAATGCCGGATTCGCGGTGGCCGGCTTTGCGGAAGATATCCGGTTAGGCGAGTTGCGATTGCAGTTTGAGACGAATTTCTTCGGCGCGGTGGCACTGACCAAGGCAGTGCTGCCAGCCATGCGCCAGCAGAGATCAGGTCACATCGTTCAAATCTCCTCGATTTGTGGTTTGCAGGGGTCGCCCACGGTGAGCAGCTATTCGGCTTCGAAGCATGCGCTCGAGGGCTGGACGGAATCTCTGCGCCTCGAGGTCAGACCTTTGGGGATTAAAGTCGTGCTCGTCGAACCTGGCTCGTTTCAGACCGATATCTGGACCCGCGGCGCGATGATGGGAAAAGACGCGCTGAATCAGGCCTCGCCGAACTATCAACGGGGCCAGCGGATGATCGACCGCGTGGGCAAGATTCCGAAGGCACATCCGATCGCAGTAGCGCGGGCCGTTGTTGCCATTGCGCAGGATCCGCATCCGAGCTTGCGATACCTGGTTGGGCATGACGCGAAAATTCAACTGGCTCTCAAGCGGATTCTGCCCTGGAAGTGGCACGAAAAGGTAGTGGCGAATTTTTTGAAGATCGACTGACCAGACTACGAAGGCGGGTTCCAATCCGTTGCAAATGCCGCGCTCAGGGCTGCTTGTCGAGATCGACCGCCTTGATGGGCAAGTCCCAATGCGCGTCGAGGATTTCGAAGCGGCGTTGCTCTTCTTTCTGGAACGTGTCCTGATCGGGAAATAGCTGCTTTTGCAGAGCAGATTCGTCGAAGGCCTCGTTAGCGACCGTAGCGTTTTTGAAAATGATGGTGACGCGGAAGTCCCAGCGGCCATCTTCGGTGGTGTGGTAGCGGGGCTGGTCCATCCAGACTTTGGTCATGCGCCCCAGCTCGATCTCTTTTTTCAGCAGAGGATAGTGATTCTTCTTGAAGAGTCTAAGGAATTCGTCAGCGTGTCCCCACTTGGCTTTGTAGTAGTACTCGACGACGAAGGGCCGGTCGGATGGAGTGGACTGTGCCGGTGCGATTTTCGGGAACAGAATGAGTGACAGCAAGGCGAAGATGAATATGCGGCGCATGACGATCGAGCCTCCTCGGGGAATTCGATTTGTACACCTACGTGTACGGCCACGGCAAGTTCAGGGTCACATCGGAAATTGTGTAGGGATTCTTCGACTGCGCAGCCGATCGCTCCGCGAGCGTCTGCTTCGCTCAGAATGACAGCATTCGGAGGAATAATGGGTTTAAGCGACGAAGAGCAGATCATCCAACTCTTTAAAGACGGCGACCGCGGTCTCATTTCAGCGGACGTCGCCGAGATGCGGCGGATCTACGCCGAAGACTATATGCAGTGCGACGAACAGGGCAAGTTGTCCACACGAGAGGAAGTGATCGGGAGGTTGACCTCGGGAAGCGTTCGCTTGATCTCGATGACATCAACTGGAAGACAGGTGCGCGTGTTTGGAGATTTCGCCATCGTGCACGGCTCTGAAGACGACGAGATCGAGCAGGACGGCATCCCCTCCTCGGTGCGATATCTCTATATGGATGTGGTGGTGAAGCGCGACGGGCGATGGCAGATTGTGGGCTCGCAGCTGGTAAGAATCAGCTAAGCGCGACTCTGATCTCGCCTAGCCCCTGGCCTCTGCCCCCTGGCCCCTCATTCGATTCTGCCAGTGGCTCCAGACAAACCACACTGCGCCGGCAACAAGCACTACCCCAATCACCGCATCAAACTTGTGGAAGTACTTGCCGAGCTCGCGCCAGTTTTCTCCCAGTTTCATGCCGAGCCAGGCCAGGCCGAAACACCATGGCCATGATCCAAGAAACGTATAGATGTGGAAGCGGCCGCGCGGCATGCGGGCGATGCCAGCCGGCAGCGCGATGAACGTCCGCACTACCGGCAGCAGGCGGGCGACGAAGACGGCAAGGTATCCCCAACGGGCGAAGAAGCGGTCGGCCCAATCAAGTTCGCGGCGCGACATCAGCATCCAGTGCCCGAAGCGCTCGACCAGCGGACGTCCACCGAAATATCCGATCTCGTAGGCCACGAGAGAGCCGAGATTGCAGCCGATCGCCCCCGCCGTAGCAACCCATACCAATTTGAAGGTCCCCTCGAAAACCAGGTATCCGGCGAAGGGCATGATCAATTCCGAGGGCAACGGGATGCAGGCAGACTCGATCGCCATAAGCAGGGCGACGCCGCCGTATCCCGTCATCGCGATGACGGATTTGATGAAAACGAAGATTGCGGCAAGAATGTGTTCGGTCATTGAAAAAAGTGCGCAGTACCCGGTAATCAGTTTTCAGTAATCAGAAGTGTATCGGAAAATGCGGGGGAATTGCCCCATCCGAGTACTGAGTACTGAGTACGGAGTACTGAGCACTGGGCATTGGATACTAGGTACTAAGTACTGAGTACTCAGCACTGGATACTAGGTACCGAGCACCAAGTCCTAACCTAGAACGAGCCGTCTTGGGTGAAGGCGTAACCAGGAAGCGTCGCCCCTTGCGGGCTTTTCGCAACCTTCACGCGGACTGTGGGCGCATCGGGGGCGGTAATTCCGGCGGGACGAAGCATCGCGTACTGCGTGAAGACTTCGTTGTAAACCTTGGTGACGAGATAATCCTGGCCATCGGTATCGCTGCGCCAGACCTGCCCAAGCAGAATGGAGTTGACTGCCATCGACGTTATCCTCGCTTAAATTTCAGGGTACCGGGGAGCCCGAGCAGCGTCAATTGCCAGCGGGGTTACCGAGGGACATAGTACGGAAATTACCCGTTTCCACTCGGGATTGTTGAAGTTCGAGCAAGTCATCGACATCAGAGACTCTACCTACCTTGGAAATCTTCTGTCCCTGCTATCATGAGCGGCATCAATTCAGGAAAGGAGCGTCATGGCCAGAGGAGTTGTGCCGCGTCAACCGGCCCGCACGGGGCGTCAGGACAAGGTAGCGCGCGGGCTTCAGCCTGCGAAGGGGATGGTCAAGCCAGCGACGAAGAATGCGGCTGCGGGTAAGCCAAGCGTCATCAAAGCGTCGTCGCAGGCCCGTAAGAAAACAGGTCCCAGTGGATACAATCCAGTCGCCCCCGAGCGTATTGCGGAGATCCTGAAGCGGCTCGATCAACTCTATCCCGATGTGACGTGTGCCTTGACCCACTCGAGCGCCTGGGAACTGCTGGTGGCGACGATTTTGTCGGCGCAGTCGACCGACGTGAACGTGAATCGGGTAACGCCAGAATTGTTCCGCAAGTATCCGACCGTTCAGGATTTTGCAGCGCTGACGCCCGAGCAACTTGAGCCCGACGTCCGCTCCACGGGTTTTTTCCGCAACAAGTCAAAGTCGGTCGTGGGGGCGGCCAAGAAGGTTGTGGCCGATTTTGGCGGTCAAGTTCCCGACGAGATGGAGAAGCTGCTGACGCTTCCCGGCGTCGCCCGCAAGACGGCAAACGTGGTGCTGGGTTCATGGTTCAAGAAGGCCGATGGCGTCGTGGTCGACACCCACGTGCACCGGATTTCACGCCGTCTGGAACTCACCAAGCAAGACGAACCGCAGAAGATTGAGCAAGACCTGATGAAGGTGATCCCGCGAGAGAAGTGGATTCTGTTCTCGCATCAGGTGATCTGGCACGGCCGCAAACTGTGCTACGCGCGCAAGCCGAGATGCGTGGATTGCCCGCTGGAAAATCTGTGCCACGCCGGCGACAAGACGTGGAGTACGGTCGAGACCCACAAGAACGCGCAGTGACTCTTGAGTTGCTAGTCGCTCCCTAACTGATCGAGAATTGGCGCGGCAAGGCCGCGCAGGCGCAGGTTCTTAGGCTTTTCCTGGACGAACACAATCACCTGGTTCGTGCCCCTCTTCAGCCACGGAGCGGGAACGTAGAGCGTCTGCTGCGGCCCGACGTTCCAGAAGCGCCCCAGCGGGTGGCCATTGATCCAGACCGCACCCTTGCCCCATCCACGCGTATCGAGAAAGGTATCGCCAGCGGACTCGAGCCAGAAGCTGCCGCGATAGAAGCCCGGCACAGACGCTTCTGATCTCAAGGCGCTGAACTGCAGGGCTGCGAAATCATTCATCGGCAGTGGGAACACTTGCCAACCTGTGAGTTCCCTGCCATCGAGCACAACGGCGCCGTTTATTCCTTGCCGCTCAGTGCGCAATTCCTTGCTGAAGTTGATCCGGCCCATGCCTTCGATCAGGATATCGAGCGTTGACCCGGCGGGAGCATCGATCGGCAAATGGTTCTCGGCCTTTCTTCGATCAAGCCTGCCTACCAGGTTGCCGTTGACGAAGATTTGCGCATAGCCGCGCAGTTCGTGAAGGATCAGGTCGCCCCGCATTGCGCTCAGTAGCTTTGTGCGGTAAAGAATGTAACCGAACGATTGGCCGAAAGCCTCCATACTGCGGGGACGATCAGTAGCAAGAGGATTTGGCAGGCTCGACCATAGCGATGCTCTCTCAGTCAATTCAAATTCAGGAATCTCGATCACCGGCAGCGGCGGTGGCGGCTCGGGAAGGCTCACACCGGGGCGATGCTTGGCCATGACCTGGCGAAAGGCAAAGTATTTTTTTGTAAGCGCCCCGGATTCGCTGACCGCGGAATCGTAGTCGTAGCTGGTGACATCGGGTTCATATGTCTTGTGATCCCAGTTGGCGCCGCTCATAAATCCGAAGCTGGTCCCGCCATGGAACATGTAGAGATTGAGCGAATAGCCTTGGCTCAAAATCCAGTCGATTTCCTGCGCCTGCTGCGCGGCATCGCGCACTTCGTGTGGAGCGCCCCAATGATCAAACCATCCACCCCAGTATTCGCCGCTCATCATTGGCCGGCCGGGGCGGAACTTCTGCAGTTTGGCAAATTCCCCTTTAGCATCGCCTGGGCCGAAGTTCACGACTGCGTGCAATTCCGGCAAAGTGCCGGCTGTGAGTTCATCGGCGCCATCAGCGGTGTAAAGCAATCCTTCACCGAGCCCGGCATTTCGCAGGGCAGCCAGAATTCGTTTCAAATATTCTTTGTCGCTATCGAACGATCCATACTCGTTTTCGACCTGCACAGCGATGATTGGCCCGCCTCGCGTCACCTGCAACGTTGCGACTTCCTGCCCCAGGCGCTTCAACCAGCGTTCGGCCGGCACAAGAAATTTCTCGTCGGTGCTGCGAAGCACAATGTCGTTATCGGCCAGCAGCCACGATGGAAAGCCCCCAAGATCCCACTCCGCGCACGAGTACGGCCCGGGACGCAGGATCACATAGAGTCCTTCTTCCTGCGCCATGCGAATGAACGCGGCAACATCGAGATTTCCGCTGAAGTCATAAACACCCGGCCGCGGCTCATGCACATTCCAGAAGACATAAGTCGAGATCGTATTCAGTCCCATAGCCCGCGCCTTTCTCAGGCGATCGCGCCAGTATTCGCGCGGGATGCGGGCATAATGCAGTTCGCCGGAGATGATTTGAAACGGCTCGCCATCGAGGACGAAGTGATCTCCATCGACGCCGAAATGATGCAGCGTTCCGGATGCAGGCGATTGCCGCTGAGTGACGAAACAAAACAAGAAGAGAATCGAGAGCAATCGGCAAGTCTGTGGGAATCTGTGCATGTGGCAAAGTCGCGCTGACAGGGCCGCAACTGGCTCTGCTAGACTCTCTTTTCTACATCACCTTGAGGTTCTGCGCCATGCGCTGCTGTGCCGTCTTTGCTATCGTCATATTCATGAGCACTTTTGTCGCTGAAACTCTTGCCCAGACTTTGCCTGAGCCACAAGCCGTCACCGATCCGAAGAAGATTTCTTCGAAGCCGAACGCGCAGGTTGAACCGCGCGGCCTGAGTATCGAAAAGCTGTATATGACGAGGCAGATCGGGCGTCCAACGTGGTCTTCAGACGACAAACAAATCGCCTTCATCTCAAATATGAGTGGGCGGAACAACATCTGGCTGGTTCCGGCAGAGGGCGGGTTTCCTGTGCAATTGACGGTCAGCGATCAGCGACAGTCGGCCGTGACCTGGTCGCCCGATGGAAAGTGGATCGCGTATCAATCCGATTATGACGGCGACGAGCAGTGGGACATTTTTCTCGTCTCGCCGAAGACCGGAAAGGTCGTCAACCTGACACAGACACGCGAGATCGCAGAACTGAGTCCGACGTGGTCCTACGACAGCCGCTTTCTCGCGTATGAGGTGAAGCCGAAGACTTCCGCGGCGTATGAGATTGATATTTACGACATGATCATGCGCGAAGTGAAGCACATCACTTCGAACACGCCGCAAGATAAACGCAACTCGAATCCCATCTGGTCGAAAGATGGCAAGTTCATCGTCTACACGCAGGAACAGGCCAAAGGCACGGATTCGAATATTTTCATCGCAGATGTGAAGACCAGCGAAAGCACTCTACTGACGCCGCATGACGGCGAGCACCTGTATCTTGCCAATGACATTTCACCCGACGGTAAGCATCTGCTGCTGACTTCAAACGCGGCCAACGGATACGAAAACGCAGGCCTGCTTGACATCGCCACGAAAAAGATTTCATGGCTAACGAAAGACAAATGGGAGATTCGCGGCGGAGAATTTTCCCCGGATGGCAAGCGCCTCACGTTCACGGCAAATGTGGACGGCAACGAAGATATCTACACGCACGATCTCTCGACTGGAAAATCGGCGCAGTTGTCGATTCCACAGGGACTCAACGAACCTGCCGGCGGACATCGAGCATTCAGCGCTGATGGTTCGCGTCTTCTCTATTACCACAACGGGCCTACCGCTCCCGGCGATCTGTGGGTGTATCACGTGGCGAGCGGAAAGTCGCAGCAGATCACACATTCGCTCGTGGCCGGCGTGCGCTCGGAAGATATGGTTGAGCCGTACCTTGTGCATTATCCCAGCCGCGACGGCAAGTGGACGATCTCGGCTTTTCTCTATATGCCGTTCAATATGGCGCGGAACGGCCAGAATGCGGCCATCGTTTATATCCATGGCGGGCCGACGGCGCAGACGCTGAACTCGTTTAACCGGTTCGTACAGTATGCGGTGAATCAGGGATACATGGTGCTGGCCCCGAACTACCGCGGCTCGACCGGGTACGGAAAGGAATTTCAGCAGGCGAATCTGTTCGACATGGGTGGTGGCGATCTGCAGGACGTGCTCGCCGGAGTCGACTGGATCAAGCAGACCGGCCACCTCGATCCCAAGAAGATTGCCGTGATGGGCGGAAGTTATGGTGGCTACCTCAGCATGATGGCGGTGACCAAGGCTCCGGAAGTTTGGGCCGCAGGCGTGCCGATTGTGCCTTTCGTGAACTGGTTCACCGAGATTGAAAATGAAGATCCGGTGCTGCAGCAGTCGGATCTAGCGACGATGGGCGATCCGGTGAAGAACAAGGCGCTCTATGAGGAGCGATCACCAATCAACTTTATCGACCAGATTAAGGCCCCGTTGATCCTGTTGGCAGGAGGCCACGACCCGCGTTGCCCGAAGTCAGAGACGCAGCAGGTTGTGGACGCGATCAAGAAACGCGGCGGCACCGTCGATTACAAGATCTATGAAAATGAAGGCCACGGCTTCGCGCGCGTGGAGAATCAGATTGATGCTTACAAGCGCGTCGCCGACTTCCTGCTTGCGCACGTGCAGCCCGCCGATTGCAGCTGCTCGGTGAATGAATAGGAACAATACCAGCGAGGATGCCCCGCAACTCCTTAGAGCCTTTGTGCGACACTTTTGACGATTGCTGCGACCAGCCCTGGAATCGTGAATTCTCGAGCTTTGATATCGACCGGCAAGCCAAGTTCGCGCAAAGTGGAAGAAGTCACGGGGCCGATGGAGGCCATGCGAATCCCGGCAAGTTCCATGTGGCGCGGCCCCTCACGCCCGCGCAGTCGCTGGGGTCTTAATAATTCCACGAAATTCTTCGCCGTTGACGAACTGGTGAAGGTCACGACGCGCGGGCGTTTTTTTGGATTTTTCAAAGCAGCGCGCAGACGCGTGCGCGAACTCAGCGGCACGACGGTCTCGTAAGCCTCGACGACATCGACGTCCGCTCCGGCCTTGCGTAGCTCGCGCGGGATCACGTCGCGCGCTACCTTGGCACGTACGAGCAGAACACGCTTACCTTTGGTCTTCCTCCTCAGGCTGCGAACGACCGATTCCGCAACGTATTCCTTCGGGACGACGTCCACTTTCAAGCCGCGTTTCTCGATCGCTTTTTTCGTTGCTGGGCCGATGGCGGCGATACGGATATGGACGACAGCCCCGTTTCTCATTCGAAGCCTCGCCATCCGGTCCCACATGGCTTCTACGCCGTTCACGCTGGTCAAGATGAGCCAGTCGTACGTATTTAACGTCTTAAGAGCGTTATCCAGCGGCTTGAAGGAACGCGGCTTGCGGATCTCGATGAACGGAATTTCCAGCACTTCTGCGCCCAGCTTTTTCAATTCTGACGAGAGAGCACCGGCCTGATGGCGTGCGCGGCCGACTAATACGCGGACTCCGTGGAGAGGCTGAGGAGATGATTTCGTTCTCTTGCTCATAGCGAAATGGCGGCACAGGTGCGTGAGGTCAATCGCCGAACCCGGCTATTCCTCTTTTTT
>Ga0335076_10001464_pt1 | contig 22852 bp, 16 predicted proteins | sample Lox_Sample_25_FD_206717 | JGI IMG/M metagenome (GOLD analysis project Ga0335076, IMG submission 206717) | Soil microbial communities from Loxahatchee National Wildlife Refuge, Florida, United States - Lox_Sample_2.5 | ecosystem: Environmental > Terrestrial > Soil > Wetlands | place: USA... | reverse complement strand
GCGGACCGACTCGACTCTCTGCTCGGCGAGCCGGGCTTCACCGCCCTGGCACTCGACGTCGCCGCGCTGGCGCCCGGCGAGATGCGGCTCGGGCCGTTCACGCTCGAGACCAGGCGCGTCGCCCACACGGACGAGAGCTTCGGATTCAGGGTTACGGCTGCCGGCTCGTCGCGTGGCCTCGTCTACTCGGGCGACTGCGGCCACGCCGAAGACCTGGCGCCTCTGATCAGAGCCGGCGACACACTCCTATCCGAAGCGTCGTTCGGGGCGGGTCCGGTGCCGCCCGGCGCCGAGCACATCACCTCTGGCGATGCCGGACGCGTAGCCGCGGGCGCGCGAGCGGCCCGCCTGGTCCTGACCCATGTCCTGGCCGGGCACTCCCGCGACGAGGCGCTGCGGGCAGCGGAGGCGAACTTCTCTGGCCCGGTCGAATTCGTGACCGAGGGCGATCGATTCGACCTGTAGGGCGAGCCGCCTTGCGAGCCGGGCGGCACATCGGACCCTGCCGCCACGGACGCCGAGGCCGGCCGCCGGACCCGGCGCACGCGCGGGACCTGCCGCCACGGACGCCGAGCCCGGCCGCCGGGAGCCCCCTGACATCCCGCTCGGAGTCGTTCAAGATTGACCGCGTATCGAAGACGGAAGCAGTCGAGCCTGGAAGGAGACATCGCCATGGCCGAAGGAGCCGCGACCGGACCGCTCAGCGCCGAGGAGCTCCGACTGATCGACTCTTACTGGCGGGCGGCCAACTACCTGAGCGTCGGGCAGATCTACCTGCTCGACAACCCGCTCCTCAGGCGACCGCTGGAGGCGGGCGACGTCAAGCCGCGGCTGCTGGGCCACTGGGGGACCACGCCGGGGCTGAACCTGATCTACGCCCACATGAACCGCGAGATCAAGGCCCGCGACCTCGACTGCATCTACATCATCGGGCCTGGCCACGGCGGCCCGGGCCTCGTCGCCAATACCTACCTCGAGGGCAGCTACACCGACTTCTACCCCAGCATCACCCGCGACGAGGACGGCATGCGGAAGCTCTTCCGCCAGTTCTCGTTCCCGGGCGGGATACCGAGCCACGTCGCGCCCGAGACGCCGGGGTCGATCCACGAAGGCGGCGAGCTCGGCTACTCGCTCTCCCACGCCTACGGCGCCGCCTACGACAACCCCGGCCTGCTCGTCTGCTGCATCGTCGGCGACGGCGAGGCGGAGACCGGTCCGCTGGCGACGGGCTGGCATTCGAACAAGTTCCTCAACCCCGTGGGAGACGGTGCGGTCCTGCCGATCCTCCATCTCAACGGCTACAAGATCGCCAACCCGACGGTCCTGGCCCGCATCCCCGAAGCCGAGCTGCGAGACCTGATGATCGGCTACGGCCACAAGCCCTACTTCGTCACCGGCGACGAGCCGGCCACGGTCCATCAGCAGCTGGCCGCGACGCTGGACACCGTCCTCGACGAGATTCGTGACATCCAGACGGCCTGGCGCTCGGGCAAGTCGACCGGTCGGCCGCAGTGGCCGATGATCGTGCTCCGCACGCCGAAGGGCTGGACGGGCCCGAAGATTGTCGACGGCAAGCAGGTCGAAGGCACCTGGCGGTCGCACCAGGTTCCGCTCGCGGAGACCAGGACCAATCCGGCTCATCGAGCCCAGCTCGAAGCCTGGATGCGCGGCTACAAGCCCGAGGAGCTCTTCGACGAGAAGGGCGGACTCCGGCCCGAGCTGGCGGCGCTGGCGCCCGCGGGCGACCGGCGCATGGGCGCCAACCCGCACGCCAACGGCGGGTTGCTGCTCCACGAGCTGATCATGCCGGACTTCCGCGAATACGCCGTCGACGTCCCCAGGCCCGGCTCGACGACCAGCGAGGCGACCTACGTCTCGGGGACGTTCGTCCGCGACGTCATGAAGAAGAACCCCGGCAACTTCCGGATGTTCGGGCCCGACGAGACCGCCTCGAACCGCTTCCAGGCGCTCTTCGAAGTCACCGACCGAGCCTGGGACGCCGAGACCGTCCCCGGTGACGACCACCTCGCGCCGACCGGTCATGTGATGGAGGTTCTGTCGGAGCACCAGAGCGAAGGCTGGTTGGAGGGCTATCTCCTGACCGGCCGGCACGGCATGTTCAACTGCTACGAAGCCTTCATCCACATCATCGATTCGATGTTCAACCAGCACGCCAAGTGGCTTAAGGTGACCCGCGACATCCCCTGGCGGCGCCCGATAGCCTCGCTGAACTACGTGCTCAGCTCGCTCGTCTGGCGCCAGGACCACAACGGCTTCACCCACCAGGACCCCGGCTTCATCGATCACGTGGTAAACAAGAAGGCCGAGATCATCAGGGTCTACCTGCCGCCCGACGCCAACACCCTTCTCTCGGTCACCGATCACTGCCTGCGCAGCCGGAACTACATCAACGTCATCGTCGCGGGCAAGCAGCCCGCCCCGAACTGGCTGAACATGGAGCAGGCGATCCTGCACTGCACCCGCGGCATCGGCATCTGGGACTGGGCCAGCAACGACCAGGACGGCGAACCCGACGTCGTGATGGCCTGCTGCGGCGACATCCCGACTCTCGAGACCCTGGCCGCGGTCGACCTGATGCGCCAGCACCTGCCCGAGGTCAAGATCAGGGTCGTCAACGTCGTCGACCTGATGCGGCTCCAGCCCGACTCCGAGCACCCTCACGGCATGACCGACAAGGAGTTCGACTCGCTCTTCACCACCGACAAGCCGGTCGTCTTCGCCTATCACGGCTATCCGTGGCTGATCCACCGCCTCACCTACCGCCGCAACGGGCACGACAACTGGCACGTCCGCGGCTACAAGGAAGAGGGCACGACCACGACCCCGTTCGACATGGTCATGCTCAACGACCTGGACCGCTACCACCTCGTCATCGACGCCATCGACAGGATCCCGGGCCTCGGCGCCAGGGCGGCCCACGTCCGCCAGCTGATGGAGGACAGGCGCTGCGAGGCCCGGGCCTATACCCGCGCCGAAGGCGAGGACGTCCCCGAGATCGCCAACTGGGCCTGGCCGTACTAGACCCGCAGCCAGTCGTTCGCGAAGGAGGGCGGGCGCCGAGAGGCTCCCGCCCTCCTTCCTTGCCGGCATGGCAGCGTCACTCCCCCGATCGAGCCCCGAATCGGCCGGCATACCGTCCGGCCCGATCCTGGATTGGCTGGACGCTCTGGAACGGATCTTGCCCAACTTCCACTCGCTGGTCCGAGACGCGCCCGGCGGCCCGTCGCCCGAACCCGCCTCCTAGTCGGCCGGTGTCCCGTGCGGGCCTTCCCGTCCGTTCCCACCCGCTCTTGGGCGGTTACGGTCACCACGGGTGAAGTTGGCGAACCGCGCCGGCCGGGACCGCCGGCCGCCCGCCGGGGCCCCGGCCGCCACTCCCGAGCCCCCGGCCGCCACCGACTTCATCCGCATGCCGCCCGCCGGCTCGCTACCATTCGCCCATGACCCCCGACATCTCACCCAGCTTGCGATCTCAGGTCCGCGAGGCCATCGAAGAAGCGCGCCGGCGCGTTCGAGCGGAAGAGGCGGCCGCGGGTCGAGCGCCCGCGTCGGAGCCCACCGACGTTCCGACAGACATCGAGCGCCCGGCCGATCCGAGCTTCGGTGACTTCGCCAGCACCGTCGCTCTCAAGCTCGCCCGCCCGCTCCGCCGTCCGCCGCTGGAGATCGCCAGATCGATCGCCGCGCACGTGGTCACCACAGCGACCGACCCCGACTCGCCGATCCTGTCGGTCGACGTCGCGCCACCCGGCTTCCTCAACGTCCGGATCTCGGACGCGGCAATCGCGACCGCGCTCGCCGGAGTGATCGCCGGGCCCGCGACCTGGGGCCGCGCGGCCGCCGTTCGCCCGGAGCACATCAACGTCGAGTTCGTCTCGGCCAACCCCACCGGACCGCTCCACGTCGGCAACGCCCGCGGCGCCTTCACCGGCGATCTGCTCTGCCGGGTCCTGACCGCGGCCGGCCACAAGGTCGAACGGGAGTACTACTTCAACGACTTCGGCAGCCAGGTCAAGAACCTGGGCGCCTCGGTCGTGGCGATTCGTGACGGCTGCGAGATCCCCGAGGACGGCTACCACGGCGATTACGTCTACGACCTGGCGCGCGACCTGCCGGTCGAGGTCGTCGCGACGGCCCAGAAGTCGGGTGAGCCGGTCGACTGGGCGGTCGGCCGGTGGGCCTCCGAGAGGGTTCGGGCGGGCATCGAAGCCAGCCTCGAGCACCTGGGCTGCCATTTCGACGTCTGGCGCTCGGAGAGCACCCTCCACAACGACGGCTGGGTCAAGCGCGCGGTCGATCGCCTGCGCAGCTCGGGCGACGTTTTCGAGGAAGACGGCGCCGTCGTCTTCCGGTCGACCAGGTACGGTGACGACAAGGATCGAGTCATCCTCCGCTCGAACGAGGACAACGCCCCGACCTACTTCGCCGCGGACATTGGCTACCTGGTCGAGAAGTTCAGCCGCGGCTACGACCGGATCGTCTTCATCTGGGGCGAGGACCATCACGGCTACGTCGCTCGCGTCAAGGCCGCGGCCCAGTCGCTGGGCTTCGACCGCGACCACGTCCAGATGATCCTGACCGCCTGGGTCCGCTTCATCCGCGACGGCAAGGAAGTCGCCATGTCCAAGCGGACGGGCGAGTTCATCACCCTCGACGAGCTGCTCGCCGAGATCGGCGTCGACGCCGCGCGCTGGTTCTTTGCCTCTCGCGCCGCGTCGAGCGGCATCGACTTCGACATCGAGCTGGCCAAGAAGCAGTCGAGCGAGAACCCCGTCTACTACGTCCAGTACGCCCACGCCAGGATCGCCTCGATCCTGCGCAAGGCCGCCGAGTCGGGGCTCGTTCCGCCGAACGCCGGAGATGCCGGGCTGCCGGCGCTGCTCGCCGGCGTCCTGCCCGGCTCGCCGGAAGCCCAGCTCGCCCGCCAGATCGTGCGGCTGCCCGAGGTCGTCGAGGATGCGGCCGAGAGCGAGGAGACGCACGGCATCACGGCCTACGCCACGGAGCTGGCCACGACGTTCCACGCCTTCTATCGCGACGCGCGGGTCATCGACGAGACCGAACCAGATCGCTCGGCCGGCCGGCTCGCGCTCGTCGCCGCGGCAAAGACGACGCTGGCGAACGCCCTGGGCCTGCTCGGCATCTCGGCGCCGGAGTCGATGTAGGCGGGTCAGACCGGCGGCGGGCAGATCCCGAACGAATTCACGACCGACTCGCTCGAGCCGGCCAGGATGTCGACGAAGCCCGGCTCGCCGCACGCCACGGCGTAGCCCGCCAGAGTCGCAGCTCGCCCCGACGCCGCGCCCTGGAAGGCGGCCACGCTCCCATCGTCGGTCATGGCCGTTCGCAGAACCACGGCCCAGGCATCGCCCGGGCCCTCGTACAGCGCCACGCGGTCACCGGTCCAGCCGGATATGGCAGCCGTTGCGGCCGTGTTCTGGGCGTCGGTCGGCGCCTCGCCCGCCAGCCATACCCCCAGCTGGAACTCGCCCAGGGTGTCCTGGATGGTCACCTGCCAGCCACTCCCCAGCGACTTCGGCACGGGCGGGACCGTGACCGCGACGGGCTCGACATCCGACCGATACAGCTCCGGATGGAGGATCTGGGCGGTCGAGTCGGGCGGGCGGGCGTAGATCGCGTCGACGGCCGGCCAGCCGCCCGCCGCGTAGGCGCTCTGGACGAAGGCCAGGCCCTGCGTGTACGGGAACGTCAGGTCCTGGCGCAGGATCGCCGGGGCGTCCGCCAGCTGCTCTTCCTGGCTGGGGTCGAGTGACTGGGCAGCGACCTCGAGCAGCTCGAGCGGCGACAGGTTCCGCTCGGACCAGAGCGTCATCGACAGGGTGGCATCGCCCTCGGGCAGCGAGGTTCGGGCCAGGTCGCGATCGCCCTGGTCGGGCCTGTCGGTAGCCAGCTTCTCGAGGCCGAAGTTCTGATCCTGGAGGGCATGGGTGAACTCGTGGGCGAAGGTGATCTTCTCGACCGGCCCGAGCGACCTCGAGGCCGACAGCACGTAGAGGCCCTTGGAGTCCGGGTCGTAGAAGCCGACGACCTGGCCGGAGTCGAGCGCCAGCTCCATCTGCTCGAGCGACGACCCGGCCGGCAGGAGGCCAAGGTGGATGAACAGCCGGCTTTCGTCGGCCAGGGCGACATGGTCGGTCTGGGCGGAGTCGATGGCCGCCAGCCTGGCCGCGAGGTCGGCCGAGTCGAGCAGCACGGGCGTCACCGGAGTGCCGGCGTTGAGGCCGCGGATGGCCTCGACCTGGCCCTCTATGGCGGCCAGGTCCGCTTCGACGGACCCCGCGGCCTGGCTCGCCGGGAGGAATGAAGCCGGACCGGTCGAAGCGGCCGGCCCGCAGCCTGAAACCATGGCCGCAGCCAGCAGAACGGCAGCGCCGAAACGCGGGGCCCGTCTCGCGCTCATCGAGCCATTCTGACAGAGCCGCCGCGCCGGACGGACCCACGGATGGGCTCGGGGGGTCGCGTGTCGCGGCGAAGAGCCGGTCGGATCACTTTGTTATGGTTTATTTACACTCTCGTGCGCTGGCATTCACGAGAAAGGGCTATGGTTCAACCAGACACGAGAAGAACCGAACGACATGTTCCATCCTCCCTCCCTCCGACCGGAGGTGCCGATTGGGCAGGCGCCTCCGGTCCTCAATTTAACCGCCTGACCGGGCTGGGTCCGTTCCCGCGCTGTTGGCCGACGCTTCGAAATCCCCCGCATCGGGCGATGAGCGGCCGGGCATCGACCTGTGCAAGAATCATCTAATGGAACTCACCTGGTACGGGCGGACGTGCGTCCGCATGCGAGGCAAGGACGCGGTCGTCGTCGCCGACGCGTATCAATCGATCGTCGGTCCAACCGGTCGGGGAATCAGCGGCGACATAGTCACCTACAGCCACCCAGACGACGCCCCGCTGCCGAAGGCCAGGGGTCGGCTGTCGCGCGATGGCGGCACCATCCTGCCCGGCAGTCTCGAGGATGCCTTTTGCCTGGACGGACCGGGCGAGTATGAGGTCAAGGACGTCCTGATCACCGGCGTCAGGACCCACCGCGACGAGCATCGCGGCAAGGAACGCGGCCGCAACGTCGCCTTCGTTGTCGAGCTGGACGGCGTCCACATCATTCACCTGGGCGACATCGGCCACCTCCTCACCGAGGACAAGCTGACCGACATCGGTCCCGTGGACGTGGCCTGCGTCAGCGTCGGGGGAGCGCTGCCACCCAACAAGACCGCCGAGCTGGTGGCCCAGCTGGACGCCAAGGTGGTCGTCCCCATGCCGGTCTGCGAGGACGCCGACGTCGCCGAAGCCCTGGCCAAGTTCCTCCACGAGATGGGCGTCTCAGCAGCTCCGGCGCCTCAATCCAAGCTGGCGCTGCTGCCGTCGTCCGTGCCCACCGAGGTCACGACGATCGTCCTGGAGCTGCGGGGCAAGCTGCAAGCCGGCTGAGACCGGGCTCCGCGGAGGGCGAGCGCGGGCTCCTCAGCGGAGCTTGACAAGCAGGCGACCGTCGACCCAGCCCCACCAGCCGTTGACGGCTCGAACGCGGGCCCAATCGCCGGCCTTCTCGTCGACCACCAGGTCGAGCCGGGCCGCGAGCTGCCAGGTCGGTTGGCGGGTCGGATCGGGAGCCTCCCAGGCGGCCATGCCGGAGGCGGGAACGAGATGCGTCGGCTTCCAGGCCGGGGCCGCCGGCACCGCCGGCGCCTGCGGCGCCCGGTCGCTCGGCGCCTCCACCCCGCCACTCGGCGCCTGGGGCCCGTCACCCGGCGCCTGGGCCGTCGCGCCGGACGCCGTCGCGCTCGAGGCAGCGGCTCCGGCCAGCGCCTCGCCGGAAGCCGCGGCGCCGTGCTTCGCCGCACCCGCGGCAACCGCCCCAGCCGACGCCGTCTCACGCGCCTGAGCGGCCGCGAAGGCGGCCGCCCTGGGGTCGTCGATGCGGCCGAGGGCGCCGGTCACGGCCTTGCGGACCGGCACGGCCCGATCCTTTACCGCCGCGAGCAGGGCATCGACGGCCCTGGCGTCGCCGATGCCGCCGAGCGCCTGAGCGGCGGCCTCACGAACCGTTTGGTCCGAATCCTTCAGCGCGGCGCACAGGGCGTCGACCGCTCGGTCGTCGCCGATGATCCCCAGCGCTCCCGCGGCGGCGGCGCGAAGCTCCGGCCGGGGCCACGTCTTGAGCGCCGCCAGGAGCGGCTCCACAGCGGCCGCGCCGATCTGGACGCATCTGTCCCAGTGGCCTCGGGCCGCCCAGTACGCGGCTCCGGCCGCGGCGCTGTCCGGGTTCCAGGCCAGCCGGTCCAGGGCATCGGCGGCCGCCTCGCGAACCGCGTCACGCTCGTTGGATAGCGCCCCGATCAGCGGTTCGACTGCCGGCGCCCCGATCTGGACGATGAGGGCCGCCACGGCCGCGTCCCTGACCGGGTCGCTGCGATCGTTGAGCGTGGCCACCAGCGGGGCGGCCGCGGGAGCGCCGATCCGGGCCAGTGCCTCGGCCGCCGGAACGGTGACCCGCCAGTCCTTGAGAGCGCCGATCAGCGGCTCGACTGCCCGCGCGTCGCCTATCACGCCCAGCGCGACCGCGGCCGCGACGCGGACGTCCTCTCGGCCGCGCAGGGCGGCGATGAGCGGCTCGACGGCGCGGCCGTCGCCGATGTCGCCCAGGGCCGCGGCCGCGGCGCCGCGGACCACCGACTCGTGGTCCTTGAGGGCGGCGATCAGCCGGTCCACGGTCTTGACGTCGCTCAGCCGGCCGAGGGCCCGCGCCGCGGCGGCCCGGACGGCGGGCGCGCCGTCCTTGAGGGCAACCAGGAGGGGCTCGACGGCGCGAAGATCGTCGATCTGCCCGAGCGCCGCAGCCGCCGCCGCCCGAACGTCCTCGCGGCCGCGAAGCGCGGCGATGAGCGGCTCCACGGCGCGAGCGTCGCCGATGTCGCCGAGGCCTCGGGCGGCCAGCTCGCGCACCGCCGGATCGTGATGGCGGAGCGCTGCGACGAGCGGCTCTACGGCGGGCCGGCCTATCTCGACGCATTTCTGCCACCGGCCCCGGGCGGCCCAATACGCCGCGCCGGCCTCATCAGCCTCGGGGCTCCACGCCAGAAGGTCGAGGGTGTCGGCCGCCGCCTTGCGGACCTGATCGTTCTCGTCCATCAGCAGCGCGACGAGTGGCTCGACCGCCTGGACGTCGCCGATCTGGCCGATCATCGACCCGGCGATGAGCCTCAGCTGGGGGTCTCGAAGGACCGGTACCAGCGCTTCGGCAGCCGGCCCGCCCATCTGGACGAGGGCCTCGGAAGATCCCTTCCGGACCGCCCCGTCCGGGTCCTTCAAGGCCGCGATCAGGGTCTCTACAGCCGGCCGGCCCAGGCTGGCCAGCGCCTCGGAGGCGGCCTCTCGAACGGCGGCATAGCCATCCTTGAGGCTCAGCATCAGCGGCTCGACCGGGCTTGTCCCACCGATTGCGCCCAGCGCTCGGGCTGCCGCGGCGCGGACGTCGTGGTGCTCGTCGGCCAGGGCTGCAATCAGCGGCTCGACGGCGTCGCCGACGCGCAGCAGACCCAACGACCCCGCGGCCGCCGCGCGAACGTCGGAGTCGGGATCCGCGAGCGCCTCGAGGAGCGGCTCCGCGGCCCGGACGTCGCCGCACCGGCCGAGCGCATCGGCGGCGCCGCAGCGCAGCTGAGGATCCTTCTGGAAACCCAGCGCCTTGATCAGCCCGGGAACATCGTGTTTGGCTTCGAGCCTGGCGACGTCTGGCGGTCCGAACAGCGGCATCCTTGGTCCTCCCTGCGCAGTCTGCCACGGACGCGGGAGCGCAGGTTAACCTGAGCGCAAGTGACGGTCGGCGCAACGCGTCCGCTGCCCGAGGGGGGCTGGCGGCAACGCCCCGCCGTCGCCCGATCGCGAACCCGGCCGGCGAGGTCAGTCCCGAGTGAGGACCACTCGACCTCGCTTGACGACCGTTCGGGCCGTCCGGCTGCCCAGCCAGTAGGGCAGCTGCTCGACCGTGGCAACGTCCCAGACGACCAGGTCCGCCTGCTTGCCCGGCTCGATCGAGCCGAGGCGATCCCCCAGACCGAGCGAATGCGCGGCGTTGATCGTCGTCCCGGCCAGGGCTTCGGCCGGAGTCAGGCCCATCTCGAGGCAGGCGATCGACATCACCAGCGGCAGGCTGACTGTCGGGCTCGTACCCGGATTGAGGTCGGTGGCCAGGGCCACCGGGACGCCCGACTCGACGAAGCGGCGGGCCGGGGCGAAATGGTGCTTGCCGAGGAACCAGCTCGTCGCCGGCAGCAGCGTGGCCACGACCGGACGGCCGGCGGCGGCGCTGGCCGCCAGAGCCGCCACGCCAGCCTCCGAGGGGGCGGCGAGGTGGTCGGCGGAGAGGCAGCCGATCGCGGCGGCCAGCTCGGCCCCGCCCGAGGGGGCCAGCTCGTCGGCGTGGATCCGAAGCCGCAGGCCCAGGCCGGCCGCCGCCTCGAGGATGCGGCGCGACTGCGCGGCGTCGAAGACCCCTGCCTCGCAGAAGACGTCGCAGAAGCGGGCGATCCCCTGGCGAGCCACTTCCGGCAGATCCTCCCCAACGACGTGGGCGACGTAGGCGTCGGTACCGTCGGGCCTGGAGCGGTACTCGGCCGGGACGGCGTGAGCGCCGAGGTACGTCGGTACCAGCTCGACCGGCCCCTCGGTTGCCAGACGTCCGGCGATCTCGAGCAGGCGCAGCTCGGTGGCGGTGTCGAGCCCGTAGCCCGACTTGACCTCAGCCGTTGTAGTACCGCAGGCCAGCATCTCGGCCAGGCGGCGGCGGGCGGCGGCCTGCAACTCGCCGTCCGAGGCGGCGCGGGTCGCGGCCACGGTCGACAGGATCCCGCCCCCGGCCGCGAGCACCTCCAGGTATCCGGCGCCGCGGGCGCGCATCTGCCACTCCGCCTCCCGGGTCCCGGCAAAGACGAGATGAGTGTGTGAGTCGATCAGCCCGGGCGTAACCAGCCCGCCCCGAGCGTCGACGCGGTCGAAGGCCTCGATCGGACGGCCGCTCGCCGCGATCCGGCGGTCGACTTCGGCCGCGGTGCCGGCGGCGACGACTTCGCCCTCCCAGCAGGCCACGGCCATCTCGTCGCCCCGGAGCAGGCGAACGTCCGCCTGCGCGGGTCCACGCCGGAGACCGCCCTCGAGGGTGGCGATCGCCGCCGCTCCGTGGACGAGCAGACCGCGCGGCCCGGCGCCCTCGCCCGATGCCGGCTCGCCGGACCCCCCGCTTCGCGGCGCGCCGTTCACTCCTTGCGCGCCGCTGCCAGTTGCAGCTCGAGAGCCTGCAGCGGCGAGAAGTCGCGCAGCTTCAGGAAGTTCGCCGCCCCGGCCAGGCGTTCGGCCTCGGGAATGTGCTCAGAGACGCCGGCGTGGTCGGCAACGTCCAGCAGCGCGGCCAGCGGGGCGAGACCGATGAGCTCCGACTCGGCCAGATGAACGCCGTCGGCCGCGGCCTCGGACCGAACCGCCTCCCAGACGAGCCAGATCGGGGTCGTCCGGAAGTCGAGCAGGTTCATCGACACCTGGGCCCGATCCAGCTCCTCGATCCAGAAACCGTTGGCCTGGACGCGGGGCAGGCCGCCGCTCGACTCGCGGATTCGGCGGGCGATCCGCTTGGCCAGCTCGACGTCGCGGCTCTCGAGGTTGATGTTGTAGGCGATCAGGAAGGGCCGCGCGCCGACGGCCATCGCCCCGGCGGTGGCGTGGATCTTGGGCGGCCCGAAGTCGGGCTCGCGGCCGGGCTCGCTGATCTGCGTCTTGAGGCCTTCGAACTGGCCGCGCCTGACGTCGGCGAGACGCTGCCTCGACGGTGAGGTCGCGGCCTCCCCGTAGAGGTAGACGGGGATCCCGAATCGCTTGGCGACGGTGGCCCCGAAGGTCCGGGCCAGCTCGATGCAATCGGCCATGCTGGCGCCGGCGAGTGGTACGAACGGAACGACGTCGACCGCTCCGATGCGCGGGTGCTCGCCGGAATGCCGCTCCATGTCGATCTCGGCCACGGCCACGGCCACGGTCCGTTCCAGGGCCTCGAGGATCGCGGCCGGCTCGCCGGCCAGGGTGAGGACGCTGCGGTTGTGGCTGGCGTCGCTGGTGCGGTCGAGGAGGTAGGCGCCCGGGACACGGTCGATGGCCGCGGCCAGCTTGTCGACGACCTCGGACCGCCGGCCCTCGCTGTAGTTGGGGACGGACTCGACGAGCTTTGTCACGCAGCCTCCGCTGATCGCACCGGGACCAATGGGCCCAGGATTGCCGTCCGGCCGCGTCGCCCGATTCGAGGGTCAGGGGCCGAAAGTCACTACCCGTACGGTATCGCCATTCCCCTGCCGGCGCTGCCGCCAATGCGACGGGTCGCTTAATGCCCGAAGCGGATGTCGCCGATAGGATGCCGCGCGAAGGAAGGGTCTTCTATGGCAGCCATCGCCCGGCCGTCGATCTGGCGGCAGCGAGACTTCATCAAGATCTGGTCGGCCGCGACCGTCTCGGTCTTCGGCAGCCAGGTCACGATCATTGCCGTGCCGTTCATCGCGGTCACGATGCTTCATGCCGGCGTCTTTCAGGTCTCGCTCCTGACCTCAGTCGAGATGCTGCCCTTCCTGCTGTTCACGCTTCCCGCGGGCGCCTGGCTGGACCGGGCCAGGCGACGGCCGGTCATGATCGCCGCCGACATCGGCCGGGGCGTGGTCCTGATGTCGATCCCGGTCGCCTTCGTAGCCGGTACGCTGACCCTTGGCCAGCTGTACGTCGTGGCCTTCATCACCGGCTCACTGACTGCCTTCTTCGACGTCGCCGATCAGTCGTACCTGCCCGCGCTGCTGGAGCGCCACGAGCTCGTCGACGGCAACGCCAGTCTCCAGATCAGCCAGTCGGTTGCCCAGATCGGCGGACCCACCCTGGGCGGGAACCTGATCGCGGTGGTGGCAGCGCCGTTCGCCATCCTCGTCGACTCGCTCAGCTTCTTCGTCTCGGGTGGCTTCATCAGCGCCATCGCCCGCCGCGAGGAACCCCCCAAACGCCGGACCGGGCCGTCCGGACGGCCGGCGGCGATGCTGACGGAGATCGCCGAGGGGCTTCGATACGTCCTGGGCAATCGCTACCTGCGACCGATCGCGGCCTGTACCGCGACCTCAAACCTGTTCGCCGCCGCCCTCTTCGCCATCTTCCCGGTGCTGGTCTGGCAGCAGCTGAAGCTCCCGCCCGCCTTCTACGGGACGGTCATGGGCCTGGCCAGCGTCGGCTTCCTGGCCGGGGCCGGGCTGTCGAACCGGCTGCCCGGCGGGATCGGCATCGGTCGGACCATCATCGTCTCGGGCGGGATGGCGAGTCCAGCCTTCCTGCTCATCGCCCTTACGCCCGAGAACCTCAACCTGGCCGCCGTGACTCTGTTCGTGGGCTGGTTCGTCGCCGGCATGACCCAGGTCATCTACAACGTCGCCCAGATCAGCCTCCGCCAGGCGATCACGCCCCCGGAGATGCAGAGCCGGATGAACGCCACGATGCGCTTCATCAACTGGGGCACGATCCCGATCGGCTCGGTCATGGGCGGGGCGCTGGCCACCTTCGTGCCCGTCCGCGTCGCCCTTGTGGTGGCGGCCCTGGCCGCGTCGGCGGCCGTCCTGCCTGTCCTGGCGTCGCCGCTGCGATCGCTGCACGACATTCCGGCCGAGAACGAGCCGGCCGCCGGTCCAGGTGAGGACTCGCTGCGCCTGCTGATGCGCGGTCCCGTCCGGCGCGCCCGGCGGAGCCGGGGACTACCCGAGCTGCCCTGAGCACAAACGAAGCCGGGCCCCCCGACACGAGGAAGGCCCGGCTTACGACTTGCGTCGACCGGGGTTGGATATCGCTGCCTACCTCTTGGGAGCGGCCTTCGCAGGCGCCGTCGGGGCGGGCGGGGCGGGCGGTGCCGGGGGAGCCGCGGGTGGCGCCGGCGGTGCCGGCGGCGCGGCGTACTGGCTGGAATACGGGCGACGAGCCCACGTGTCGGCGACCCACTTCTGGCCTTCGACGATCAGCAGCACGCCGGCGCCGACGAAGGTCACGAAGTAGAGCGCCATGCGGACGGTCGCGACTTCATCGATGCCCTTGCCGGTCCTCATGATGAAGTTGGCCACGAAGGCCAGCAGCGACCACAAGACGACGGGAAGGAACACATAAAGGTGGGGGCGCAGCAGCAGGAGCGCCACCAGGATCGAACAGATGCCGGAGGTCAAGAGATCTACGGACCACCCGGCATCGGTGCCCTGCAGGCCGAGCAGGGCATTGTACGCATCGTACAGAGCGACTACGCCTAGCAGCAGTGCCAGCACATAGCTTGGCCGGTTGATGTTGCGATCAGCTAGCATTCGATCTCCCTCTGCGGAGGTGGACGACGCAGGGCCGATGTTAGCCTCCGGCCTTCCCCACGGCTAGCCTCTAGATCGCTAGCGGACGGAGCGCAAACCTCCGGTGGCGCGATCCCACAGACCGCTGTTGAGGCCCGCGGCTTCCAGGAACCTCAGCGATCCGGGCGGGCCGAAGTCCTTGGTCCCGATGCCGAGCTGGCCCGCCGCGGCGGCGAACCCGGTCAGCTCCGCGGCGACGTTGCCGTGGAGAGGGTAACCGCCCTTGGCCAGCGTCTCGGTGGCCAGCAGGGTGACCGACGGGATCAGGGCCAGCTCCTCGGGCGGGGTGGGGGGTTCGCCGCCCGGATCGTCGCCGCTGAACGGCTGGATCGCCAGCATCCCGCCTTCCCAGCGGAGCAGGTACTGGCCGAGCTTGTCACCGATGACCTCGATGCCGTCGGGCCTGACGACGGTGACGAAATCGAACCGCTCGTCGTCCGAGAGGAAGCCCAGGACAGGCTGGCGAAGCTGGCGGGCGACGAAGGTCGAAGCCGTCAGCCAGGCCAGCTGCTCGAGCGTTCCTTCGTCGGAGTCGAGAACCCGAAGCGCGTCGACGTAGCCCGGCGCCAGCGGCCGAGCGGCCCGAGTCACGGCTCGGTCGCCCGGGCTCGGTTCGGGAATCCCCAGATCGAGCAACCACAGGCCGGCACCGCGGACTTCGTACAGGCGGTAGCCGTAGGCTCTCTCGAGCGCGGTCAGGCCGGCCCGATCGGGTCTCACCCGAACCAGCACTCCCTGGATTCGACGGCCCACCGCTTCCCCTTCAGTGCCTCGCGAATCTAGCTACTACCCGCCCGATCGTCGTCGAGCATTGGAATCCGGATGCCTCGCTCCCGTGCGACCTCGATGGCCCGGTCGTAGCCCGCATCGGCGTGACGGACGACTCCCATGCCTGGGTCGGTCGTCAACACCCGCTCCAGCTTCTGCTCGGCCAGGCTGGAGCCGTCCGCGACGACGACCATGCCCGCGTGCTGAGAGTACCCGATTCCCGTGCCACCGCCGTGGTGAATCGAGACCCAGCTGGCACCCGACGAAGTGTTGAGCAGGGCGTTCAGGAGCGGCCAGTCGGCGATCGCGTCCGACCCGTCGCGCATCGACTCGGTCTCGCGATTGGGCGAGGCGACGGAGCCAGCGTCGAGGTGGTCGCGGCCGATCACGATCGGGGCGCTCACCCGGCCGGACCTCACCAACTCGTTGAAGGCCAGGCCGGCTCGGGACCGCTCGCCGTAACCGAGCCAGCAGATCCGGGCGGGCAGGCCCTGGAACGGCACCCGGGCCTCGGCCATCTCGATCCACCGCCGGAGCGATTCGTTCCCGGGGAAGAGCTCGAGGATGGCCCGGTCCGTGGCCGCAATGTCCGCCGGATCGCCCGACAGAGCCGCCCAGCGGAAGGGCCCTTTGCCCTCGCAGAAGAGCGGCCGGATGAAGGCGGGCACGAAGCCCGGGAAGTCGAAGGCATTGGCGACCCCGGCCGTCTGGGCCTGGGCCCGGATGTTGTTGCCGTAGTCGAAGGTGACCGCGCCGGCGGACTGGAGGGCGAGCATCGCCCGGACGTGGTCGGCCATCGAGGCCATCGAGCGGCGGACGTATTCGTCGGGGTCCTTCGCCCGCAGCTCGGCGGCGGCCTGGATCGTGAGCCCCGCCGGCACGTAGCCGTTGAGGGCATCGTGGGCGGAGGTCTGGTCCGTCAGGGCATCGAAGCGCTCGCCCCGGCGAACCAGCTCGGGCTCGATCTCGGCCGCGTTGCCGACCAGGGCGATCGATTCCGCCCGGCCCGCGACGGCCGCGGCGCGGGCCCAGCCGAGGGCCTCGTCGAGCGAGTAGCTCAGCCGGTCGACATAGCCGATGTCCAAGCGGCGCCGTGCTCTGGCTTCGTCAACCTCGACGATCAGGGCCACGCCCTCGTTCATCGTGACGGCCAGCGGCTGGGCGCCGCCCATGCCGCCAAGGCCGGCGGTCAGGGTGACCCGGCCCTTGAGAGTCCCGCCGAAGTGCTGGCGGGCCAGCTCGGCGAACGTCTCGTAGGTGCCCTGGAGGATTCCCTGGGTGCCGATGTAGATCCACGAGCCGGCGGTCATCTGGCCGAACATCGTCAGGCCCATCCGCTCGAGCCGGCGGAAGTCGTCCCAGTTGGCCCACTTGCCGACCAGGTTCGAGTTCGCGATCAACACGCGAGGCGCCCACTCGTGCGTTCGAAAGACGCCCACCGGCTTGCCCGATTGGATGAGGAGCGTCTCGTCGTTCTCGAGGCGGCGCAGCTCGCGCACGATCGCCTCGAAGGCGTCCCAGCTCCGCGCCGCCCGTCCGGTGCCCCCGTACACGACCAGGTCGTCGGGCCGCTCGCCAACTTCGGGATCGAGGTTGTTCATCAGCATCCGCATTGCGGCTTCCTGGGCCCAACCCTTGCAGCTGAGCTCGGGGCCGCGAGGAGCGCGGACCGGACGCGGGCCGGCGTGCCGCTTCGAACCGGTTTCGACCGCCATCGGAACCTCCGAGAGAGATGCCCGGGCGTTACCCGAGCGCTGGTCTCCAGTGTGCGCCCGTTGTCGAGCGAACGTCACGTGCCGGTAGTACCGGCGAAGGCGGACGGTGGGCCCGGGCCTACAGATCGGCCACCGGCTCAGCTGTACAGGCTGTCGATCAGCCTCCGGCCGAGGTCCAGGGGGCCGAAGCCGAACATCGACAGGACGATGCCGTTCTGGAGCGACAGGGTGTAGACGACCGGCCCACCGCCGCAGGTCGCCGTGTCGACGTTCCAGAAGTTGATGGTCTCCTGGCCCTGGTCGACCACGCCGTTCGCCTGCGAGCAGGCCCCGGTGGCGTAGTCGTCGACCCAGCCGGAGTAGGCATCGGAGCCAGCGCTCGCCGAGAAGTGACCGATCACCAGGGCCAGCCAGTTGGTATCGCCGATCTCGCCGATCCGAGCCGCCGAGTATCTGTCGAACGTCCTGGCCAGGTCCGGATCGCCCATCGCCACGCTCTCGCTGTCGGGGTCCTCGACGATCTGGTAGGCGTCGACGGTTGCCGGCAGCCTGGCCAGGAGCGTCGGGTCGATGTGGAGGCCGTACTGGCCGATCGTGCCGGCCGGCCAGGCGGTCGGGCCGATCGGAACCTCGGTGTACAGCGGCAGCGTCGGCGTGACCGCGGGAGCGCATCCTGCCCCGACCAGGGCGCCGGCGAGCAACATCGCGGCGAACGCGGCCCCGCGGCGGGCGCCAGGGCGGGCGCCAGGGCGGGCGCGAACGAGACGGCGATCAGAACTCACGCCTGACCACGGGGTAGCGGTCGTCGTCGACGGCCAGCTCGAAGCCGGCGCCGAGCCAGAACTCGGGTCTGGCGGCGGGAGTCTCGTCCTCCTTCGCCCTGGTCTCCGGGTAGGCCTCGACCGCGGCGAAGCCCCGGCGGGCCAGGTCGCGGCAGACTTCCTCGACCAGGCGACGGGCGTACCCCAGCCGGCGGGCGGCGGCCGTCGTGGCGATACAGGTGATCACGGCCGGCAGCGGCGCGTCCGGCAGCTGCGGGTATAGCTCGCGCAGCCTGAGGGCCCGCGGGTAGGCCGACAGCGGCCCGAACTGGCAGTAGCCGGCGGCCTCCCCATCGACCAGCAGGAGCTTGGCGTATGTGCCGAAGACGCCCAGGCCGCGACCGAGGAGCTGGAGCTTGCGCGGCGCCTCGGGCGCGACCGTCGGGCGGGCAGGTCGCCGGGGGGCCAGCGGGTTGTCGGCGGGCGTGTCGGGCAGATCCTCGAGGAAAGGGTTGCGGGCCGGCGCGGAAGATAGGGCGGCGAAGGGATTTGCGGCCGCCTTCGGGGCCGGAGCGAATGGATTGGGGTTCGGACGCGAGGGGGGCGCGAACGGGTTGGCCGAGGCTCGAATCCCGGCCTCCGGACTCGAGCCGGAACTCTCGCTCGTCCGCGAAGCGGCGCGCAGCCAGCCGGACCGGCTGGCCTTGGAGCCGTGGTCGGCGTCCTCCCAGTAGTCGCAGGTGCGGTGGTCGAAAGCCGGGTCGGCGCAGAGTGGGATCCGCCCGAAGCCGGCCTCGTCGCCGACGTCCACGATTTCGAAGCGTGCCATTGCCCGCCAACTTTACGGCAACGCGGCGTGGCGCGGCCGGCGTCGGTTCGCGGATCCGGCGCGCCACGAGGCGGGACGACGTTCCCCCACGCGCGACCGAACCGACCCCGCCCCGGCGGAAACGTTAACGTGGCAGTCGCGATGACCGGCCGGCGGGGCGATGGCCGGCTGGGTCCCATCGAATTCAACATACGCGGCCGGGGGTGTGGCCGCTTCGGAATGCGAGGTGAGACATGCGGCCCCTCGACGTTCGCATCGAGGCCGCCCTCGGTACCTTCGACGAGGACTGCCGCTGGGATCTGATCGGCGGCATTCTGACGGAGTGCCCGGACGACGTTCTCGAGGCCGCCCTTATCCTCCTCCACGACGATCTGGACCGCAGGCGAACGCTCGGCGCGGACATCCTTGGCCGTCTCGTGGGCGTCGAGCCGAACAGCGGACCAGTTGTCGTCGAGGCGCTCCTGGCCTCGATCGCGGTCGAGACCAGCCCCAGCCCCCTGGCCTCGATCGTGGCCGCCCTCGGCCACGTCGGCAACGTCGCCTCGCTCGAGTCGATCTTTCCTCTGGCCGATCACGCCAGCCCCGAGGTGCGGCTGGCGGTTGCCTTCGCCGTGGCCACCATCAGCCCGCAGCCGCTTTCCGACGAGGCCTGTACGGCGCTGCTGCGGCTCTGCCGCGACGCCGACGCGGAGGTCCGCGACTGGGCGACGTTCGGGCTGGGGACGCTCTCCGACGCGGACGGGCCCGAGATCCGGGCGGCGCTGCTCGCGCGGGCCGAGGACGCCAGTCGCGAAGCCCGGGCCGAAGCTCTCTTCGGGCTGGCCGTGCGGCGCGATCCGCGGGCCGTACCGCATCTGATCCGAGCGCTCCAGTCGCCCTTCGTCGGTGGCCTCGAGGTCGACGCGGCCGCCGTCTCGGCCGATCCGCGGCTGCTGCCCGCGCTCTGGGCCCTGAGGAACGCCGGCGGCGCCGATCAGCACCGGGTGCTGCGGGCCATCGACCGCTGCTCCGGTCGGGATCGGCAGAACCTGCCCTCCTGACGACTCGGTCTAGCGACTCGACCGCGCGGCCTGGTCCCGCTCGTCGCCGGCGGCGACTCGATCCGGCGCCCTATCCGACCAGGTCGACCAGCGCTCCGTCGCGCACCAGCCTGGTGGCGGATTCGATGTCGCTGCCCTGAAGGCGATCGTGATCGAGATGCTTGACAACGGCCCGGACCCGGCGGTGGGCCTCCTCCACTCCCGCCCCGGGCCGAACGTCGAGTCCTTCTTTCGAGAGCCGCTCCAGCCTGAAGTCGAGAGCCTGAGCCGCGACCAGGAGTTCGAGGGCGACGATGCGCTGGACGTTGGCGACGACGGCCATGGCGTGCCGGGCCGCCACCGAGCCCATCGAGACGTGGTCCTCCTGATTGGCCGAGGTCGGGATCGAGTCGGCGCTGGCCGGGTGGGCCAGGACCTTGTTCTCCGAGGCCAGCGCGGCGGCGGTGTACTGGAGGAGCATCATCCCCGACTCCAGCCCGCTGCCCGACGACAGGAACGCCGGCAGGCCGCCGTTGAGGCGGGGGTCGACCATCAGGGCGATCCGACGCTCGGAGATCGAACCCAGCTCGGAGATGGCCAGCTTGGCGAAGTCGAGGGCCAGGGCCACGGGCTCGCCGTGGAAGTTGCCGCCGCTGATCACCAGACCGCCGCCGGTCGCCGCGGCCGTGGCGTCGGCGACGCCGCCGCCGGGGAAGACCAGCGGGTTGTCCGTGGCGGAGTTGAGCTCGACGTCGAGGACGCCGCACAGGTAGTCGACCGCGTCGCGGACCGCTCCGTGGACCTGGGGCACGCAGCGCAGCGAGTACGGATCCTGGACCTTGTGGACCGAGGGGTGGTGGCTGGTCATAACGGTCGAGTCGCGGAGCAGCCAGCGCAGCTCGGCCGCGACCGCGATCTGGCCCGGATGCGGGCGAGCGAGCTGGTAGGCGGCGGCGAAGGCGACGTCGGTGCCGAGCATCGCCTCGCAGCTCAGGGCCGCGGCCACGCTGGCGGTCCTGGCCAGGCGCTGAGCGTCGGCCGCGACGAGGGCTCCGATGGCGCTCATCATCTGAGTGCCGTTGAGGAGGGCCAGGCCCTCTTTGGCGAGCAGCTCGAGCGGAGTCAGGCCAGCCGAGGCGAGCGCCTCGGACGCGGCGATGACGTGCCCGGCCACCTCCACGTGGCCGCGGCCCGTCAGCGGCAGGGCGAGATGGGCCAGCGGCGCCAGATCGCCGGATGCCCCCACGGAGCCCTGAGAGGGCACGATGGGGTGGATGCCCAGCCGGAGCAGATCGCAGATGCGGTCGATCACGATCGGCCGGCAACCCGAATGGCCCAGGGCCAGGGTGTTGGCCCGGAGCAGCAGCATCGCCCGGACCACGTCGCGGGGCAGCGGTTCGCCAACTCCGACGGCGTGCGAGACGAGCAGGTTCTCCTGCAGGCGGGCCGAGTCGGCCGGGTCGATGAAGGTCGTAGCCAGATCGCCGAAGCCGGTGGTCAGGCCGTAGACGATCTCGCCGGCCTCGACCAGCTCCTCCACGACCGCCCTGGCTTCGGCGACACGCGCCCGGGCGTCGTCGCCGAGCGAGACGCGCCGTCCGGCGCGGGCCACGGATTCGACGTCGGCGATCGACAGGTCGGCGCCGGTCAGGACCAGCTCCTCGTCGGCCGAGATCGGCCGGCGCAGGAGGTTCGACTCGGGCAGGTGCCGGTGGGGTCCGAGCTCGGGGGACCTGGGGGTGTCGCTCACGCGTTGAGAATAGCCCGCATCGACCGGTCGGGCTGCCTGACGACGCAGGTCCGGCGGTCCGGCGACGCCAGCTTGTCCGCTCGGCTATCCTGCCCAGGACCCGCGGCCACAGCCTGTCCGGGTCGGCAAGCAGCGAGGGCCAAGTGCTCGGTTTCATCGATACGGCGGTAATCCCGTTTCTCCACGACCTGTACGCGGCGGTCGGCTATCTGGGCGTCTTCTTCGCCATGGTCGTCGAGTCGACCTTGATCCCGATCCCGTCCGAGCTGATCCTGCCCTTCGCCGGGTTCCTGATCAGCGACCACAGCGTCGAGCCGCTGACCCACGGCGAGTGGAACTTCTGGGTCGTGGTCGTCATCGGCGTGGCCGCCAACACCACCGGCTCGCTGTTCGGCTACCTGCTGGGGATGAAGCTCGGCCGGCCGTTCCTAGACCGCTGGGGCCGTTACCTCCTGATCCGCCGCCACGAGGTCGATCAGGCGGAGAGGTTCTTCGCCCGCTGGGGCTCGCCGACGGCTTTCGTCAGCCGCCTCTTGCCCGGAGTGCGATCGGTGATCAGCTTCGTCGCCGGAATCTCGCGGATGCCGATACGGAGCTTCCTGATCTACTCGACGTTGGGGGCCATTCCCTGGACCATCGCCCTCGTCTACGCCGGCACCGTTCTCGGCTCCAACTGGGTTCAGATCCGCGACGATCTCAGGCCGTTCGACAATCTGATCCTGATCGCCTGCGTCGCCGCGGTGGTCGTCTTCGTCGCCTGGCGGCTGACCCATTCCGGGTCGGAGCGTGACGCCGCCGAAGCCTAGCCTGGCTGCCGAGGGCCCGGGCCGTGCGCCGCTTCGCCGGTCCTGGCAGACTAGCGGGGCATGGCAGGAGGGTCTCTGATGCCGAGTGAACCGACTCGCGACCGGCCGTCCGGGCGTGGAGTCGAGGCTCGCGCCGGGCGGCCGGGCCCGGAGGCTCGCGGGTGACGACGCCCGAGGACGGCATCGAATCTCAGGGCGAAACCGGGCCCGACCCCTCGCCCCGCCTCCGGATGGCTCACTTCGACCCCAAGGCGGTCCAGAGCAAGAGATTGATGGCCCACCCCGTGAGGCACGGGTTCCTGGGCGCCCTCGATCGCCTCCGCTCCGGCGTGTTCGCCCGGTCGGGAGGGCTCGCGCTCCGCGAGAGGGGCACGGCCGGCAGCCGGCGGCGCGATCTCGTCACCGTGCTGGTCCTGCTGGCCATCGCGACCGCGGTTACGGCGACCCTGCCGGGTGGCTGGGCGGGCTCCGTCGCCTCGACGTCCTCCCCCTCGCCCACCGCGGATCCGACGGCCTTGGGCCTGAGCCTCGCCTCGCCGACCGTGGCTCCCAGCCCGAGCCCGACGGCGATGTCCTCGCCGAGCCCTGTGGTCTCGCCGAGCGCCAGCCCGACGGTCAAGCCGAGCCCGACGCCCACGCCGGTTCCGTACCGCTTCGTCGCGCTGGGCGATTCGCTGACCGCCTGGCCGACGGACTCGCCTTGGCCGGAGCTGCTCGATGCCAGGGACGCGCGGCTGGAGCTGGTCCACAACGCCGGCGTGCCCGGTAACAC
>Ga0335076_10001463_pt1 | contig 22880 bp, 21 predicted proteins | sample Lox_Sample_25_FD_206717 | JGI IMG/M metagenome (GOLD analysis project Ga0335076, IMG submission 206717) | Soil microbial communities from Loxahatchee National Wildlife Refuge, Florida, United States - Lox_Sample_2.5 | ecosystem: Environmental > Terrestrial > Soil > Wetlands | place: USA... | reverse complement strand
CACTCACGACAGGCGCTGTGAATTTCAGCGAACGGACGAGACTTCTTTTGTTGTCGAAGACGATAAGCTCGTTGCTTCGCAGCGTTGCGCGTTCGCGGTAACGGTTTCGTGACGTGTTCCGAAGACACTTGTGCTGTAGCGTCCTGAGTTGCTTGTATCTTGAGTGTCATCACTTCACCGACCCTTTCACAAGTACGTCAACGTATCTGTCGAGAACCGCTTTGTCGAAGAGCAGTCGGCGACCGATGAAAAAGCCGCGAACTGTACCGGTCCAATGAAGGTGACGCAAAGCCCAAGGACCGATGCCGAGATATCTTGCGGCATCAGGCACACTGAGATTGCGCGGCGCGAATATCGGCGCAGGAACAACTGTTTTCTTTTTGATTGATGAGGCTTTTCGCGGCACAGACGAGACTCCGATTGAGATTCGGAGTTCTTCTCTCGAAGAACCTCATCTGTTCCGGCTGTCCGTGTTCCGACAGGACTTAGAACTCGCGTTTTTGAGTCTCGCGGCTGACTATCGTCAGGTGCCGTTCACCTGAGTTACGAACATCGTAGCATGTTACTAGCCAAAGCGCAAGATATTTCTTCAGCAGCTAAGTCGCCGCTGCTTGTCTTACGCGAATTACGGAAGTATGCCATCCGGTAGTTACCGAAGGCAACTCGACCACTGTACACCGAGAGCAATAGACTTGAGATGTACAGGGAGGGGAAAATGTCACGACGCGCACGCGGTGAAGGATGCTTGCTCCGGCGTCCTGGCTCACGATTTTGGTGGGCCCAATTTTATCAGGACGGAAAGGCCGTCAGAAAATCTACCGGCAAAACAGTAAAGGAAGAAGCAGCAGCCGTGCTGCGACGACTCATGGGCGACGCGGAGCGCGGCCTACCTATCGCTGACGGTTCGCTTCGGTACGATGACCTTCGCGCAGCGCTTATCGACAGTTATGTCCAGAAAGGAAACAAGTCGTTGGCAATGCTGCCGGACGGAACCGAAACAATCACAGGGCTAGCGCAATTAGACAAAGCCTGCGGATGGTCAGCAACGGAGCGCGGCATCAAGATTTCGAAGCTGACGACGGAATGGGCGCGGAAATTTCAGCGTGACCGACTCGCCGAGGGTGCTGGTCCTTCAATCATCAACCGAAGTCTGCAAGCACTGCGGCGCGGCCTGAACATTCTCCGCGAAGACAGTAAACTTGCCGTCGTGCCGAAAATACGACTACTGAAAGAGCCTTCAGCGCGCCAGGGATTCATCGAGCAGGCAAAGTTTGAAGAACTTCTCGCGGCGCTGCCGAGCTACCTGAGACCGCTCGCTGCATTGCTCTATTACACAGGTGCGCGACGCGGCGAAGCGCTACTCGTCGAATGGGAGCAGGTTGACCTTCTGCGTCGAGAAATCACGCTGCGCGACAGCCAGACGAAAACTTCCGAGCCGCGAGTGCTTCCTCTGCCCAGTCGCGTGGTTGCGCTCCTGCAAGACATCGAGCCGAAACGCGGCAAGGTTTTCGATGCGACAAACTTGAGGGTAGAATGGGAGCGTGCCGTCGTAGCGGTCGGTCTGGGTACGCGTGAAAAAATCGACGGCGGCGAAGGCAAGCACGACTGGTATCGCTTCAGAGGATTGCGGCTGCACGACCTTCGTCGGTCGGCTGTTCGGAATCTGATTAAGAGCGGCGCTCCTGAAAAGGTCTGCATGAAAATCAGCGGCCACAAGACACGCGATGTTTTCGACAGGTATCACATCGTTGTGACTGCCGACCTTCACGCGGCCATGCGCGGAGTCGAGACGGCGTCACTCGCTCTTCCGTCAGGCGCTCCGGAAAAACCGACTGTTAAGGGCAAGATAAGTGTACAGTCGGTGCGGTCGGCGAGTCGCAAGGTGCGGAAACACGCATAAACAAAGGCTGGGCCCGTAGCTCAACGGTTAGAGCAGCAGACTCATAATCTGTTGGTTCCTGGTTCAAATCCAGGCGGGCCCACCAGATGCCACACAGTTGACAGATTTCTCACGCAGCGACGCCCGATTTCGTAACATCACGTAATAAACTCCTCGCCACATCGACCAACGGCGCCTTGAACGCGAATCGCTTGTCTCGCGAAGGCGTGCTGCCGACGCTGCGCTACCTGGAGCGATTGAACGGCTACGGCATCGCGTGGCGCAGCTTCACCGAGCAGTACCTCGATTCGACGAGGATCTTCAAGGACGCTGTGATTTCCATTATGGCGACGATCGCACGCCAGGAGAACGTGCGACGCAGCGAACGGACCAAGGCTGGTCTCGCGCGGGTGCGCGCTCAGGGCGTCAAGCTCGGTCGTCCACGAGCACAATTCGATCTGCGAAAGGCCAAGCAACTCCGCGCTCGCGGCGAGACGCTACGGTCGATCGCCAAGAAGATGCGGGTGAGTCCGGCGCTGCTGTGTACGCGTTTGAAGTTTTACCTGCAGGGAAACTAAGTGAGTGCTAGACTCCATTGATGGATTATTCGTTTTGCGAATGATCCAAAACCCAGAGTTTCGGGCGAGAAACGAGTTTCTGCATGGCGCGCCGCCCTAATTTGATCTTCATCGATACCAATATCTGGCTTGATTTTTACCGAGCCAGAACCGGAAGTGACCTCAAGCTTCTTCAACGTATAAACACGGTCAAAGATCAACTGATCGTCACGTATCAACTTGAGATCGAGTTCAATGCTAATCGGCAGCGTGTGATGCTTGAAGGGCTTAATCAATTGAAGAGTCCAGGGTCAATACCTCGTCTCGGAATGTTTTCGGCAGCTGAAGATACTAAAATGATTGGTCGCCGACTAAAGGAGATACAGGGTCGCGTAGATCGCTTGCAAAAACAGTTGATCAAAGCTCTCGGTGATACCAAGAGTGACGCAGTGTATACGTTTTGCAAGCGTCTGTTCAGTCGTCCGGGGCCGCTCAACATTGATCGGAGCAACCCAATTAGGCGGCGCATTCGCCGGGCAGCTTACAGGCGATTTCTTCATGGCTGTCCTCCGCGAAAGAGGGGTGACACCTCTATGGGGGACGCGTTCAATTGGGAGTGGATGCTACACTGTGCCGCGCAGCAGAAAACGGGTCTGGTGATCGTCTCGCGTGACGCAGACTACGGTACCAACATCGGAGAGGCTTCTTATGTGAACGATCAGTTGCGCATCGAGTTTCGTGACCGCGTTGGAAGAGGTCGCCCTTTGTTGCTCTTCGAGCGCTTGTCAGATGCATTGAGCTCGTTTGCCGTGCCGATCTCTGCTGAAGAAAAAGAAGCTGAACAACTACTTGCAACTTCAATTTCTTCAAGTTCTCCGATTTATGGTTTACAACCCTACGGCGCCGTACCACAGTATATGCGTTCTCCATTTGGTAATTCTTCCGTCTACAGGTCTCCGATCTACGGTGGAAACTATTACGCTTCGTTCGAGCCAGTCGGACAAACTTCTGTGGAAGATTTGTTAAAGTGGGCGGATGCCGATGACAAAGACTCTGACAAGAAAGAAGAGTAAAACTTCGTAACATCCTACGTAACAAACCGGCTCAAATCCGCTGGTTTACGAGTCAATCAAACGTCGGGAAACCGTTGAAACCATTAGCTGTCAGTCGTTGACGTAAATCTGTTGGTTCCTGGTTCAAATCCAGGCGGGCCCACCAAAAGCCACCGACGATCGAGTCTCTGAGCCATTTCCAAGACGCAAGATGATAATGATGTGCCCTCCGCCCCCTATCCAGAATCAAAGGGGAAGAGCCTCATGCCGCGGCTTTGCGCGCTGGCAAAAATCAGGAGTGAGAAGCATGGCAAATCAGAAGCTCTGTCCCAACTGTTCTGGTCCACTGCAACCCGGTTTCGAAGGCAATATGCCAATTGCGGCGGGCTTCCGGGAAATGAAGTTTCCGGTTCTCATCTACGAGTGTCCGCAATGTCATTTGTTGCAGATGTACGCCGAAACTCGCGGCTTGTGACCTACGCCGGCAGGCTGAAGTAGAACACCGACCCGTGCCCTAACTGGCTGGTGACGCCGATCTTCCCGCCGTGGGCTTCGACGATGGCTTTGCAGATGGCCAGTCCCATGCCGGTTCCGTGCACCTGCACACGCTGGTTGCGTCCGCGATAGAACTTCTCGAACACCAGTCCCTGTTCGAAGTCGTCGATCCCGGGCCCTCGATCTGCGATGCTGGTGGTCAGGGTTCCGCCTTTCGCTTCGGCGGTAACGCGGATCGGAGTTCCGGCGGGGGAATACTTGGCGGCATTCTCCAGCAGGTGTACCAGCACTTCCTTGATGCGGGCCCCGTCCATGCGCACCGCCGGCAGGTCGGCCGGTACCTTCACCTCGACCGGATGCGACGCCAGGGCCTGCTTGAGTGATTCCACGGCCTCGTTGACCAGGTCACCCATTCGCGACGGTTCGCGGTGCAACTCGACCTTGCCGGCATCGAGCTGGGCCACCTCGGCGGCTTCGCCTACCAGCCGGTTCAGCCGGTCGCTCTCTTCGTTGATGATCGTCAGCAGTTCTTCCTTTTCCGGCGGCGAGAGACTCTGGCTCCCCAGAAGCGACGTGACCGACGCTTTGATCGCGGTCAGCGGAGTGCGAAATTCGTGCGTGACCGAATCCAGCAGCAGGGAGCGCAACTGCTCGTTCTCGCGCGCAGCCTCGGCGCGGCTCAGTTTTTCGACTGCACCCGCGCGCTCGATTGAGATGGCAATCAGTCCGCTGATCGCCTCCAGCGTCTGCCGCGAAAGTGATGACCCCGACACCCCCATGCTTCCCACGGCGCGCATGCCGATGGTGAGTGGCAGGAATGCGAGATGATTTGTCTTGTCGATCTTCGGCTCGCCGCGGAGACAGCACAACTGGAGATCGTGCGCCTCCAGTCCGTCGATCGTGGGACCCGAGCGGTAAATGTCAGGCCGGTTCGGCAACGAGATCGCAGCCGAACGCACGCCGAACGATTCCACGATGTAGCGCGGAATTGCGTTCAGCAACTCGGCCGGATTATCGCTCGACAGCAACAGCTGGCTGAAGGCGTAGAGCCGCTCCAGATCGTGACGCCGTTCATTCGCGTTCAGGGCCTCGCGCCGCGCGCGCTCCGACAGTTCGCTCGCGGTCACCGCCGTGATCAAAAAAGCCAAAAGAGCGACCCAGTTCTGCGGGTCGGCAATCGTAAACGTACCCAGCGGCGGCAGGAAAAAGAAATTGAAGGCCAGGGTGGCAATGACGGCCATGACCACCGCGTGCCGCAACCCCCACACCGTGGAGATCCCGAGCACCGCCAGCAGGAAAGCCAGGGCGATGGTCGTGGGATTGACATGCACCAGTACGCGGCCGAACAGCGTAATCCCCGCGGCAATCAACACCACGAGCGGATAGCCGAGCGCCGATCTGACCACCGGTTTCACGTGCCGATTGTATCCGACATCGACAAACATGGAAGTCTCAACGAAAATAGGCGCGATGTCCAAGACACCGGAACAGTGGTTGGAAGAAACCGCCCCGGCCAAAAAAAGCGGCGTGTTCAAGCTGTTCCTCGGCTACGCGCCGGGCGTGGGCAAGACCTACAACATGCTCAGCGAGGCGATTCGCCGCCACAGCCGCGGCGAAGACGTCGTGGTGGGCGTCGTCGAAACGCATGGCCGCAAAGCCGTGGGAGAACTGGTTGGACAACTGGAAATTGTTCCGCGGCGACAGATCGAATACAAAGGCGCGGTCTTCGAAGAAATGGATGTCGACGCCATTCTCGCGCGCAAACCGGCTGTCGCCCTGATCGATGAACTGGCTCACACCAACATCGAGGGCAGCAAGCATCGCAAGCGCTATGAAGACGTGCTCGAACTGCTCGACGCCGGTATCGACATCATCTCCACCATGAACATCCAGCACCTGGAGAGCGTGACGCCGACGGTGCAGGGCGTCACCGGAATTCAGGTGCGCGAGACGGTACCGGATTGGGTTTTGCAGCGGGTCAATGAAGTGGTGATGATCGACCTGACGCCCGAAGCGCTGCAAAACCGCATGCGGCGCGGAGATGTCTATCCGCAGGAGCGCGTGGGGCGCGCTCTGGAGAATTTTTTCCGCGAAACCAATCTCATCGCTCTGCGTGAACTGGCGCTGCGCCAGGTGACGCACGCAGTGGATCGCAGCCTGGAAGAGCGCCGCGACAAACTGGACACCGAGCAGGCGGTAGCCATTCGCGAACGAATCGCGGTCTGCATCAGTTCGAATCCGGCGGCGCAATATTTGATCGCCCGCGGCGCGCGCATGGCGCAGGCTATTGACGCCGAGTTGTTCGTGGTTTACATCGATATGGGACAGGACGCGAGCGAGGGGAATCAGAAAACACTGAATGCCAACATCCGTTTCGCGGAGAATGTAGGCGCGGTCGTCGTTCGCCTGGAGGGCAAGACGGTCGCCCGGGCGGTCGCGCACTTCGTCCACGAAAGACACATTACCCAGGTCGTGTTTGGCCGGTCGGCGACGCGCGGCTGGAAGCGTTATTTTTACTTATCGGCCATTCACCAGTTCCTGCGCGACGCGCCTTCTGTTGACGTGCATATCGTGACGCAGGAGCCCAACTGACACCCATGGCGGAGCCGAAGCGCATCCTTGTTGTGGACGACGAGCCGCAGATTACGCGCGTCCTGCGCACTTCGCTTTCCAGCCATGGCTACGACCTCCGCGTAGCCAATGACGGAGAAACCGCGCTCGAGATCATGAAGGACTGGTCTCCCGACATGGTCATCACGGACCTGGCAATGCCGAACATGGATGGCCTCGAACTCTGCCGCCGCGTGCGTGCCAAGAGCAAGATACCCATCCTGATCCTCTCCGTTCGCGGCGAGGAGCGCACCAAGGTCAAGGCTCTCGATGCGGGCGCGGATGATTATGTGACCAAGCCTTTCGGAATTGAAGAATTGCTCGCGCGAGTGCGCGCCAATCTACGCCGCGCCCGCCCAGATGAGTCGGAACAGGTCCAGATTGAACTGGGAGATTTCCGCATTGACCTTGACGCCCGCAGCGTCGAAGTCAAGAAGCGGCTCGTGCACCTGACGCCGAAAGAATTTGACCTGCTCGTCTACATGGCACGCCACGCGGGCAAAGTCGTGACCCACCGGGCGCTCCTGGGCGCGGTCTGGGGCGGAGAAAGCACCGAACAGGTCGAGTATCTCCGCGTCTTCGTGGGACAGTTGCGCAAGAAACTGGAGCCTACCGCATCGTCGCCGCGCTACATCGTGACCGAACCCTGGGTCGGCTATCGCTTCCAACCGGGAGAATAGGTTACTTTTCGCAGTTACCTCGCCGGTGGTTCCTTACGGTTCCTTTACCATCAACTTATGCGGGGTTTACGCCCTCTCGAATCCAATAGGGGAGGCCGAGAAAAACATCGGCCGTACGAGGGAGCGAATACATGTCGATTCAGGAAGTATCTGCAGAACAGTTTGCCCAGCTTTTTCACCACTACCATCAGGCTTTGACGAACGAGTCGGGCAGCACCCATGAAGTCTGGACCGATCTGGAGCCGGCGGAAAGAACCCGAATGGTCGCCGCAGCGCGCCTGGCCCTGCTGGAGACTGAGCAGGTTCACACTGCCCGCCCGGCGAGAAACTATTTCGCGAAACCCGGCGAAGCGGAGTGGGGCTGCTAGGCTCCGCACTCCCAAGGCGGCGGTTTTCTTTATAACTCCTTTACAAACCGTTTAGCGCACCTTTATGTGCGGTTCAATCTAATCAATAACAGACCAACAGGCTGGTGTCATGAATTCGCTGCTGGCGATGTTGTGTGCATTTTCGGAGGTATTCCTGCTCTGGTTCCTGGTTGCACTGATCCGGGAATACAGGAAGGTGGCAGGTCGCAGGCGGCTGGGCAAGACAAGAGCCAGCCGGCGGGCTGTAACCATGTGGATTGAATCGATGAATGCTGATGCAAGCGGAGCGCCCAGGAAGCCGCCACAAACAGCGGCGCTGGTTTTGATGGGGGCGCTACTGGCGCTGTCTGGTGCGATGCTGTTCAAGTTCTAAGTCAGGAGATACCCGTGCAGGATCTGATTTTCGTTGCCATCTCGATCGCATTCTTCGCGCTGTCCATCGGTTACGTCACGTTTTGCGACCGTGTGAAGTGAGGGAGAACGTCATGAATCTCGAATCGATCATCATGCTCGTCGTAAGCGTTCTCACCACGGTGTACCTGTTCTACGCCTTGCTGCGTCCGGAGAAATTCTGACATGACGGTCAACGGCTGGTTGCAGATCTTCGTTTTTCTCGCCCTGGTCTTCCTGGTCACCAAGCCCATGGGAGTCTTCATGACGCGTGTGTTCAACCGCGAGAAGACGTTCCTGGATCCGGTCTTGCGCCCGGTCGAGCGCGCGCTCTATCGCGTCACCGGCGTGGATGAGAGCCACGAAATGCGCTGGACCGAGTATGCCGTCTCGATGCTTCTGTTCAGCGTGGTCTCGATGCTCATGCTCTATCTGATGGAGCGAGTGCAGGGCTTCCTGCCCTTCAATCCGCAGAAGTTCGGCGCTGTGAGTCCGGCACATCTGGCATGGAATACCGCGGCTTCGTTCACCACCAACACCAACTGGCAGGCCTATAGCGGCGAGTCTACGATGAGCTACTTCACGCAGATGGCTGGGCTCGCCTACCACAACTTCGTCTCAGCGGCGGTGGGCATCGCGTTGGCGATTGCGTTCATTCGCGGCATCGCGCGCCGCCAGATGCAGACCATCGGCAATTTCTGGGTTGACATGGTTCGCTCCTGCCTGTGGGTTCTGCTGCCCTTCTGCATCGTAGGAGCGCTGGTGCTGGTATCGCAGGGAGTGGTCCAGAATCTGCGGCCATACGACAAAGCAACTCTCGTCGAGCCCCAGCAAGTTCAAACCACGGGCTCAGACGGTAAGGCCGTAACGAATACGGTCACCGAGCAGGTCATCGCTCAGGGCCCAGTTGCCTCGCAGGAGTTCATCAAGGAATTCGGCACCAACGGCGGCGGCTTCTTCAACGCCAACAGCGCGCATCCATTCGAGAATCCAACGCCGATATCGAACCTCCTGGAACTGGTTTCGATTTTTGCCATCGGCGCCGGACTCACCTATACCCTGGGACGGATGACTGGCTCGCAGCGTCATGGCTGGGCCGTGTGGGCTGCGATGGCGATCCTGTTCCTGGCCGGTGTCACGGTCGCATATTGGGCAGAGGCCAGCGGCAACCCGCTCTTGCACGGAGTGGATCAGCAAACCTCAGCCAAGCAGCCGGGCGGCAACATGGAAGGCAAAGAAGTCCGCTTCGGCATTGCCAACACCGCTCTTTGGGCGACGGTTACCACCGACGCGAGCTGTGGCGCCATCAATGGCTGGCACGATTCTTTCACGCCGCTCGGTGGCATGGTTCCGCTGGTCAACATCATGCTCAGCGAAGTGATCTTCGGCGGTGTGGGCGCCGGCATGTACGGCATGCTGATCTACATCGTGCTGGCAGTGTTCATCGCCGGCCTGATGGTTGGCCGCACTCCTGAGTATCTCGGCAAGAAGATCGAAGCTTACGACGTCAAGATGGCCATGCTCGTCGTTCTCGTCTTCCCGTTGGTCATCCTCGCGTTTGCGGCTGTATCGAGCGTGGCGAATTTCGGGACTTCCAGCATCGCCAATCCCGGACCGCACGGCCTGAGCGAAATGCTCTACGCCTTCACCTCCGGCGCCGGCAACAACGGATCGGCGTTTGGAGGACTAGCGGCCGGCACGCCCTGGTACGACACCACGCTCGGCCTCACCATGCTCGCAGGGCGGTTCCTGATGATCATCCCCATGCTGGCCATTGCCGGCAACCTGGCGCAGAAGAAATACGTTCCGCCTTCGCTCGGCACTTTCCCGGTCACGACGCCGCTGTTCACCGTGCTTCTGATCGGCGTGATCCTGATCGTAGGCGCCCTGACATTTTTCCCGGCACTGAGTTTAGGTCCTATCCTCGAGCACCTGCTGATGGCCGCCGGCAAGACTTTTTAAAGGACACCACTTATGGCAACAGTGACGCCAACACCAGCAGTCTCCATCGTGCCATCGATTCGCCTTTCCCCAAAAAAGCCGCGGCAGAAAGCCATCTGGGAATGGAAGATCGTCCGCCGCGCGCTGTGGGACGCGATCCTCAAGCTCAATCCACGAAAAATGATGGGTAACCCCGTCATGTTCGTGGTGGAGATCGGCAGTGTCATCACCAGCGCGCTGCTCTTCAAGGGTGGCGCCGCGTTCAAGTTCAACCTGCAGATCACTCTCTGGCTGTGGTTCACGGTGTTGTTCGCCAATTTTGCGGAAGCTATGGCGGAAGGCCGCGGGAAGGCGCAGGCCGACACACTGCGCAGAGCCCGTTCTGAGACAATGGCCAATCGCATCATTGAAGGCGGCGCTCGCGTCGAAAAAGTACCCAGCTCCAAGCTCCGCACCGGCGACATGGTCGTTGTATCGGCCGGGGAAATGATCCCCTCCGACGGCGAAATCACCGAGGGCGTGGCTTCAGTCGATGAGTCGGCCATCACGGGCGAGTCTGCCCCTGTGATCCGCGAAGCGGGCGGCGACCGCTCGGCTGTGACTGGCGGTACCCGCGTGCTCTCCGACCACATCAAGGTTCGTATCACCTCGAACCCCGGCGAGACTTTCCTCGACCGCATGATTGCTCTCGTTGAAGGCGCGGAGCGCCAGAAGACCCCGAACGAGATCGCGCTCAACATCCTCCTCGCCGGACTGACAATCATCTTTCTGCTCGCAGTGGTGACGCTGCAGCCCTTCGCCATTTACTCTGGCTCACCACAAACCGTATTCGTGCTCGTCTCTTTGCTGGTGTGCCTGATTCCAACCACGATCGGCGGCCTGCTGTCGGCGATCGGCATCGCGGGCATGGACCGCCTGGTGCAGCACAACGTGCTTGCCATGTCCGGACGCGCCGTCGAAGCTGCTGGAGACGTCAACACTCTGCTCCTCGACAAGACCGGCACCATCACTCTGGGCAATCGCCAGGCGGCTGAGTTCATTCCCGCCCCCGGCATCACCGAGGCGGAGATGGCTGATGCGGCGCAACTCTCCTCACTGGCCGACGAGACGCCCGAAGGCCGCTCCATCGTTGTGCTGGCGAAAGAACGCTACCAGCTCCGCGGCCGCGAACTTGCTTCTCATGAAGCGGTGTTTGTGCCCTTCAGTGCGCAGACCCGCATGTCGGGCGTGAACATGGACGGCCGTGAGATCCGCAAAGGATCGGTGGATGCGATCACGAAGTATCTCCAGGAACACGGCACCAGCCTGCCGAAAGAGATCCAGTCCGGCGTCGAGCAGATCGCCCGTTCCGGTGGCACGCCTCTGGTGGTCGCCGAAAATCAGCGTGCGCTCGGCGTGATCTATCTCAAGGACATCGTCAAAGGCGGCATGCGCGAGCGCTTTGGCCACCTGCGCGCCATGGGCATCAAGACGGTGATGATCACCGGCGACAATCCGCTGACCGCTGCTGCCATCGCGCGCGAAGCCGGCGTGGACGACTTCCTCGCCCAGGCCACTCCGAAAGACAAGATGGACCTGATCAAGCGCGAGCAGGGCGACGGCAAGCTCGTCGCCATGACTGGCGACGGCACCAATGACGCGCCCGCCCTTGCTCAGGCCGATGTCGGCGTCGCCATGAACACGGGCACACAGGCCGCGAAGGAAGCCGGCAACATGGTGGACCTTGATTCCAATCCCACCAAACTGATTGAAATCGTCGAAATCGGCAAACAGCTGCTGATGACTCGCGGTTCCCTGACCACTTTCTCCATCGCCAACGACGTGGCCAAGTACTTCGCCATCATCCCGGCCATGTTTGCGGGCACCTTCCCCGTACTCAACGCGCTGAACATCATGCATCTGAAGACGGCGGAGTCAGCCGTACTTTCCGCCGTGATCTTCAACGCCCTGATCATCATTGCCTTGATTCCATTGGCGTTGCGCGGAGTGAAGTATCGTCCCATGGGCGCTGCCACGTTGTTACGGAACAATCTGCTGATTTATGGCGCCGGCGGGATCATCATTCCATTCATTGGCATCAAGCTGATCGACATGCTGATCACCAGCGTGGGCCTGGCCTAACGGAGCAACCTATGAAGAAGAACCTCGTCACTGCATTCCTGATGACTGTCGCCACCACGGTCCTGCTGGGGGTGGTTTACCCGCTGGTCGTGACCGGACTGGCCCAACTGATTTTTCCCAGCAAGGCCAACGGCCAGCTCATCGAGGCCAACGGCAAGGTCATCGGTTCGCGAATTATCGGTCAGGCGTTCACCGGCCCCGGCTACTTTCATTCGCGGCCATCAGCCATCTCGTACGATCCCACTAACTCCAACGGCTCCCAGCTTGGACCGACGAACCAGAAACTCATTGACCGTGTGAAGGGCGACACGGACAAACTCCATGCCGCGAATCCGAACCAGCCCGTACCGGTGGACCTGGCCACAGCCTCCGCCTCCGGCTTCGATCCGCATATCACGCCCGCAGCCGCCGAGTTCCAGGAGTCGCGCGTAGCCGCCGAAAGAAAGGCGCAGGAATCCGACATCCGCGAACTGATCAGCGACCACACCGAAGGCCGAACCTGGGGATTGCTGGGCGAGCCTCGAGTAAATGTCCTGGAATTGAATCTGGCACTGGATGCCAAATACGGCCCCAGAAAATAGCGCCGGACTTCGTAGCACCGGTGGTCGCGGGGCCCGCGCTGAGCTTGTCGAAGTGGCGCCCCGTCCTCGGCGCGCTCCACGATTCGTTTTTCTTCGAATGCAGTTAGAATAGATCCGTGGTCTTCGTCCTCGACAACTACGATTCGTTTACCTACAACCTCGTCCAGTACATCGGAGAATTGGGGGCCGACGTTGAGGTGCGCCGCAACGATCAGGTGAGCGTCGATGAGATCGATGCCATGCGCCCGGAGCGGATCGTAATTTCGCCCGGCCCCTGCACCCCGCACGAAGCCGGCATCAGCATTGATCTGATCCGTCATTTTGCCGGGAAAGTGCCGCTGCTGGGCGTCTGCCTGGGACATCAGGCCATTGGCGAAGCCTTTGGCGGACAAGTCGTGCGCGCGAAGAATCTCATGCACGGCAAGACCAGCCAGGTGGAGCACGACGGCAAGACCATCTTCCGCGGGCTGCAGTCGCCGATGACGGCCACGCGCTATCACTCGCTGATTGTTTCCGAACAGGGCCTTCCGGCAGAGCTTGAAATCAGCGCGCGAACCAGAGATCAGGATGGCTCACCGGTCATCATGGGACTGAGACACCGCAAGTTCCCAGTGGAGGGAGTCCAGTTCCATCCCGAGAGCGTGCTGACCGCGGAAGGCAAGAAACTGGTGAAGAATTTCCTCGCCGCGTAGCCGCTACTTTTTTGCCGCAGCGTATTTCTCTGCGCCCAGGACGTGCAGGGAAACGTAAGGATCGTCGCCGACGACCCAGCTGTCATGCCCCGGCGCGATGTAGAAAACATCTCCGGCTCGCATTTCGATCACGCGGCCATCTTCCATGGCAGCCGCTGCCCTTCCTGAGATCACCATTCCCACATGTTCCACCTGGCACATCGCTGAGCCAACGGCGGCGCCCACGTCGATTGACCACTTCCATCCCGGCTGATACGTGGCGCGGCCAATCGTCATGCCGCCGATCTGGATCAGTTCGAACTTCCCTTTCGGGAAATTGCGAATCTCGTCGGGTTGGTCGAAACGCTTCAGGATGACATCAAGCATAATGAACCTGTTGGTTCGCCGGCGGCTGGCAACTACTGGCTGCTGCTCCTCGCCATCTCCACTGCCCGCAGCACCGCCCGCGACTTATTTCGACTCTCCTCGAACTCCCGCTGCGGATCGGAATCGGCGACGATTCCTCCTCCCGCCTGCAGGTAGGCTTTCTTCCCCTTCACCAGCAGGGTGCGAATCGTGATGCAGGAATCGAGATTGCCCGCATAGTCCGCGTAAAGAACGGCGCCGCCGTACACGCCCCGCCGCGTCGGCTCGAGTTCTTCGATGATCTGCATAGCGCGCACTTTCGGAGCCCCGCTCAACGTTCCGGCAGGGAAGCAGGCGGCGAAGGCGTCGATGGCATCGAGCTCAGGACGCAGCTTGCCCTCGAGCGCCGACACCAGGTGCATGACGTGCGAGTAGCGCTCGACATACATCAAGTCTCGGACCTTGACCGATCCGTACTCGCTCACGCGCCCCACGTCGTTCCGTCCCAGATCGACCAGCATCACGTGCTCAGCGCGCTCTTTCTCGTCTTCCCGCATCTTCTTCTCGAGCGCTGCGTCTTCGGCTTCATCGCGTCCGCGTGGATTCGTGCCTGCGATCGGCCGGTATTCAACCTTGCGTCCGCTCACCCGCACCAGCATTTCCGGCGAAGAGCCGATAACGTGCATTCCGCCCGCGTGCCCTTTTCCCTTATCGCCGAAGCGCAGGAAGAACATGTACGGCGACGGATTTACCGTGCGCAGCGCCCGATACAAGTCAAAGGGCGCGACCCCGGGCTCGAAGTCCCAGCGCTGCGAGAACACGACCTGAAAGATGTCTCCAGCGGCGATGTATTCTTTCGCCTGCCGCACACTTTCGACATACTTCGCTTTTGGCATGCGGGCCTGGACGGCGAGCCTGGATTTCGTCGCCGCCTTCTTCCAGTATGCTGCCTTCCATCCGGCCGCGAGCTTCTTCTCAATGCGCGCGATTTCCGCCAGCGAACGCTTGTACGCAGCCTGCGGCGATTCCCGCGTCACGTCCGCCGAAGCCACGATGTGAATCTGATGCCGAAGATGGTCGAAGGCCAGCACGCGGTCAAAGAACATGAGCACGCAGTCGGGGACGTCGAGATCGTCTTTTGTAGTGTCGCCAATGTTCTCGAGTTGCCGCACGATGTCATAGGCACAGTAGCCGACCGCGCCGGCGGTAAAAGGCGGCAGCCCTTCCATCGCTGCCGGACGGTGCGCCCGAAGCAGCTCCTGGATGACCTGGAAAACGTTCCCCGCGCGCCGTTCCACCTTGCGTCCGCGCTCGATCTTGATGTCGGCCCCGCGCGACTCCAGTCGCAAGAATGGCCGCACGCCGAGAAACGTGTAGCGCCCGATCTTTTCTCCGCCTTCGACCGACTCCAGCAGAAACGCATCCGGCTCGTCTTCAGCAACGGCGAGAAAGGCCGACACTGGTGTCAGTAGATCGGCGGAGATCGACTTCGCCACCGGCACCAGCGTTGCCGTGCGCGCCAGACGGGCGAACTCTTTGAAGTCAGGACGAATCATGGTTTGGGGCGAATCTCCATTATAGGGAAGAGTTACAATGCTCCGCGTTGTCGCGATGTCAAAAACTTGTCTTCGTTTGGATTCAGTTCCCATGGGTGAAACGGCCAAATCGCCGGCCAGCGGTCACTACGACGCTAACTATAGAAATTTTCAGACCGAACTCTACGCCCAGATCCGCCGCGACGCCTTTGGCGAAGACATCGGCCAAAGCAGCTGGCTGACCGCCGACGAGCAGGACAAGTTCAATGCCTGGCTCAACCTTGCGCCGGGCAAAACTCTGCTCGACGTAGCCTGCGGATCGGGCGGCCCCGCGCTGCGCATTGCGGCGCAGACGGGCTGCTCGGTGTTTGGCGTCGACGTTCATCAGGATGCGATCTCCACCGCGATCTCCTTGGCCGCCGAACGTGGCCTAACTCAAGCCGCGCGCTTTCAGGTTGCCGATGCGACCGCTCCGCTGCCCTTCCCCGAGGCGAGCTTCGACGCCATCACCTGCATTGACGCTATCAATCACCTGCCCGACCGCGCCCGCGTGATCGCGGATTGGGCGCGCCTGCTGAAACCCGGTGGACGGATGCTGTTCACCGATCCCATTACCGTGACCGGGCCCCTGACGCGCGATGAAATCGCGGTCAGAAGCTCCATTGGCTTCTTTCTCTTTGTCCCGTACGGCTATGACGAGCTGGTGGTCGCGGCGTGCGGGCTGCGATTGCTGAAAAACGAAAACGTCACCCAAAACATGGCGGACCTGGCTGCTCGGCGAGGCGCCGCCCGGGCCAGGCGTGAGAGCAACCTGCGCCGCATCGAGGGCGACTCTACCTACGCAGGCCAGCAGGAATTCTTCGCCGTCGCGGCCCGGATCGCGAGTGAAGGCCGCCTCTCGCGCTTCGTCTACTTGGCGGAAAAGCCGAAGTGAGGAAAGCCCGCGCGGCCGAAGGCCTGCGCCTTCCTGCATTCGCAGATTGCGATCAATATGGCGCCTGAGATGAGCGAAGTAGCCCAGCGTGCCCGGCGGCGGATCGCGGTCCGCCTGCTCCCATTCGTTCTGGCGATGTACGTGGTTTGCTACGTCGACCGCATCAACGTGGCCTTCGCCAACCTGCGCATGAGTGCCGACCTGGGCTTCAGCGACAAGGTCTACGGCTTGGGTGTGGGCATGTTCTTCGTCGGCTACATGCTCTTCGAGGTCCCCGGCGCGCTTATCGTCGAGCGCTGGAGCGCCCGGAAGTGGATGACGCGTATCATGATTTCCTGGGGACTGGTCACGATCCTGACCGGCTTCATTCATACGCCCCGGCAGTTCTATGTGGCTCGGCTGCTGGTAGGGATTTCCGAAGCAAGTTTTTTCCCCGGCATCATCGTCTACCTGACGCACTGGTTCCGCCACTCGGACCGGGCAAAAGCCATCGGCATTTTCTATATCGGAGGCCCCGGCGCTTCGGTCGTGGGTTCGCTGATTGCCGGATGGCTGCTCGGTGTCCATTGGCTCGGGATCACCGGATGGCGCTGGCTCTTTATCCTCGAAGGAATCCCGCCCATCATCCTGGGAATTGTTGCTTTTTTCTATCTCACGGATTGGCCCGCGCAGGCGCGCTGGCTACCGGAAGATGAGCGCAACTGGATCACGCAGGAATTAGAAGTGGAGACGAGGGCCAAGAAGGAAACCCGCAATTACACCATCTGGCAGGGATTCCGCGACCGGCAAGTGATTCTGTTGATGATCGCCTGGCTCTTTTCGCTCACAGCGTTTCTCGGAGCCTCGTATTGGCTGCCCACGTTCATCAAGCGGCTTTCTCACCTGTCCGACACCCGAGTCGCCCTGCTGGCTTCGCTCCCGGGCATTGCCGGCATTGTGGGAATGGTTGTGAATGGCTGGCACTCCGACAAGAACGGAGAACGCCGCTGGCACGCCGGCCTTCCCCTGGTAGGGGCGGGGATTTGCTTTCTCCTGCTGCTTCGCACGAGCGATCACTTCGCCATCACCATGGCGCTGCTGACTCTGGGCTGTGCCCTTTTCTATTCATACCAGCCGGTCTTCTGGTCGATGCCGACGATCATTCTCTCGGAATCGGCAGCCGCGGCCTGTTTTGGACTGATCAACTCCGTCGGCCAGTTCGGCGGCCTCGCCGGCCCTTACGCCGTGAGTTATCTGAACGTCCGCACGCACGGGTCGACGGCCGCGTTTGCGTTCATCGGAGTGAGCTTTCTTCTCTCGGCCGGCGTGATCTCTCTTCTGGGCATTCGGAGCCCGGGGCCAGCCGGTGTGCGCCCGTTGCCGGAACAACCCGCCGCAAAGCAGGCTGGTTAGTTCTCGAGGCCGCGCAGAATCGCCACTGGCTCCGGCCGATCGGTGTAGTCCTCGCTCGAGGAGGCGAACAGAATTACTCCGTCTCGCCCGATGACATAAGTTGCCGGAATGGGTAATTCCCAGCTGGCGTCACCGTTAATCAACGGCAGGTTGACGAACGTTCGCTGATAAATCGACCGCTGCTCTTCCGGCACGGGGTAGACAAGCCCGAACTCCCGCGCTACAGCGTTGTGAACATCCACCAGCAGTGGAAAGGCGAGTTTGTGCTGGTCGTGCATGAAGAAGGCCTGCTTCTCCGTCTGCGGAGAGATGGCCACCAGCGCCGCTCCTGCCGCTTCGATCTGCGAATTGATCGTGCTCACAGCCTCCACCTGCCCCACACAGAATGGGCACCAGCGGCCACGGATGAAGCAGATCACGAGGCGTCCTTTTGCCAGCAGTTCTGCTGAGGAAATGCCCGTGCCGTTGTGGTCGGAAAGTTTGAAGGAAGGAGCGAGCGCGCCGACTCCGAGTGCCTTGGACGCGAGTCCCTGAGCCTTCAACCCTGCGACCGCCCGTTCATGAACGGCCTGGATATGGGCAGGAACGTACCTGGCAATCAGTTCTTTGCGCTCGGCATACTGGTCGCGAAGCGACCGCAGGTCGGGCCCGGACTCGGATTCCTGGAGCGAGCGCCACTTCATAGGAGAGAGTGGTTGGTGTTTAGCCTGCCTACTGCCCACTCACCACTGTTTTCACATTCCCGGCATCTTCATACCAGCCAGCCGCCGCGCAAAGCTGGCTTTGCCCATCTGCTTGAACATCTTCTTCATTTGCGCATACTGGCGCAGCAGGTTGTTCACTTCCTGCACGGTGGTTCCCGATCCGCGCGCGATGCGCTTGCGGCGGCTGCCGTTGATGACTTCGTGATGATCGCGCTCATGCGCGGTCATCGAATTAATGATCGCCTCAACGCGGTTGATCTGCTTTTCGTCGACTTTGTCGGCGGCTTTCTGGATGCCCTGGAACGCGCCGATCGAAGGCAGCATTCCGATGATGCTCTGCAGAGATCCCATCTTCCGCACCGAGCGCAACTGGTCGCGGAAGTCTTCGAGCGAAAAGCCATCGCCGGTGAGCGCTTTGCTCGCGAGTTCCTGGGCTTTCTTCTTGTCGATCTGCGACTCGGCTTTCTCGATCAGCGACAGAATGTCGCCCATGCCGAGAATGCGCGACACGATGCGATCCGGATGGAACGGTTCGAGCGCGTCGTACTTTTCCCCCACGCCGATGAACTTGATCGGCTGTCCCGTGACTTGCCGGATCGAAAGCGCTGCGCCGCCGCGCGCGTCGCCGTCCATCTTCGTGAGGACGACACCAGTGAGCGTGAGCTTCTTGTGGAACTCGTCGGCGGAGTTGACCGCGTCCTGCCCGGTCATCGAATCGGCCACGAACAGAATCTCCTGCGGAGTGAGCATCCGCTTGAGCGACTGCATCTCGTCCATGAGCTGGTCGTCGATATGGAGACGGCCGGCAGTATCGACGATCAGCACGTCGCATCCGGAGATAACTGCTTCGCGCCGCGCTTCCTTGGCCAACCGCTCGACCGTCGCGGTATTCGCTTCGCCCACCGTGCCTTCGTAAAGATTGGCCTTGATCGCCGCTGCCACAACTTTGAGCTGCTCGCGCGCCGCAGGTCGATACACGTCGACGGAGACGAGCAGCGGGCGGTGCCCGCCGTTCTTGAGCCAGTTCGCCAGTTTGCCCGAAGTGGTGGTCTTGCCGGAACCTTGCAGGCCAGCCATCAGGACGACGGTCGGAGGCTGCGAAGCGAACTTGAGCTTAGCGGTATCTTTGCCGAGGGTTTCGACCAGCTCGTCGCGGACAATCTTGATCACCTGCTCGCCGGGCGAGAGCGCAGTCATCACCTGCTGGCCGACAGCTTTCGCGCGGATGCGGTCGATAAGATCTTTGACGACCTTGAAGTTGACGTCGGCTTCCAGCAGGGCCAGACGGATCTGCTTCAGCGCCTCGTCGATGTTCTCTTCGGTGAGGACGGCTTGCCCGCGCAGTGCTTTGAACGCGCGCTGGAGTTTTTCCTGGAGGTTCTCGAACATAGGGACGAGGCTCTATTTTAGCAGTGAGACTGGAGTCGTTGCGTCGTTTTGCTGTTGCCGCTACGACTGCTGTGTGAGCGGGGAACTGATCCAAAATGACCCATCGATACTCCCCATGTTCCTGAAATGTCGCCGGAACCGTGGGCCTTCTCGGATACTTGATGCACTGAGATCACGCGATGGCGATGGAGCTTGAACCTTTAGCTTGGGCCGAACACTTCCTTCGCCGCGACCACCGTATTGCAGTGAATCGTCACCGTGTCGTCAACTTTTCGCGCGTAGCCTCCAGCGAACGTGACCATCACTGGAATCCCACGCGCTTTGGCGACGCGGAAAACAAGTTCATCGCGTCTTTTCAAGCCCTCGATCGTCAGCGAGAGTCCTCCCAACTGGTCTTCGCGGTACGGGTCTGCCCCTGCGATGTAGCAGAGCAACTCCGGCTCGAATTGTCGCAGGCCGGAACTGAGCGCGTTGTCGAGCCAGGCGAGATAGTCGTCATCGCCGATTTCGTCGGGTAGATCGACGTCGATCGACGACGGCGGCTTGAACGCCGGGTAGTTGTTCTCCTGGTGGAGCGAGATGGTGAAGACATCTCCTGCATGCGCACTGCGCAACTTCGCCGGCCGCGTTGGACTCAGGGTCGAAGCCGAGACCGAAGGCAGCGGATCACTCGGAATTCTCGTGCCCGCGAAGATTGCCGCCGTTCCGTTGCCCTGATGCACGTCGCAGTCGACGGTCATCGCCGTGCGAATCTTGTCGTCGCGCTGCATGCGGCGAATTGCTATAGCGACGTCGTGAATCATGCAGAAGCCCTCGCCATGATCGGGGAACGCATGGTGAAAACCGCCGCCGACGCTGATGGCAACGCCATGGTTGAGCGCGTAGTCGGCGGCCAGCATCGAGCCGCCTGCCGCCAGCCAGAACGCGCGCACCAGTTCGGGTGAGTAGGGAACTTCCATTTCCAGTTCCTCGCGAGCGCTGAGTGTGCCCGTCTTAAGTTTCTGGACGTAGAGAGGCGTGTGCACGAGCAACACGTCCTGATCGGTCGCGGGACGCGGTGAGACGAAGTCGGCCGCTTCCGCAATGCCAAGTTCCAGCAGGCGATCCCGAATGCGCCTGTACTTTTCGGCGGGAAAGACGTGAGTGCCGATGGGCAGATAGTAGTCGTCGCTGTAGACGAGTTTGAAGGGCAGCATGTAGAACCGGTAGCCAGTAGCGGGTAGTCGGTAATCAGCAACCACCGATTGCTAAAACCTACCTATGATACGCGCCTCTCGCCGTTCCGCCGCTCGAAGAGTCTTGCGCCGGCACGCGACTCTCGACTGGCTGCCGAACTGCTAAACTTGGCGCGGTGCCTGCGAAAAAGACAGCTGCTCCGAAATCTCCGGCTCCCGCGACGAGCCCGGAAGGAACTGGCCTCGCAAAGCCGAAACTCGTCTCGGCAACCGGCAAGGGCCGTATCTTTCTGATCGACGCTATGTCGTTTATCTTCCGCGCTTATCACGCGATGGCGCGGCAGCGGCCCATGTCGACCAAGACCGGGGTGCCGACCGCGGCAACCTACGTCTTCATCAATATGCTGCGCAAGCTGCGCGACGATTTCTCGCCGGAATATCTGGCGGCGGTTTTCGACGTGGGCGCGAAGACTTTTCGCGATCAGCAGGCGGAAGCGATCACCACGATCCGCAAGTTTGATATCAAGACGCAAACCTTCAAGGAAGTCGAATACGGCGGGTACAAAGCGACCCGCAGCGAGATGCCGCCCGACCTGGTGCAACAGGTCCCCTATATCCGCCGCGCACTCGAGGGCTACCGCATCCCGATCCTGGGGCTCGAGGGTTACGAGGCCGACGATTTGCTCGGCACGCTGGCGCGCAGAGCAGCGGCTGAGTCGTACCAGGTGTACGTTGTGTCGAGCGACAAGGACATGTTGCAACTCGTCGACGACAAGGTGCTCGTCCTGAATCCGCCCAAGGACAACCTGATCTGCGACGCCGCGAAAGTCGAAGAGATTCTGGGCGTGCCTCCGTCGCGGGTCGTCGACGTGATGGCCCTGCGCGGCGACTCGATCGATAACATTCCCGGCGCGCCCGGCATCGGCGACAAGGGGTCGGTCGAACTGATTCAGCGTTTCGGTAGCGTGGAACAGGCTCTGGAGCGCGCGGCCGAAGTGGAAAAGAAAACCTATCGCGATTCACTGCAAAACAACCGCGATGTGGTGCTGGCAAGTAAGCAGCTGGCGACAATCGACACCAACGTTCCGGTCGAACTCGATGTGGCGGCCATGAAGGCTGGCGAGCCCGATGCTGAGGTGCTGCGGGCTCTTTTTTTCGAATTGGAATTCACGTCGCTGCTCAAAGAACTGCTGCCGGTCACGGAGGTTGGAGAGGGCGACTATCGCGAGATCAAGACGGTCGCGGAACTCGACGAGTATCTCAAGGGCCTGCCGGATGGAACTCCGCTGGCGGTGGCGATTCCGACAGAGGGGCACGGGGAAACTGTGGACGAGGAAATCGAGGAAGAGACTCCAGCGGAGCCGGTACAGTCGGAGCTTCTCTTGCAGCCCGTGGATGTATCCGAAACGGCTCCTCCTGCTCTGAAGGTTGCGGTGTCTATTGCGGCAGGCTCCGGCGCGGAAATCACGCTTACCGACAAGGCTCTCGCCGACCGCATGAAGCGACTGCTGGCAGACGACGCTGCCCCGAAGGCGATCCACGATCTGAAGTCGGCCCTTCACTATTTTTCTGCGCAGGGTGTGGCGCTGGCCGGGGTGCGGCACGATCCGATGCTCTATTCGTATCTATTGAATCCCACGTACTCGTCGCACGCGCTGGCCGAAATTGCGTTGCGCAGACTCAATTTGAAGATGAGCGGCGGCCTGGTGGAAGCGGCCGATCTGACTGGGCGACTCGCCGCTAGCCTGAGGCAGGACGTCGAACAACAGGGCCTCACTTCGGTCTATGACGAGATTGATGCGCCGCTGGTGCCGGTTCTGGCGCGCATGGAAGACGCGGGCGTGAAAATTGATACCTCCGCCCTCACAACCATGTCCGCGAGACTGGAGAACGAGATCGAGGCCAAGGCACGCGACATCTACGAGCGCTGCGGTCAGGAATTCAACATCAACTCGCCGAAGCAATTGGGTGAAGTGCTCTTCAAGAAGCTGGCTCTGCCGATGCCGGTGAAATATGGAAAAGGCAAAAAGATCTCGACCG
>Ga0335076_10001462_pt1 | contig 22883 bp, 24 predicted proteins | sample Lox_Sample_25_FD_206717 | JGI IMG/M metagenome (GOLD analysis project Ga0335076, IMG submission 206717) | Soil microbial communities from Loxahatchee National Wildlife Refuge, Florida, United States - Lox_Sample_2.5 | ecosystem: Environmental > Terrestrial > Soil > Wetlands | place: USA... | reverse complement strand
CACTGGAAGCCGTGGTGGCCGTCGCCGGAGGCGCCACCGGTGGGTTCTGGGTCGCCGGGCCGGCTGCAGCCGCGCCGTTGGGATTGGCGGCTGCGACCGCGGCTCCTCCAGCGGCTGCGCCCGCGGCTCCTCCAGCGGCTGCGCCCGCGGCGGCGGCCGCTGCGTCACCCACAGATGCTCCGGCGGCGCTTTGGTTTCCGCCGCCCTTCGCGGCCTTGAGCTGGGCGACCTCGCGCTGCAGCGAGTCGATCTCGCCCTGCAGCTTGCCGACCTCGTCGCGCAGCGACGAGACCTCGGCGTCCAGGTCTGCGAGCCGGCTGCCGCTGGGCGCAGCGGAGCCGGGCGAGCCCGAGGCTCCGGACGAGCCGGAGGCCTTGGACCACTCGTCGCTCGACGCGTGGCCCTTCTCCATCGCGTCCACGCGGCGCCGGAGCGATTGAAACTCCGGCACCGTGACGCAGCCCGACAGCGCGAGGAGCGTGCCCGCGGCGAGCGCCAGTCGGAACGCTGCCGCGCTCAAATCAGCGGACTTTGAACTCGTCGCGCCGGTTCTTGGACCAAGCCAGCTCGTTGTGTCCCTCGACTGCAGGCTTCTCCTCGCCGTAGCTGACGGTCGTCATGCGTGAGCCGTCGATGCCGAGGTCGACGAGGTACTTGTAGGCGGCCTCCGCGCGGCGTTTGCCGAGCGCGAGGTTGTACTCGTTGCTGCCGCGCTCGTCGCAGTTGCCCTCGATCGTGACGGCAACGCCCGAGTTGCTCTTCAGGTAGCCCGCGTTGGCCTGCAGGCCCTCGCGCGCATCTGCGCGGAGATCCGACTTGTCGAAGTCGAAGTAGATCGTGTGGAACATGCTGTTGTCGCCGCCGCCGCCGCTCATGCCGGAGTGCGACGGATTGGTCTCGCCGCCGAACCCGCCGCTCGGCTGGTTGGCGGGGCCCTTGTTCTCCGTGCACGCGGCCAACGACGCCGCGAGAATCGCTACCCCGAGAACTCGCTTCACCACCCTCGCACTCCTCTGCCTGCCTTGGGCACCTGTTGGGACGTCAGTGACCCAACGCACAAACCCGCGCCGGATCCGCCGCCAAAAAACGGAGCATTACCTAACCGGAAATGCTCGAACTTGCAAACGGTATTTCCCCCGCAGCGCACTCATTCTAGCCACGGCGACCATGCGGGGTTTGTGCAGTTCCCGCTCCCGTCGGTCAAGAGCACCGTGTTCTCGCCGTTCACGTCGATCCGATAGATCTCTTTCCGGCCGCGGCGATTCGAGCTGAACGCGACCTTTCGCCCATCGGGCGACCAGGCCGGGTCTTCGTCGCTGCGCGGATCCGTCACGAGCGGCTGGGTGTAGCTCCCGTCGGGCGTGATCAGGTAGATGTCGAAGTCGTTGCCGGCCTGTGCGGCATACGCGATCCACTCGCCGGTCGGCGACCACGCCGGGCTCGCGTTGTAGTCGCCGCTGTAGGTGAGGCGCTTCTCCTCACCGCTCGACAGGTCCTTCACGAAGATCTGCGGACTGCCCGTGCGGTCGGAAACGAACGCCATCTTCTTTCCGTCCGGCGACCAGCTCGGCGACGACTCGATCGAGCGGTCGTCGGTGAGCCGGCGCGGGTTCTTGCCGTCGCTCGACACCGTGTAGATGTCGGTGTTGCCCTGGCGGCTGATCACGGTGGCGATCGTGCCGTCGTTCGGCGCCCACACGCCGCGGAACTTCTCGTCGCGCGTCTGGATGAGCTTCAGGCCCGGGCGCGTGCCGCGGAACAACAGATACAGCTCCGAGAGCCCGCCCTTGAACGACGTGTACACCAGCGTGTTGGCGTCGGGCGACCACGAGGGAAACAGGTTGATCGAGCCGTTGTTCGTGAGCCGGCGCTTGTTCGAGCCGTCCGCGCCCATGAGCCAGATCTCCTTGTTCTTGCGCCCGTTGTCGGACACGTAGGCGATCTCGGTCGAGGACACGCCGCGGCGCCCCGTGAAACGCTGCACGATGTCGTCGGCGACCAGGTGCGCGAGCGTCGGCAGCTCGGCGCGGTCGCGCTCGCGGAAGCCGACGTCGCCCAGCAGCCTACACCGCGTGGTGTCCCAGACGCGGTAGCGCACCTGCAGCTTGCTCTGCAGCTCGTGCAGCTCGCCTTGCACCAGACCCTCGGCGCCGATCGCCTTCCAGTTCTCGCACGGTACGCCCGGGGCTTCGAAGTCCTTCGTCTGGCGCGGCTCGACGAAGGCGTCGGGGCTCACGTGCATGACCAGGCTCGAGTACTCGAGCCCGGCGACGAGCGAGCCGTAGAAGTCGTCGATCGTCGGGCTCGCGTTGTCGCCCGCGAAGCGCTGTACGGCGACCGGGATGGGCTTCTGCACGCCGTTCACGTCGATGCGCACCCGCTGCGCGCGCGCGGCGGACGGACACAGCACGAGCACGAGTGCCCACGCCGACAGGGAGAGACGAATCACTCGTTGTCCTTCGGATTCAGGTTCAGCGTGAGCGAGATCGCGCGCGGCGGCGGGGGCAGCGGGTTCGACATGCGCAGCGCGCGTTCGCCGGTCTCGTCGCACGACTTGTCGCCGGACGACTCCGAGAGCTCGATGTTCGACAGGTGGCCGCCCGCGTCGACGTCGACGTCGAACTTCGGCGTGGCCTGGCAGATCGACGCGCCCGACCAGTGCGAGCGCACCACCGCGGAGACGCGCGCCTGCCATGCGGCCATGACCGGATCGAACACGCCGGCGCCGCCCGGCAGCGGCGGCGTGTTGGCCTCCTCGGTCGGATTCGGGTTCGGCGCCTTCGCGGCCTCCTGGGCCTCGACCTTCTCGTTGATCTTGGCCATCAGCTCTTCGGCCGACGGCGGCGGCGGCTCGGGCTTCTTCGGCGCGGGGGGCGCTTCGACCGGCTTCGGCTTGGGCTTCGCGAGCGGCTGCGGCTCCTTCGGGATCACGATCTCCTTCACCACCGGCTTCGGCGGCGGCGGAGGCGGCGCGGGCTCGGGCTTGGGCGCCTCCTTCACGGCGGGCTTGGGCGCCGGCGGCTTGGGCGCGGGCGGCAGCTTGGGCGCGGCGACCAGGTCGACCATGACCGGGCTCGCCGTGAAGCGGGTCTCGTGGTGGAACGGCCGGAGCACCAGCGCCGCGTACACCGAAATGTGTCCGACGAGCGAGATCACCAGCAGCCGGCGGAACTTCCGGCTCTGCAGCAGGCTCTCGGCGGGGACGTAGAAGGAGCTCACGCCTCGGGCTCGGTCACCATGCCGATGCTCGTCGCGCCGGCGCCGCGGAGAATCGCCAGCGTCTTGGCGACCGTGCCGTAGGCGACTCGCTCGTCGGCGCGCAGATAGACCATGCGGTCGCCGCGGCTCTCGAAAATCGCCTCGAGCTTCGCGCCGAGCTGGTCCAAGGGCACCTGTGCGTTTTGGACGTAGACCTGGCCTTCGCGCTTCACCGTGACGACCAGGGGCTGGTTGTCGTTGCGCAGCCCCTTGGACTGGGTCTTCGGCAGCTGCACGTCGATGCCCTGCTCCATGAGCGGCGCAGTCACCATGAAGATGATGAGCAGCACCAGCATCACGTCGACGAACGGCGTGACGTTGATCTCGGAGAGCGGGCGCCGCGGGCCGCGCGAGTCGGCGACGTTCATGCGGCTCGCGCGTGCGAGCGCCGCAGCACGTCTCCGAACTCGGCGCAGAACGTCTCGAGCCGCGCCGCCAGGCGGTTCAGCCGCGCGCTCGTGTAGTTGTAGCCGACGGCCGCCGGGATGGCGGCGGCCAGGCCGAACGCCGTCGCGACCAGCGCCTCGGCGATGCCCGGCGCCACCACGGCCAGGCTCGCCGATCCGGCGGCGCCGATCTGCTGGAACGAATTCATGATGCCGACGACCGTGCCGAACAGGCCCACGAACGGGCCCGAGCTCGCGATGGTCGCGAGGAACGAGAGCCCGCGCTCGAGCCGGTGAACCTCTTCGCCGCGGATCCAGCCGAGCCGGCTCACCACGCCCTCGACCTGGTCGCGCGTCACGCCGGTCTTCGCGCCCTGCAGCTTCTCGAGCCGAGCCAGCTCGGTGTAGCCCGCGCGGAACACGGTCGCGAGCGGGCTCGAGCCGTGCTTGCGCGCGACCTCGTAGGCGTTCTCGAGCGTGCTCTCGAGATAGGCCTCGACGAAGTCCTCGGTGTCGCGCTCCGCGGCGCGGAGCTCGCGGAACTTCATGAGCATGATGGCCCACGACGAGACCGACGCGAGGATCAGCAGCAAGAGCACGCCGGAGACGATCGGACTGGAGCCCAGGATGTAGTTGAGCATTCGTCGCACCCCGGGGGGAGAGGACGTGTGAGCTCGGGGACGGGAGCTCTCGGGGCCGACGGAAGCTAGTGGGGCCGGGATAGCGCGTCAACGGAATTCCAGGCTCGCGCTAAGCTGTCGCGCTGTCTGTCGGGGAGGACCATGGAGATCGAAGTCTCGCGCAGGGACGCCGCCGCCGCCGAGGGCGACGCCGTCGTGATTCCGCTCACCAAGTCGGACGCGCCACCGCGCGCGCTGGCCGAGCTCGACGCCGCGCTCGGCGGAATCTGCGCGCGCGTGTGGGCCGCAGGCGACTTCACGGGGAAGAGCGGCGAGGTGCTGTCGCTCCCCGTGTCGGGAATCGCGGCGAAGCGCCTGGTGTTGATCGGGCTCGGCGAGGAGCGCAGTGCGAGCCGCGAGTCGCTGCGCGCGGCGGGCGGGCGCGCGGCCAAGACGCTCGCGCGTGCGAAGGCGAAGCGCGCAGCGCTCGCCGTGCCGGCGCTGCGCCGCATCCAGCCCGAAGACGCCGGACAGGCGCTCGCGGAAGGGCTCGTGCTCGGCGCCTACCGCTTCGACAAGTACAAGACCGGCGGCGACGCGCCGGCACCGCTCGAGCACGCGACGCTGCTCGCCGCCGACGCGCGGCAGGTCGCTGCGCTGCGGCGCGGCGCGAATCTGGGGCGCGTGGTCGCCGAGGCCGCGAACTTCGCGCGCGACCTCTCGAACGAGCCGGGCGGCGTGTGCACGCCCGAGCACCTGGCCAGCGAAGCGCGCAAGCTCGCGCGCTCGCGCAAGCTCGGCATCACCGTGTTCGCCGAGCGCGAGCTCGCGCGCGAGAAGATGGCCGGCATCCTCGCCGTGGGCCGCGGCAGCGCGAACCCGCCGCGCCTCATCGCGCTCGAGTACGGCGCGCCGCCGCGCGCGAAGAAGGGCGCGCGCGTGCGCAAGCGGCCGACGCTCGCGTTCGTCGGCAAGGGCATCACGTTCGACTCGGGCGGCATCTCGATCAAGCCCGCCGCGAGCATGGACGAGATGAAGCACGACATGTCGGGCGGCGCCGCGGTGCTCGGTGCACTGCAGGCGATCGCCGACCTCGGGCTGCCCGTGCACGCGATCGGCATCGTCGCCGCCGCGCAGAACATGCCCGACGGCAACGCGTACGTGCCGGGCGACGTGATCAAGAGCGCGCACGGCAAGACGATCGAGGTGCTGAACACCGACGCCGAGGGCCGCATCGTGCTCTCCGACGCCCTCCACTACGCGGTGTCCCACAAGCCCGACGCGATCGTCGACCTGGCCACGCTGACCGGCGCGTGTCTGGTCGCGCTCGGCGACGCGTGCTGCGCGGTGCTCGGCAACGACGAGAAGCTCGCCGACAAGGTGCGCGACTCGGGCGACGCCACGCACGAGCGCGCGTGGCCGCTGCCGCTCTGGGACGAGCACAAGAACGCGATCAAGGGCACGTTCGGCGACATCGTGAACACGGGCGGGCGCAACGCCGGCGTGTCGACCGCCGCCGCGTTCCTGTCGAACTTCGTGGGCGACGTGCCGTGGGCACACCTCGACATCGCGGGCGTCGCGTGGACCACCAAGGAGACGCCCTACTACGCGAAAGGCGCGACCGGCTTCGGCGTGCGCCTGCTCGTCGACCTGGCGCGCCGCTGGAAGTAGGTGCCGCGGAACGCTGCTTTGACAGCGCGGGGCCGCCCTCCTAAGCTCCGCGCGCTTTTCAACCAGGAGGCCACTTCGCCATGCGCAGTCTCTTCGTTGCTTCGCTCGCCGTCGCGTTCGTCGCGGTCGCCACGCTCGGCCGCGCCGCGGACGACTGGGAGGCCAAGTACAAGGCGGCCGACGCCGCCAAGGGCGCCCAGGTGTTCCAGCAGTACTGCGTGACGTGCCACGGCACGTCGGGGCTCGGCGACGGACCGGTCGGCAAGACCCTGAACCCGCCGCCGCGCAACTTCCAGGAAGGCAAGTTCAAGTACGGCGACAGCCCGAAGGACCACTTCGACGTCGTGACGAACGGCGCCGCGTCGAAGGGCGGCTCGCCCATGATGGCGCCCTGGGGCGCGGTCATTCCCGAAGCCGACCGCTGGTCCGTCATCAAGTACGTCGTCTCGCTGAAGAAGAAATAGCGAGCACGTCCGGAAGCTTTGCCCCGCCGCCCCGACAGACTCGGGGCGGCGGGGTATTTTTCTGCGCGTGAGCAAGCCGCCGCGAAAGCGAGCGCCGAAGGCCCGCGCCCCCAAGAGTCCGAAGCCGACGGCCAGGAAGAAGCGCCCCGCGGCGGCCGGCCCGGTCGAGCCCGACCTCGTGGTCGAGCCGCCCGAGCTCGCCGACTCGGACCCGGAACCCGACGCCGACCCGCCGACCGTCGACACCGAGGTCGCCACGAGCCTGCCCGTGCCCGCCGCGGCATCGGGTCTCGACCGCGTCCCTCGCGACGCCGTAGCGCGCTACTTCGCCGAGGTCGGCAAGTACCCGCTGCTGTCGCGCGAGGAGGAGCTCGCGCTCGCCACGCGCGTGCACGAGTCGAACGACCCGGAGGCCGCGCAGAAGCTCGTGCTCTCGAACCTGCGCCTGGTGGTGAAGATCGCGCTCGAGTACCGGCGCGTGTGGACGAACCTGCTGGACCTGATCCAGGAAGGGAACGTCGGGCTCCTGCAGGGCGTGCGCCGCTTCGACCCCACGCGCGGCGTGAAGCTCGCCTCGTACGCGTCGTACTGGATCCGCGCGTACATCCTGAAGTACCTGATCGACAACATCCGCATGGTGCGCGTGGGCTCGAGCCGCGCGGAGCGCAAGCTGTTCTTCCAGCTGTCGCGCGCCAAGCGCGAGCTCGCGAAGGAGGGGCTCGAGCCGGAGCCGCGGCTGCTCGCGGAGAAGCTCGGCGTGAAGGAGCCCGAGGTCGTCGACCTGCAGAACCGCCTGGCGCGCGGTGACCTGTCCATGGACGCGCCCGCGCGGCGCGACGAGCCGTCGGGCGGCAGCTTCGGCGAGAACATCGCGGGCGACGACGCGCGCGACAGCGATCCCGTCGCCGACCAGGACATGCGCCGCGCCTTCCGCGAGCAGGTCGAGCGCTTCGCGGTGGGCCTCGACGCGCGCGAGCAGGCGATCCTGCGCCAGCGCATCCTCGCCGACGAGCCGCGCACGCTGCAGGAGATCGGCGACGACTTCGGGCTCACGCGCGAGCGCGTGCGACAGATCGAGGCGAAGCTGGTCGGGAACCTGCGCGAGTACCTGAAGGAGAACCTGGTCGACTTCGACTACTGGGCGCCCGAGAAGTAGTGCCCTGGGGTCGCGTCGGCGCCACGCTCAGGGATTCCCGCCCAGCCAGCGCGCGTGGAACCAGCGGATGGCGAATGCGAGGCCGAGGCCCAGGGCGACCGCGAGCGGCGACAGCTCGCGCAGGCCGCGCAGCGTGTTGCGGCCGGTGAACGGGACGAGAGGCGTGGCGGCGACGAAGTCGCGATAGCCGGCGGGCTTGCCCGTCGCGAGCTTGCGGCGGTCCTGGTGCGCCGCACCGACCAACGCGAACACGACGAAGCCGCCGAAGAAGGCGACGTCGCTCGCCCAGCCGTTCGGCAGGAGATGCACGAGCGCGAACAGCGCGAACGACATCACGAGCGGGTGCCGGGTGATGTGCTGTACACCGCGCGGTGTAACACTCGCGGGCGCCATTCCCGCCGGACTCGGCTGCACGAAGCTCGACACGAAGAGCACGAGGGCCAGGCCCATGCCGCCATACACGGTCCACGTGAGCAGCGGCCCGCGCCGCAGCAGCCACAGCGCGGGTCCCGCGTGCTTGTGCGTGAAATACAGCCACACCATGGGCACGAAGATCGCCAGCGCGATCATCGAGTAGAGCGCCGCGAAGGCGCCCTCGCCCACTGCGCCGGCCACGCGCGGCCGCAGCCGCAGGCTCGAAAACCCGACGTGCGTGGCCCCGAACGCGAGCCACAGCAGCGCGATCTCGAGCGCGGCGTCGATCGGGCGGCCCTCCCGGCCGCCATCCTACCCGGCTACTCGGCGCGCGTCGCGCCGTGTGCGGCCGCCGCGAGCGGGTCCTCCGGGAAGCGCGAGCGCACGTCCGCCTGGAGCGAGCGCTCGAGCGCAGCCGTGTCCCAGCCGGTCTCGGCGCGCAGCGCCTCTTCCCACGCGGCGCCCTTCGCGCAGCGGTCCAGGAAGCCGGCGATCGCGCTCGGGTGCGCGGCCTCGATGTGCTCGATCACCGCGCGCGACTCGAGATATGCCAGCAACGCCTGGTTGCCCGACACGTTCGAGAAGCTCTGCACCAACGAAGCCAGCGGCACCCAGGTGTCACCGCGCAGCGCGTCGAGCAGGCGCCGCCACTCCTCGCGCGAGAGCTGCGGGCGCCCGCGCGCCCGCTCCTCTTCGCCGTCCGCGATGCCCTCGTTCACGAAGAACGGCTGGTGCGAGCCTACGGCGTCCTTGAACAGCGCGTGCACGTACTCGTGCACCAGAAGCGCGTACAGCTCGCTCTGCGGCCGCTGCGCCGACACCACGTGGATGGCGCCGTCGTAGAAGCCCACGGTCGCGAAGCCGAAGCGGTGCTGGTACGCCTCGAGGTAGTGCGCGCGCGTGTAGAGCTTCACGTCGAGCGGCTCGGCGAGCTCGCGGCCCAGCCGCTTCAGCATGGCGACGCGCGCCTGCTCGAGCACGGTGATCACCAGCTCGCCGTAGGCGCGGCCGGCGAACTGGTGGTCGTAGCTGACACGAAAATGTGTAGAGTCGGCCGAGCGCGTCTGCCACGATTCGCCCGCCTGCGGCCTCGCCAGCGCGAGCTCGGCGTCGATTTCGGCGCGCTCGCGCTCGGCGGCGTCGCGCCACGCTTTCGGCAGCTGCGTGGCCGTCGACAGCACGGAGTCCAGCGCGTCGCGCGCGGGCTCGTAGCGGCCGCGGTGGCGCTCGATGCGCGCGAGCAGGAGCGCCGCCTCGGGCCGCGCCGGGTGCTCGCGCTGCAGCTGGCGCAGCGAGCGCAGCGCCGTCTCCAGGTTCCCGCCCTCGGCGTCGGCGCGCGCGGTGCGCACCTCGGCGAGGTAGCGGTCGTCCTCGTCGCCCGAGCGCGTGCCCTTGGGCAGCGGCGCGCCCAGGACGTGATGGTCCCAGCGGACCGACAGCTCCTCGGGGGACACGCGCTCGGCGGCGGCGGCGGGCTTGTCCTCGCGGTCGGTGAGCCACGTGTGCCCGTCGGGATCGATCCAGAGCGACACGTCGCTCGGCAACAGGAGCGCCGTGACGGCGAACAGGAGCGCGATTCCGGCGTGCCGGAGAAGCCGCGGGGGCACCCCCTATCTTCGGTGGGGCTCCCCGTGCCCTGAAGGCGCGCCGTGTTTGCGCCGCAGTTGCCCCACCGCGTGCGCGAGCTCGGGCACGATCAGCCGCTCCATCCCGAGCCGCACGGCGCCCGACGACCCGGGCAGCACGAACACGAGCTTGCCGCCCGCCGTGCCCGCGAGCGCGCGCGACAGGAACGCCGCGGAGCCGATCTCCTGGAACGACAGACTGCGGAACAGCTCGCCGAACCCCGCGAGCAGCTTCTCGAGCAGCGGCTCGACCGCCTCGGGCGTGACGTCGCGCGGCGAGATGCCGGTGCCGCCGGTGGCGATCACCGCCTCGACCTCGGGCCGCGCGAGCGCGCGGAGCACCGAGAACTGGATGGCCTCGCGGTCGTCTGACACGATCGCGTGTTCCACCACGTGGTGTCGGGCGGCTTCGAGACGCTCGCGGATGAGCTTGCCCGACGAGTCGTCCTCGACCGTGCGGCTGTCGCTCACGGTCAGCACCGCGCAGCCGACCGATTCGGGCGCATAGGCGCGGTGCGACGAGGGCGCGTCGCCGCTCACGGGTTCTCCTCGACCCAGTAGGAGCCGCTCGCCGCGAACTCCTTCTTCCAGATGGGCACCGACGCCTTGAGCTTGTCGATGGCGAAGCGGCAGGCCTCGAACGCCTCGGCGCGGTGCGGCGCGGCGGCGGCGATCATCACGGCCGCATCGCCGACCGCAAGCCGACCCACGCGGTGCGACAGCGCGATGCGCACGTGCGGCCAGCGCTCGTGCACGGCGTCGACGATCTTGCGCAGCTCCTTCTCGGCCATCGGCGCGTAGGCCTCGTACTCGAGATGGTCGATCGCCTCGCCGCGCGCGCGGTTGCGCACTACGCCGGTGAAGGTGACGACGCCGCCCATCTCGGGGCCGGTGACCTCGCGCAGGAGCGCGTCGAGCGAGAGCGGCGCGGCGTCGACCCACGCGCGCTCGGCGCCGCCCGAGACGGGCGGCAGGAGCGCGACCTCGTCGCCGTCGGCGAGTCGCGCGCCGAGCGGCGTGCGCTCCTCGTTTCGCGCCACGAGCAGGCGCCCGCGGTAGCGTGCGAGCGCGGCGTGGCGCGCTTCGAGCTCGGCGAGCAAATCGGCAAGAGTTGCGGAGTCGCGCAGCTCAAGCTCGAGTGACTTCTCGCCGACCGCTTCCCGCAGAGCCGCGAACAGGAGCACGCGCACCCGCATGTCGGCAAGGCTAGGAGAAGGCCCGGGCGAGAGCAACGCGCTCGCGGCTGGCGTGCGCCCCGAGGCCGTCCGCAAGGCGCTCGACGTGGTGCGGCCCGGGCTCGTCGCCGACGGCGGCAATGCCGAGCTGATCTCGGTCGGCGAGGACGGCACGGTCCGCCTCGAGCTGCAGGGCGCCTGCGCGCGCTGCACGGCGCGCGAGATGACGCGCCGGCTCGTGCTCGAGCCGGCGCTGCGCGCGCGCGTCCCCGGCGTGCTCTCCGTGCTGATCGCCTAGGCCGCAGCGCTCAGAGCTTCGGAGCGTGCGCATCCTTCGGCGGCTGCGGCGCAGCGGGCTTCGCAGCGTGCTTCACCGCGCCCATCTCGATGCGGCCCGTGAACACGGCGCCGTCTTCGACGACGAGCCGCGGCGAATGGATGTTGCCGTCGACGCGCGCGGTCTTGTGCAGCACGACCTGCCCGCCGGCGTTGATCTCGCCGTGGACTTCCCCCGAGATGATCACGACCTGCGACTTGATCGTCGCGGTGACCGACCCGCTCTCGCCGACGATGAGCGTGTTCTCGCTGGCGATCTCGCCCTCGAAACGCCCGTCGATTCGCACGGTGTCCTTGAAGTTCAGCTTGCCGGAGAACTCCGAGCCCTGATCGATGAACGCGGTCAGCGCCCCGACACCGCTCTGCGTCGCGACGGCGGTCTTGGCCGGCTCGTCCTTCTTCCGGAAGTCGTTGAAGGCCATGTTCGACACTCTGCTCCTCTGAAGGCGTCGACACTAGGTATCGGCGCGTGCGCGCGATGCTTGAGATCTCCGTGGACTGCGGCGCTATGCTGCCGCTCGCTGATGGCGGCGGGCGGTAGCGACGAGATCCGGGCCGAGCTGGCGCGCGCGCGCGCCGCGGACAAGGTCCACGGCGCGTACCTGTTCGAAGGTCCGGCGGGCGTGGGCAAACGCGACGCGGCGCTGTGGTTCGCGCGGCTGCTCCTGTGCAAAGGCGCGCCAGCGGGCGCGCTCGAGCCCTGCGGGCGCTGCCACGACTGCCGGCTCCTCGCCGTGCGCGACGCCGGGCCCGACGCGCGGCCGAGCCACCCCGACCTGCACTGGGTCGAGCCCGACGGGGCGTGGATCAAGATCGAGGCGGTGCGCGCGCTGCGCACGGCGCTCGGCCTGGTCGCGAACGAGGGTGGCCGGCGCGTGGCGCTGATTCCCGAAGCCGACCGCCTGCGCGCCGAGTCCGCCAACGCGCTGCTGAAGACGCTCGAAGAGCCGCCGCCGGGCACCGTGCTCCTGCTCGTGTCGGCCTCGCCCGAGCTCTTGCCGCGCACCTTGCGCTCGCGCACGATGCGCGTGCGCTTCCCGCCCTGGAGCGAGGCGGCGATCGCCGCCTCGCTCGAGGCCGAGGGCATGAACGCGGACGACGCCGCGCTGGCGAGCCAGCTCGGCGGCGCCAGCCCGGTCGCGGCGCGCGCGTGGGCGGACGAGTCGCTCGAGCTCGCGCGCGAGATGCGCGCGTTCCTCGACGAGGCGGGCGAGCTCCCGGCCACGCGCGTGCTCGACTTCGCCGAGGGCTTCCGGCGCGCAGGCGAAGAGGGCCGCGCGCGCGCCCGCGCGTTCATCGAGCTCGAGTCCGCGTTCGCGCGCGAGCGGGCCGACGCGGCCGCCCGGCGCGGCGACCGGCGCGAGCTGGAGCGCTGGCTCCGCGCGTTCGAGTCGACCGCGCGCGCGCGCGTCGAGCTCGCACGCCACAACACGAACCCGCAGCTCGTCGTCGAATCGCTGCTCTTCGAGCTGTCGGGGCACGGCTAGACGCGGCCGCGCCCGCGGCTAGATTCGCCGCGCGATGAAGACGTTCTACGTGACGACGCCGATCTACTACCCGAACGCGGCGCCGCACATCGGGAGCACCTACACGACCGTGCTGTGCGACACGCTCGCACGCTGGCACCGCGCGTCGGGCGAAGCGGCGTATCTCGTCACGGGCACCGACGAGCACGGCGAGAAGATCGCCGACACGGCCGAGAACGAAGGCATCGCTCCGCAGGCGTTCGTCGACCGCATGTCGCAGCGCTTCCGCGGCACGTGGGCGACGCTCGGCATCCAGATCGACCACTTCGTCCGCACCACCGACGCGGCGCACAAGCGCGCGGTCGCGCAGTTCTGGCAGTCCGTCTACGACGCGGGACAGATCGAGTTCCGCGACTACGCGGGCCTCTACTGCATCGGCTGCGAGCGCTACCTGACGCAGCGCGAGCTCGACGAGAACGGCCGGTGCCTGCAGCACCTGACCGTGCCCGAGCCGCGCACCGAGTCGAACTACTTCTTCAAGATGTCGGCGCACTTTCCGTGGCTGCTCGCCGAGCTGGAGGCGCGCCCCGAGCTCATCAAGCCCGACCGCTACCGCAACGAGGTGCTGTCGGTGTTGCGCAGCGGCGCGCTCGAGGACTTGTGCATCACGCGGCCGCGCGAGCGGCTGTCGTGGGGAATCCCCGTGCCTTGGGACGACCGCTTCGTGATCTACGTCTGGGCCGACGCACTCGTGTGTTACCTGTCCGGCTGCGGCTACCCCGACGATCCGGCGTGGCGCGAGCGCTGGGCCGGCGTCCACCACGCGATCGGCAAGGACATCCTGAAGCCACACGCGATCTTCTGGCCCACGATGCTGCGCGCGGCCGGCCTGCCGCTGTACCAGGAGCTGCGCGTGCACGGCTACTGGACCATGGACCGCACGAAGATCTCGAAGAGCCTCGGCAACATGGTCGACCCGCTCGTCATGCGCGAGAAGTACGGCTTCGAGGCGTTCCGCTACTTCCTGCTGCGCGAGATGAGCTTCGGGGTCGACAGCGACTTCTCGGAGGAAGCGCTGGTGCGCCGGGTGAACGCCGATCTCGCCAACGACCTCGGCAACCTGCTGTCGCGCTCGGTCTCCATGGTGGGGCGCTACTTCGACGGCGTGGTGCCGGAGGCCGAGTCGCGCTCGCCGCTCGCCGACGTCGCCGCGCGCGTCGCGCCCGAGATCGACAGGAGCGTGCGCGACTTCCAGACCTCGCGCGCGCTCGCGTCGCTTTGGGAGCTCGTCTCGGCGGGCAACAAGCACATCGACAGCGAGGCGCCGTGGCAGCTCGCGAAGGACCCTGCGCAGCGCGGCCGGCTCGCGTCGGTGCTGTACGGCACGCTCGAGTCGCTGCGAGTGATCGCCGCGCTGCTCGGGCCATTCCTGCCCGAGTCGAGCGCGAAGATCCTGGCGCAGATCGGCTGCACCGCGCCCACGGCGCCCCGCGAGCGCGCGCTCGCCTGGGGCCAGCTCGCGGCCGGCGCGAAGGTGGCGAAGGGCGAAGTGCTGTTCCCGCGCATCGAGCCGAAGTGAAGCTCTTCGACAGCCACGCGCACGTCGGCGCACCCGATCTGCTCGCCGAAGCGCCGGCGCTCATCGCGCGAGCGAAGGAGGCCGGCGTCGCCGGCATGCTCGCGATCGGCGCGGGCTACGGCGTGGGCGCGAACGCGGGCGCGGTCATGCTTGCGCAGGAACACCCGGGCGTGTGGGCGGCGGTCGGCGTGCACCCGCACGATGCGTCGGAATGGAGCCCGCTCGCCGAGACTGCGCTCGACGGCTGGCTCGCTGCCGTGCGCGTCGTCGCCGTCGGCGAGTGCGGACTCGACTACTTCTACGAGCACTCGCCTCGCGACGCGCAGCGCGAGGCGCTCGCGGCGCAGATCCGGCTCGCGCGCGCGGCGGCGCGGCCGCTCGTCATCCACGTCCGCGCGAGCCGCGGCTCGCGCGACGCGTACGAGGACCTCGTGCGCATCTTCGACGCCGAGGGCGCGGAGCGGGCCGGCGGCGTCATCCACTGCTTCACCGGCGATCTCGCGCTCGCGCACGCCTGCCTCGAGCGCGACTTCGACGTCAGCTTCTCGGGCATCCTGACCTTCAAGAACGCGGGCGAGCTGCGCGACGTGGCGCGCGCGCTGCCGCTCGACCGCTTGATGATCGAGACCGACACGCCGCTCCTGGCGCCGATCCCGCACCGCGGCAAGCGCAACGAGCCCGCGTGGGTCGCGCGCGTGGCGGAGTGTCTCGCCGAGGTGCACGGGCGCAGCGCGGAGGAGATCGCCGAGCGCACCGACGCGCGGGCGCGCGCGCGCTTCCGACTCGAGGCGGCGTGTTGAGCGAGCTGCTCGACCTGGCGCGCGCCATCGCGCGCGAGGCGGGGGCCGTCGCGCGCGAGCGCTTCCACGAGCCGCGCACGATCCGCACGAAGACGAGCGAGATCGACCTGGTGACCGATGTCGACCACGCGCTCGACCGGCTGATCCGGGAGCGCATCCGGGCCGCGCGTCCCGCCGACGCGCTGCTCACCGAGGAGGGCGCCGAGACCGCGGGCTCGAGCGGCGTGCGCTGGGTCGTCGATCCGCTCGACGGCACGACGAACTACGCGCACGCGTTCCCCCACTTCGCGATCTCGATCGGCGTCGAGCGCGACGGCCGCCGCGAGGCGGGCGTCGTGTACGACCCCATGCGCGACGAGCTGTTCGAGGCCGAGCGCGGCGGCGGCGCGCGGCTGAACGGCAAGGCGATTCGTGTGTCGGAGATCGCAGAGCTGCGCCGCGCGCTGCTGGCGACCGGCTTCGCGTACGACGTGCACTCGCGCCGCACGCCGAACCTGGTCTTCTTCGAGCGCTTCATCGGCTGCGCGCAGGCGATCCGCCGCGCCGGCTCGGCGGCACTCGACTTCGCGTACGTCGCCTGCGGGCGCTTCGACGGCTACTGGGAGCTGCACCTGGCCCCGTGGGACGTCGCCGCGGGTCTCCTGCTCGTCGACGAAGCGGGCGGCCGCACGAGCGACTTCGACGGCGGCGCGCCGCCCGCGTCGGGCGAGCGCATCGCCGCCACGAACGGGCGCATCCACGCGGAGCTGCTCGAGGTGTTGGGCCGCTAGGGCTTCGGGGGCGGCGCGGGCGCCGGCGCGGCCGACTTCACGAACAGGTTCCGGTACGCCTCGGGCGAGAGCGGCACCTGCCCGCCCAGGTCGTTCGAGACCCGCCACACCTCGCTGTTCTGCGAGGAGAGCGCGGGCAGGCCTTCTCTCGGCGATGCATCGCCGAGCGACAGCACGCCGAGCTCGGCGCCTTTCGCGTCGAGCGCGCGCACGGTCGCCATCGGCGGATCCAGGCCGAGCTTCTTGCGGTCGGCGCCCGCGGGCTCGAGCCCGGTCGCGTCGAGCGACGCGACCGCGAGCACGAGGTCCTCGACCTTCAGCGGCTTCAGCTCGACGCCCGCCTCCGTCGACTTCCACTCCGACCCCGACGCGTCCAGCTCGAAGCGATGCGTCTCGCCCGTGCGCGGGAACGAGAGCTCGAGCGCGTGCACCTGGTCGCTCGCGAGCGTGAGCACGCGCTTCTGCCGGTAGTCGAACGTCTTCGTGGGAACGCCGGTCGACACCGCGGGGTTCACCTCGAGGAGCACGGCGTCGCCCGCGCGCGACAGCCAAGTCTTGCCGTCTGCCTTCGCGAAAGCGACGCGCTCCTCGCCCGCGGGCGAGTGCACGTCGAGCTCGAGCTCGGGCTTCTGGAACGACGCCTTCTGCGCCTCGGTCTCGGTGTCCGCGAAGCCCGTTGCGCGCGCGAAGCCGACGTCCTCGAGCACCCGGCGGAGCTTCTCCGCGTCGGCCGGCGCCGCCTCGGGCTCGACGAGCTGCCAGCCTGCCTCGGTCTTCTTGGCGTGCGCGACGAGCGCGCCGTCGGCGCGAACCGTGAGCTCGTCGGCGGCGTCGGTGGGCAGGCGCAACAGCCGCTTGTCGCGCAGGTCGACGAGCGTCGGCAGCGCGCCCGACACCTCGGCCGAATCGACGACGTAGAGCTTGTTCGGGTCGGTCGGCAGCGCCAGGTAGCGCCCGCCACCGATCGGTGTAGGCGCGCCCAGGAAGACCTCCTTCGGCGGCGCATCGCCCGCGAACAGCCGCACCGTGCGGCGCGATTCCCCGAGCCCGAACTGCGCCAGCTCGGCCGGCGCGGGCGAGATGGTGGCCGTGGCCTGCACCTTCTGCAGCGAGTGCAACAGGCGCTCGACGGACTCCGGGTCCGCGGGATACACGACCGGCAGCTCGAGCTGCCAGCTCGTACCCGCGCGCACCAGCCGCGCGAGCGTCCCGTCGGCGAGCGATACCTCGAGCTTCGTCACGCCATTCGGGTCTTCGCCGAAGACGCGCTGGGCTTCGGCTTCGGCGGCCTTCTTGCGCGACTCGCCGCCGAGCTCGCCGAACCAGACCCACGCGCCGAGCGCTGCGGCCCCGACCACCAGCGCGGCGGTCCAGCGCACGTTCACGTCAGACCCTCCGGCGCCACCAGTTCACGATGCCGAGCAGCAGGATCGCCTCGGGCAGCGCGAAGAGCGACAGGAAGCGGAAGTTCGCGAACTGCTCGAGCGTCAGGTTGATCGTGCGCGCGCGCGGCTGCTTGCGGTCGATCGTCGCGAACTCTTCCGTGCCCGTGAGCCAGCCCGTCATGTTCAGGAACAGGTCGCCGTTGTAGTACTGCGTGACGTAGCGGTTGCGCATGAAGTCGGAGTCGCCGACGACGACGAGCCGTCCGCCGCGCTTCGCGCCGGCCTCGGGCGAGAACTCGCGCGCGACCGCGATCGCGAGCGGCCCCGCGCGGTCCTTCGCGGGGTCCAGCGAGACGGGCTTCGAGGCGAGCAGGTCCTTCACGTCGCTCTCGGCCCAGCTTTCCGGGCTCGTCAGCGCGAGCTCGGTCACGTTCGCGTCGCTGCCCTCCACGCGCCGCACCGGCCGCGCCAGGCGGAATACGGTCGGCTGGCCGGCGAGCTTCTCGGTGATCGGATGCGGGCCGTACTTCGTCACGACGGGCTGCACGCCGATCGACGGGCCCGAGAACAGCTGCAGCTGCTGCTCCACGATGACCTCGGGACCGGCGTCGATGCCCCACGACTTCAGCTGGCCCTCCAGGTTCGTCTCGACCGCGGGGTCGATCTCGACGAGGAGGCCGCCGCCCTTCTTCAGGTAGCCGTCCAGCAGCGCGAGCTCGGCGTCGGAGATCGCGTGGTCGGGACCGGCGACGACGATGGCGTCCGCGTCGGCCGGCACCTCCTTCGCGTTCGCGAGCAGGAGCGACGCCACCGTCGCGTTCTCGTCCTCGAGGCCGCCCTTCACCGCCGACGCCCCCGGGCCCTTCTTGTCGTCGGGGTCCGCTTCGCCGTGGCCCGTCAGGAAATAGATCTTCTTCTTCGAGGAGATCGCCTGGCGCACGGCGCGAGTCAGTGACTGCTCGGTGAGATCGACCGACTTCGTGGTGCCCTTCGCGGTGTCGCACGGGCCGTCGCACACGACCACCACGCCTTCCTTGCTCGAGATCTGGAAGCGCTGCGCCAGCCCGGGGTTCTCGTTCGGGTCCAGGTAGCGCACGTGGATGCGCGGACTGGCGTATGCGTAGCGGTCGAGCTCCTCCTTCGCCTGCGCCTGGCCGCCGCGCGAGAAGAACGCGTACATCTCGACGATCCGGTCCTTCGGGATCGCCGCCAGCGTGTCGAGCGTTCCCTGCGCGAGCGTGTGCTCCTTCGCTTCCGTCCAGTCCCAGTGCACCGGATGGCGCATCGACAGGAAGCCGAGCAGCCCGCCGATCGCGACGACGGCGAGCGCCTGCACGAGCGAGTTGGCGCCGCCGCGCGCGCTCGACGAGCCCACCACTTCGGTGAACCGGCGCAGCCCGCGCAGCGCCGCCCACGCGAGGAGCGCGCCGCCGAGCAGCACGTGCACGGCGATCACGCCGTTCGACGCGGCCGCGAAGACGCCGAGCAGCCCGAAGCCGAGCACCACCGCGCCGACGACGCCGAGCAACGTCTCCACCCGCTACCTCCAGCGCAGCGAGTCGACCGCGGCGCGCGCGAGCGACAGGCAGACGGCGATGACGATGCCGAAGTACGCGAGGTCCTCCGAGCGGATGTCGCCCTTCAGGCCAGGATCGAAGTGCGTGCTGGTGCCGAGCCAGCGCAGCACCTCCTTCAAGGAGTCACTCTGCGAGCTGTCCGCGGCGACCGGCAAGATGAGCAGCAGCAGCGCGACCGTGATTCCCACGAAGCCCGCCACGATCTGGCTCCGCGTGAGCGCCGAGATGAAGCAGCACAGCGCTGCCAGCGCGAGCGAGTACAGGAACAACGTCTGCAGCCCCGCGAGCGTCTGCGCGACTTCGGGGTTGCCGTACACGAACAGCAGCAGCACGAACGCACCCGTCAGCACGCCGACCACCGCCAGCAGCGCCGCGATCGCGAGGAACTTCCCCATCACGATCTCGCCGCTCGACGCGGGGCTCGTGAGCAGCAGCTCGATCGACCCGTTCGCGCGCTCGGCCGCGAAGCCCCGCATGGAGAGCAGCGGCACCAGGAAGCACAGGAACAGCGCGAAGGTGGAGAACGACTGCGCGACCACGATGTCCTGCAGGTTCCATTGGTCGAGCAGCTGCATCATGCCGAGCGCCTGGATCTGCTGCAGCTGCACGATGAAGAGCCCGAGGCTCGCGAAGAAGATGAAGCCCGCGAAGAGCATGTAGACGCCGATCAGCACGTAGGCGTCGGGCGTCACGAACATCGAGCGCAGCTCGCGCCCCGCGATGGCCAGCAGCCGGTTCACAGCTCGGCCTCGACCAGCCCGGCGGCCTTTGCCTGCGGCCCGGCTGCGGCCTCGACCTCCCGCAGGAACACCTGTTCGAGCGAGCCCTGCGCGCGCAGCGCCTCGAGCCGCGCGTCGAGCCGCAGCCGTCCGTACGCGATGAGCAGCACGCGCTGACAGATCGCGTCGACCTCGGCCAGGATGTGCGTCGACAGGATGACGGTGCGCCCCTCTTCGGCGGCGAGCCGGCGGATCAGCTCGCGGATCTCCGAGATCTGCAGCGGGTCGAGCCCGGCGGTGGGCTCGTCGAGCACGAGCACTGCAGGCTCGTGCACGATCGCCTGCGCGAGCCCGACGCGCTGGCGGAAGCCCTTCGACAGGGTGCGCACCACGCGGCCCTCGACCTTCTCGAGCCCGCAGGCCGTGAGCGCGCGGGCGACCTTGTCGCGGCGTTCCTTGCGCGGCACGTCGTGCAGCGCGGCCACGTACGAGAGGTACTCGTGCACCAGCATCTCGGGGTAGAGCGGCGGCGACTCGGGCAGGTAACCGGTCACGCGCTTCGCGGCGCGCGCGTTCGTCGCCATGTCGAAGCCACCCACTGCCGCGCTGCCCGACGTCTGCGGCAGGTAGCCGGTGAGAATTCTCATCGTGGTGGTCTTGCCCGCGCCGTTGGGGCCGAGGAAGCCGACCACCTCGCCCTTCGCGATCTCGAACGAGACGTCCTGGATCGCAGTCAGTCCGCCGTAGCGCTTCGTCAGACCTTGAGCCTTGATCACGCAGGCACTCCTCGAGCCGGAGCGGAAGGCGGGCGGGAGTCTAACTCGGTCGATGAGCGCGGCAAGAGAATTTCAGCGGCTCGGACGCGCCTCGAGGCGTTCGCGCAGCCCCTCGCCGAGCAGGTGGAAGCCGAGCAGTGCACACAGGATTGCGACACAGGGAAAAATGATCAGATGGGGGAAGGAACGCATTGCTTCGAAGCCGTCGTTCGCCAGGGTCCCCCAGCTGGAGAAGGGCGGCTGGATGCCCAGCCCGATGAACGAGAGCGTGGACTCCGACAGGATCGCCGCGGGGATGCGGAAGGCCGCGCTGACGAAGAGCGGCGCCGCGACGTTCGGCAGCACCTGGCGCACGAGGATGCGCGCGGCGGGCGCGCCCGTCGCGCGCGCGGCCTCGACCCACACCTCTTCGCGGGCCTGCAACACGAGCGCGCGCACGAGCCGCGCCACGCCCACGAAGCCCGAGAAGCCGAGCGCGAGCGCCAGCGCGGCGAGCCGCCGCCACAGATCGGGCAGGCCCGAGAGCGCCGCCGACAGGATCTCGATCAACAGCACCGTGACGAGCACGTCGGGCAGCGCGTAGACCACGTCGACGCCGCGCATGAGCACCGCGTCGAGCCTGCCGCCGACCCAGCCCGACAGCGCGCCGTACGAGAGGCCGAGCAGAAGCGCGAGCCCCGTCGCGCCCACCGCGACCACGAGCGAGACGCGCCCGCCCTCGCACAGCCGCGCGAGCAGGTCGCGCCCGAGCGCGTCGCAGCCGAGCCAGTGCGCGCGCGACGGCGCCTCGAGCGCGTGCGCGGTGTCCTGCGCGTCGAAGCGGTAGCCGGCCGCGCGGTCGCCCGCGAGCGCGAGCGCGACGAGCGCCGTCACGACCGCCGCGCCGACCCAGCCGCGCGCGCTCACGGCTCGCCGCGTCCCACGCGGATGCGCGGGTCGAGCCACGCATACAGCAGGTCGACCGCCAGGTTCGCGACCACGACGAGCGCCGCGTACACGAGCGTCACGCCGAGCACCAGCGGGTAGTCGCGGTTCGTGACCGCGGTGACGAAGAAGCGGCCCATGCCGGGCACCGCGAAGATGCGTTCGACGACGAACGAGCCCGTGAGCAGGATCGCCAGCAGCGGGCCGAAGTACGTCATGACCGCGAGCAGCGCGTTGCGCAGCACGTGGCGGCGGCGCACGCGCGACTCGCGCACGCCGAGCGCGCGCGCCGTGCGCACGTAGTCCTGGTCCATCACGGCGGCGACCTGCGCGCGCGTCAGCTGCGTCGCGTACGCGGTCGGCAGCGCCGCGAGCGTGCACGCGGGCAGCACGGCGTAGAGCGGGCCCTCCCACAGGCCGGCGGGCAGCCAGCGCAGCGCGAGCCCGAACAGGAGGATGCCGCCGGCGCCCACCACGAAGCTCGGCGCCGACACGCCGACGAGCGAGCCGAGCGAGATCGCGCGATCCACTCTGCTGTCGCGCCGCGCGCCCGCCGCCAGGCCGAGCCCGATGCCGCCCACGACGGTGAGGGCGAACGCGGGAGCGCCGAGCTCGAGCGACACCGGCACGCTGTCGCGCAGGATGTCCGCGACGTCGCGCCCCACGTACTTGTACGACGGGCCCAGGTCGCCGCGCGCGAGCCGCTCGAGGTAGTCGACGTACTGCTCGCCGAGCGTGCCCTCGAGCCGGTAGCGGTGCGCCAGGTTCCGCATGATCTCCGGCGGCAGCACGCGCTCCTTGTCGAACGGGCCGCCGGGCAGGAAGCGCAGCAGAAGGAACGTCACGGTCGCCACGAGCCACAGCACGGGAATGCCGGCGAGGATCCGACCCAGCGCATAGCGAGTCACTCGGCGCTCACCTTCTCGAAGAAGAAGAGGTCCATCGCGCTCGGCACGAAGCCGTGCACGCGCGGGGACACGGCGAAGTTCGCGGAGGTGTCGAACAGCGGCACCATCGGGACGTCCTCTTCGCACAGGATCCGCTGCGCGCGGTCGTACAGGCGCTGGCGCTCGGCGGTGTCCGGCTCGCGCGCGGCGCGCTCGACCAGCGCGTCGTAGTCGGGGTTCGCCCAGCCCGTGTGGTTGTTCTCGCTGTAGGACGTGAAGAGGTTCAGAAAGTTGTCGGGATCGGGGAAATCGGCGCCCCAGCCCAGCCGGAACACGGCCGGCGGGTCCGTGGAGAGCTCGCGCAGGTAGACCTTCCACTCGCGGTTCTCGACCTCGACGCGCACGCCGAGCCCGTCGCGCCAGAAGGCCTGCACCTTCTCCGCCACGAGCTTGTTCGTCTGGTCGCTGTTGTAGACGATCTTCACCGGCGCGAGCTGCGCCGGGTCGACGCCGGCCTCGCGCAGCAGCGCGCGCGCTCTCTCGGGGTCGAACGGCAGCCCGAGCTCCGCGTTCGCGAACGGCATGCCGGCGGGGATCCACGACGCCGCCGGCACCTCGCCGCCGCGAAGGAGCCCCGGGAACTGCGCGCGGTCGATCGCGAGCGCGAAGGCGCGGCGCACGCGCACGTCGTCGAACGGCGGCTTTCTCACGTTGAAGCCGTAGTAGTAGCCGCGCAGGAGGGGCCGGCGCAGATACTCCGGCCGCTCTGCGTAGCGGCGGATCTCGAGCGGCGGGATGCGCACGAGGTCGAGCAGGCCCTGCTCGAAGAGCACGAGCGCCGTGCTGCCCTCCTGCACCATGTACGCAGTGATGCGGTCGAGCGGCGGCCGGCCGG
>Ga0335076_10001461_pt1 | contig 22884 bp, 18 predicted proteins | sample Lox_Sample_25_FD_206717 | JGI IMG/M metagenome (GOLD analysis project Ga0335076, IMG submission 206717) | Soil microbial communities from Loxahatchee National Wildlife Refuge, Florida, United States - Lox_Sample_2.5 | ecosystem: Environmental > Terrestrial > Soil > Wetlands | place: USA... | reverse complement strand
TGCCTCAGCGTGTAGTTGGCCGCCCGCTCGCTGCTCCAGTTGATCGACTTCGGATTGATCTCCTCGCCCGAGCCGTCGAGGATCCGGATCTTGGCGCGGGTGAGATAGCCCGGATCGCGCTGCATCCGGGGGATGATTTCCTTCTTGATGATCGAGGTCGGCACCGTCCAGGTCGGATTGAGGTTGATGACCTGAATCTGGGCCGAGATTTCCGGCGAAGGATGCTCGGGATCGCCGACGATCGCGACATAGCGGCGAACCACGCGGCCGTTGTCGACCGTCTCGACCGAGGTCGAGGGCAAGTTCACCACGACATAGCGGGTGTCGAACGAGAAATTGAGCCCGGCGAGGCGATTGGCGCTCGATGCGAGCTCGTTGAACCGCTCCCGCGCCGGTACGTTGATCGCTTTCAGCGTCGCGCCGGAGACCGCGCCGGTCTGGCGCAGCCCCATGTGCGACTGGAACCGTTTCACCGCCGCGGTGAGGTTGGCGTCCCAGCCCGCGCCGCCCGCTTCGGCGCCGCCGAGATAGCCTTCGATCGCGAGCCGCTTGCGCAGTTTGGCCACCGCCGGGCCCTTGGCGCCGGGGCCGACCGCGACAAGGTCGGTCGGCCAGCCGCCGGCGTCGACGATCGCCGAATAGCGCTCGGAGGCCTTGGCGGTGGCGAAGAACGTGTCGGGGCGAAGCGTTGGCAGCGGATCGTCGCTCAGCACAGTTTCGCGCGGCGGCGCCGGCGGCGCGACTTTCTTCGGCTTCGGCGGCGCGGCGGCCTCGACCGGAACGGGGGCGCCTGCAGTCGATGGACTGCTGGGCGCGGCCTCGGCGCCGCTAGCGGCGGGAGTCGCGGGGACGGGGCTGGTCGCCGCCGGCGTTGCGGCGGTCGGCTGTGGCATGAACGGGCTCACGAGCCCGTCGGGCGCGGACGGGGCGCTCGATGGACCGGGCGCGGGAGCCGCAGAGGAGGAGGGTGGAGCGTTCGCGGCGGTCTGCGCCAGCGCGCCGGAAATCAAGGTAGGCGACGCGATGAGCGCCGCCGCGACCAGAACCCGCAACATCATGATCACGATCCGACCACGCTCCGCCAGCCGGCGCGGCGCTCGTCTATTCCAGGGATGGTCGCCAGATTGGCGCGGTCGTCGCGGCGTCGGCAGGCCCATTGCCGCCCCTTACGTCGGCTGGGGCGAAAATGCAAAAGCCGGCGAGACGCCAAGGTCGGGCTAACGCGATTCCCGCGCCTACTCGATTCCGGGCGAAAGCCGGTTACTGCGGGAGCGACGGAACCCGGCGAAACCGAGCCCGCAGACGCAGAGCGCCATCAGCGCCCAGGACGATTCCGGAGATGAACCCAATGCGACCGCCCCGTAGGGCAGTCCAACCGCAAGCGCGCCGCAACCTGCCGCGATCGCAATGCGTCGCGGATTGGCAGAGTTGATGGACATGTTACCCCCAAGTCCAATAACACCGTGCTGCTTGGGTAGCCGCCAAGCATGACGAGACTATGGCGATTCTTCGCAATTGCGAACAAAAATTGTCGCGATGCGGTACAACCTCGGAGTTGCCGCGTTTTGCGCACGCCCGCGTCAGTCTTCGCCGACGATGACGATATGCAGCCGGCGCGGCCCGTGCGCGCCGAGCAGGAGCGTCTGCTCGATGTCGGCCGAGCGCGACGGGCCGGTGATCAAATTGAGCGTGCGCGGCGCGGCGCCCTTGCCATAGGTCGCCCTCAGCTTGGCGAATGCGCCCTCGAAATCGGCGAGGATCGCTTCGCGCGGCAGCACGACGATGTGATTGTCCGGCAGGAAATTGAGCGTCGTCGGATTGTCGGGGCCCGAGACGAGCGCGAGCGTTCCGGTCTCGGCGATGGCGGCGAAGGCGGCCGAAACGGCGTTGACGTCGCGGCCGTCGGATGCTCCGTGCAGGATCTCGAGCGACGTTTCGCTCCACGGCACCGCGGCGAGGCGCGGATCGGCGCCCATGCGCAATGTCGCCGGGCAATTGTTGTCGCGCAGGAAGCGGGCGATCTCGGCGGGCGTGTCCGCCCATGCCGCGACCTCCGCGACGCTCGCCTGCGCGCGCTCGGCCTCGGCCCTGAAGGTGGCGAGGCGCGCGGCGGGATCGCCCTGTCCGCGTTTGGGCACGACGCCGGGCGGAGCCTGTTTGAGGCGGGTCTCGACCTCGAACCGGCGCGTCTGCTCCTGGCCCGAGACGCCGAGCGAACGGCGGATGCTGGCGAAGATCGCCTCGCGCGAATTCATTTGACCGCGCCGCTTTTCGCCCGCCAGCGGCTCTGGAATGTCGCGCCCTCGGGCGCGGCGAGGTCGCGATAGCCGGTCCAGCCGGCCGCGAACGGCAGCCACGCGAAGCGGCCTTTGCCGCGGCCGGCGAGCTTCAGCGCGCGCGCGGCAAGATCGGTCGCCAAGCGGTAGAGCGCCGGCCGGCTGGCGAAGAAAGCCCAGAAGCCGAGCCCGTAGCGCAGCGGCGCTGGCGATAGGCGGCGCTCGAATTCGCGCTCCCGCCAGTGCCGCATCATGCCGGGCAGCGGAATGCGGACCGGGCAGACGGATTCGCAGCGGCCGCAGAAGGTCGAGGCGTTGGGCAATTGGCCGCCCTCGGCGACGCCGATCAGCGAGGGCGTCAGCACCGCGCCCATCGGTCCGGGATAGACCCAGCCGTAGGCGTGCCCGCCGACCGCCTGATAGACCGGGCAATGGTTCATGCAGGCGCCGCAGCGGATGCAGCGCAGCATCGGCTGGAATTGGCCGCCGAGCATGGTCGAGCGGCCGTTGTCTAGAATGACGACATGATAGGCGCGCGGCCCGTCGGGGTCGCCCGGCCGGCGCGGCCCGGTCGAGAGCGTGGTGTAGACCGAAGCGTCCTGCCCGGTCGCCGAGCGGGCGAGCACGCGCATCAGTTGCGCCGCGTCCTCGAGTGTCGGCACGATCTTTTCGATCGAGGCGATGACGATATGCGCCTCCGGCAGGATCTGGGTGAGATCGCCGTTGCCTTCGTTGGTGACGATGATCGAGGTCCCGGTCTCGGCGATGAGGAAGTTCGCGCCGGTGACGCCGACGTCGGCGGCGAGGAACTTCGCGCGCAGCACCTGGCGCGCCTCACTCAGAAGCTGCTCGGGCTCGGCCAGGCTGCGGTCGGCCGCGAGGTCGCGATGCGCCTTGCGGAACTCGCCCTCCACGTCCTTGGCGGTGAGGTGAATCGCGGGCGCGATGATGTGCGAGGGCGTCTCGCCGCGCAGCTGGATGATATATTCGCCGAGGTCGGTTTCGACCGCCTCGATCCCCGCCCCTTCGAGCGCGTGATTGAGGCCAATCTCCTCGGCGATCATCGACTTGCCCTTGGCGATGCTCTTCGCGCCCATCGCCTTGCAGAGGTCGATGACGATCCGGCGCGCCTCCTCGGCGTCCTGCGCAAAGTGCACTTCGCCGCCGCTCGCGCGCACCCGGCTCTCGTAGGCCTCGAGATAGAGGTCGAGATGGGCGAGCGCATGATCCTTGATCGCCTTTGCGCTGTCGCGCAGCGCGTCGAACTCGGGCAGCCGCTCGACCGCCGCCGCGCGGCGGCTGACGAAATTGCGCGAGAAGGCCATCGCCCCCTGGAGGCGCGCGTCGGTCAGCGCCGCATGGGCGTTTTCCTTGAAATGGGCCGAGGTCGCGGTCGCGCTCATCGCGCCGTCTCCTTCTCGGCTTCGCCCATCGCCGGCCCGTCGGCCATGCCGGCGAGGATTTCGGCGACATGGCGCGCTTTGACCGCTGAACCCTCGCGCGAGAGCTTGCCGGCCATATTGAGCAGGCAGCCGAGATCGCCGGCGAGCAGCGTGTCGGCCTTCGTCGCCTGAATGTCCTCGGCCTTGCGCGAGACGATGGCGTTGGAGAGCTCGCCGTATTTGGTCGCGAACAGGCCGCCGAAGCCGCAGCAGGTCTCGGGCTCCGCGAGTTCGACCAGGGTCAGGCCCTCGACCCCGGCGAGCAGCCGCCGCGGCTGCGCCTTGATTCCAAGCTCGCGCAGGCCGGCGCAGGAATCATGATAGGCGACCGTGCCCTCGTAGCGCGCCGCGACCTTCTCGACCTTGAGCACGTCGACCAGGAAGCTCACCAGTTCGTGCGTCTTCTCGGCGAAGCGCTCGGCGCGCGTCTCGAGGTCGGGCTCGCCGGCGAACAGGTCGGGATAGTGCTTAATCAGCATGCCGCCGCAGGAGCCGCTCGGCGCGACGACGTAGTCGCAATCCTCGAACGCGTCGATCGCCTGCCGCGCGAGCCGCTTGGCGGTCGCCCGGTCGCCTGAATTGTAAGCCGGCTGGCCGCAGCAGGTCTGGCTCGGGACCACAACCTTGCAGCCGGCGTCCTCGAGCAGCTTGACCGCCGCGAAGCCGACGCTCGGGCGGATGATGTCGACGAGGCAGGTGACGAACAGCCCGACCCGGGGCTGGGAGGTCCTGCTCGGGCCTGCGGGGGCCGCCGTCGCGTTCATGTCGTTTAGCATCCTTAAGCGCGGCCGCCGCGGCGCTCTTGTCGCTCAGCCTTGGCCTCCTTAAGGTCGCATAATGGCCACGGATATCGCAACCCGCGTCTATAACCACACGTTTCGGATCGATCCGGCGATCCGGACGCTGCTCGACACCGATTTCTACAAGCTGCTGATGCTCCAGATGATCTGGAAGATGCATCCGAAGCGGCAGGTGACCTTTCAGCTCATCAACCGGACGGCCTCCATCCGGCTCGCCGATTTCGTCGACGAGCGCGAGCTCACCGACCAACTCGACCACGCGCGCACGCTCAAGCTCGCCAAGAATGAGCTGATCTGGCTCGCCGGCAACACCTTCTACGGCACGCAGCATATTTTCGAGCCCGCCTTCATGGAATGGCTGGCGAAGTTCCAGCTGCCCGAATACGAGCTTACCCGCCGCGACGGGCAGTACGAGCTGCGCTTCGCCGGCCCGTGGACCGGCACGACGATGTGGGAGATCCCGGCGCTGGCGATCATCAATGAACTCCGGGCGCGCGCGGCGATGCGGGGCATGAGCCGGTTCGATCTCGACGTGCTCTACGCCCGGGCCAAGGCCAAGCTGTGGTCGAAGGTCGAGCGGCTGCGCGAGCTTGCGCGCGAGGGACCGGTCCGCGTGTCCGATTTCGGCACCCGCCGTCGCCACGGTTTTTTATGGCACCGCTGGTGCGTCGAAGCGATGCAGGAGGGGCTCGGCGAGAGCTTCATCGGCACCTCCAACGTCAAGCACGCCATGGACACTGGCCTCGAGGCGATCGGCACCAACGCCCACGAACTGCCGATGGTCTACGCCGCGGTCGCCGACGATGACGAGGAATTGCGCGAGGCGCCCTACAAGGTGCTGAAGGACTGGGCCAAGATGTACGGCGGCAATCTGCTCGTCGTGCTGCCGGACTGTTTCGGCACCACCGCGTTCCTGCGCAACGCGCCGGACTGGGTGGCGGACTGGAAGGGCGCGCGGCCGGATTCTAAGCTGCCGATCGCCGGGGCGCGCGAACTGATCGACTGGTGGAAGGACCGAGGCCGCGATCCGCGCGAGAAACTGGTGGTGCTCTCCGATGCGATGGGCGTCGATTCGATCGAGGACTCGGTGCGCGCGCTGCGCGGGCAGGTCAATTTGTCGTTCGGCTGGGGCACCAACCTGACCAATGATTTCGTCGGCTGCGCGCCGGCCGGCGTGGACGGCCAGCTCAAGGCGATCTCGCTGGTCTGCAAGGTCGTGGAGGCGGACGGCAGGCCCGCGGTCAAGCTCTCCGACAATCCGAACAAGGTGCTGGGGCCGCCCGCCGAGGTCGAGCGCTACCGGCGGGTGTTCGGCCTCGCCGGCATGAAGGCGGAGCCGGTGATGGTGTAGGGGCGAATGAAGCGTATATTGAGGGCGCCATGTCCCACATCGCTTTCCCGCGCCTGGATGAGACAATCCTCGCCCGCCGCGCCGAAATCGTCGCACGGCTCGCCGCGATTCTGCCGCCCGAATGCCTGATCGCCGACGAATCGGGTCGCCGCGCCTTCGAGACCGACGCGCTAACCGCCTATCGCCGCCTGCCGCTCGCGGTCGCGCTGCCGCGCTCGACTGAGGAAGTCGCGCGGGTGCTCAGGCTTTGCCGCGACGAGAAGGTCAATGTGGTGCCGCGCGGCGCGGGCACGTCGCTCTCCGGCGGGGCGATTCCGCAGGAAGACGCGGTCGTCGTCGCGCTCACCAAGATGAGCCGCATCCTCGAGGTCAATCTCCGCGACCGCTATGCGCGGGTCGAGGCGGGCGTGACCAATCTCGCGATCTCTGAAGCGGTCCAGCCGGAAGGCTTCTTCTATGCGCCCGATCCGTCCTCGCAGCTCGCCTGCACGATCGGCGGCAATATCGGGATGAATTCGGGCGGCGCCCACTGCCTCAAATACGGCGTCACCACCAACAACCTGCTCGGCGTCAAGCTGGTCACCCTCGACGGCGAGATCCTGGACATCGGCGGCGAGGCGATGGACGCGCCCGGCTACGACCTGCTCGGCCTCGTCTGCGGCTCCGAGGGCCAGCTCGGCATCGTCACCGAGGCGATCGTGCGGCTGATCCCGCTACCCGAAGGGGCGCGGCCGGTGCTGTTCGGCTTCGATTCGGTCGAGGACGCGAGCCAGTGCGTCGCCGCGATCATCGGCGCCGGCATCGTCCCGGTGGCGATGGAGTACATGGACAAGCTCGCGATCCGCATCTGCGAGGATTTCGCCCACGCCGGCTACCCGCTCGACGTCGAGGCGATGTTGATCATCGAGGTCGAGGGCTCGGAGGCCGAGATGAGCGCGATGCTGGCCAGGATCGGCGCGATCGCCAAGGCGCATAATGTGAAGACCGCGCGCGAATCGATGTCGGCGATGGAGAGCGCGCAGATCTGGAAGGGCCGCAAGTCGGCGTTCGGGGCGACCGGCCGGGTCGCCGACTATATCTGCATGGACGGCACGGTGCCGACCGGGAAATTGCCCGAGGCGCTGATGCGCACCGGCGAGATCTGTGCCTCGTTCGGGCTGCGGGTGGCCAATGTCTTTCACGCCGGCGACGGCAACATGCACCCGCTGATCCTCTACAACATCAACGACGAGCAGGAGCGCAACAAGGCCGAAGAGGCCGGCGCGGCCGTGCTTGAAATGTGCGTCGAACTCGGCGGCTGCCTCACCGGCGAGCATGGCGTCGGCATCGAAAAGCGCGAACTGATGCCGCGCCAGTTCACCGACCTCGAACTCGCACAGCAGAAGCGGGTGCGCGCCGCCTTCGATCCGGACGGGCGGCTCAATCCGGCCAAGGTGTTTCCGCTCGGCGAGCGCGCCGCATGACCGAAACGCTCAAGCCCGAGCGCGAGGCCGAGGTGGTCGAAGCGGTGCTCGCCGCGCGCCTTGCCGGGACGAAGCTCGACATCGTCGGCGGCGGCACGAAGACGGGGCTCGGCCGGCCTCGCAGCGAGTCGCGGCGGTTGTCGAGCGCCGCGCTCTCCGGTATCGCTTTCTACGCCCCGGCCGAGATGACGCTTTCGGCCGGCGCTGGGACGCCGCTCGCGGCGATCGAAGCGGCGATCGCAGAGCATGGCCAGATGTTGCCTTTCGAGCCAATGGGCGCGCGGGCGCTGTGGCGCACGGGCGCCGAGCCGACGCTCGGGGGCATGGTCGCGACCAACCTCGCCGGGCCGCGGCGGCCGAGCGCGGGCGCGGTGCGCGACGGCGTGCTCGGCCTCAAGCTCATCAATGGCCTTGGCCAGGCGATCCGCTGCGGCGGACGGGTGATGAAGAACGTCACCGGCCTCGATCTCGCCAAGCTCAATTGCGGCGCGCACGGCACGCTTGGCGTTCTGACCGAAGCGACGATCAAGCTCGCGCCAAAGCCCGAGGCCGAAGCCACGCTGATCGTGTCCGGGCTTGCCGAGCCGCGCGCGGTCGAGTTGATGACACGGGGCTTGAGTTCGCCGTTCGGGCTCACCGGCGCGGCCTGGCTTGCGCCCCGCATGGGGCGCGACGTTTCGCGCACGCTCCTGCGCATCGAGGGCTTCGGCGAGTCCGTCGACGATCGCGCCGGCCGGCTCGCCGCGCTGATCGCCGTTTTCGGCGAGTTCGTGAGGGTGACGGGAGAGGAGTCCGCTGCGCTCTGGCGCTCCGTCCGCGACGCCGAATTCATCGCCGAGCCGCGCGAGCGCGCGGTCTGGCGGGTGAGCATCGCCCCGTCGCGCGCGGCGGGATTCGCCGCCGGCCTCGGCGACACTGCGCTCGCCCATTTCCTCGACTGGGGCGGCGGCCTTATCTGGGTCGCGACCGAGGCCAGCGAAGCCGCGGCCGCCGCGATCCGTCACGCCGTCGCTGCGGCCAGGGGCCACGCGACGCTGATGCGCGCGCCGGAGACGCTGCGCGCCGCTGTCGAGGTGTTCGAACCGCCGTCCGCCGCCGCGATGCGATTGAGCCGCGCCATCAAGCAAAGCTTCGATCCGGACGGCGTGCTCAACTTCGGCCGCATGTACGACGGGGTCTGAGGCGAGCTCGTGCAAACCCAGTTCGCTCCCGAAGCGCTCGCCGATCCGCATACCCGCGAACTCGAAGGCATCCTGCGTTCGTGCGTGCATTGCGGCTTCTGCACCGCGACCTGCCCGACCTACGTGACCCAGGGGGACGAGCGCGACAGCCCGCGCGGGCGCATCTACCTCATCAAGGACCTGCTCGAGACCGGCCGCAAGATCGAGGCTGAGGACGTCTGGCCGATCGACCATTGTCTCTCCTGCCTCTCATGCGTGACGACCTGCCCCTCGGGCGTCGACTATCGCCGGCTCATCGATCATGCGCGGGTCAAGATCGAGGACACCTACCGCCGCCCGTTCGCCGACCGCGCCATGCGAGCGGCGCTCGTCAGGCTGATCCCTTCGCGAGCGGCCTTCCGGGCCGCGCTGAGGCTGGCTGCGCTCGGGCGACTCTTCAGGCCGGCGCTCGGCCTCCTGCCGGGGATCGGGGCGAAGCTCGAGGCGATGCTGGCGCTCGCCCCGGCCTCGCTTCCTGCTCCGGGGCCGGCCGAGAAGCCCGGCGTCTATCCGGCTGACGCGGCGAAAGGGGCGCGCCGGCGCATGGCGCTGCTCGGCGGCTGCGCCGAGGCGGTGCTCGCGCCGCAGATCCACGCCGCGACGATCCGGCTCTTGAACCGGGCCGGGATCGATGTCGTGATTGCGAGCGGCGAGGGCTGCTGCGGCTCGCTCGCCCACCACATGGGAGCGGAGGAGCGGGCGCTCGCGCAGGCGCGCGCCGACGTCGACGCCTGGACGCGCGAGATCGAGGGCGAGGGACTCGAGGCGATCGTGGTCACCGCCTCGGGCTGCGGCGCGACGATCAAGGATTACGGCTACATGCTGCGCGAGGATCCGGCTTACGCGAAGAAAGCCGCCCGCGTCGCCCGACTCGCGCGCGACATTTCCGAGGTGGCGGGCTCGCTGGAACTTGACTTCAAAGCGCCGCGGCGCCTCGCCGTCGCCTATCACGCCGCCTGCTCTCTCCAGCACGGGCAGAAGATTGTCGACCAGCCGAAGGCGCTGCTGCAGCGGGCAGGATTCGACGTGCGGACGATTCCCGAGGCGCATCTCTGCTGCGGCTCGGCCGGGACCTACAACATCCTGCAGCCGGAGATCGCGGGGGCGTTGCGCAACCGCAAGACCGCCAATATCGCCCGGGTCAAGCCGGACGTCATCGCCGCAGGCAACATCGGCTGCCTGACTCAGATCGGCTCCGCGGCGAAGGCGCCGGTCGTGCATACGGTTGAGCTTCTGGACTGGGCGAGCGGCGGCCCGGCGCCGGCGGGGCTGGCTTGATAGGGCCAGGGCGAGAAATCGCGGCTCGAACGTTATTGCGAGGGCGGCGGAGCAATCCAGAGAACGTAAGGCGTCCCACGTTCCCTGGATTGCTTCTTCGCCATAGCCCGTCCGGAAGGACGGGCGTCTCTCGACCCCCTACGGCTCATCGCAATGACGTCATTTAGGGAATGATCCGATGAGCTTCCAAGGCTTCGGCCCCGACGCGCTGCCGTTCTTCAAGGCGCTCGCCTTCCACCAAACCAGGGAATGGTTCGAGGCGAACCGCGCCACTTACGAGAGCGCGGTCAAGGGCCCGTTCGGCGATCTTGTCGAGGATGTCGCGGCGCAGCTGGGGAAGGCCAGGATCCCGCTTGCCGGCGACCGCAAGTCGTCGCTGTTCCGCATTCATCGCGACGTGCGTTTCTCCGCCAGCAAGGATCCCTACAAGACGCACGCGGGGGCCGTGCTGACCCGCTCGGGCGCGAAGAACGATCCTGGCGTCATCTACTTCCACCTTTCGCCCGACGGATGCTTCTTCGGCGCGGGCTTCCACATGCCCGACCCCGATCAGCTCGCGCGCCTGCGCGGGGCCGCCGCCCGCGCGCCGAAGGCGTTTCGCGCGATGAGCGCTAAACTCAGGAAAGCGGGGCTCGCGCTCTCGGACGAGGATTCGCTGAAGCGCGCGCCGCGCGGCTTCGAGGCGGTCGAGGATCCCGAGATCGCCGCCGCGGTCCGGCTCAAGAGCTTTGTTTGCGACCGGCTGGTCGCCGCGAAGGCAGTCAGGTCGCCTGCGCTTGCGGACGAGTTCGTCGCATTCGCCCGCGACGCGCTGCCGATGCTCACATGGGGCTGGGACGCGCTCAAGGATGTGCGAGACTCGCCGAGAAGCATCAGGGCGGGCTCGCGCGGGCGCGCTTGAGGCGGGCCTTAGGTCCGCCGCGACCGTCGTTTTCGGGTGGGCGCCGGTTGGCCGGGCGCGTATGGATCTAGGTCAGGCGCGCCGTTGAAGCGCGCGGCGCGACAGGACGACGCCATGCTCGATACGCCAAATCCCCCGCCAGCGGGAGCCGACTACGCCGCCGTCAAGCGCGCGATCGAGTTCATCTCGACCCACTATCGCGACCAGCCCTCGATCGAGACGATCGCGGACCATGTCGGTCTCTCGCCCTCCCATTTCCAGCATCTGTTCAAGCGCTGGGCGGGGCTAACGCCGAAGGCGTTCCTGCAGGCGGTCACCATCGAGCGGGCGCGGGAGCTTCTGCGCTCCTCGGCGAGCGTGCTTGACGCGGCCTATGACGTCGGCCTGTCCGGCCCGAGCCGGCTGCACGACCTGTTCGTCGCCCATGAAGCGCTTACTCCGGGCGACTACCGGCGCGAAGGCCTCAAGCTCTGCTACGGCTTTCACGCTTCGCCATTCGGCGAGGCGATCGTGGTCGCCGCGCCGCGCGGCATGGCCGGCCTTGGGTTCGTCGACGACGCGAATCGCTCGGCCGCGCTCGCCGACATGGCGCGCCGCTGGCCGCGGGCGCGACTCGTCGAGGACGAAAGCGCGACCGCCCCTTACGCGCGCCGCGCCTTCGACCCGGCGCTGTGGCGGCCCGAGGCGCCGCTGCGCGTCGTCCTGATCGGCACCGACTTCGAGCTGCGCGTGTGGGAGACGCTGCTCTCTGTGCCCATGGGGCGGGCGACCACCTATTCCGACATCGCCCGCAAGATCGGCGCGCCTAAGGCGGCGCGCGCGGTCGGGGCGGCGGTCGGCAAGAATCCGATCTCCTTCGTCGTCCCCTGTCATCGCGTGCTCGGCCGCTCGGGCGCGCTCACCGGCTATCACTGGGGTCTTGCGCGCAAGCAGGCGATCATCGGCTGGGAGGCGGGGCGGACGACGGCGGCGTGACGCGGGCGGGTCACTTCTGCGGAGGAGGCGCAGGCGGAGGAGGCGCAGGCGGAGGCGGCGCCAGCGCCGGGTAGGGGACGCGCAGTCCGGCCTCGCGCATCCGCTTCAAGAGGTCGAAATTGAGGTCGCTGCGGGTCCGCTCGGCGAGCTCGATGTCGTCGACAAAGCAGACGAGATTGAACTTGAGCGCCCAGTCGCCGTATTCGGCGAACAGCACCGTCGGGGCCGGGATCGCCAGCACCTGGTCGTGCTCCCTCGCAGCGGCGATCAGCATATCGCGCACCTGCTCGATGTCGCTCTCGTAGGCGACATTGACCGCGACGATGATCCGCCCGACCCGGTCGTTGCGCACCCAGTTCTTGACCACGCCGCTGACCAGATTGGAGTTCGGCACGATCAGCGTGCCGCGGTCGAACGTCTCGATCTCGGTCGCGCGGGCGTTGATGGCGCGCACGAATCCCTGCTCGCCGCCCACCACCACCCAGTCGCCGACGCGGATGCCGCGCTCCCATAAGAGGATGAGGCCGGAGACGAAATTGTTGGCGATCGTTTGCAGGCCGAAGCCGATGCCGACCGACAGGCCCCCGGCGATGAGCGCGAGCTTCTGGACGTCGAGGCCGATTTGCCCACCCGCCAGCAAGACGGCGACGACGACCCCGACATAGCCGAAGATCGTTCTCACCGAGTTCCTGACCCCGGCGTCGAGGCGGGTCTGCGGCAGGAACCGGGAGCCCAGCCATTCCTGAACCAGGCGGGTCAGGAACACGCCCACGCCGAACACCGCCGCCGCGCCAATCATCGACGACAAGGACAGGGTGACGCCGCCGACCGAGAAGCCGAAATAGGCCGCCCGCAGCGCGCCGAACATGTCCTGCGACTGGACCCCCCATGGTTCGAGCACCGCCGCGATGGCGATGACCACAACCACCAGCCGGGCGATCCCCTGCAGGATGACAGCGATTTGCGCCAGCACGCTGCGGCGCAGGCCGAACATTGTGAGGAGTCGCGCCCCGACGTGCGCTTCCGGCCTGAACAGCGCCTCGGTTCCGTCCTGAATGATGCAGTCGGCCAGATAGAGCAGACTGCCGAGCGCAGTGAGATAAATCGCCTGATTGACGAGGAAGGTGGCGAAGGCGATGTAGCCGGTGAGCGCGGCGGCCAAAATGACGATGACGAGCGCCCAGATGAGCGTCCTCAAGGGCGCCCACGCGTCCCTCTGCGCCGCTGGGGCTGCGCCGGCGGGCTCCCTCGCCGCGAACTGGCGCAAGGCGACGGCGATCACCAGCGCGGCGAGCGTCGAGCCGACCGCCCGCCCGGCGACCGCGATGTTGAGCGATGCGACCGCGTCGGCCGCCGGTTCGATCAGCCGTTCGACCGCCCAGATCACCGCGATCGCCATCGCCGCCCGATAGAAGATCGAAGCCGAGCGGTCGCTCATCGGGACGAGCCGCCAGACCGGGAGACCCGGGGCCAGCATGCCGCGCGCGAGCGCGTTGATGACGATGAGGATCCGGGCGGCGTCGAGCGTCGCGTCGATGAAGGCGCGAACGCTCGGGTCGGCGAGGTCGGACGCGTCCAACGCGCTCGCCAGCAGGCCGAGGCCGATCAGCGGCAGCGCGGCGAGGATGAGGAAGATCCACGCGGCCGCCAGCGCGCGCTTGAGCCGGCTCGGCGCGGTCGCGGCCGCATCGCGATGGATGACCCGGCGGGCAAGCCAGCTCACCCGCGCCGCGGCGAGGGCCAGCAAGACCGCGATCGCCGCGATCGCGATCTTCACGCCCGTCGTCAGCCGTTCGCCGACCGCGCCGAACCAGTTGCCGAGCAGGTTGCGCACCACCACGGCGTCGATCGGCGCCTCCCGCCAGACCGCGGCCCAAAGCGCGGGGTCGAGGACGCTGGACGAGCGTGCGAAGGTCTGACGGGCGAACAGCTGGCGCCGCGCGGCGCTGATGCGGGTCGCGAGATCGTCGGACTCGAGCAGCATGGCGCGGGCGGCGCGCAGGTTGGCGTCGAGGGTGTCGTGCCGCTTCTTTTCGCTTTCCAGCTCTTTCGCGGCGACGTCGGTGGCGGGCGCAGCCTCGCCCGTTTTGGGCGTCAGCTCCGTTAGACGCTTGGTCGACGCCGCGAGCCGCGGCGTGAGGTCGGCGATCGCGCCCTGGAGCGCCACGCCAAGCGCGTCGTTCTGGGTCTTGAGCGACTGGAAGTCGCCTTCAGCGAGATTTCGGTCCTTGAGCGCCGACTCGATTGCGGTCAGGGCCGCGCGCGTCTGGTCGAGATCGAGCGGATGGGCGTCCTGGGCCGGCGCCCGCCCGAGGCCGATCAGGACGAAGGCCAGCGCGGCCCAAAGCAACAGACGCAATGCGGACCAAGGCTTCATCGCAGGCAAAAGATGGCGCCGGGACTGATTCAGCGGCGCGCGCTCCCTATGCCCTATCCGACCATGGCCGGAGCGCGGCGGCAACTCGCCCCTGCAGCGCGGCCCGCGGCGCCAACCTGGCGTTCACTCTGCCCCGGGAAAAGGGCTGCGCGGGGGGCGCGGCTTTGTTAAAGGAGGCGCCCAGACCTGAAGAGGGCCGTCGGGTGAACCTGACCGTCGACGCGCAGAGCCAATCCAATATCGTCAGCCAGGCGCCGCGAAGCGCCGGCGAGCGCGCGCTCGACCATTTCCTCGCCGCGGGCTTCGAGCGCACCGAGCCGCCGATTCTCCATCCGGCGGCGATTTTTCTCGACATGTCGGGCGAAGAGGTCCGCCGCCGTCTGTTCCTCACCGCCGACGCCGCGGGCGAGGAGCTTTGCCTGAGGCCCGAATATACGATTCCGGTCTGCCGCGCCTATCTCGCTTCCGACAAGGCGGGCCGGGTCGCCGAATATTCCTATCTCGGCCCGGTATTCAGGGCCCGGGCCGACCAGGGCGGCGAGCAGACCCAGACCGGACTAGAAAGCTTCGGCCGGACCGACGCCGAGGCGGCCGACGCCGAAGTGTTCGCGCTCGGCCTCGAAGCAGCGATGGCGGCGGGAGGCGGCGCGCTCGCGGCGCGGGTCGGCGACGCCCGCCTGTTCGAAGCAGTGCTGGAATCGCTCGAAATTTCCGCGCCATGGCGGCGGCGCCTGCGCCGCGGCGTCGCCCGCGGGCGCGGCCTCGACGCCATCTTCAGCCGGCCGAGCCAGGGCGCGCTCGCCCAACCGGGGGTGCTGGCGGCGCTGGAAAGCGCCGACCACACCGGAGCCAAGGCGCTGGTCGAGGACCTGCTGGCGATCGCCGGCATCGAAACTGTCGGCGGACGCTCGGCCGGGGAGATCGCCGACCGGTTCCTCGAACAGGCTTCGCTGCGGTCGGGCGAGCCGATCGAAACGGAGAAGCGGGCGGTGCTCGACGCTTTCCTGTCGATCTCCGGCGACCCCGACCAGGCGGCGATCGAGCTTCGGCGCCTCGCCGATTCGGCCCGGCTCGACCTTGGCGCGGCGCTCGACGCCTTCGAGATGCGCACCGGCTTCATCGCCGCGCGGGGACCGAAAATCGAGGATATCCGCTTCAGCGCCGCGTTCGTGCGCGACTTCGACTATTACACCGGCTTCGTGTTCGAGGCGCATGATCCCGCCGCTCCGCGCGCGAAGACCGCGCTCGCCGGCGGACGCTACGACGGCCTCGCCCGTCGCCTGGGCAGCGCCGACGACATCCCCGCCGTCGGGGCCGCGATCACGCTCGACCGGCTCGTCAGTGGAGGGGAGCGCTGATGGGCGCGGAGTTCGGAGCCGGCGCCGAAGCGCCGTTCGTCCTCGCCGTCCCTTCCAAGGGACGGCTGCAGGAAGCTGCGGCGGAATTCTTCGCCCACGCCGGCCTTGAGCTGGTCCAGGGGCGCGGCGCCCGCGACTATCGCGGCGCGATCGCCGGCGTGGCTGGGGTCGAGGTCGCGTACGTTTCGTCGACCGAGATCGTCGGCCAGCTCGCCGCGGGGCAGGCGCATTTCGGCGTCGCCGGCGAGGACCTGGTGCGCGAGAAGGTGCCGGATGTCGAGGCGCGGCTCGAGCTCTTAAGCCCGCTCGGCTTCGGCCACGCCAATGTGGTGGTCGCGACCCCCAGGGCCTGGATCGACGTGCGCACGATGGCCGACCTCGACGACGTCGCCTCCGCTTATCGGGCAAGGCGCGGCGAGCGGATGCGGGTCGCGACCAAATATGTCAACCTGACCCGCCGCTTTTTCGCCGAGCATGGCGTCGCCGACTATCGCATCGTCGAGAGTCTCGGCGCGACCGAGGGTGCGCCCGCTTCGGGCTTGGCCGAGCTCATCGTCGACATCACCACGACCGGGACGACGCTGGCGGCCAATGCGCTGAAACCGCTCGACGACGGGGTGATCCTGCGCTCGCAGGCGACGCTGATCGCGTCGCTGACCGCGCTCTGGAGCTCGAACGCGAGGCGCGCCGCGCGCGACATCCTGGCGCGGATCGCCGCGAGCGAGGAGGCCGCAAGGTCGCGCGAGATCCGCGCCCGTCTGCCGAGCCCCGCCCATCTCGCCGTCGAGGCGGCCTACGAGCGCTTCGGCGCCGTCTCCGCCACCGGCGAGGACGTCGATCCGCACGGCTTCGTCGCGCTCCACTGCGCCCGCGGCAAAGTCGCCGAGCTGGCCGGCTGGCTTCTGGAGAAGGGCGCCGAGCGGGTCAGCGTCGCGGCGCTCGAACAGACCTTCGACGCCCGCAACGCCCTCTACGAGGCGCTCGAAGAACGGATCGGGCCGGACGGCGCGTAAAGCGGCGCGCACGGCACGCCGCCTCTTGCGGATCGGACCGCAATCGTACTAGGCGCGCCCCATGCGACCCTTCACTCCTGAACGCGCCCCGGTGTTCGCGAAAAACGGGATGGCCTGCTCCAGCCAGCCGCTCGCGGCGGCGGTCGGTCGGGACATTCTGAAAGCCGGCGGCAACGCCGCCGACGCGGCGGTGGCGATGGCGGCGATGGTCAATGTCACCGAGCCAATGATGAACGGGCTTGGCGGCGACTGCATGGTCCTCGTCTATTGGGACGGCGCCGTCTTCGGCCTCAACGGCAGCGGCCGCTCGGGATCTCGCCTCACCATCGACAATCTGGGCGCCGCCGGATTTTCCTCGATGCCGCAGGCCGGCGCGGCGACGGTTCCCGTGCCCGGGGCGCTCGACGGCTATCTCGCCCTGCATGAGCGTTTCGGCTCGATGGAGCTCGCGGCGCTGGTCGAGCCGGCCGCCGCTTACGCCGACGAGGGCTTCCCCGTCGGCGCCAAGATCGCTCAGGTCTGGGAATGGGGCGCGTCCAAGCTCAAGCTGTTCTCGAAGGATCCGACCGCTTTCCTCCCGCATGGCGCGGCGCCTAAGGCGGGCGAGATCTTCCGGCAGAAGGATCTGGCGAAAACGTGGCGCTCGATCGGCAAGCGAGGCCGAGCCGCCTTCTACGGCGGCCGAGTCCGCGACCGCATCCTCGAGGCGTTGGGCAAGGACGGGTTTCTCGACGCTAACGACTTTGACCAGACTCACGCGGAATGGGTCGAGCCGATTCGCGGGGTCTACCGCGGACACACGATTCTGGAGCTGCCGCCGAACGGACAGGGCGTGGTCGCGCTGATGACCCTCGGCATGCTCGAGGGCTTCGACTTGCGGGCCCTGTTCGCGCGGAGCGAGGTCACGGCGAAACATGTCATTCTCGAAGCGACGAAGCTCGCCTTCGCCGACGCCGTGAAGCATGTCGTCGACTCGCGGTTCTCCGCGACGCCGCTGGACCGCCTTCTCTCGCCCCAATATCTCGCTGAGCGACGGGCTCTGATCGACGCCGACCGCGCGCTCGCGGCGCCTCCCGGCGGTCGGGTCTACGGCGACACGTCGTATTTCACGGTCGTCGACCGAAACCGCAATGCGGTGTCGCTTATCACCAGCATCTCCGATATTTTCGGCTCCGGGATCATCGTCCCCGGGACAGGCGTCATTCTTCACAACCGCGGCGCGGACTTCGAGACGGAACGGGCTCATCCCAACCATGCGGCGCCCGGGAAACGGGTGCGTCACTCCATCCTGCCGTCGATGGTGCTGTCGGAGAACGGCGCGCTCGAACTCAGCTTCGGCTGCATGGGGGCGAACATGCAGCCTCAAGGGCAAGCGCAGATCCTGATCAATCTCATCGACCGGGACATGGACCTTCAGCAGGCGCTCGATGCGCCACGGGTGCGCGCGCTCGACGACCGCCGCATCTCGGTCGAGCCGCATCGAGACCCCGGTTTCGCAGACCGGCTCGCCGCGCTTGGCCATCAGGTCGTGGTTGGCGAGGAGAGCCCGGCGGACTGGATGGTCCGGCACGATTTTCTGCGATCTTTCGAGGGCAGCGCCCAGGCAATCGCCATCGCCGGCGAGGCCTTGTGCGGCGCGTCGGACCCGCGGCTTGACGGGATCGCGGCGCCGCTCTGAGCTTCGTCAGGGGATCGTCACCACCAGCCGCCCTCGGGTCTCGCCCTTCACGATCCGCGCCCCGGCGTCGAATATCTGCGCGAGCGGGATGGTCTCGGTCATCGCCGCGAGCTTGGCGCGGTCGAGGTCGGAAGCGAGCCTTCGCCACGCGTCGAGCCGCCGCGCCGACGGGCAGTGGACGCTCTCGATTCCGATGAGCGACACGCCGCGGAGGATGAACGGCGCGACCGTCGCCGGCAGGTCCATGCCTCCCGCAAGGCCGCAGGCCGCGACCGCGCCGCCGTAATGGGTCTGCGCCAGCACGTTGGCGAGCGTGGTCGAGCCGACGCTGTCGATCGCCGCCGCCCACCGTTCCTTGCCGAGCGGCCTGCCTGGACCCGTAAGCGTCGCGCGGTCGATCACCTCGGCCGCGCCAAGCGACTTGAGATAGCCGGTCTCGGCGGCCCGCCCGGTCGAGGCGATGACCGTCCAGCCCTTGCCGGCGAGCAGCGAGACCGCGGTCGAGCCGACGCCGCCAGCCGCCCCCGTCACCAGCGCCGGCCCAGAGGATGGCGTGAGCCCGGCCCGCTCGATGGCGATCAGCGCGAGCATGGCGGTGAAGCCCGCGGTGCCGATCGCCATCGCCTCGGCCCGCGTCAGCCCTGCGGGCAGCTTGACCAGCCAGTCGCCGTTCACCCGCGCTTTTTCCGCGTAGCCGCCGAAATGGGTTTCGCCGAGGCCATGGCCGGTGAGGACGACCTCGTCGCCGGGAGCAAAATCCGCCCGGCTCGAGGTCTCGACGACGCCGGCGAGATCGACACCCAGCACCATCGGAAATCGGCGGATGACCGGCGACTTGCCGCTCAGCGCGAGCCCATCCTTATAGTTGACGGTCGAATGGGTGACGCGGATCGTCACGTCGCCGTCCATAAGGTCGGCGTCCTCCATGTCGGCGAACCGGACCGACTGCGCAGCGTCGGTCTTGTCGGCCCGAACGGCGCGGAACGTCATGCCAGCGTCCTTAGATGTTCGACCAGGCGGAACCTATCGCGGGATTTCCTGGCCCGGTCAATTCGCCCTACTCGCGCCGCTTGAACGCCGCCGCGCCTCGGGGGAAGACTGATCCGGCTTGCCACAGCCTGAGGAAAGGGAGAGCCGCCAATGCCCGAGAAAGAAAAGCCGCCGCGCGTCGTCGCCGCCGCGCGCGGCGTCGACGGGCTCCTGCGATGTCCGTGGCCGGGCGACGACCCGCTTTATCTCGCCTATCACGACGAGGAATGGGGCGTCCCTGAATACGACGACCGGGCGATGTTTGAGAAGCTGGTGCTCGACGGCTTCCAGGCCGGGCTTTCGTGGATCACCATCCTGCGCAAGCGCCCGGCCTTCCGCAAGGCATTCGACGACTTCGATCCGAACAAGATCGCGGGCTGGAGCGAAAGGAAGAAGGACGCGCTGATGCAAGACGCCGGCATCGTCCGCAACCGGGCCAAGATCGAGGCCACCGTGGCGCTCGCCCGCATCACCCTCGAACTCGAGGCGAAAGGCGGCCTCGCCCGCCACCTGTGGGGCTTCGTCGACGGGCGCCCGATCGACAATAAGCGGGGCAGCCTCAAGGAAGTGCCGGCCGAGACCGACATCTCGCGCGCAATCGCCAAGGACCTGCGCGAGCGCGGCGGCAATTTCGTCGGGCCGACCATCATCTACGCCTTCATGCAGGCGACCGGGATGGTCAACGATCATCTGGTCGACTGCTGCCGGCACAAGGCCTGCCTGGCGCTGGCGCGCGAGTTCAGGCCGTGAGCGACGGCGAGACCCGCCGCGCCTGGCAGCGCATGCTGTCGGGGCGGCGACTCGATCTCATCGACCCTTCGCCGCTCGATGTCGAGATCGGCGACATCGCGCATGGGCTTGCGCGGGTGGCCCGCTGGAACGGCCAGACCAGCGGGCCTGAAATCTTCTCCGTCGCCCAGCATTCGCTGCTGGTGGAGGCGCTGTTCGCCGCCGGCGATCCCGCTTCGTCGCCCAAGGCGCGGCTGATGGCCCTCCTGCACGACGCGCCCGAATATGTGATCGGCGACATGATCTCGCCGTTCAAGGCGGCGATCGGGGGCGACTACCGGCGGATCGAGGAGCGCCTCAAGCGGGCGATCCATATCCGCTTCGGCCTGGCGCCCCAGCCGCCGGAGGAACTGAGCCGCGCCTTCAAGATCGCCGACCGCGCCTCCGCCTATCTCGAGGCGACTGCGCTCGCCGGCTTCTCGGTCGCCGAAGCGCGCAGGCTGTTCGGCGCGCCCGATCTGCCGCTCGGCAATTCCGCCGCCTACCTCGAGCCAATGCGCCCCGCCGCGGTCGAAGCGCGCTTCCTCGCCCGGTTCGCCGAACTCGACGTCGGGGCCGGGCCGACCTAACAACGGCCGCCGCCTCAGGAAACCCGCATGCCGCGTCTTCATGTCTGTTCGCTCGCCCTGGTCGGCGAAACCGTATCCAGGACGGGCGCGCGCTCGCTGCTCACACTTCTGAGCCCCGGCACGGCGGTAGAGCGCCCGATTGCGATCCCGCCCGACCGGCATCTCTATCTCTCCGTCTCCGACATCGTTGAGCCGACGCCGGGCCAGGTGTTGGCGCAGGCTGCCCACCTCAGGGATCTGTTGCACTTCGTCCGCGCCTGGGACCGCGCCGAGCCGATGGTGATCCATTGCTTCGCGGGTGTCAGCCGCTCGACCGCGGCCGCCTATATTGCCGCCTGCGCGCTCAATTCCGAGGGCGACGAATTCGCCATCGCCAGGGCGATTCGCGCCGCCTCTCCGACCGCCTCGCCCAATCCGCGCCTTGTCGCGCTTGCCGACAAGGCGCTCCGCCGCCGCGGCCGGATGAGCGAGGCGATCGCGGCGATCGGCCGGGGCGAGGCGTGTTTCGAGGGAACGCCGTTCACGCTCGAACTCAGATGAGAGTGCGGCGGCGACGGCCGCTCCCGCTCATTCGGTCGAACGCAGATTGGCCAGGCTGGCGTCGCGCAGATCGAGCTCGCGCTCGATATGCCGACGCGATTCATCCTTCAATTCGCCGTCGCGATAGAGGTTGTTGACCAGGTCTCGCTCCGCCTCGATCAGCAGGAGCTCGATCTCGTCGCCAAGATCGACCAGTTTCTTATGATGGGCGTCGCCGTCATTGCGGTGGTCCACGAGTTTGAGCCGATCGGCTTGGGCGGCGCGAATCGGCCGGACCACCGTTTCCGGGGCCTGACGTTCGACGGTCAGCCGCTCGAGCGCCTTGATGGCCGCCTCGAGCGCGCGTCTGCGCGCTCGGAACTCCTCGTTTCGCTCCTCTGCCCGCTCCCTGCGTCCGGAATGAGCGAGACCTAGCGCGCGCGTGACCCAGGGCAGGGTCAGGCCTTCTCCGACCAGCGTGACGAAGATCACGCAGAAAGTCAGAAACAGGATTAGGTCGCGATCCGGAAACGGGTTGCCGTCCACTGTGGTGAATGGAATCGCCAGCGCCGCCGCCAGCGAAACGACGCCGCGAATTCCGGTGAACCCAATTGCAAACAGCCACTGCCAGGGCGGCGTAGGATCGCTGCGGCGAATCGCCGGAACGAGTAGGCGCGGGAGGTAGGCGGCGGGAAAAACCCAGAGGAACCGGGTCGCGACGACCACTGCGCTCACGACGGCGGCGGCCATGGCGAGGCCGGAAATCGAATTGGCGGCGAAGGCGGATATCAGCGCGCGCGCCTGCAGCCCGGTGATGAGAAAGACCATGCCCTCGATCAGGTAGATGAGGAAATCCCAGAAGAAGATGCCCTGAAGGCGGGTCGCGGCGCTGATGAGCCGAAGGCCGTTCCAGCTGATGTAGAGACCGGCCGCGACGGTCGCGAGCACGCCGGAGCCGCCGAGCTGCTCGGGCGGCCAATAGGCGGCGTACGGCGTCAGTAGCGAGAGCATGATCTCGATCTTGGGATCACGGACCCATCGTCGAAGGCGAAGCATGAGCCAGCCGACGCCGACTCCCCAGATGATCTCGCCCGCCAGAATCGCCGCCAGGCTGCCGGCGGCCTGACCAAGCGAAAACGTTCCGAGACTGACGGCGGCGATCGCAAAGCGGTAGAGAACGAGGGCGGTGGCGTCGTTCGCCATCCCTTCGCCCTCAAGGACGATCATGATCCGCCGCGGAATCTGCATTCGGCGCGCCACCGACAGCGGCGCGACCGCGTCGGGCGGAGAGACGATGGCGCCGAGCACGAAGCCGACCGCCCACGGAAATCCGAGCAGCCAATGGGCCGCCGCAGCGACGGCGGCCGCGGTGAAGAGGACGCATCCCACAGCCAGGAGCGCGATCGGACGCAGGTTGAAGCGGAATTCCTTCCAGCTCATCGCCACCGCGGACGAATAGACGAGGGGCGGCAGCACCAGCACCAGGACCAGATCAGGCGCAAGCTGCACTGTCGGCAGCCCGGGAATGAGGGCGAGCCCGGCTCCGGTGATCACGAGCAGGATGGCCGGCGGGATTTGAAGTCGCCTCGCCACGACCGCGACCGCGGAAATGACGATCAAGAGCAGGATCAATACCTGAAACGCATGGGTCGTTTCCAATGGGCGACCTTTCCTCGAAATCTCGCCGCTGCACTCGCGAAAAGGGTCAAGCGGCCGTTCGCGGACGACGGACAAAGCCAAAGAAACACAGAGTCTTCGCCGAGGCGAGCAGGCCGCCGACGGCCGTCAAATTCGCTCGAGGCGACGTGGCGGGCGCGCTAGTCGCGGCCCGGCCTTCGCTAGTCCT
>Ga0335076_10001460_pt1 | contig 22893 bp, 17 predicted proteins | sample Lox_Sample_25_FD_206717 | JGI IMG/M metagenome (GOLD analysis project Ga0335076, IMG submission 206717) | Soil microbial communities from Loxahatchee National Wildlife Refuge, Florida, United States - Lox_Sample_2.5 | ecosystem: Environmental > Terrestrial > Soil > Wetlands | place: USA... | reverse complement strand
CCTCCAGCTGCGGCGTCAGCACGCTTGCCACCTGGCCCAGGTGCCGACTGTAGAGTCCAGCAATACGCTGCTCGAGAAAGCGCTGCGACCAGCTCGCCAGAAACCCGCGGCTGCACGGCACTCGCTCACACGCCTCATCCCAGGTATGGCCCTCGGCCAGCAGCAGAATCGCCCGCGCGCGCCGCGCATCCTCTGCGCGTCCGGTGCGACTGCCAACTCGCCGCTCCAGCTCCATACGTTCCGTTCTCGTGAGGGTGATGGTGTCTGTCATGGACACCATTATAGTCTATAAATGGTTGTTACAGTCCACTAGGCGAGGGCGGCGCGCTGCTCGGTCTGGCTGAACTCGCGCCACTCGATGCCCGGCACCGTGGTGCCAAGCACAAGCAGCGCAAGCTCCTGTGGCGCGTAGTGCTTGCTGAGGCTGCCGTGCAGGAACGGCGCCTTGCGACGGAACTCAATGAGCCCGAAGGTGAGGGCAAAGCTCGTGAAGGCGGTCATAACCGGGTCCTGGCCGGGCGGCAGGAGGGCACGAAACGCGGCGCACAGCGCCGTGAACGACTGCTTCCAGCAGCGCTCGGTGAGCTGCCGAATCCCCTCGCGGTTTTGCGCGATCATCTCGCGGTGCATCAGCTTGAACAGGTTCTCGTCCTCGAGAAAGTCCTGCGCCAGATCCACGAAGAAGCGCAGGATGCGCTCCTCCTCGCGCGCCGTGGACTGCTGATAGGCTGTTAGCCCCCGCTCGGCGCGCGGCGCGAAGCAGGCGACGCAAGCCTCAAGGTACAGGTTCGCCTTGTCGCCGAAGTAGTGATAGACCGTCGGCAGCGTCACGCCGGCACGGCTGGCGACGCTGCGCATGGTCGTTGCCTCGAAGCCGACGGCGGCGAACTGTTCGGTCGCCACTTTCAAGAGCTTATCTCGCACGGTCAGCGGCACGGCCACAAGCGTCCTCCTTCTGGCGCCACACCCCCCGGGAGGGCGGTCCAGGATTGCGTGCCTGCGGGACCCCCTCGCGGGGCGCCTCGGGCCCCGAATCGGAAGCAAGCACACAGAACGTTGACGAATATATCAAACGTTATAGAATGGCGCGAGACCCCCATTCCGTCGGAGCGTCTACCGATGCCACTCTCCCCTGTCGCTGATCGCAGGCTGGTGCAGATGGATCCCGCCCACGGGCGCTTCCGCGTGCACCGCGACTCCTTCCGCAGCGAAGAGATCTTCCAGGCAGAGATGCAGCTGATCTTCGCCAAGTGCTGGCTGTATCTCGGCCACGAAACCGAGCTGCCGGGAAAGGGCGACTTCCTTACCCGCCGCGTCGCGGACCGGGATCTGATCTTCGTACGCTCGCGCGACGGAGTGCTGGGCGCTTTCTTCAATACCTGCACGCACCGCGGCGCGCAGGTCTGCCGCGACAAGCGCGGCACCAGCAAGTCCTTCACCTGCCCCTATCACGGCTGGGTGTACAACACCGAAGGCAAGCTGATGTCGATGAACGCGAACCGCGGATTCCCCGCCGACGTGAACGCGGATGGCGGGCTGAACCTGCGGCGCGTGCCGCGCCTCGAGCAGTACCGGGGTTTCTACTTCGTCAATTACGACGCCAACGCGATCAGCTTGGCCGACTATCTGGCGGGCGCCAAGGACTTCCTCGACCTGATGTGCGATCAGGCTGAGGGCGATATCGCAGTGGTGCCGGGCGAGCACGCCTACGGCATCAACGCCAACTACAAGTTCCTGTGCGAGAACAGTTACGACGGCTATCACCTGCTGCCAACCCACATCAGCTACCTCGAGTTTCTCGACGAGCAGAGCAAGCTGTCGGGCAAAGAGAGCGCGGTCGCATTTCTCGTCAACGAATACGGCAAGAAGGGACGCGGCCGCGGGCTTGGTAACGGTCACGGGTGCCTCGAGTCCTGGGTGGCCTCGGGACGCCCGGTGGCCCAGTGGATCCCGGCCTGGGGACCGGAGCTGAAGAAGGAGATCGACGCCACGCGCGCGCGGCTCGAGCAGCGCTTCGGTCCCGAGCGCGCCGGCCTGATCGCCGACGTGCAGAAGAATCTCGTCATCTTCCCCAACCTAGTGATCAACGACAACGTCGGCTTCACCGTCCGCGTGATCGAACCGGTGAGCGCCACGAGCATGCGCGTGAACGCCTGGGCGCTGGCCCCGGTCAATGAGTCGCCGCGCATCCGCGCGCTGCGCCTCGATAACTTCGTGAGCTTTCTCGGGCCGGCCGGCTTCGGTTCGGCCGACGACGTGGAGATGCTCGAGCTGTGCCAGCGCGGCCTGCTACACGCACCGGTGGAGTGGAACGAGATCTCCAAGGGCATGACGGATGCCGATCCGCGCACCGCCAGCGCCGGCCCTGATGATGAGGCACAGATGCGCGCCTACTGGGCGCAGTGGGACCTGCTGATGCGCGGCCAGCCCGCTTTCAGCACTGCCGCCGCGAGGGTCGCATGAGCGCGCCCGCACCCTCGCGTGCCGCGATCGAGGAATTCCTCTATCACGAGGCGGAGTTGCTTGATCAGTGGAAGCTGCCGGAGTGGTCCGAGCTGTTCACTGACGATGCGCGCTACGACATCGCCTCACTCGATGCGGCCGATCCGCTGACCGCCGATCCGGCGACGACGCTCTTCGTGCTAAGTGATGACAAGCCGCGCATCATGGCGCGCGCCAAGCGCCTGATGAAGAAGACGGCGCACGCGGAGTACCCGCACTCGAAGACGCGCCACATCACGAGCAACGTGCGCATCGGGCCAGCCGCCGGCGGCGATCTTCCGGTGCGGGCCAACTTCGTCGTCTACCGCACCAAGGGCGACCGCACCGTGCACTACATGGGCGAGGCTCACTACCTGCTCGCCCCTGAGGGCGAGGGCTTTCGCATCCGCCGCAAGCGCTGCAATCTCGACCTGAACACGCTCGCCGAACAGGGTCGGCTCACGATCATTCTCTAAGACGGGGGACAGTCGCATGCCCGTGAACTTTCGTTACCGCAAGCCCGGCTACGTCGCACTCAACGTCACCGACCTGGCGCGCACCACCGAGTTCGCCACCAAGACCTTCGTACTCGAGGACACCGGTGTCGGCCCTTCGGGCGAGCAGTTCCTGAGCTGCGGCCCTGAGCATCATGATGTGGTGCTCTACCAGGCGCGCGAGCCGGGGCTGGTGCGCGGCGGCTGGGAGCTGGAAAGCCCCGAGGATGTCGAGCGTGCCTTCCAGCACTACGAGGGCCTGGGCCTCAAGCCGGTGCGTCTCGCGCAGGAGGAGAAGGACATTCTCGGGCTCGGCGTGTGGCCGGCGTTCCGCGTGCGCGAGCCCACCGTCGGGCTGTGCTTTGAGTACTACTCGAAGATGATGTTCCGGGCCCGGGAGCGGCGTCCGTGCCCCACGAACTTCAAACATCTCGGGCACTTCGGCGTCAACGTGCCAAATGTGCGCGAGGCCACTGAGTTCGCCGAGAAGCACATGGGCTTCAAGGCCTCGGACATCCTCGGCAACTACATCGGCGTACTCATGCGCGCTTTCCCCAACCCGAACCATCACTCCTTCGCCTACCTGCCGGCGAAGGATGGCAAGAAACAGCTCAACCACATCGCTTTCATGGTCGAGTCCATCGACGACATCGGCAAGCTCTTCAACCGCATCGAGGCCCATGGTGTCAAGCGCGCCTTCGGTATCGGGCGTCACCCGACCTCCGGCAGCATCCACCTGTATATCTTCGATCCGGATGGCATGGTGTGGGAGTACACGCTGGGCATGGAGCAGTTCCCCGAGGTCGGGGCGCGCGAGCCGCGCTTCATGTCGGCCGCACCGGAGGATTACGACCTGTGGAGCGCGGTGCCGAAGCCTGGCTTCGGCGGCTGCGGCAACATCGTGACCCACGACGCCCCGATCATGAAGATCGCCTGAAGAGGCGCCGCGCGCGGCGCGGAGTGCTCCATGAAGGTCATCGATTTCCACACGCACATCGTGCCGGGGCAGTATCCGCCCCGACCGCCGGCGTGCGCGGAGCCCAGCTGGCCGGTCATGGAGAAGATCGACGACCGGCGTTCGCGCATGACCATCGCGGGCAAGCCGTTCCGCGTCTTCGAGAGCTTCTACTGGGACCCTGCGGAGCGCCTGGCGCGCCTGGACGAGCAGGAGATTGACCTGCAGGTCATCTCGCCGCTGCCGGAGCTACTTTCCTACTGGCTCGCGGCGGACGCAGCCGAGTCGCTCACCGACTTCATGAACGAGTTCGTTTCCGGGATGGTGAGCTCGGCGCCGACCCGCTTTGCCGGCATGGGGTGCCTCGTGCTGCAGGAACCGCAGCGCGCGGTGCGTCAGCTCGAACTGCTGCAAAAGGCACTCGGGCTGCGGGGGGTGCACGTCGGCAGCCACGTGAACGGCACCTCGCTCGCGGATCCGAGGTTCTACCCGGTATTGGAGGCCGCCGAGGCTCTCGGCCTGTTCGTCTTCGTGCACGGTATCAAGCCGGGAAGCGCGCCGCAGTTGCTGGGACCGCCGCTGATGCCGGCCGTGGTCGGTGTGCCGCACGAGACGGCCATGACCGTCAGCTCCTTCATCATGACTGACATCCTCGGTCGCTTTCCGCGCCTGAAACTGGTGTTCAGCCACGGTGGCGGCACCATCGGTTCGGTGATCGACCGGCTGAACGCGGTGTGGAAGGACTTCGAGGTGATGCGTGTCGTGAACATGCCGCCCGCGCAGTACGTGCGGCGCTTCTGGTACGACACCGCCGTGTTTGGCGCTGACTACCTCGCCTACCTGGCCGGCAAGTTCGGCGCGGACCGGCTGATCGCCGGCACCGACGGGCCGGCGAGCTTCGGGCAGCCGCCAGTGCGCGAGCTGCTGGCAGCGGCCGGGCTTGCCGTCGCCGACCGCGAGCGCATTGCCTACGGCAACGCCGCCGGATTACTCAACATTTGAGCGTGCGCCGCGCGGCGCCGCAGGAGAGTCTGACTTGGCCAAGAGTTCCGTCGCACTCGACGACAAGTACACCCAGGAGAGTGGCGAGGTCTATATCTCCTCGATCCAGGCGCTGGTGCGGCTGCCCATCATGCAGCGCCAACGCGATGTCGCTGCGGGCCTGAACACCGCTGGTTTCATAACCGGCTACCGCGGCTCGCCGATCGGCACCTACGACTTCTCGCTGTGGGCGGCGCGCAAGCACCTTGAAAAGAACCACATCAAGTTCCTGCCGGCGGTCAACGAGGAGCTCGCCGCCGCCGCAATCAAAGGCACGCAATGGCTCGATCGCTACCCCAAGAAGAACTATGACGGCGTGTTCTCAATCTGGTACGGCAAGCATCTCGGCGTGGAGCGCGCCTGCGAAGCACTCAAGATCGGCAACTACGACGGTTCGGCCAAGCATGGCGGCGTGCTGGTGGTCGGTGCAGACGACATCGGCGGTAAGTCCTCGATTACCTCCGCGGAGTCCGATCACGTGTTCATCGCCGGGATGCTCCCGGTGCTCGCGCCCGCGGACACCCAGGAATACCTCGACTTCGGTCTGTACGGCTTCGCGCTGTCGCGCTTCTCGGGTCTGTGGGTCGGCTTCAAGGCGGTGACCGACACCATCGAACTGACCCGTACCGTGGACGTCGATCCGACACGCGTGCGCATTGTGCTGCCGACGGACGTGGAGCTGCCGCCCGGTGGCCTGAACAGCCGCGGCGGGGACTTCTTCCCGCTGCCGATGGAGCGGCGCGTCGTCGACTTCAAGCTGCCGGCGGCGCGGGCGTTCGCCCGCGCGAACGGGCTCGACCGCGTGGTATTCGACAGCGAGCGGCGCGCGCTTGGCATCGTCACCACCGGCAAGGCCTACCTCGACGTGCGTGAGGCGCTGCGCGAGCTCGGCATCGACGCCGCCCGCGCCCGCGAACTCGGCGTACGCCTGTACAAGGTGGGCATGGTATGGCCGCTCGACACGGACTCGGCGCGCGCCTTCGGGCGCGGGCACACCGAGCTCTTGTGCGTGGAGGAGAAGCGCCCCGTCATCGAGGAGCAGCTGACGCACGCGTTCTATCACGAGAACGCCGCCGAGCGACCGCGCATCACCGGTAAGACTGACGAGCGTGGCAACACCCTCAAGCCGGCGCACGGGGAGCTGTCGGTCAACCTGGCCGTCGACATCATCGCCCGTCGCCTCGAGGCGCTCGGGCTGGTGGACGCGAACCTCGCGGACCGCATCGCTGCCATACGACGGCGGCGGGCGAATACCGTGCAGCTGCCGGCGACGAACCTGATCCGCACCGCCTACTTCTGCTCGGGCTGCCCGCACAACACCTCGACCCGAACGGTCGAGGGTAGTCTCGCCTTCACCGGGGTCGGCTGCTATGGCCTGGTGCCGATGCTCATGCCGGACCGCAAGACCGAGTGGGCGGCCCAGATGGGTGCCGAGGGGACCCTCTGGGTCGGGCTGCACAGTTTCATGGACATGCCGCACGCTTTTCAGAACCTGGGCGACGGCACTTACTTTCACTCCGGCATTCTCGCCGTGCGCCAGGCGGTGGCCTCCAAGGCGAACATTACCTACAAGATCCTCTACAACGACGCCGTGGCCATGACTGGCGGCCAACCGATCGACGGGCAGCTGTCCGTGGAGGACGTCGCCAATCAGCTCTACTGGGAGGGCGTTCGGCCGATCGTCATCGTCACCGACGAGCCGGACAAGTACTCCCCGAGCGTGCGCTGGCCGGCCGGCACCACCGTGCGCCATCGCAAGGAGCTCGAGCTGGTGCAGAAGGAGCTGCAGCAGGTCAAGGGGACCTCGGCGCTGATCTACGACCAGACCTGTGCGGCCGAGAAACGCCGGCGCCGCAAGCGCAACACCTTCCCCAACCCGCCGAAGCGCGTGTTCATCAACCAGGAAGTCTGCGAGGGCTGCGGCGACTGCAACAAGAAGTCCAACTGCGTCAGCGTGCAGCCGCTCGACACCGAGTTCGGGCGCAAGCGCAAGATCGACCAGTCCAACTGCAACAAGGACTACAGTTGCCTCGACGGCTTCTGTCCCTCGTTCGTCACCGTGCACGGCGGCGGCCCGCGCAAGGGCGAGGCGGCCAGCAAGCCCGAGGAGCTCACACAGCTCTTTGCCGCACTGTCGGCCCCGCCGGCGGCGCGCCTCGATGACGTCTACAACGTGCTCATCACCGGGATCGGCGGGACCGGCGTCCTCACCGTCGGTGCCATCGTCGGCATGGCGGCGCACCTCGACGGCAAGGCCTGCAGCGTCATGGACATCACCGGCATGGCCCAGAAGGGCGGGGCGGTGGTCACCCACTTGCGCCTCGGCGCTTCCCGCGAGCAGCTGTTCGCGACACGCCTGTGGCAGCAATCGGCGGACCTCGTGGTGGGATGCGACCTTGTGGTCACGACCAGCCAGGCGACGCTCGATCTGGTGCGCGGCGACAGCGCCCGCGTTCTGGTGAACAGTGACGTCGTGCCGACAGCACAGTTCCAGGCGAATCAGGCGCTCGACCTCAGTCAGGACAAGCTGCTTGGCGTGCTGCGTCAGTGCGTCAGCGCCGAGCGCCTGTTTGCAGTGCCGGCGACCACGGCTGCCGTGCGCCTGATGGGCGACAGCATCGCTACCAACGTGTTCATGCTCGGCTACGCGCTGCAGCAGGGGTACCTGCCAATCGGGCTGCCCGCGATCGAGCAGGCAATTCGTCTCAACGGCGTGGCCGTCGAGCAGAACCTGCATGCGCTCAACTGGGGGCGCCTGGCGGCTGCCGACCCGAAGCGCTTCGCCGAGCTGCTGGGGCAGGCCGGGGGCGGCGATGCCGGCGCCGAGCCGCCGCCGTCCCAGACACTCGAGCAGCTGATCGACACGCGTGTGCGGCATCTGACGGCATATCAGAACGCCGCCTATGCCAAGGACTACGCCGACTTCGTGGAGCGGGTGCGCCAGGCCGAGAATACGCGCGTGCCCGGCTCCACCAGCATCACTCGGGCGGTCGCGCTGTCGCTCTCCAAGCTCATGAGCTACAAGGACGAGTACGAGGTCGCGCGGCTCTACAGCAATGGCGATTTTCTGCGTCGCCTGCGGCGTGAGTTCGACGGCAACTACAAGCTGCGCTTCCACCTGTCACCGCCGATCCTCAATCCCCGCGATCGCGTTACCGGCCAGCCCCGCAAGGTGAGCTTTGGCGGATGGATGCTGCCGCTGTTCGGGCTGCTGGCGCGCCTGAAGGGGCTGCGCGGCACGGCGCTCGACCCCTTTGGCTACACCGCCGAGCGCCGTACCGAGCGGCGCCTGGTCGGCGAGTACCGTCAGACGATCGAAGGCGTCCTGCCGGTACTCAATCGTGAGAACGCCGAGCTCATCACGCGCATCGCCGCGCTGCCCGACATGATCCGCGGCTACGGCCACGTGAAGGACGACAACCTGAAGAAGTACGCCACCAAGCTCGCGAAGCTGCTCGCCTCGTTCGACTCGGTGGCGCTAGCCAAGACAGCCTGAGGGGGAAGCATGAGCCGATTCGGATACAGCGAAGAGCACGATCAGTTCCGCCAGACCTGCCGCAGCTTTTTCGACAAGGAGCTCGAGCCGCACTACCGCAGCTACGTAGCCAAGGGCGGCGTCGATAAGGAGTTCTGGCTCAAGGCCGGGCGGGCGGGACTGCTCGGGCTGTGCATACCCGAGGAGCTCGGCGGCCCGGGAGCCGAATTTACCTACAACGTCATTCTGGCCGAGGAGCTCGGCGCCTCGATCGGCTCGGCCTATACCGGCAGCTCACTGATGGCGGACCTCGCCACCTACATCATCATGGGCTTTGGCACGCCGGAGCAGAAGCGCCGCTATGCGCCGGGAATTCTCTCGGGAGAGGTCAGCCAGGCGATGCCCCTCACCGAGCCGGACGCGGGCAGCGATGCGACCGCGATCAAGACCACCGCCGTGCGCGACGGCGGTGACTGGGTCATCAACGGCGAGAAGTACTTCATCTCCAACGGCACTTCGGCGGACGTTCTGTACGTGGTCGCCAAGACCGACCCCACCAAGCGCGGCGCCGGCATGAGCCTGATCATCGTCGATGCCAGCACCAAGGGCGTGACGCGGGCAAAAATCCCGCTGGTCGGCTGGAGCCACGGGGACACCGGCGCGCTCAGCTTCAACAACGTGCGCGTGCCCGCGGCCAATATCCTTGGCGGCGAGGGGCAGGCGATGAAGGTGCTGATGAGCACTTTCATGGAGGACCGGCTGCAGATCGCCGCGCGCAGCATCGGCGCGGCGACCCTGGCGCTGCGACTCACGATCGACTACGTGAAGCAACGCAAGGTCTTCGGCCAGCGCGTGGCGGACTTCCAGAACACCCAGTTCGTGCTGGCGGAGATCAAGACCGACATCGAGGTCGGCCGCACCTTCCTCGATCACTCGATCGTCAAGGCGCGCGAGCACAAGCTGACGTTCGCCGAAGGCGCGATGCTCAAGTTGTGGACGACGGAGATGGAGGGTCGCGTCATGGACAAGTGCCTGCAGCTGTTCGGCGGAGCCGGACTGATGCAAGACACGCCCATCGGGCCGATGTACACCGCGGCGCGCATCCAGCGCATCTACGCGGGCACCTCGGAGTTGCAGAAGGTCTCGATCGCCAAAGACCTGCTCGCCTGACTCCGCGGGCTGCCGCCCGCTCACATCGTTGACAAAAGCGCGAGGCGCGCCGCACGGCGCGCCTCGCGCCGCATGCGCGCGCGATTGGATCAGTTGATCCATATTCTTGCCAAGACGGGTGTCTTGGCGTATGGTCAGTCGCGGTACAGTGGGCTAGCGTACTGTTGGCACGAGGTCGAAAACGCGCAGACGTGCGACCGCGACCCGGCAGTACCGTAACCGGGGAGGGGGACGATGACTGCCGGGGCCATCCGCGTCGCCGCATGTGCGGCTTGTATCGGTTCGGTGCTTTCGATCAATGCCTGGGCTGACACCGCGTCAGCGACCAGTGGTGGCGGTGGCCTCGAGGAGGTTGTCGTCACGGCAAACCGCCGGCAGGAGAACCTGCAGGCGGTGCCGATCACCGTGGCCGCCATCTCGGCCGACACCGCGAGCAGCATGGGCATCACCGACATGCAGTCGCTGGCGAATGCCGTGCCGGGTCTCACCTTCGATCGCGCGACTGCGACCGCGGTGCCGTTCCTGCGTGGTGTGGGATCACCGGCCGGGCAGGTGAGCGCGGAACCTTCGGTTGCCACTTACGTGGACGACGTATACACGCCGGCGGCGGGCGCCACGCTGGCGAATTTCAACACCATCAACAGCCTCGCGGTGCTCAAGGGCCCGCAGGGAACGCTCTTCGGCCGCAACGCGACCGGCGGCGTGATCCAGGTGTTTACCAAGAATCCGACGATCCAGCCGGCGCTCGACGTGGATGTCGGCTATGGCAACTACAGCACGCCGTCCGGCTCGATGTACGCCACGGGCGGACTAGGTTCGAGCTTTGCAGCCAACATCTCGCTATATGGCGGGGATCAGGGCGATGGCTGGGGTCACAACGTCACGACCGGCAACGAAGCCTTCAAGACCAACCAATACTACGGCGGACGCATCAAGTTTCTGTGGACGCCGAACGATGCCCTGAGCTTCCTGCTCGCTTTCGACTACGACAACACGACGAGCAGTCAGGGGTTCTACCGTCCGGCCTACGGCACGGTGGGCGCGGGCTTTTATCCCTCACCCTCCGGCTTCTACGATCTGGTTGACTGGACCGATCCGTGGTGGCGGGTGAAGCAGTCGGGCGTGAGCCTGAAGTTCTCGGCGGACATGCAGTGGGCGAAGCTCGTCAGCATCACCGCTTACCGCTACACCGTTCAGGAGCAGCTGTTCGATCAGGCCGCCGGACCCTTCCCGATCGTCAAGGCGACCATCAACGGGCCGGACCACACCTTCACCCAGGAGTTCCAGCTGCTCTCCCAGAGCAACTCGCCACTGACCTGGATCGCCGGCCTGTTCTTCATGCACGACTCCTCCGGCTACGAGCCCCTCGGCCTGGGCGGTCTCGCGGTTGCCCCGCTCGACTACGCCAATGCTTACAGCAACCAGGTCACCAAGTCCTATGCCGGATTCGCGGACGTGACCTGGGCGTTCGTGCCGAGCACGCGCCTCACGGCCGGGCTGCGCTACACGCGCGATGAGCGCTCGATCACCGCGAGCTACGTACTCGGCCTGCCGGGCGGACTGCCGCCGCTGGCCGAGCCGACGGTCAACAGCCCGCAGAACGAGACCACCTCCAAGCCGACCGGGCGTATCTCGCTGTCCCATGACTTCACCAAGGACTTCATGGGCTACGTCGCCTTCAACCGCGGCTTCAAGAGCGGCACCTTCAACGCCGTGGTGACGCCGGGCTCGCCGATCGGTACGCCGGTGCAGCCGGAGACCCTCGATGCCTACTCGATCGGCGAGAAAGCGGAGTTCCTGGACCATCGGCTGCGCATCAACGCCGAGGGCTTCTGGTACGACTACAAGAACATCCAGGTGACCCAGATCGTCCCGGGCGGCACGGCGCTGCGCAACGCCGCCAAGGCCACGATCAAGGGCTTCGACCTGGACACGGAGTGGGCGGCAACCGAGCGCCTGACAGTGACGGCGGGCATCGAGGTGCTCGATGGACACTACGATGACTTCCCGAACGGGCTGTACTGGATCTACTCGCCGCAGCCGGCTCTCGGGGTCTCGAACATCAATCCTGCCGTGGCCCCGAACCTCGCGGGCAACAAGACCATCGACACGCCGCCGTTCACTTCGGTGCTGCGCCTGAACTACCTGCTGCCGACCAGCTCAGGGCCGTTCAACTTCGCCATCGCCTACAACCACGGCGGCAACTACTACTTCGACGCCGACAATGGCAAGGGCCAGCTAACCCCGGCCCTTGACAAGCAGAAGACGATGAACATCGTCAATGCCTCGATCGACTGGACTTCTCCGAGCGGTCGCTACGACGCCCGCGTTTGGGGCAAGAACATCGGCAACGTCAAGTACATCTCGTTCGGATTCGAGGAAGCGCTGCTGACGCAGTTTGGTCCGGCGCCGCCTGCGACCTACGGAGTGAACTTCGGCGTGCACTTCAAGTAAGCGCCGCGGGGCTCATTCGGCGAGGTACTGGCGGGCCAGGAGGGCCTTCTGCAGCTCGGTGGCGCCGGCATAGATGCGCTGCACGCGCGCCGCGGTGAACATGCGCGCGATGGTCGACTCGTGCATGAAGCCGGCCCCGCCCCAGAACTGCAGGCACGTATCGAGCACCCGAAACTCCATCTCCGGCAGGAAGATCTTCAGGATGGACGTCTCGCGATCGGTGAGTGTGCCGGCGCGGTACTTGCGCACCGCCTCGTTGAGCAGCGCGCGCCCGAGGGCGACGTCGGTCTCGACGTCGGCGAGTTTGAACTGGGTGTTCTGGAAGTCGATGAGGCGCTGGCCGAAGATTTTGCGCTGCCGCACGTAATCGAGCGTGAGCGCGAAGGCGGCTTCCGCCGCGCCCTGCGAGCGGGCGCAGATTTGCAGCCGGTCGAGCGCGATGATGGGTTGAAAGAGCTTAAGTCCCTGGCCCTCGGCGCCGAGCAGGTTGGTCCGCGGCACGCGCACGTTCGAGAAGAACAGCTCGCTCGTGTCACCGCCGGGGAAACCCATGGTGGGCAGCAGGCGCCGCGTGATTCCAGGTGTGTCGCCGGGTACCAGAATGATCGAGATGCCGCGCCCGCGCTCGCCCGGATCGGTCTTGGCAAGTACGTAGATCAGATGCGCCTTGCTTCCGTTGGAGATGTAGGTCTTCGCGCCGTCGATGACGTAGTGATCGCCGTCCCGCAGCGCGACTGTGCGGATCGAGGCCGCATCGCTTCCGGAGTCGGCTTCCGTGAGCGCCATGCACTGTATGACCTCGCCGCTGACGACGCGCGGCAGCCAGTGACGCTTCTGCGCTTCGGTTCCGTAGCGCAGCATGAACATGGTGCACATGTCCGCGTTCAGGCTCGAGCCGAGCGTCGCCCCCGCCGGCGAGCGGCCGAGCTCCTCCGACACGACCACGATTGCGAGCGGATCCGCGCCAGGACCACCGTATTCCTCGGGCACCGCAACCCCGAGCAGCCCGGCACGACCGGCGGCGCGCCAGAAGCGCTCGTCGGTACCGGCTTCCAGCTGCTTCAGGCGCGGCTCGACCTCGCGCTGCAGAAAGCTGCGCGCGCTGTCGCGCAACATCTCCATCTCTTCGCCGTAGGCGCTGTCCATGGTCCAAGTCTCCGGTGTGAGGCAGCTGCAGTGAGCGCGCGCTCAGCGCCACCGCTCCGGTGGCAGCGGCTCGAGTGCATCGAACGGACGGCGGCGCGCCTCGAGTCCGCCGTCGACGAAGATAACCTGGCCGCTCAGGTGCCGCGCGCGGCCGCTCGCCAGGAAAGCAGCCGGCTCGGCGATGTCCTCGGCCTCGGCAATGCGGCCGGTAGGCGAGGGCGTGGCCGCGAGCAGCGCCTGCGTGCCCTCGGGCGTGGCCAGATGGCGCGCGATCATCGGGGTGCGTGTCGCGGCCGGCACGAGGGCGTTCAGGGTGATGCCGCTGCCCGCCCACTCGGGACTTGGGGCCCACGCGCGTACCAGGCGGGCGAGGGCGTTTTTAGCGGTCGCGTAGGCGGGCCAGATCTCCCCGACCCGCGGGTCCGCGGTGACGAGCTGCAGCGCCAAGGCCTCATCGAAGGCCAGGCAGGCTGCGATTGCCTCCGGGCGCGGCGTCGCCTGCAGCAGCGCCCACGAGGAGATCACCACGGCGGCTGGCCGCGTGCCGCGGGCCAGGTCAGCGCGCAGCTCGCGCAGCAGCTCCGCCGTGCCGAAATAGTTCACCGCCAGTACCCGCGCTTCATCGTGCACGGCGGAGGACACCCCGGCGCAGGTCACCAGCGCATCGAGGCACCCGCCAGAGAAGGCGCGCAGCTGCTGCAGGGCCTGCGAACGCCCTGCTGGGCTGCCCAGGTCAGCACAGACATCCGCGTCCATGAGGTCGATCCCAATGACCCGCTCCCCCGCGGCCCGCAGCTGGCGCGTAAGCGCGGCGCCGATGCCCGAGGCGGAGCCGGTGACTGCGGTCGTTCTCATGCGCGGATCCAGCAGGGGGCGCGCTTGAACGCGCTCCGGCGGCCCCGCAGTATTCCGCCGGGTAACAGACCATGAATGGCAAGCGCCTGCGGTCGCAACCGCTCAGTACCGACGTGCGTCCTGCGGCGCGAGGAGCACTCGTGCGCCGGCACCGCCGGCCGGGCCGCCCCGTGCAGCGCGATGGCGTCGCGGTCTCGAGCAAGAAACGCATCCTGCAGGTGGCCACCGAGCTGTTCGCGGAGCGGGGCTACCAAGCAGTCACGATCCGCGCGATCGCGCGGCGCTCCGGGGTGCAGCTGTCGAGCCTGTATCACCACTTTGGTGACAAGAGGGCGCTGTACGTACAGGCGCACCTGCAGGCCTTCCGCGACTCCTCCCGGCGGCTCGAGAGTGCGCTGCGTGTCGGCGGCGGCGCGCAGGTGCGTCTGTTGTCCTTTGCCACCGAACTGTGTCGCGTGCTGGCTGAGCCCGGCCCACTGTTCAAGCTGGTCAGCCGGCACTGGCTCGAGAGCGATCCCGACGTCGTGCGCTCGCTGGCACAGGCGACGGTGCCCGTGCAGTTCCGGCGGGTGGTGCGCGCCATGCGCGAAGCTGCGCCGGCGCGTGATTCGCGTGCCATGAGCATGGCACTCTACTCGCTCGTGCTCGGCCTGGTGACCCTGCGGCCCTTCGAGGACTCGCTGACGCGGCACCCGGCGGTGGCGCGTGCCTACGCGCCCCTGGCCGAGTTCGCGCTCTCGCACCTGCTGCCCGAGATCGACTGGAAGCGGGTGCGGCTGCGCGGCCAGCAAGCCCGGGGATCGAGCGCCGGCTAGACGCACTCTAGCGGTCCAGGTAACGCCCGAAGGCCCGCCGGTAGCTGGCGAAGGCGCGGTCGAGCCGCTGGCGCGTGAGGCCTGATTCCTCGAGCGAGTACAGGTGCTGGCCGTGCTGGTGCTGGGTGTTGGCAGCCGACCAGCTCCGCATCCGCCCCAGGGCCGCCGGCGCAAGTTCGAGCCCGCAGTGCGCGTACACCCGCGCCAACACTCCCGCTTCATCCTCGACCACGTCGCGATAGGCGATATCCAGTACCGCATCCCCCGTACCCGCGGCGCGCCATTGCAGATGACGCGCCGCGGCGAAGGCGTATTCGTCCACGGCCCAGTCGGCTACCCGGCGCAAGTCACCCGGCACACCGCAGTACAACCGGCGTACCTCACGCACGATCCCGACCGTCGAGGGAATTACGTCGAGTGGGTCGCGGTGCAGGACGACGAAGCGTGCACCCGGCAGGTGCTGTGACTGCTCGCGCTCGAAGCCGAAATTGATGGGGGATTTGAGCAGCCACGGGCGGGGACTCTCGCGATGGAACTGCCACTGCAGGTACTTGAGGAGCTGTGTCACGTAGCCGAAGGCGGCATCGCGCGGCTGCGGCCGCAGCCAGCGCAGGAAGCTCGGCACGTGGTAGTACGTGACCGGCCAGTAGGTGTGCAAGGTGTACTCGAGCAGATACGTGTCCTCCTCCGGCTCGAGTGCACTCATGTGGTGGGCGGCCTCCGTGGCCGGGTTCGAGCGCGAGCGCCAGGTGAGGAAGTCGATCGCCGCCGCGATGCGCGGGTCCTGGGCGCCCGCGGCCGCTGGCAGCGGCGCCGGGTTGAACCCCTGCCAGAACAGCAGTGCCTGGAAATCCCCACCCTCGGCGAGCTGGCGGTGCAACTTGGTCGAGCCGACGCGCGGCAGCCCGCTGATGATGAGGGGCGGCAGCAGTGGCTCTTGCAGGATCTGCGGCGAGCGCGCGAGGTCGGATGCGAAGCGCAGGCGGTTCATGATGACCCGCAGCAGGCGCTCGTTGGCGGCCGGCGCACCCTCGGCGGTCAGCGCAGCTTCGGCGTTGATCGAGCGCACCAGCTGGCCGAGCGCCTCGAGGAAGGGCGCGTCCAGGCCGGCGCTCGCTCCCGTGCGCTCGCGGGCCGTGGCAACCAGCTCAGCGGCGGAGGCGATCGAATGCATCGCGTTGGGTCCAGGGTGGAGGGCGCGCCGCGGTCACGGCAGTGCGCGCGCCTGACAACAGAGTGCTAGCAAACGATACGCCATGAGCCTATTGTTGGCAAGCCAGCATATGGAACAAGTGATCCATAAGAACGCAGTGGCGGTAGCGCGCAAGCTCGAGGGGCGTGCGGCGCTCATTTTTGGCGCCAGCCGCGGCATCGGCGCGGCGGCCGCGCAGGCGCTTGTGGCACAGGGCGCGCGCGTCGTGATCGCCGCGCGCAGCGTGGAGCGCTTGGAGGAACTGGCGGGGCGACTGTGCAGCGCCGGCGGTGAAGTGCGCGTGGTGGCGGCGGACGTCACCTCGGCCGCGAGCGTGCGGCAGGCAGTGGCGCGCTGCGTCGCGGATTTCGGCCGGCTGGACATTGCCGTCAACAACGCCGCCGCCAACAACGTGCGCGTCGCGCTGCACGAGATCGACGAGGCGCTGTTCGATCACCTGCTGGCGACCAACCTGCGTGGTGTGTTCCTCGCCATGAAGTACGAGATCCGTGCCATGCTGGAGAGCGGCGGCGGCAGCATCATCAACACCGCCTCGATTGCCAGCATGGTGGCGTTTCCGATGATGTGCGGGTACGTCGCCAGCAAGCACGCCGTGGCCGGGCTCACCAAGGCGGCCGCCCTGGAGTACGCCGGGCGCAACATCCGCGTCAACGCCGTCGCTCCGGGGGCGGTGCTCACGGAGATGCTGCTGGCGGGTTCGGCATCGACCCCCGAAGGCAAGGCGCGCGTCGAGCAGGCGACACCCATGCGGCGTATCGCCGCCCCCGAGGAGATCGCCGCCGCCATCGTCTGGCTGGCCTCCGACGAAGCTTCGTTCGTCACCGGCGTCACCCTGCCGGTCGACGGCGGGTACGTACTGCCATGAGCCCCGAGCTAGCTGGCGCACTCGGGCCGGTGAGCGAGCTGCTGCAGGCCGCCGACGCGCTGGCTGCCGACATCGGCTATCCGGAGCCCGAGCTGCGTGCCGCCTACCACCGTCAGGTGCTGCTGCTTGTCGCTCAGGCGCACGCGCAGCTGTTCGCCACGCACGTGGAAAGCCCCGACTGGGTGCCGCACACCGGGCCGCTGTTTCCCTGGGGGGCGCCCAATCACGACACCGTCTATCGTTTTGCGCCGATCGATGCCCGCGGCAGCTACCGCATCTGCGGCACGCGCGGCAACGAGACCGTTGCTTCGATCATGTTCCGCAAGGGCGGGGCCAACACCGGGGAGATCCACGGCGCGACCCTCGGTGAGATCGACGTGCTCGCCTTGCCCGAATCGGGCGACGGGCGTTTCAGTGTGCTGCTGAGCGCCGAGCGGCGTGCCGGCGAGAGCGGGTTGTGGTTCGCGCTGCCGCCGCAGACCACCGGTATCATCACGCGCCACGTCACCGAGACGCCGGAGCAGCGCGAGGGCATCTGGAGCCTCGAGCGGCTCGACCGCGGGCCACGCACCCAGCCGCTCGGCGCTGAGGAGACGGCGCAGCGCATCGCGCACCTGACGAGCTTCGTGCGGCGCCTCAACGAGTTCCTGTTGCGCCTGGTGAAGCGGCTGCGCGACGGCGGCTATACCAATACGCTGCTGGCTGAGCGCTTCCAGGGCAACGGCGGGATCGCCGACCAGATGTATTTCCAGGGCCTGTTCGAGCTCGGCGCCGACGAGGCGCTCATCCTCGAGAGCGAGCTGCCCGCGAGCGTGCGCTACTGGAGCGTGCAGCTGTGGGACCCGTTCTACAGTGCCATCGACTTCATCTTTCACAGTGCAGCCTTTAACGGCCGCCAGGCGCACGTTTCCGCTGACGGCAAGGTGCGCTTCGTGCTCGCGCCCTCCGACCCGGGCGTGCCGAACTGGCTCGATCCGGCCGGCTGGAGGCGCGGCGGAATGCTGTGGCGCTGGCACAGCGCGAGCCCGGTAGCGGTGCCCGAGATCCGGCGCGTGCCCCTTGGCGAGGTACGACGGCAGCTGCCGCCGGCAACACCAGCGATCGACGCCGCCTCGCGCGCGACCGAGCGCGCCGCGCGTATCCGGCACTACCAGGGGCGGCGCCGCTGGTGAGCACGGTTCCCGAGGACGCGCGGGTCGAGCGTCTCGCCGTCGACCCCTTCGCGGAGGCGGTGCTGCGCGAGCCCTACGAACTACAGCAGCAGCTGCGCGATGCGGGGCCTGTGGTATGGCTTGAGCGCTATGAGACCTATGCGCTGGCGCGGCACGCCGAGGTCACTCAGGCTCTGCAGCAGCCGGCGCTCTTCAGCTCCGCCGCGGGCGTCGGACTCGCCCACCTGCGTCGCCCGGGCGCCTGGCGCGAGCCGAGCCCGCTGGTCGAGTCTGATCCGCCGCAACACGATCACATTCGCCGTGCGATGGATGCGATCCTCTCGCCGAGCGTGATTCGGGGATGGCGGGCGCAGTTCACCGCCGAGGCGGAGCGACGTTGTGATGCGGTACTGGCCGGTGGCTCCATCGACGGCGTGCAGGACCTGGCGCAGCCGTACGTGCACACGGTGTTTCCGGCCGCGCTAGGTGTGGAGTCTCACCCGCGCAACCTGTTGATCGTCGGCCACCACAGCGCCAACGCGGCCGGCCCGCGCAACGCGCTCTTCGAGCAATCGCTCGCGGCGCTCGAGTCGATCAAGGACTGGTATCTGCGCCAGCAGACGCCGCAGGCGATGATCCCGGGCGGCTTCGGCGAGCAGGTGTTCGCCGCCGAGGCTGCGGGCCGGCTGCCACCGGCTGTGGCGGGGCCCGTGCTGCGCACACTGCTGCGCGGGGGACTCGATACCACCATCAGCGGCATCGCGAGCACCCTGCACCTGCTCGCTCGACACCCGCAGCACTGGCAGGCGGTGCGCGAGGATCCGGCGCTGCTCGAAGGGGCGTTCGAGGAAGCGCTGCGGCTGGAGAGTCCGACCCCCGCGCTCTATCGCACCACCACCGGGCCGATCCAGTTTGCCGGGGCTCGCCTGAGGGGCGATACCAAGGTGCAGCTGTTCATAGGCGCGGCCAACCGCGATCCGCGGCGCTGGCCGGACGCAGCCGCGTTCGAGCCGGCGCGCCGCGCCAAGCAGGCGTTGATATTCGGCAGCGGGCCACACCACTGCCTGGGGCAGCGTATCGCCCGACTCGAGGCGCAATGTCTGCTCGGTGCTTTCGCACGCCGCGTGCGGCGGCTCGAGCCCGCGGGTGCGCCGCGCTGGGCGGCGGTCAACATGCTGCGCACCCTGGAGTCACTGCCGCTGCGCCTCACGCTGCAGTGAGTCCGGGCTAGGCGAGGGCCGGCTGGGCCGGTGGCTCCTGCAGGAGGCGCGCGAGTCGCGCGAACAGGGCGGCGGCGATGAAGCAGGCGGGCAGCGAGGCGAGGATCGCGTAGCGCAGCGCTTCCTTGCCGAGCGCCGGCGCGAAGGTATCGCTGAGCACGCCGATCACGTACGGCGCCAGACCGATCCCGATCAGGCTGGTCGCCAGCGTGGTCAGCGACGCGGCCGTCGCGCGCAGGCGCGGATCGCAGACGTTCTGCACCGAGGCGACGTTGACCGGCGCGCCGAGTGCTGCGATGCCGGCCGCCACGAAGGTCGCGATGAATGCCCACACCGGCTGGGCGATCAGCATGACGACCAGCCAGGCCGCCCCGGTGCCGAGTGAGGCGATGCAGCCGAACCACTGGGGCGAGCTCAATGAACGGCGCACCAGGCGATCGGCGACGACGCCGCCGCAGAGCATGCCGAGCCCCATGCCGATGCCGACCGTGAGTCCCGTCCAGGTGCCCACCGTCTTCAGCGGCAGCCCGAGGACGCGCGTGAAGTACGCGGGCAGCCAGCTGATCGGTCCGAAGATCAGGAAGCTGTAGGCGCCCTGGACAGCGAGCAACCAGCGGTACCGGCTGTCGGCCAGCAGCAGGCGCAGCGCCCCGAGCAACGGCGGCGCCGAGGCCCGTGCGGCCGCGCTGTGGGCCTGAGCGGGTGCGCGCAGGAGCGTCGCCACCGCGAGCGCGAGCAGCAGGCCGGGAATACCGACCACGACGAACGCCGCACGCCAGCCATAGAGGGCGCCGATCCAGCCACCGATGGCGAAGCCGGCCGTGATGCCGAGGCTGTTGCCGACCATGAACCAGCCCATGGCCAGGGCGCGGCGCTCGGCCGGGAAGTAATCGCCGATGAGGCCGTAGCCGATCGGCTGGCAGCCCGATTCGCCGATGCCGACGAAGACGCGCGCGATCACCAGCCCGGCAAAGGAGCCCGTCAGACCGCAGGCGGCGGTCGCGAGGCTCCACAACGCCAGCGCCGCCGCGAGCACTACCGCGCGGTTGGTGCGGTCGGCCAGGCGCGCGAGCGGTACGCCCGTGAAGCTGTAGATCAGCACGAACGCGAAACCGGTGAGCAGGCCGAGCTGTGCGTCGCTCAGGGCGAACTCCGCTTTGATGGGCTGCGCCAGGGCGGACAGCACCATGCGGTCGACGTAGTTGGCGAAGCTCACCAGCGCGAGCAGGCCGAGCACCAGAACCGGGCGTTTCACAGGGCCCCGAAGCGCCCGAGCTGCTGCGCGACGCGCTGCTCGATCAGCCGCAGCCCCGTGAAGGAGCTCGCACCCTTGACGAACTCGCGCGTCCAGCCCTCCTCGAAGTTGCGGCCCGAGGCTGCCACCAGCGTCGTACCCTTGAGAAACTGCAGCACCATGCCGAGGCGCACGCGGTGCTCGGGCACGGGGGCCCCGCCAGCGGCCGCATAGATGTCGAGGAACTCCTGCCAGTCGACCACGTTCTCGGCATAGACGCGCACGATGCCGAGGTCCTCGGCCGGGTCGCCGAGGTGCGCGAACTCCCAGTCGAGCACCGCCGTCAGGCGATCCTGGTCGATGAGAAAGTTATAGGGTCCGGCGTCGCCGTGCACCACCACTGGGGTCGCCGGGTCACGCCGTGCTTCGCGCCGGGCCCAGGCGTAGGCGTAGTCGATGAGCGGCGAGGCGCGCGTGGCGTTGTCGCGCCACTTGCGCTCGTAGCGATCCACCAGCGCCTCGAGTGAGCCGTCCGCGCCGGCTCGCGAGGCGAAGCCGAGCTCAGCTGCCGGCATGCGGTGCAGGACGGCCAGCATGCGCGCCATGTCGCGAAACGCCCCGGGGCAGGGCTTCTGCAGCCCGAAGTAGGTGCCCGGCGCGGCGCCGGGAAGGCGCGCGACGATCATGAAGGGCGGACCGACCTCGGACTCGGCGCGCTCAAGGTGCCAGGGTCTCGGCACTGGCAATCCGGCGGCCGCGAGTTTCTCGAGCGGAGTGTATTCCTCGGTGACCTTGGTGCCCTCGTACTTGAGGGCGTAGTCCTGGCGGATGACGACGCGCTCGGGCAGCGTGTCGCTGCCACTCAGGGTGACGAAGTAGGTCTTCTTCGAGCGGCCGCCGGGGATCTGGGTCACCTCGGTGGCCGTGATCTGCGGCGTACGCGGAAACGTGCGTCGCAGGTAGGTCGTGAGCGCCTCGGTCGTCATGCTGCCGCCGGCTGCCGCCGGCACGGCTGCGGCAATGCCGGCGGGTGCGGCGGCGGGCGCGGCGGCGGGCTTCGCGGCCGCGGCGCCGTAGGCGGCCAGCCAGCCGGCGTCGGTCGCTGCCAGCTCGCGCAGCGCGTCCGCCACGGCCTCACCCTGCGGACCAGCGCGCTCAGCGTCCGCGAGCTCGCGCGCCATCTGCGCCGCGAGCGTGCGCAGTGCCGCGATCTCGCGCTGGGCGGACAAACCGCTCTCCGCGGGGATGCCCGCGAGGGTCGCCCGCCAGCGATCGGCCTGTGCTGCGCTGCCGGCTTCTGCGAGCCTTGTCAGGGCCGCGGCGATGCTGCCACGGAAGGCCGCCGCGCGCTCGGGGGCGAGGCCCGGCAGCACGTCGAGATCGGCGGCAAGATCACACAGGATGGCTCGCGCGAGCGTGGCGCGCTCGATCGCGTCCCCGGAGCGCAGGTCCGGAATGATGCGCGTGGCAAGCTCCTCGCTGATGGCGCGCATCAGCAGTGCGCTGCGGTCGATCACCGCTCGCTCCTCTAGGCGCCGGTGAAGTGGGGCTTGCGCTTGGCGAAGAAGGCCGCGAGACCCTCGTTCCAGTCCGAGCTCAGCGCCGCAGTCCCGTAGCTCTCGGCCTCGAGCCGGCCCTGCTCCTCGAGCGAGTTGTCGAGCGAGGCGAGGATCTCGTTGCGGATGAGCGCGTAGGCCCGGGTCGGGCCGGCGGCCAGACGCTGCACCAGCTTGTCGGTCTCGGCGGCCAGTTCCGCGGCAGGTACCACGAAGTTTATGAGACCGATGCGCTGCGCCTCCGCCGCCGGAATGCGCTCAGCGAGGAGGGCCAGCTCCATGGCCTTGCGCGTACCGAGCTGGCGCGGCAGGAAGTAGCTGGTGAGACCGTCGACGCTGCCCCCGTGCAGCACATGCGCCACGAAGAAGAATGCGCTGTCGGCGGCGATCACCAGATCGCACGCAGCGATCAGCCCGACGGCGGCGCCGGCCACCGCGCCCTGAACGCTGGCGACCAGCGGCTTGTGCAGGCGGCGCAGCAGGCGGCCGAAGTGGTTGTAGACGTGGATCGGCGCCGCCACGTGCAGGCTGCGCTCCACCGGCGGCTTGTTCAGCGTCTCGTCGATGGAACTCAGGTCGCCGCCGGCCATGAAGTGCTTGCCGTGCCCGCGTATCAGCACGCAGCGCACGGCCGGGTCGGCGTCGACGGCGGCAATGAATTCGATCATGGACGGCAGCCAGGCCGGGTCGAAGGCGTTGGCCTTGTCCGGCTTGTTGAAGGTCATGGTCGCGATGGGTCCGGCGCGTTCGAGAAGGATTGCAGACATG
>Ga0335076_10001459_pt1 | contig 22894 bp, 13 predicted proteins | sample Lox_Sample_25_FD_206717 | JGI IMG/M metagenome (GOLD analysis project Ga0335076, IMG submission 206717) | Soil microbial communities from Loxahatchee National Wildlife Refuge, Florida, United States - Lox_Sample_2.5 | ecosystem: Environmental > Terrestrial > Soil > Wetlands | place: USA... | reverse complement strand
CATTGTCGAGAACGCTGCCACCGGGAGCGGATTGAATCACGCGATCATACTGCGCGACTACCCCGACAAAAACGCGGCCGGGAAGAACATTGTAATTCCCGGGCTCTGGGGCATCGAGTTTGGTGGCGGAAGTTCATTGAATGGAAAGACGAATCAGTTGTTTCTGACTGCTGGCCCGAACGATGAAGACGGTTACTTCGGTGTGATCAACTTCAATTAGTTCGATGAATGATCGACTTGGGCCGCCCGACTGGATGGCCTTTCTGTCTTGGGAATGAGGCGTGTTGTGAATCGTAGATCTGGAGCTGAGCATCAAGATCAGCCAGGTGAAAGGAAAGAGCTATGGCGCGTGTGTTTATCACAGGATCGTCTGACGGATTAGGAAAGATGGCGGGACAATTGTTGGTGGAGCAAGGACATCGAGTTGTGCTGCATGCCCGCAACGAAGCACGAGCAAGAGATGCCAGCGCGGCTGTTCCTAAAGCGGAGAACGTGGTTATCGGTGATCTCGCAAGTATTCAGGAGACCCGGAGCGTTGCCGAACAAGTGAACAAGTTAGGCGCATTCGATGCGGTGATCCATAACGCGGGAGTCGGATATCGATCGGCAACACGTGAGACGACCGAGGACGGATTGCCGCGGGAGTTTGCCGTGAATACGCTGGCGCCGTACATCTTGACGGCGCTGATTCAGAGACCGAAACGCCTGGTTTATCTGAGTTCGGGACTACATAATCAGGGAGACGCGAGTCTGAAAGATTTGCTTTGGCAGGAGAGGACGTGGCAAGGACTGCAGGCGTATTCCGACACGAAATTCCACGATGTATTGCTGGCGTTTTCAGTGGCGCGTCGCTGGCCCGTGGTTTTGTCGAATGCCGTGGAACCGGGATGGGTGGCTACGAAGATGGGCGGTCCGAATGCATCGGATGATCTGGACCAGGGACATCGCACGCAGGTGTGGCTGGCGGCGAGCGAGGACGTGAAAGCGAAGGTGTCGGGCGAATATTTCTTTCACATGCGCCGACGTGCGCCGAAGGCGGAGACCCGCGATCTGAATTTGCAGGAAAAATTGCTCGAGGCATGCAAGCGGATTGCGGGAGTAGAGTTGCCCGCGTGATCCGGTTTCGACGGGAAGCGGTGTGTTACATTAAAAGATTGTGGGCGCGTAGCTCAGTTGGTAGAGCAATGCCCTTTTAAGGCATGGGTCGCAGGTTCGAGTCCTGCCGCGCTCACCAAGATTCCAAAGCACTTAGCAGATTTCGGCAGGGTTGGTTTCGGGCACCCCCGGACACCCAGAGCAGGCAAGACTCTAGTTTTTACGCCGTGGCGATAACGCCAAGTGCCTTTAATCTCTCTGGGAATTCCGCTGGAAGCACCATCTGCACGACCTTCTTGTGTGCTTCGTGCTGATCGGATGAAACCGCTTGTGCGTAAAGGTCCAGCGTAATTTTTGGGGTTGTGTGACGAAGCTGCGACTGCGCGACCTTCACATTCTCTCCGTTTGAGATCAGCAATGTCGCAAGCGACCGGCGCAGCGTGTGCCACCCGATCGGTGCTTCTTTGCTGCTCTTTATTCCGGCTACGTTCTCGATGACGGGGCGAATGTGTCGTCGGAAGAGAATTTGATAGGTGTATGGAGTTTTGCCGTGATAATGCGGACTGGCAAAAATCCAATCCTCGTCCGAGCGATAGGCTGTGTTTTCCCGCCAAAGGCGAAGTACCTGTAGAACCGGCTCCGCAAGGGGCAGGGGATTGTTCCTGCTCTTGGTTTCCTTCAATTCGCCTTCGACCAGTGCAAATTGCGACTGAAGAATTCCTGTTTTCCATCCAATGTTCTTCCACTTCAACGCGATCAACTCTGACGCCCGCAGCGCAGTAACGGCATCTACAAGCGCCATCGTTGCTTCTCGCAACGCGAGTTGCTCCAGAGTTTGACGAACGATGCCTGGAGCAAGGATCACACGTTGAATTGAGACTCGGTTGCTTTGACGAACGCCCGTGGAAGCACCGCGATGACCAGGACTTCCTCCTTGACCGCAGACTGGATTGCGTTCCACCAATTCCCAACGTACCCCATGGGAGAAGATCGCGGACAGCACATTCTTGATCTTCAACTTGGTTCCGTCCGGTCGTTGAACTGTATCCAGCCATTCTTGAATCTGCATGGTCTTCATGCCGCCGGCAAGATGGCCGTACCAGTTCGGTTCGATCCAGTTCTTGATGTATGACCGGTTTGCTTTGCGGGCTGACTTGGACAAACGCGGTAATTCGTGCTTGAGGTAGTGGTTGACGAGTTCCCCAAACGTCATAGCCTTCAGGCTCAACTGTTGCTTGTTCTCGTTGAGGTGACAGCGTAACCGATCGGCTTCCTTGTTGGCTGCCGTCTCGGTGGGGAATTGCTTGGTTGTACCGATCACATCTTTGTGTTGCCGCCGGCGCCCATTGACTTCCTCGCTCCAGCGGAACACCCATACCACGCCGATTGCTCTTTTCTCCTTGCGAAGCATGCCGCGGTTGTAGCGGACAGGCTTCGATTGATCGTGACTCAAATGACCCTCCTCTGCGTCTTGTCACGACCAGCTTCTCCATGAGCGGAATTTACCTGACCCCGAAGATGTTCCGCAAGTTCTGAAATCAGGAAATACCATCTCTTCCGAGCCCCCGATCCGAACGGATGTGCGGGGATTCTTCCGTCTCGGGCCATCTGTTTGATTGTTCGAGAAGAATAGTTGAGAAATATTCCCGCCTCGCTCGCATCCACAAAGGGTTCGGGAGATTGCGGACTCTCATAAGAAAAGGACCTTTTGTTTGGTTTCCGGTTGTTCGTGTCCCATCCCGCATTTGCGAAATGAAGGTCTAGGATTTTTCGTGGTTGATTTGGCTGGGCCATAGCGAAGGACTCCTGGCTGGATTGTCCTTGACGGTAACGCAGTGTACACATATAGTCAACATGTAACGTTACAGTCGAGGAGAAAAATTGAGCGCTAAGGAAGTCATAGCGGAGAAGTCAGCAATTACACAGCAGCCTGTCATCTCCATTCGCATCTCGGATGCGCTGCGCATGAGGCTTGAAGCCTTGAAGGTACTCATGTCCATGAAGAGCGGCGAATCGGTCTCGACATCGGAGGCGGCAAAGCAACTTCTTGAATCCTCGAAAGAGGAGCGACTTGAGCTGGTAAGTATGCTCACAGAGCCGACGGATTCTCTGCTGAACATCCGACGAAAAGCAGATTCAAAGCTACCAATTTCACGGGCGGAATGGACCCTCGTTGCTTACTACTGTCTGCAGGGGGCGGAGAGATTTGGAAACACCGCGCAGACGGAGATTTCATACGATTCTTTGACTGGAATCTTGGAAGCTTTCCAGGCGGTATATGAACTACTTCGCAAGAAGAATAAGACGCATTTGGACTCCTTTTTCGTCGCGCATTTGCCATCGGATCGGCAGGCTGAAGCGAAGAGCTCCCACGAAATCGGAAGCGATGACGTGCGGCGTGCCGTGGCCAACACTCTTCGAATGCTGAAGAGCGCGAACCAAGATCGGCAGCGGCCGATATTCGTGGCGAGAAACCTCTACTTCCTGCTTGACGAACTGGAGCTTCCGAATATCGAAAAGCTCAACGAGACGCTTCGGCCCTACTGGTCAATCTTGTGGCGAGTGTGCGCGCGCGGTCACTATTTCCTGCACCTGCAACCCTTGCAAGATCCGAACTCTGCTGCGAGTGAAATCGACGCTCCTTTAGATCCTCCACTGCCAAAGTTTGAGGAAGGCGAATACAGTCTCGAATGCGTTCGTTCACCAACGGATGGGCTCTCTTGTTGGTTGCACTTTCCCGGAAGGCTTGCCCCACGTTATCCAGTCAGCGGATTTCCGAAGATTTCCGAGTTCCGGACCATCCTGGAAAGACTCGACACAAAGCAAGAAATGATCTTCTGGGAGGGACGCTATTTCCTCGCGTACACGTGGAACTCCGGAGGGGATGTTATCGGAGTGAATTTCCAAGGTCGTGAGAACGGGATTACGTTCAACTTTCGTGATGATGATTGGCAAGCGGTCAGGAAGCTGTTTCGACGCGCATGGCAGGCACCGCAAGTACGTCGCCTTTGGGACGCATTGGCCCTTGAGTATGGGGAGCTGTGAAAGGCGCGGTGCTTCGCACCGGAAGAATGATGGACACGTCACCCCCAATTTGGGAACTGCGGAGCGCGCGCGAGCGCCGAAATGTTTACGAACGTGAACCTGTTTCGGATGAACGGTTTTGTTTCGCGGCGGAGTTCCCGTACATCCCTGGCGTTTACGTTCGTAAACGGAAAAACACTGCTGAATGCACTTGGCGTAAACACGTTGATCCGCAAACTCATCATGAATTGTCGTAACAGCGCTACGGGCAGGCATTTGCTAGGAACCATGAATAGGATTTCCCATGAGTACTCCCGAACTTCCTTTTCCGACCCGGACCGAGGCATCTCTTAGAGATGAGACTAGGCCCGGCTTTCGCACCAAAACGATAGCTACGCGCCTGACTCCAGGAGAGCTGGCTGAGGTCGAAGCCACCGCTGAAAGCGCGGGCCAATCTCTCGCCGAATGGCTCCGCGAGACTGCGCTGCACGCAGCGCGGCAGCGGCCTGCCGATCCGATTGAATTGCTGCTTGCCGAGGTCTGGGCCTTGCGATACACGCTGCTGAATTTGTTTCATTCAAACGCCAAAGCGGCGACAGAAGGAACACAATTGCTGCCCGATTCCATCGTGAAAATACGCGATCAAGCAGACGCAATGAAGCTCCAGAAAGCACACAAAATCTTGGCCGACTTCCTTGCACTTGCAGGCACCAACAGGGTCGAAAAATGAGGTGTTCGTGTCATGCTTACCATCTCGAAACCGCTCTCGGCCAGCCAAGCGCGAACTTATCACGAGCGTGAGTTTGCCTCTGAGAAACAGAACTATTGGAGCCGCGACCAGCAAGGCCATAGTGAATGGCAGGGTAAGCTCGCACAGCAGTGGAAGCTCGCTGGAACCGTGGAATCGGAGCATTTCGCGCGGCTGAGTGAAGGGCAACATCCTCACACCACCGAGCAGTTAGTTCGCTACCAGGTCTCAAGAACCTACGAGGGCAAATTCGGCAAGGAAGTCACGAGCGCGGAGCATCGCGCCGGGTGGGACGCTACATTTTCTGCCCCCAAGTCAGTGTCGCTCACCGCACTTGTGGGAGGCGATGAACGAGTCCGGGAAGCCCATCGCGAGAGTGTTCGTACGGCACTTCGTGAGCTAGAGAGATACACGCAAGCCCGTATCGGCAATGTCCACGCGCCCGAGACAACTGCAAAGTTTGTTGCCGCTACTTTTGAACACGATACCGCACGTCCCGTTGATGGCTATGCCGCGCCGCAGCTTCACACCCATGCCGTCATCTTCAACGTAACTGAGCAGGCCAACGGAACTACGCGCAGCCTCCAACCCCACGAACTCTTTGTTTCTCAGCGATACGTAACTGCCCTCTATCGATCCGAACTGGCAATGCGGCTGCAAATGCTGGGCTATGAATTGGAGCGCGGGAAGCATGGGCAGCCGGAAGTCCGCGGCTACACCAAAGAGTATCTGGAGGCGTCCAGTCCACGACGGGAACAGATTAAGGACCATCTGCGGGAAAAAGGAATCGATGGCGCAGCGGCAGCGCAGATCGCTGCTCACCACACGCGGGATCGGAAGGAACTCTTGTCCCTGGGCGAGGTACTGCAACGACACCGCGATCTAGCAGCACAGTACGGAAATCAGGCCGATCGGGTCGTGGCTCACGCTCGCCAACACGGTCACCAGCGAACGCGGGAGATTAAGGCTCAGGCGCAGAGTGCTGTGACTTGGGCACGCGATCACGTATTCGAGCGATCAGCGGTGCAAGATGGTCGCGCAATCTTGGAAACAGCGCTGGCACGCGGCATGGGAGAAACCAGCTACGGCAACATCCAGAAGGAGTTCCAGCGCCGGATCGACACGGGAGAGTTCCAGGAAACCTTGCGGATTGGTGCACGCGCACAGTACACGACGAGAGTTATGGCGGGGATGGAGCGTGAGATCGTAGACAGAATGTCGGAAGGCAACAGACGTGATTACAGCGATCCAATGCTCGTTTCGCCCCCGATCCGTATCGCCACCGAAGACCGTCATCCAGAATTGAATCGTTCGCAGCTCCAAGCGGTTGACGAGATCCTTCTCTCGCGTGAAAAGATCGTGGCTCTTGACGGCATTGCCGGCGCAGGCAAGACCACCACCCTGGCGGTGATCCGCGAAGGCGCAGAGATTGACGGTTACAAGGTCGAAGGGTTTGCCCCAACATCCCGAGCAGCGCAGAAGCTCGCCGAGGCTGGCATTGAGACTTCAACTCTACAGAAACATTTGGCACGCGGGCAGCAGCCCGAAACGGGTGAGAAACGACTCTACGTGATCGACGAGTCTTCACTCGCTTCCACGCGGCAACTGCATGAGTTCATCGAGCGGCTGCGTCCGAATGATCGAGTCTTGTTGGTCGGTGATCGGCGACAGCATGAAGCGGTTGAAGCCGGACGCCCGTTTGCCCAGCTTCAAGATGCCGGTATGAAGACGGTCAAACTAGAAGAGATCCTGCGACAGAAGGACCCCGACCTGAGACAAGTGGTAGAGCAGCTTGCACGCGGCCACGTGCAGGAGGCCATTCAGAATCTCGATCAGCAGGGCCGGGTCCACGAAATTCGCGGACATGACGAGCGCATTTCGGCCATCGCGAAAGAGTATGCAAATTCGCCGGAGGACACGTTAGTGGTGTCCCCGGATAATCGCTCCCGCATGGAGATTAATGAGCGCATTCACGCCGAATTACAAGGCAAGGACCGCGTTAGTGGCGAAGAGCACCCGATCCGAACCTTAGTTCCGCGACAGGAGCTCACCGGGGCTGACCGTACGTGGGCAGCGAAGTACGAAGTAGGCGATATTCTCCGCTATTCTCGCGCATCGAAGGAGACCGGAATTGGAAAAGGCAACTACGCCCAGGTGCAGAGCATTGACGCCCCGAGCAATCGGCTCGTTGTGCGGCTGCAAGACGGAAGCGAGCGCACATACGATCCTCGCCGACAGCGTGGCGTCTCCATCTTCCGTGAGGAGTTACGCAGGTTTTCCGTAGGCGATCGCATTCAATTCACGGCGCCGGCCAATGAACTGAGAATTGCAAATCGCCAATTGGGAGTGATCGCTGGTATTGATAACGCAGGCCGAGTGAGTCTAAACATGGATTCTGGCCGTTCGCTCCAAATCGATCCCAACAAGCAGCCGCACCTCGACTACGGTTATGCAATGACGAGCCACTCGAGTCAGGGACAAACCGCGAATCGCGTGCTGATTCACGTTGACACAGACCTAGCCGCAAAGGATCTGCTCAACCGACGGATGGCTTACGTCTCCGTTTCGCGTTGCGCTCACGATGCGCAACTGTTTACGAATGACCGCGAGAAACTGCCGACGGTTCTCGGTCACGACATTTCAAAGCAGACCGCCAACTCCCCTCAGATCAGCACGGAGCAGACAATTGCACCGCAGCAGGAAATCTCTAAGGCGCCCCAACAGGAGCACAGCATCGGACTTGGAATCGGGCTTTAGAAACCTGCCTGCCCCGGGATAATGGCAGCGTAGCGCGGGCACAAACTCTGTCAAGGCCGACCAAAGGTCGCCGCTACCGCGGGCACGCGCCCCTGACAGAGTTTGCTCGACCCGCGCAATAATCTCCGCCATTCCGGGAAAGGCAATGAAGGTCTACTACTCGGCACGACGAACCTGGGGCACAAAGCTGGCCTTCGGCATACTTAAGACATACTCAACGTATCAAACAGCGGCCCCGAAAGCGCGCGCGCACAAAAAGATCATGACGCGAGTTCTTCCACATGGTAACAATTTCTTCATCGCAGGCTATGAAAACTGCAAGGCGCGAGGTCGGCAAGCCTCGCGTGAGGAGCGGGTTCTGCGAGCGAGTGGGATGATTACTCGCGGATCAAAGGCCTAAGCGCCTCAAGTGCTGACCCACGGCTTGCGCAGAAGATGAGGCATGTATCGCCAATCATGTACTTAAGAGATGGCCGTTCGCACACAATTAACATGGCTGTAAGCCGACCGGGTCAGAAGCGACCGCCATAAGCTATCGCGAAGAGCTTACCTTGTTCTGATTTCGTAACAAAAGATATTCACAGTTGACAGCCTCCTGAGTCTCACTTAAATTCCGCAGTTCACTCTGTATCAGCGAATCGTAATTGCCGAAGAGCAAACGGAATTCAATTCCGAAAACTCGATCGCTGCCTCCCCCTTGAAGACATAAGACCATGTGTGGCCGTGGTGTGTCTTTTTGGAAGTGAGACAGCCAATTACGACTGGTGATTGGCAGCGATTCGTAGTTACAGCGTGATATTAACAAGGAGGTGTCGTGCTTACAAGAAGGTCTGCGCCCAAGAATCGTCCAGCAGCAAAAGCTATAACGCTCATCATAAACGTTGCTGCCTGTGCCATATCTGTGATGGTAGGTTACGCTACAGCGCAAGAAGCCTGTGTCACTGCCGCGCCCGCACCTTCCCAATGTTATACCCATTTCACCTGGCATACGGGAGATACATTTTGGCCCCGAGACGCGGAATGCAGTTGTGTAGCCAATCCTAGCGGTTATCAGGATTGCTGGGTCACCAATTCGGTCTGCGCTCCTGGCCCTGCTAAAAAGTGCCCTTGGTGCGGCGGCGCCCCAATAGACTTTGCGAGCGGCGACACTTACCTGACTCAGGTCGACATCAAAGTGCCTGGCTTAGGTGGCGGGCTCACTCTTCAGAGGTCTTGGAACAGCGTCTGGCCCCAAGGAAATGGCGCCCCGACGTACGGTCTCGGCGGACAATCGACCTTGCCCGTGGGTATGTTCGGGCCGGGCTGGATGTCGAACTTCGAAGAGAATGTATTTTTTGGCAATGACGGCTATATGAAGTTCAGTGCTGGCACCGGAGACGTATCTTCGTTCGGCTTTAGCGGAGTCGTCGAGGGAAGCTCGCAATTCACGGTTGCAGGGCAGGGCAGTCAGAGTACCGTTCTGACCCAGGCACCGAGCAATTGGACGTTAGTTCTGCCGAACGGGGATCAGAAGCTTCTTGATGGCACGACTGGCAAGCTTCTTTCGATCACCGATCGCAACGGTAACGTCACCACGTTGACGTATGACTCTTCTTTCCGCCTGGTAACCGTGACGGACCCGGCGTCTCGCCATCTGTATTTCGCTTATGCGACCCCATCCAGCTACTTAGTAACGAGGGTGACATCTGATTTTGGGGTTTCGCTTTCATACATCTACGACGGTCTGGGAAGACTGGCCCAATATACGAAACCGGACAATACAACAGTTTCATTTCAGTACAACGATAACAATCCGATGCTGATAACTGCAGTGTTGGATTCAGACCAGAAAGTCCTCGAGTCTCACACCTACAACAGTTGTGCACAGGGAACAAGCTCATCTCGTGCCAATGGTGCCGAGTCCATAGCCGTTTCTTATCCATTGGAGTGCCACATCCTTAAAGGCAGTGACTAGATTGATCATGACCGTGTCTACGCCAGGCAGAGTCGCACCTGAGTCCTGAGACGGATTAACCATAGGAAGGTGTTCGTGGCCAGAATGTCCGCAGTTCGCTTGATTTCGATTATCGAGGTTCTGTTACCTTTTCTCGCTTCTCTTGCACTTGCTCAATCACCCACGATCTCAAGTATTGCTCCGACCAGTGGTGTGGTGGGTGAGGCTGTTCAAATCACGGGAAGTGGATTTGGCGCAACTCAAGCGGGCAGTACCGTCACGCTCAATGGAACGAGTGCGACGGCCATCAGTTGGAGCGACACTGCAATCACTGCAATCGTTCCCACGGGCGCTGGTACGGGAGCGTTTTCCGTGACTGTTAGCGGGCAAATAGCATCGAGCGGAGCTTTCAGTGTAACCACACTGCCGTCCAGTTGGAGTGATGCGGATGTCGGTACCGTTGGGACAGCAGGATCTGCAACGTATGCGAATGGCATATTTACGGTGAAAGGGGCAGGTACACAGATCTACGGCACGGCGGACTCGTTCAACTTTGCATACCAATCGATGTCCGGCGATGGGAGCATCCTCGCACGGGTGACCAGCATCCAAGGCGGCTCGAGCTTTGCCTCTATCGGGGTGATGATCCGCGAATCACTCAATTCGGGATCAACCAATATAAAACTTGCAGATTGGCCTGCCTATCGGAATTTTTACTTGGATCTGAGATCCAGCACGAACGGAAGCACGTCCGAGCCCACCAGCATCAGCGCAGCACCGCCATACTGGATTAAGGTCGCAAGGAGTGGAAGCACATTCAGCGCATACGGATCTACGGACGGTGTGAATTGGGCCCAGGTGGGAGCCAGTCAGACGATCAGCATGGCCACAACCGTAGATATCGGACTGGCCGTAACCAGCGGTAGCACTAGTTCTCTCACCACAGTAACCTTCGACAATGTCTCCGTAAATTCTTCCTCGAACAGTTCATCCGTCGTGACTGGTGTGTCCGCAACAACTGGTAACGTGGGAGATCAGATCATAATTAGCGGCACTGGATTTGGAAGCTCAGAGAGCGGCAGCATCGTTACCCTGAATGCCACGCCGCTACTCATCAACGCTTGGAGTGACACATCCATCGCGGCCACTATCTCCACGGGGGCGACAAGTGGACCGCTAATCGTTTCGGTCGCATCGAGCATGAACGACAGCAACCCCACAACGTTCACAGTAACGTCCCAGCCACTTCCTTCAGGGTGGCTGGATGCTGACGTCGGAAGTGTCGGAACGGCCGGGAGTGCTACTTATGGGAGCGGGACATTCACGGTGAAAGGGGCTGGGAGTCAGATATATGGCACGGCCGATTCGTTTGCCTATCAGCCGGTATCGGGTGATGGAACGATCATCGCCAGGGTTGCGAGTATCCAAGGCGGATCGAGTTTTGCCGCCATCGGGGGAATGATCCGGGAAACACTTTTGTCCAGCTCAACCAACATCAAGCTTGCCGATTGGCCGACGTATCACTATTTCTACCTTGATTTGAGGTCCACGAGTGGGGCGAGTACGGCGGAGCCAAGCCAGATCTCGGGCACACCACCCTATTGGGTAAAGCTTGTGAGGAGTGGCAGCACATTCAGCGTTTACGGCTCGACGAACGGTTCGAGCTGGACGCAAGTTGGTTCCAGCCAGACGATAAGCATGGCGGCGAATATCGACGTGGGGCTGTGTGTAACCAGCGGCAGCACCTCTGCGCTCGCGACCGCTACATTCGACAACGTCTCGAGCAGCTTCGCAGGTCAGACTGTTGCGCCGTCAATCACAGCCGTTTCACCCTCTACCGCCGTTCCTGAGACATCGGTGACGATCACAGGCTCGAACTTCGGCTCCGCGCAGGGTGCGAGCACGCTGACGTTTAACGGGACAACAGCAACCCCAATTGCCTGGAGTGGGACGACAATCACTGTGCCGGTGCCTTTAAATGCGACATCGGGAAACATTGTCGTCACCGTGGGAGGAGTGGCGAGCAACGGAGTGCCTTTCACCGTATCGCAAACTCCGACGATCAACAGCCTGTCGCCCGCGGCTGGACCTGCAGGAACTTCTGTCACGATTTCCGGCGTCAATTTTGGATCGAGCCAAGGCTCGAGCAGAGTCACATTTAACGGAATTGCAGCCACACCCACGAATTGGAGTTCGACGAGCATCACAGCCCCGGTGCCAAGCGGTGCGACAACTGGCAACGTGGTCGTGACAACTACGAATGGATCGTCGAGTGGTACACCCTTCACCGTCTACCAAGTGCCAAACATCACCAGTCTGTCTGCATCTTCTACCACCATAGGTGCTCTGCTCGTAATCACCGGCACGAACTTTGGGGCGACTCAAGGTTCCAGCACCGTTACTTTCAGTGGTGTTGCCGGACTTCCTACAAGTTGGAGCGCATCGAGCATTGCCGTACCGGTCCCGGTGGGGGCAACAACCGGCAACGTAGTCGTGACCGTGAACGGGCTGTCGAGCAACGCAGTGAGTCTCACTGTCGTTATGGTGTCACTGCCATCCGTCGCCCAAGTGTTCCCTGCGAATGCAGCAACGGCGGTACCCGAGAATAGCCGGGTCATCGTTCGGTTCACGCAAGCGGTTCAGGCAGCGGCCGTCATCCCGGACACTATCAGCGTGTCGCAGGGCGGGACCAACACTGGCGGTAATTTGACGTTGTCGAACGATGGATTGTCCGTCACGTTTGTCCCTTCTCAGAACCTTGCGTCCAATACAACTTTCGGCATAAGGGTAACGGACTTAGCGGGGAATCAAACTACTCCTGAGTTCCAAAGCACGTTCACAACTGGTTCAACGACAGACACAGTCGCTCCGACCGTCGTGCAGACAAATCCTCAGAACAATAGCAGCGGTGCTCCAACCAGCGTACCGATCCGAGCCCGGTTCAGCAAGGTGATGGATCCGGGGACTATTACCGCTCAGACTTTCTCTGTGGCGGACACCGTAACTGGCCAAACCGTACCAGGGGCGATCCAGGTCGATGCCTCTGGAATGACGGGTTCCTTCATACCGCAAGCACCCCTCGCGGTTGGTAGAACGTTTTCCGTTACGCTCACGTCTGCTATCCAAGACGCAGCCGGAAATGGATTGACGGGAAGTCCGTCATTTAGATTTACCACTTCGTACGCGCCGGATCTCACGGCTCCGCAAATAACTGGGCTGAGTCCCCAGAATGGCACAACAGGAATACCTCTCAACGTAGTGATCGTTGCAGCTTTCAGTAAGCCGCTCGATGCAACCAGCGTTTCGGCTGGAATGCAGGTCGAAGCCAGCGGGCAGCCGATTCCGGGCGCCACTGCTCTTTCGAACGGAAATCAGACTGTGACTTTCACTCCCACTGGCGGGCTAACAGCGAACACGACTTACACGGTTGTTGCCAATGCCCAGATCACAGATGTAGGAGGGCTCGCACTTTCAAACCCGCAGACCTTCTCCTTCACAACAGGATCAGCCAACGATTCGACAACGCCCGCGGTAAGTAGTGTGGCACCGGCGAATTATGCAAGCGGGATTCCAATCAATGGCATCATTCAACTCCAGTTCAGCAAGCCAATCGATCCTCTGACGGTCACTACATCGACCTTCCAGGTGTCGACTCACGTGACTGGAGTGCAAGTGCCTCAGGCTGGCACCATCTCGGTTTCCGCTGATGGGCAGCGCGCCACTTTCGTTCCGAGCGGTTCTCTAAGTCCCTATACAAGTTATTCCGTTCAGCCGACGAACGGTATTGCTGATCTCGAGGGACACGGTTTGGCGTACTTCTCATCGACGTTTACAACCGGGGCTTCGTCCGAAAGTCTATCGCCCACTGTGATCATGGTGAGCCCCGCAAACGGAACCCTCGATGTGCCCGTAAACGCGCGGATCGATGCGGCTGTAAGCTCGGTGCTTTATCCGCCATCGGTGAATAACAATGCGGTTGCTCTATCCGTGAATGGGAGCGGAGTCGCAGGTAATGTGACGTTGAGCAGTGATGGAACTGTTCTGACGTTCTTGCCAGCTAGCCCGCTTTCGGCAAGCATGACGTACACGATCACGGTAAGTGGAGCGACGGACCAGGCGGGGAATCCAATCACCACCTTCACGTCGAGCTTTACGACCGCGGCTTCGAGTTCTGCCAATACCACCCAGCCCTCTGTGTTGAGTTCTGACCCTGCGAACGGAGCTACTTCGGTAGCAGTGACCGTGCCGATTACGCTCACATTCAACGAACCCATTGACATGACAACGGTCAGCGATTCGAGCGTGCCGATCTCGGTGAGTGGAACGAGCGGCGTGCTGTCGGGGACGTATTCCGTGGACGCTACAGGGGCGGTTCTTACGTTTACGCCGCTATCTCCACTCCCGCCAAATGCAACGATAGTAGTAAAAGTGAACAGCAACGGTGTTTTAGACCTTTCCGGAAACGGAAGTACGAGTTACTCGGGGACGTTCACGACTGGAACGGGGTCAGACACAACTGCTCCCACTGTTCAGGCGGTTACTCCTACAAACGATGCGAGCGGCATCAGTTTGAATAGTCCAATTGTTTTGACGTTTTCAAAGTCCATCAATCCGAGCACGATCAATACGGACAATTTTGGCATCCTGGTGAATGGCTCGTCGTCACCAAATGGCCTCGGAATCAGCACATCTTCGGATAATCGGGTTGTGACACTAAACCCTTATGGCTTGCCGCCACTGAGCACGATCACCGTTGTGGTCACGAATGGTGTGACGGATTTGTACGGGAATCCTCTTTCTGATTTCGAGAGTCAATTTGCGACAGGCGCTGCATCGAGCGTCACACCGCCAACGGTTGTTTCTCAGCGTCCAGGAATGGGCGCGACTGCGGTTCCGGTGAACGACAGCATAGTTCTATATCTCAGCCAGCCGATGAACCAAGCGTCCCTGACGGGTGCTCTCTATGTTTCTCAAAACGGCACGATCGTGAATGGGACAACGCAGGTAACGGATAACGGCCAGGTCATACAGTTCACTCCCTCCGCTGCCTTCCAGCCGAACGCATTTGTTCAAATTTTTTTATCCTCGTCGGCCCAAAGTTTGACCGGCGTAAACATGAACAATTATCAAAGCTCGTTTACCACAATACCGGATATAAGTACGACAACGCCGGCTCAAACGAGCAGCAATCCGGCTCCGAGCGTCATTAGTGTGCCAACGAATGTTGCAATCGATTTGTCTTTCAATGTTCCGCTCGATCCGAACAGTCTGACTGCAACTTCGGTCCTCTGCTATCAGAATGGGGTTTGGGTGCAGGGCAATGTCAGTTTGATCGACGGCGGTACCATTTTGCAGATTCTGCCCCGATCAACATTGCAACCGAACACCTTGGTTTCTTGCCGTACGGACGGCACTTTACAAGGTACGAACGGGCTGACACTGCCTGCCAGTAATTCCATATTTACGACCGGAAGCGGTCCAGACACGGTCGTGCCCACGATTGTTTCGATCTCTCCCTCGAACGGTCTGACAAATGTTGGAGACAACGCGATTGTCCGCTTAATTTTCAGCAAGCCCGTGAATCCCCTGACCGTCAATGCCAATACCGTGCAGTTGAGTGGTGGCGGCGTTACGCTGGTGCCGGATTCGATCAGCTTCAGTAATAGTAACCAGATCGTATTGCTGGTCCCGCATTCACCGTTGCCGGATTCCACTCAGATGACACTGTCGGTCTCCGGCGTAACAGACGTGGCCGGAAACCCAATTCAGTCCCAGACCGTCCAGTTCACCACGGGAATCGGCCCGGATACCGTCCCACCCTTGGTTGTCTGGACGAATCCGCTACAAACTGGACTCTATTTGCCGCCAAGCAATATTCCGCTGAACGGCATCGTCCAGGTTCAAGCGAATGAAGCAATTGACCCAGGCACAGTCAACGTCTCTACGTTTCCAGTGCTCGATGGCGCAACGAATCTGAGTGTGAGCGGTACCTATTCCGTTAGCCCAGACGGACTGACGGCGACATTCGTTCCATCTGCACCGTTCGCTGCCAATCACAGCTATTCCGTCTATTCGATGAATGGAGGAATGACGGATCTTGCCGGTAACAGTCTGACTTCGGCCGTCAGCGGAGTCATGGGCAATTTCTCGTTCATAACCGGCACAACGTCGAACACGGATTCGCCGCAGGTTACCGGCGTCAGCCCGGCGACCAGCGCAACCGGGATTCCGATCAACGCCCGGGCCACGGTCTCATTCAATGAACCAGTGGATGTGACTAAGCTAACCGGCCTAACGCTGACGGGACCAACCGGAGTTGTTTCGGCATCCCCAAGCGTTACCAACGGCAATCAGACAATCGCATTGATTCCGGTTTCGCCACTCGCTTCAAATACGCAATACACGATCAACGTTGCCGGCATACAGGACTTCAGCGGGAATATCCTCGCTTCGCCAGTCACTTCGACTTTCACAACGGGGAGCACTTCTGATCTGAAGACTCCCAAGGTTGCGAGCACTATCCCGACGAGTAGCGCAACCAGCGTTTCGACAACCAGTCCAATCCAGGTTCACTTCAGCAAGGCGATCAATCCGCTGACGATTACGAGCACCACGTTCTATTTGTACCCCTATGCCACGAACATCCCTGTTTCAGGGACAATTTCGATTTCGAGCGATGGTCAGACAGCCACTCTCACTCCAAGCGGACCACTTGATTCGCTCACGTTCTACGTTATGCAGCTCACCAGCGCCATCACCGATTTGGAAGGTCACAGTCTAGGAGCCAACAATTCATTCACGTTCACGACCGGCCAGGGCACAACCGAACCGCCGCCTGCCATAGGTGCAATCAGTCCTTCGCTGAATCCCGTGGGCTCAACCGTGAGGATCAACGGATCGTATTTCGGAACTTCTCAAGCTTCCAGCACCGTGAATTTCAATGGCGTGGAGGCCTCGGTGACGAGTTGGGGTGATGCGCAGATCGTGACCACCGTCCCGAGTGGGGCTACTACTGGCAATGTGGTAGTTACTGTCAACGGCGTTGCGAGTAATGGCCAGTTGTTCACCGTGCAAGTGACCCCATCGATAACCGATGTTTCACCGTCGAGCGCGACGGTCGGGACTGTGTTGACAATCACTGGCAGCAACTTCGGAGACTCTCAGGACGCGACCAACGTTACGTTCAGTACGAATACCCCTCCGTTCTATCAGGCTGTCACCCCGAGCAGTTGGACGGAAACGTCGATTACCGTAACGGTGCCCTCTATAGCCGCCACAGGAAACGTTTACGTAGTGGTAGGGAACACCGGCAGTAATACACTGCCGTTCACCGTCATTCCAACGCCGAACGTTAGCAGCCTCTCGACAAATTCCGGGGTTGGTGGAACTCAAGTCATCATCAATGGCTCCAATTTCGGTAACAGCCAGGGATCAAGCAGCGTGAAGTTCAATGGCGTTGCCGCTGCGGTCAGCAATTGGACGAACAGTTCCATTACGACGACCGCCCCTTCGAACGTGACCACTGGGCCGGTGACCGTTGTCGAGAATTCTGTCACGAGCAACTCGAACGTGATCTTCACGGTTACAAATCCGGCAATCGGGACCCTGTCGCCGCCCTCCGGTGCGATCGGGGCGACTGTCACATTGACCGGTTCCGGACTAGCAGCTCCAGGCGTAACGACGCAGGTCTTCTTCAGTGGAATCGCCGCGAACGTTTCGACCGCAAGCAGTACTAATGTGACCGTCCAGGTGCCAACGAATGCGACCAGTGGCCCTGTGACCGTCGAAGTCGGTGGAATTCCCAGCAACAGCCTCGATTTCACTATCGAGCAACCGCCGAGCATCGGCAGCCTGTCCAGCAATCAGGGGCCGTTTATGCCTGATGGCTCGATCGGGACCCTCACGATCACCGGCAGCGGGTTTGGTGCAACCCAGAGCAACAGTACTGTGGCCTTCTGGGAAAGCAATACTGCCCCTAACGTTGTGAGTTGGAGCGATACATCCATAACGGTCTCCATCCCGAATGACGCCTCAACTGGACCCCTCACGGTTACGGTCGGCGGAATTAACGTGGCAACTGCAACGCCTTTCGCTATCAACCAGATCAGCAATTTGACCGACTCGCAAGGCAACAAGTCGACCTACATTTTTGAGGTGCAGGGCGGACAGTGGGCCACTCTGAGCTCGGCGGGGACAGGGTGCAGCACGTGTTCGGTTCGCGGCGATTACACCAACGTTCCTGATGGCTATGGGAATACCCAGACATCGACTGATGGCCTCGGCAATACGGCCACGTACACGTATGACGGCAACAACAATGTGACGTCGATTTCGAAACCACTCACTCAAACTGCCACGGCGAAGACTTCGTATACCTATAACGGTTTCAACGAAGTGCTGACCATGACCGATCCGCTCGGCAATGTTACGACGAATGCATACGATTCACATGGCAACCTCACGTCAGTGACGACTCCTAAGCCGAATGCCAATACTTCCGCCAGCGTTACCCAGTTCCAGTACGACACAAAGGGAGAGCTGACGCAGATCACCGACCCCAACAACCACATCACCAAGCTCACCTACAACTCCGTAGGCCTGATCGCGACGATCACCGACGCGCAGAACAATGTAACCAGCTACCAGTACGACACTCGCGGCAATCGCACGGCTGTGATTGATCCGATCAACGGCGCCGCGCATCCGACCAGCTTTGCTTACGACATCATGAACCGGCTGACTGGGATTACGTATCCGGACGGCTCGACCGTGGGATTCGGCTACGACACACGAGGGCGGCGGACATCGGTGACGGATCAGAACAACAAAACGACTACCTACACCTACGACGATGCCGACCGATTGACGTCGGTCACAGATCCGGCGAATCACGTTACCCAGTACGCCTACGACACCGAAGACAATCTGCTTTCCATCACCGATGCCAACAACCACACAACGCAGTTTGCGTATAACGCTCTCGGCTGGGTGACGCAGACGACCTTCCCGTCGACGTTGCAGGAGAGCTACACCTACGATGCCGTCGGAAATCTGCTCTCGAAAACCGATCGCAAGGGCAACACAATTCAGTATGTCTATGACGCACTTTACCGATTGCAGTCGAAGGCCTATCCGGATCAGACCAGCGTCGAATATACATATGACCTGGCAGGGAAAGTCCTTCAGGTCGGCGACCCGACGGGCTCGTACGGTTTTGCCTACGACAACATGGGTCGTCTGATCGGGACGACGACGCAGTATGCCTGGTTACCCACCCTGAACTTCCAGAACACGTACACGTATGACGCGGCATCGAATCGGACGTCGCTGACAGGCCCCGACAGCAGCGTCACGACCTATGGCTACGACACCCTGAATCGCCTGAACGGGCTGGCGAACTCGTGGGCGGGATCGTTTGGCTTTGGCTACGATGCGCTGAGCCGGAGAACAAGCCTGACCCGTCCGAATGGCGTGAACACCACCTACGGCTACGATTCGGTGTCGCACCTGCTGAGTGTTCTGCATCAGACGGCAACGAACACGCTCGATGGTGCAGGCTATACCTATGATCCGGCAGGGAATCGCATGTCGAAGACGAACTACCTGAACGGAGTAACCTCCAATTATGGTTACGATCCGCTTTATCAATTGACGCAAGTCACGCAAGGCGGTAGTACCACCGAGAGCTACAGTTACGACGCGGTGGGGAATAGACTGTCATCCTTGGGAGTGCCGAACTACAACTACAATGCGTCGAACGAGCTGACGTCGAACTCGAGCGGCAGCTACACCTATGACAACAATGGGAATACCCTCGCCGACGCGCAAGGCCGCAGCTTCACGTGGGACTTCGAGAACCGACTGGTCCAAGCAATTGTGCCCGGCCAGAACGGCGGAACGACGACATTCAAGTACGATCCCTTTGGGCGTCGTATCCAGAAATCCGGTCCGCTTGGCACCACAAATTACCTCTATGATGGGATTCGAGTGGCTGAAACGACAAATACATCCGGCGGTGAGTTATCAGGCTATACGCAGGGTCCTGCAGTCGATGAGCCGCTCGCAATACTGAGCGAAGGCACGCCAGATTACTACCAAGGCGACGAACAGGGATCGATTACGGCCCTGACAAATTCCTCAGGGACAATTGTTCAGAATTACGTGTACGACGCATACGGGAATGCAAAGAGCTCGTTAGGGCTAACTAACTCATTCCGTTACACAGCCCGCGAGTTTGATCCGGAAACCGGGCTGTACTATGATCGAGCTCGTTATTACGATCCCACGCAAGGGCGATTCCTGAGCGAAGACCCGATCGGCTTCGGTGGTGGAAATGATTTTTATCCCTACGCGGATAACAATCCAGTTGCCTACAGCGATCCCTTCGGTCTGCAAGCTTGCTCCTACCCCGACATACTCGTCCATCCGTGCATGCCACCGCTGTACGGTCCACCGGTTGATCCAACCGCGCCGCCTCCGCCTCCCAGTCCGACAGTGCCACCGTGGTGGCCAGGCCCAGATCCCAATCCTCCAGGTTCTAATGCTGGCGCTAGCTCCAGTTCGGGAACTAGTACTGGACCTTCGCCTAGCCCGAGTCCCGGAGCAGCATCGGGAGGGAGCGCGTGCGAGAAACCGCCGAAGAGGAAGACTAGGAAGGAATGCACTGACCGCTTCATCAAGGAAAAGTCTTTTTGCTCTCGGTACTACGGCACGGTTTTGTACGGGATGTGCCGAGACAGAGCGGCAAAGCGAAACGACACTTGTCTGGCCGGGCTACCGGATCCAGGTCCCCTCGATCCGCTCGACCCTGATTGGTCTATCGACTAGAACATCCTGGCTGCGTAGACAGCGGGCTGCGCAGCCTTCTGCCGCAAACGAAAGGTCGTTGAGTTTTACAGAAGGATTCAAATGAGTGACTCCATCAACCCTAGAGAGCTTTCGGATTCTATATCTGAATTGATCGCGGCCGAAAACTTCGAGCAAGCGGAGCAGGTGATTTTGGAGGCCAAGAGGAAAGCAGATGCACAGGACGACGTTGAAACAAAGCGCCTGGTGCTCTCAGAACTGATTGAGCTGTACTCCATATGGGCCCCCACTCTTTGGGACAAGGCCGAAGTGCTTTCAGAGGAAAGGGAGCAACTCGCGCAATCTGCGTACAGCAGATTGCAAACAGCGATGATCCTACAGCATGGAATACGCAACCGTGGACGAGCAATCGAGAAGTTGAAAGAAGCTGTCGCGGAAGGAAGAGGCGAACGTGATGACAAGACGGTATACACGTCGCTCAGTCTACTCGGTCAGGCCTACCTAGAGTTAGGCCAGAGCAATGAAGCATTGGCCGTGCTGAGTCAGATCGAAGAAATGGTAGGGCGAAAGATGTCCATCGTCGTCGGAGACGAGACCTGTTTCCTAGAGGAACTTCGACTCCAAGGCTTGGAGACGGAGCGGGTATCTCGGCTTGCCTCGACTTTGAGTTCGGTTTGCCGAGATCCCGATTTCAAAGAGAGGCTTCGAGTCTTGACAGTTTCCCGATGATTGACACCAGGGTTTTGCGGCACACTTGCTGGCCAATTCCTGCCCTGATCTGCCTGGCGGTCTGAGATCTAATCCGGTCCGATTAACCGCCGGAAGCCGCCCTGATTTCGGGTCCGATTCCTGAACTGGTAGTGTGGCACTTCCGGCACAGCGGGGTCTGAAGTTCTTGCCCTCCCTGGAGGGTGGTTCTAGGCGAAAATGCGGGACAGACGGGAGTACCCCGCGGTGGGGCATCTCGTTATGCGACTGAGGCCAGTCTGATCAGCCTGAATTCTTCGATTCGGCCGCTGGGCACCACCAATTACCTCTATGACGGCACCAGCATAGTAGACGAGTTGGACAATAGCGGCAACGCGCTAGCCCGCTATGCAGCGACCACCGATGTCGACGAGCCACTGGCGGAATTCCGTTCCGGGACATCGAGTTACTATCACGCGGACGGCATGGGCTCCGTTACGTCCTTGACCAACGTTTCAGCTACGACCGCTGCGAGCTATGACTATGACGCCCTCGGCAACTTGTCAGGCTCTACAGGCACCTTAACGAATCCATATCGATTCACAGCGCGGGAGTTCGATGTCGAAACAGGCGTCTACCACTATCGCGCGAGATACTATTCGCCGGTGGCTGGTAGATTCCTTTCCGGAGACCCGGCAGGATTCTCTGGGGGCATTAACCTTTATGTCTACGTCGGCAACCGTCCCACAAATTGGGTCGATCCATTCGGCCTGCGTCCGGGCGACAAATACCCGACTCTAAGATGCGCTGGGTGGAACGCGATTCGGGATATCAACACCACATCGAGACAACGAACGCCAGCGTTCCCGAACGGCCGCGAATACGGCGGCTGGATGTACGAAAATAGTGACGGTACCTATTCTTATACCGCTCCAGTTCCAGGTGGACCAAGCGGCGTTGACCCTCATAATTTCAATCCGGTCCCTCCGAACGCTGTGCGGGCAGGAGATTACCACACGCATGGCGCGTACGACCCGAATTTTAATCTTCCTGGAAACCCGCAGCCTGGACAGCCAGGCTACAACTGGCATAACGACGGCAACGAAGTATTTTCGCCAGATGACAAGGCAGGTAACGAGGCTGAGGGATACCTGCCGGGATTCCTCGGGACGCCCCAAGGAACTACAGAAGAATACATTCCAGTTCTCGGGCACCCGGGCAGCGGCCAGGTAGTTGTCTTGTCGGGGCGCAATTGTGGGTGCCATTGAGTACGTATTGAGGCTCGAGGCGTGGAGGGTATGAAAATGCGCTGGATGTTGGCGAGCATATTATTGCTGTCTGCACTTGCTTTCTCGTCGGACGCAAGCAAGAAGCACCGAGACTACGTGCCTGACGAGAAAACGGCACGAAGCATCGCAGAGGCAGTTCTCGTCGGGCAATACGGCGAAGAACGGATAAAGGCTGAAAGCCCACTTTTGGTGGACGGTTCAAACAGACAGTACTGGATTGTTCAGGTTTCTGGCGGAAATCCGCCAATGAAAGGTGGTGGACCAGCGGTGTGGATCGATAAATACTCAGGGTGTCTCAAAATCATGGAGCGCATGAAGTGATATCACGACGCTGATCACGACGCCTAAGCCGAGTTCATTTGCCCAGGGGCGCAGTTTCACCTGGGACTTCGACAATCGGCTGGTACAGGCGACGAATCCAGGGGTGGGCACGACCACGTTCCGCTACGATCCGTTCGGTTGGCGCATTCAGAAGTCGGGTCCCCTGGGCACCACCAATTACCTCTATGATGGGATTCGAGTGGCTGAAACGACAAATACATCCGGCGGTGAGTT
>Ga0335076_10001458_pt1 | contig 22899 bp, 21 predicted proteins | sample Lox_Sample_25_FD_206717 | JGI IMG/M metagenome (GOLD analysis project Ga0335076, IMG submission 206717) | Soil microbial communities from Loxahatchee National Wildlife Refuge, Florida, United States - Lox_Sample_2.5 | ecosystem: Environmental > Terrestrial > Soil > Wetlands | place: USA... | reverse complement strand
TGTAACCGCCGCGACGTCGCGGACGGCGATCCCGGCTTCGGCGAGCGCCTTGGCGGTGCCGCCGGTAGAAATGAGCTCGACCCCGCGCAGCGACAGCGCGCGCGCGAAGGCGATAAGGCCGGTCTTGTCGGAAACCGAGAGAAGCGCCCGCTTGATCGGGCGAAGTTGAGCATCGGACATCAGCAGCCCCGGCGGGAAACGGGGCCCGACGATAGGACCCGCGCCGCCCTCGATCAAGCCGGCGCCGCGCCGCGGCAAGAAGCAAGAAGTAGCGCAGAGCCTGACCATCTCGTCGCCCCTCCCCCCTTGAGGGGGGAGGGGGTAGTTGTTAACTGACGACTGACAACTGACAACCACAACCGACGGCTGACAGCTGACAGCTGTACAGCTGACGGCTGAAAGGTGACAGCTCCTACTCCTTCTTCCCCTCGCGGCGCAGCGCCCATTTGATGCTGGCGCCGGCGGAGCCGACATGGCCGTCGAGCACCACTTGCTGCGATTTCCGCCGCTCGCCCGCACCGAGATAGATGCTCTCGGCGAGGCTCATCACCGCGCCTTGGGCGCGCAGCCGCCAGCCGATCCCGCTGGGCAAGCGCAGCAGAACCGTGCTGCCGTCCTGCGCCAGCGAGGCCTGTACGGTGGGGTGCAGATGGAAGCGGATGGCCAGGCCCCGCCCGGCGGGGCCGGCGAGTTGGTCCTCGCCGCGCAGATCCTCGCCGTCGGCGGCCAGGAAGAGCTGGCGCTGATGGACGAGGCCGAAGACCGGCTCATAGCCGTCATGGCTCGCCTTCAGCCAATGCGCGCCTTCCTGCTGCGCGCGCTCGCACAGGACGCGCCGCGGCCGCCGGCCGAAGCCGTCGCCGCCGCGGATCTCGGCGGAGTTGGTGTCGGCGACGATCAAGGTCGAATGCGCTGCGGTGGCGCGCGCGACGGCGCGCCATTCGGCGCTCGAGCCGCGATAGCCGCCGCAATTGACGATGAGCCGCTCGCGCCCATGGCTCAGCTCGAAGGACAAGGTGCCGGCATGCGCCTCGTCGTCGAGGCCGGCGGGCGGCGGCGCGCCGGTATCGGCAAGCACCAGGCTGCGCCCGGCCTGCAGCCGCTGGAAGCCCGCATGCGGCGCCGAGAGCGGCGCGCGGCCCTTGGCTTCGGCGCGCGTCAGCACCTCCTCGACCGCCTCGACGGCTTCCTCATCGGCGCCGTTGAACAGGGCGAGCGCGCCGTCACCGTGGCGGAAGAAGCGCAGCATCGGCGCGGCGCGATCGATCGCCGATTGCAGCGCCGCCGGCGGCTCCCCATCGGCGGCGATGAGGGCCGTGCGCGCCGCGATCAGCGAGCGGAGCGCGTCGAGCTGCGCGCGCGGGCTGCGCTCGACATGGCCGCCATCGGGCAGGATCTGCGCCTCGGCCTCGCGCGCGATAAGCCGCAAGCCGCGTTCGAGCTTGCCGGAATGACCGAGCGCGGCGGCAGCGGCGATCAATCCGGCGATCGCGGCAAGCCGCTTCGTGCCCGGCGTTTCGCGCCCGGCGACGCGTCCCAAATGGCGCGTCTGGCGCGCCATGCTGGCGAGGAGAGCGGCGGCGAGCGGCGCGTCCTCGCCGCGCCCGGCCAGCTCTTGCCAATGCGTCGTCCAGGCGAGGAGGCGGCGGCCGACGACATCGGCGCGCCAGGCCAGCGTCTCCCAGCCATCGCACTGCGCGAGCCAGTCGCCGAGCCAGCGCCGCACCTTGTCCCAGGCCGATCGCTCGCCCAGCGCCGCGATGTCGTCGAGCCAGGAAAACCCGTGCAGCACCGCGAGAAAGCGGTTGCCGAGCGCCGCGTTCCAGGGCGGCGCGGCGCCGCAGGCGCTCTCGCCGGCGAAGCGGAAATTATCCGCGGTAAGGCGCGCGCCGGCCGCCGCATCGCCACGCCAGGGCTCGCCGGGCACCAGCGACAGCCCGGCCGGCGCCCGGCCCAAGAGGCTCACATGATAGACGGCCGAGCCGTAGAGCACCGACCGCGGCAAGCGCATCAGTCGCCGCCCGAGCGGCCGCGCAGCCGCGCGATGTTGGCGGCATAGGCAGCGGCGCCGCCGGCGAAGCTGGCGGTGCCGGCGACGAGCACATCGGCCCCCGCAGCAATGACGTCGGCGGCGGTCGCGGCGTTGATGCCGCCATCGACCTCGAGATCGACCGCGCGGGAAAGCCGGTCGAGCTGCCGGCGCAGCGCGCGGATCTTGTCGAGCGCGGCGGCGATGAAGCTCTGGCCGCCGAAGCCGGGATTGACGCTCATCACCAGCACGAGATCGACATCGTCCAGCACCGCCTCGACGGCGGCGAGCGGTGTCGCGGGATTGAGCGCGACGCCGGCTTTCTTGCCGAGCGACTTCACCAGCTGCACGCTGCGGTGGAGATGCGGGCCGGCCTCGGGATGGCAGGTAATGATGTCGGCGCCGGCGGCAGCGAACTCGGCGATGTAAGGGTCGACCGGCGAAATCATGAGATGGACGTCGAAGGGCAGCGGCGAATAAGAGCGCAGCGCCTTCACCACCGCCGGCCCGATGGTGAGGTTCGGGACGAAATGCCCGTCCATGACGTCGATGTGGATGTAGTCGGCGCCCGCCGCGGTGATCGCGCGCACCTCTTCGCCCAGCCGCGCGAAATCGGCCGACAGGATCGACGGCGCGATGCGAATCGCCTGCTGCATGCGGCTTGGTAACAGGGAACCGCGGGGGCCGCAAGCGCGGCGGATCAGCCGTTCCGCACCAGTCGCGCCGCGTAGAAGCCGTCGATGCCGTCGAGCTCCGAAAGATGGCTCGGCAGCGTGCGCAGATCACCGTCGGGCGTCAGGCATTCGGCGAGGCCGCCGATCTCGGATGCGGCGACCGGCTTGCGCCGCACCGGCGCGCCGCGCGACAGCAGACGCTGCACCTGCTGCACGCCTTCCTGCGGCTCGAGCGAGCAGGTGCAGTACACCAGCATGCCGCCCGGCGCCAGCATGTCGATGGCGGCATTGATCAGCCGCTCCTGCACCGCGGCGAGTCGGGTGACGTCGTCCGGCGATTTCAGATGCGGCACATCGGGATGGCGGCGGATGGCGCCGGTGGCGGTGCAAGGCGCGTCGAGCAGCACATAGCGCGCCGGCTCCGGCGGGCGCCAGGTCGCGGCATCGGCGACGAGGCTCTCGACCGGCAGCGAGAGCCGCGCGAGATTGGCGTTGAGGCGGTCGAGCCGGCGCGGCGAGCGATCGATCGCGGTGACGCGCGCGCCGGTGGCGGCGAGCTGCGCCGTCTTGCCGCCGGGGGCGGCGCAGAGATCGATGACGCGCTGCCCGGCGATATTGCCGAAGAGCGTCGCCGGAATCGCCGCCGCGGCATCCTGCACCCACCACGCGCCCTCGCTGTAGCCGGGCAGGCTCATGATCGCGCCGCCGCCGGTGCGCCGCAGGGTTCCGGTCGGCAGCAGCGTCGCTTCGAGCCGCGCGCGCCAGGTCTCGACATCGCTGCGCACGGTGATGTCGAGCGGCGCTTCCTTGAGATGCGCCAGCGCGATGCCGCGTGCGCCGGGCTCGCCATAGGTCTGGCTCCAGGCGTGCCAAAGCCAGTCCGGCGTATCGAGCCGCGCCGCATCCTGCTGCGCCACCAGGCCTTGTCCTTCCTGGCTCAAGCGGCGCAGCACCGCGTTCACCAGCCCCTTATGCGAGAGGAAGCCGCGCAGATCGGCAAGGTCGACGGTGGTGGCGACGGCGGCATGCGGCGGGGTGCGCAGGAAGAGGAGCTGCGCGATGCCGAGCCGCAGCATGTCGTGCACCATCGCGGCGCGCGGCGGCAACGGCGTATTGAGGCAATGCGCGATGAGCGCGTCGATCTGGCCGAGGCGGCGCAGCACGGTGGCGACGAGAAGCCGGGCGAAGGCGCGGTCGCGTGCCGGCAGCCCGCCGATCTCCGAATTATCGTCGATCGCGTCGTCGAGAGGCCGCTTTCGGCGTAGCACGGCGCCGATCAAGTCGATGGCAACACTGCGTGCCGTGGCGGGAGCGGTCTGAGTCGGTGCCGAATGTACTGCCAAGGATAATGCCCCAAGGTTCCCGGGTCTCGGCAAACGTCGAGACACGACGATCGTTCCGGCGCCGCGCCCTCAGGCGGTGCGCCGTGCGCCCCAGGGACCACGCGGCGCCGTGCCCCAGGGGCCGCCGCCGCCCAACCCGCGCGCCGCCGCCATCGCCTCGAGCCGGCGCACGCGCTCCTCGGTCGCGGGATGCGTGGCGAAGAGGCTGGAGAGGCTCGCGCCGTGCAGTGGATTGACAATGAACAGATGTGCCGTCGCCGGGTTGCGTTCGGCATCGGGTACCATCGTCCGCCGCGCCAGCACCTCGATCTTGCGCAAGGCCGAGGCGAGAGATTGCGGATCGCCGCTGATCTCGGCGCCGCGCCGATCGGCCTCGTATTCGCGCGTGCGCGAGATCGCCATCTGCACCAGCAGCGCCGCGACCGGCGCCAGCATCGCCACCAGCAGAGCGCCGAACATGCCGAGCGGCGCATCGCGCTCGTCATCGCGCGGCCCGAGGAAAAACGCGAAGTTCGCCAGCATGCCGATGGCGCCGGCGATGGTCGCGGCGATCGTCATGGTGAGCGTATCGCGATGCACGACATGCGACAGCTCATGGCCGATGACGGCGGCGACCTCCGCCTCGTCGAGCGCGCCGAGCAGCCCGCGCGTCACCGCCACCGCCGCATGCGCGGGATCGCGGCCGGTGGCGAAGGCGTTGGGTTGCGCGCTGTCGATGAGGTAGAGCCGCGGCATCGGAATGCCGGCACGCTGCGCGAGCTTGGCGATGTCGTCGAAGAGCTGCGGCGCCTCGGCGCGGGCGATCGGCCGCGCGCCATAGGCGGCGAGCACGACGCGATCGGCGTTCCAATAGGCAAAGAGATTGGTCGCGGCGCCGATCACGAGCGCGATCAACATGCCCTCGGCGCCACCGATCAACCAGCCGGCGCCCATGAAGAGCGCGGTCAGCGCCGCGATCAGAAGCCCAGTGCGAAGCAGGTTGTTCATGGTCAAAAAACGCCGGACTGCCTGCGGGATAGCTGGCGCTCTTCCGAACAATCGTCAAGGCTTGGCAAGCGCCGCGGCAAGGAGCATATCTAGGGCATGGCCGCATCCGATCCCAAGCCCGAAGCCGGGAAACCGGCGGTGCCGGTGCAAAAGCCCGGTACGGGCGCGCCGCCGCCGCGCGAGATCGGCGGTCCCAGCGGACCGGAGCCGACGCGCTACGGCGACTGGGAGCGGAACGGCCGCTGCACCGATTTCTGAGACTACCCCGCGGGCGTGCGGCCCTCGCCCAGATCCCAATAGAGCCCGGCCATCATCGCCAGACCCTGGCGCGCCACCCCCTTGAGCAGGTGCTCGTCGGGTGCGTGCTGGGCGCAGCCGGCATAGGAATGCGGCACCCACACCGTCGGCAATCCGAGCAGCTCCGCGAATATGTCGTTGGGCAGCGAGCCGCCGAGATTGGGGAGAATCGCCGGCCGCGCCCCGGTGGTGCGCTCGATCGATGCCGCCGCCCAGGCGACCCAGGGATGGTCGGGATCAAGACGTGTCGCTGCGAAACGGCCGCTCGCAGCCGGTGCAACCCTGACCATGCCGAAGCCGGCGGCGTCGAGATGGCGGCGCAACGCCTCGAGAAAGCGCGCGGGATCCGTGCCGACGACGTAGCGGATCTGGCAATGGGCCTGCGCGCGCGGCGGAATCGCGTTGACCGGCGCCTCGGGATTGCCGGTCTTGAACGCCAGCACGTCGAAGCTCGACCAGCCGAACACCTTCTCCGCAGGCGAAAGCCCCGGCTCGCCCCAGTCGCGATCGATCGCCGGCGCGCCGGGCCCGCCGTCCACCGCGATGTCGGCGAGCGCGGCGCGCACCGAATTGGGCAGGCTCCCCGGCACCCATTCGCGGACGCGGATCGCGCCGCGCGCAGAGACGATGCTGGCGATGGCATGAGCGAGGATGATGCCGGGATTGGCGAGAAGCCCGCCCCAATTCCCGGAATGATGTGCGCCCTCGCGCAGCGCCACCTCGAGCGTGAAGTCGACGATGCCGCGCGCGCCGAGGAACAACGTCGGCCGCTCCGGCGCCACGCGCGGCCCATCCGAGGCGAGGAAGAGATCGGCGGCGAGCTGCGTCCGCTCGGCGGCACAGAGCTCGCGCAGCCCCGGCGAGCCGACCTCTTCGCCGGTCTCGATCAGCAGCTTGGCGTTGAAGCCAAGCCGGCCACGCGTCGCCAGCACCGCGGCGAGGGCGCCGAGATTGATGGTGTGCTGACCCTTGTTGTCGGCGGTGCCGCGGCCATAGAGACGCTCGCCGCGCTCGGCGAGGCGCCAGGGCGAGAGCCCCTCGCGCCATTGCCCGTCGAGGCCGCGAATGACGTCGCCATGTGCATATCCCAGAACGGTCGGGGCGCTCGCCGTCTCGGTGCGCTCGGCGATGAGGAACGGGCCGCCCGCGCTGGGATTGGGCAGCAGCCGACAGGCAAAGCCCAGCGCCTCGAGCGTCGGCCGCATCTCGTCCTCGAGATAGGCCCGCAGCGCGTCTCGGCCGCCAGCGTTCTGGCTCTCGCTGGGTATCGCCACGCGGCGTGCCAGATCGCGGACGAAGCCGCCCGCATCGAAATAGCGCTCGGCGGCTGCGATCGCGGCATCCCGGCTCATCATCGCCCTCCTTCGCCCAGGGCGTGATAGCGCGCCGCGGCCGCATTGGGGAAGGGATAGAAAGCCCACCACGAAGGGATAGAAAACCCACCACAGAGACAGTGAGGCACTGAGAAGATTCCCGGCGCGCGAAGCGCGCCACGCCTTCTTCTCACGCCTCACTGCCTCGGTCGTGGGATTCCACAGGATGTTGCGGCACTGGGCGGGCGCGCTGAGATCGGCCATGATCGACACGCTATCTGCGACAGTCCCGGTCACGAGGAGGAAGTCCATGGAGTTCAGCGATCGCCACGTCGTCGTCACCGGCGGCACCGGCGCGCTCGGCAGCGCTGTGGTCGCGGCGCTGGTCGAGCGCGGCGCTATCTGCCACGTGCCGTTCATCGTCGCCGCGGAGGCGACGGCGTTCCGCTTGCGCGGGCATGAGCGCGTAAAGCTGGTGGCGGCGCGCGATCTTGCCGACGAAGCGGCCGTCGCCGCGGTCTATGACGGCATCGATCCGCTCTGGGCGTCGATTCATCTCGCCGGCGGTTTCGCCATGGGTGGCATCGGCGAAACCGGCAGAGCAGCGCTTGTCATGCAGTTCGAGACGAATCTGGTGAGCGCCTATCTCTGCTGCCGCGCGGCGGTGATGCGGATGCGCGGCACCGGCGGCGGGCGCATCGTCAATGTCGCCGCGCGCCCGGCGCTCGAGCCGCGGCTGGGCGCGGGCATGACGGCCTATGCCGCGAGCAAGGCGGCGGTGGCGGCGCTGACGGAAGCGCTGGCGCAGGAAGTTGCCGGCGACGGCATCCTCGTCAACGCCGTGGCGCCGTCGATCATCGACACGCCGGCCAACCGCAACGCTATGCCCAAGGCCGATCATGCGCTGTGGCCGAAACCCGACGAGATCGCCGCAACGATCCTCTATCTCGCCTCACCCGCGAATAGCGTGACGCGTGGTGCCGTCGTGCCCGTCTACGGCAAGTCCTGAGGTTGACGGCACGCCGCAGTGCTCGGCTCTTGCGCGAGCCTGCCCCATTTTTGCGCCATCGACATCAAATTGTCATCGCCAGCGCCGCGCGCGCCCGCTAACATGCGGGCTTCATCGAACGGTAGGGGTGTCGGCGTGTCGGTCGACCCAGGTCTCTCTGCGGCTGCCTATTCCGCCGCTCCCCAGCCTGTTGCTGCTCTGAGCCCTGCTCCGGCCGACCCGCCCGATGCTGGGAAAGCGGCGCTGCTCAATGACAGCGAGCGCCGCCTGAAGCTCGCGCTCGAGGCGGGCAAGATCGGCTCGTGGCAGCTCGATCTCGTCACCGGCGTGCTCGAGGCGTGCGAGCGGTGCAAGGCGCATTACGGTCTCGATGCGGATGCCGATTTCACCTATTCCTGGCTGCTCTCGCTGGTGCATCCCGCCGATCGCGGAATTCGCCAGCGCGCGCTGCGCGACGCGCTGCTGAACGGCGGCGAATATGCGTGCGAATACCGCGCCCGTTGGGCCGATGGCAGCGTGCATTGGCTGTCGGCGCGCGGCCAGGTGGTCGAAGACGAGGCCGGCCGGCCGCTGCGCGTCATCGGCGTGCTGTTCGACGTCACCGAGCGCAAGCGGCGCGAGGAAGAGCTGCGCCGGGTCAATGTCGGGCTCGAGAAATCGATGCGGTTGCGCATGCGCCAGCTCGAGAGCGAGGTCGAGGAGCGTGCCCGCGCCCAGGCGGCGGAGCGCGCCAGCGAGGCGCGCTACGCCGCCGTCTTCCAGCATACCAGCGCCGGCATCATCCTGCTGGACGTCACGCCCGATGGCCGCTTCGTCTACGAGGCGGTCAACCCGACGCATGAGCGGCTCACCGGCGTGCCGGCGGTCGAGTATGTCGGTCTCACCTCCTATGATCTCTTCCCGCGCGCGCTCGCCGACCGTCTCGTCGGGCACTACCGCCGCGCCGTCGAGACCGCGGCGCCCGTCAGCTACGAGGAAACCTTTCCCTATCGTGTCGGCACGCGCGTGCTGCAGGGAACGGCGGTGCCGATCCGCGACGCCGATGGCGTCATCACCAAGGTGGTGATCAGCACGCATGACCTGACCGAGCGCAAGCGGGTCGAGGAAGCGCAGCGCCAGGGCCAGAAAATGGAGGCGATCGGTCAGCTCACCGGCGGCGTCGCACATGATTTCAACAATCTGCTCACCGCCGTCCTCGGCAATCTCGAGCTGCTGACGCAGCGCCTCTCGGGGCCGCAGCACATGGCGCTGATCGACGCGGCAATGCGCGCCGCGGACCGCGGCGCCAAGCTCACCCAGCAGCTCCTCGCCTTCGCCCGGCGCCAGCGGCTCGAGCCCAAGCCGGCCGATCTGAACCACCTCGTTCTCGGCATGCGCGACATGCTGGTCTCCACCATCGGCGCCACCATCCGCATCGAGACGGCGCTGAGCCCCGGCGTGTGGCCGGCCATGCTCGACGTCAATCAGACCGAGCTGATGCTGCTCAATCTTGCCATCAACGCGCGCGACGCCATGCCGGAGGGCGGCACGCTCACCATCGCATCGGGCCAGCACAGCGTCGGCCCGAAAGAGCGCCGTCCGGGCGAGCTCGTGCCCGGCGACTATGTCCTGCTGTCGGTCGCCGACAGCGGCATGGGCATGTGCGATGAGGTGCGCGAGCGCGCCTTCGAGCCTTTCTTCACCACCAAGGAAGTCGGCATGGGCAGCGGCCTTGGTCTCAGCCAGGTCTATGGCATCGCCCGACAACTCGGCGGCGGCGTCGAGATCGAGAGCCAGCCCGGCGCCGGAACGGTGGTGCGAGTCTTTCTGCCGCGCGCCGATGTCGCCCTCGCTGCGGCCGAAGACGCTCCTGCCGTGGCGGCCGAGCCGGTGGCGCCGGGCTCGGCGCGCATTCTGGTGGTGGATGACGATCCAGAGGTGCGCGAGCTCGTCGTCTCCTGCCTCGCGAGCTTCGGTTACGCCGCGGTCGATGCGCCCGATGCGCGCCGCGCGCTCGACCTCATCGACGAGGCGCCGCCCGATCTCCTCCTCGTCGACTTCGCCATGCCGGAGATGAACGGCGCGGAGCTGGTGCGCCGCGCGCGGCGCGACCGGCCGCGGCTCAAGGCGATGTTCATGACCGGCTATGCCCAGACCGCGCCCTTCGACGGCGAGATCGACGGCATCGCGGTGCTGCGGAAGCCGTTCAAGCTGCGGGAGCTCGCGGCGAAACTCGACGCCGCTCTGCGGTAGCTCGCCCCCAAAAGAATCCGCCCGCGACTTGCGCCGCGGGCGGTGATGGAAACGACAGTCGACGGGCCGCTCAGTCGCGGCGATTGCCCAGCAGCTGCATCAGCAGCACGAACAGGTTGATGAAGTCGAGATAGAGCTTGAGGGCGCCCATGATCGCCTTCTTGCCGGCAACCAGCTCGCCGTCGCCTTCGACATACATCTGCTTGATCATCTGCGTGTCCCAGGCGGTGAGCCCGACGAAGACGATCACGCCCGCGATCGACAGCGCAAATTGCAGCGCCGAAGACTGAACGAACAGGTTGACGAGGCTGGCGATGATGACGCCGATCAGCCCCATGAACAGGAAAGAGCCGAAGCGGCTGAGATCGGTGCGCGTGGTGTAGCCATAGAGGCTCATGGCCGCGAAGGTCGCGGCGGTGATGAAGAACACGCGGGCGATGCTGGCGCCGGTATAGACGAGGAAGATGCCGGCGAGCGACAAGCCCATCAGCGCCGCATAGCCCCAGAAGGTCATCTGCGCCGCGCCGAGGCTCATGCTCTGGATGCGGAAGCCGAGCAGCATGACGAGGCCGAGCGGCGCCAGCAGCACGATCCAGAACAGGATGCTGCCATAGATCGCCTGGTAGAGGCCGGTGGCGACGGCGCCATACGCCACCACGCCGGTGAGCGCCAAGCCGCCCGCCATGTAGTTGTAGACGCGCAGCATGAACTGACGCAGACCGACATCGATCTCGGCCGGCGCAAACGACGCGCCGCGCGTGGTCCAGCGATTACCGGGTTCATAGGCCATAGGAGCGCCCCTGACAGGGTTGGTAGACTTTGCCAGGGCATATTGGCACACCCGGTGGTTAATTCAATGAGGGCCGGGCGTCCGCCCCGAACCGCTATTCATTGCGCAGATAAGGCGCCGCCTTGGCGCCGAGCGCGCGCCAGGTGCCGAGATACCCCGCGGCGAGCGTCACCACCATTGCGAGCAGCGCCGTTGCCGCCACCGCCCCCGGCAGAAAGTCCCAGTCCTGATGCATGACGCGGGTCAGCACCAGCCAGCCGGCGAGCGTGCCGAGCCCGGCCGCGATCGCCGCCGTCGCGCCGCCCAGGAGCCCATATTCGATCAGGAAGGCGCGGGTCACATCGCGCCGCGTCGCGCCAAGCACCTTCAGCACCACCGCCTCGTAAACGCGGCGGCGATGCCCGGCCGCCATCGCGCCGGCCAGGACCAGCGTGCCGGCCGCGAGGGTGACGCCGGCAATCGCGCGCATGCCGATAGCGATCGCGGCGATGATGTCGCTCACCGCCTGCAGCGCATCCTTCACCGCAATCGCCGAAACGTTGGGGAAGCGGTCGGTGACGGCGCGCTCCAGCGCCGCCTCCGCGCCGGGCGGCGTGCGCGCGGTGGCGATCTCCATCTGCGGCGCCCCGTCGAGGATGCCGGGCGAGAACACCAGCACGAAATTGATGCCGAGCGAGGTCCAGTCGATCTCGCGCAGATTGGCGATGGTGGCGGTGACCTCGCGGCCGAGCACGTCGACGGTGATGGTGTCGCCGACGCCGAGGCCCATGCCGCGCGCGATCTCGGCATCCATCGACACCAGGCTCGGCCCGCGATAATCGGGCGGCCACCATGTCCCGGCGACGATGCGCGAGCCCCGGGGCGGCGTTGCCGCATAGGTGAGGCCGCGCTCGCTCGTCACCGCCCAGCGCGCCTCGGGCTTCACCTTCGCGCGCTCGACCGGGACGCCGTTGAGGCGCGTGATCCGGCCGCGCAGGCTCGGCACTTGCGCCACCTGCGTGATCCCGGGCGTCGACCGCACCAGCTGGTCGAAGGCCGCGACCTGGCTCGGCTCGATATCGATGAAGAAGAACGACGGCGCATGCTCGGGCAGGCGCTCGTCGAGCGTTTCAGCGAGATTGCCTTGCACCAGCGCGATCGCCACCAGCACGGTGAGGCCGAGGCCGAGCGAGGCGACGATCCCGGCGGTGGGCGCGCCCGGCCGATAGAGATTGGCGAGCGCAAGGCGCAAGCCGGGATGACGCGGCCGCCCCGCGCGGCGCGCGCCGAGTACCAGCGCCGCGGCGAGCAGCCTGAAGGCGGCGAGCGCGCCGGCGGCGCCGAGGATGAACCAGAAGGCGGTCCGCCGGTCGCTGGCCGTGATGATGCCGAGCGCCGCCAAGGCCAGTCCGGCGGCGCCGATCGCGGCGACATAAGCGGCCCGCGGCCGGTGCGGCGCCGGCTCGACGAGCTGGCGGAAGAGGCTTGCCGCCGGCACTTCGCGCGCCACCGCGAGCGGCCAGAGCGCGAAGGCAAGCGTCGTCAGCACGCCGAATGCGGCGGCGATCGCCAGCGGTGCCGGATAAAGACCGCTGCGGACGGCGATCGGGAAAGCGGCAAGCAAGGGCGTCGCGGCGAGCGGCGTCAGCGCGCCCAGCGCCAGGCCCAGCGCAATGCCGAGCAGCGCCAGCGCCAGGATCTGCGCGAAGTAGGTGGCGAAGACCAGTCGCCCCGGCGCGCCGAGGCATTTCAGCGTCGCGATCGTCTCGGTCTTGCCGGCGAGATAGCCTCTGACCGCATTGCCGACGCCGACTCCGCCGACGAGCAGCGCGGTCAGCCCGACCAAGGTCATGTAGATGGTGAGGCGCTCGAGCAGCCGCTGCAGCATCGGCGCGGCATTGCCGAATTCGCGGATGCGCCAGCCGGCATCGGGAAAGGCTTGCTTGACGCCGGCGACCCAGGCGGCGATGTCGCCGCCCGGCGGCAGCCGCAGGCGATAGCTGTAGCCGATCAGCGCGCCGGGCTGCAGCAGGCCGGTGGTCGGCAGCGCCGGCGCGGCGATCATCACGCGCGGGCCGAGCTCGAAGCCGCCGGTGGCGGCGTCGGGCTCATGCGCCAAGGTGGCGCGCAGCACGAAGCTCGCATCGCCGACGCGAATGCTGTCGCCGAGATGGAGCTTCAGGCGGTCGAGCAGGCTCGGCGCCACCGCCGCGCCCCAGCGCCCGTCGCTGAACGCCAGCGCCGCGGCGAGCGGCAGCGGCGGATCGAGGGCGACGGCGCCATAGAGCGGATAAGCGCTGTCGACCGCTTTGAGCTCGATCAGGCTGCGCTCATTGCCGTCCTCGGTCTTCGCCATGGCACGCATGGCAGAGACGGCGGAAAGCTCGCCGCTGCGCCGGAGATAAGCAAGCTCCTGCGGCGTGGCGGTGCGGTAGAGGAGATGCAGCTCGACATCGCCGCCGAGCATGGCGTGGGCGTCGCTCTTGAGGCCGGCGCTGACCGCCGCGGCGAGCGAGCCGACGCCGGCAATGACCGCGGTGCCGAGCGCAAGGCAGGCAAGAAAGACGCGAAACCCGGCAATCCCGCCGCGCAACTCGCGCCGCGCCCAGCGCAACGCCAGCCCCAGCTCACGCAACATCCCTCGCCCCTCTCCCCGAAGGGGAGAGCGGGAGAGGGAGGGGCCCATAGCGGAGCTATGGGAGGGTGAGGGGTGAGGGTCGCCGCTCCTGGACATGCTCACCGCGTGCCGAGGAAGGTAACGCCGCCCGCCTCGTCGCTCTCGACGATGCGGCCATCGGCCATGTGCACGACGCGGTCGCAGCGGCGCGCCAGATCGCGGTCATGCGTGATCAGCAGCAAGGTCGTGCCGCGCTCGGCCGAGAGGGCGAACAGGAGGTCGATGACGTGGCGGCCGGTCGCGATGTCGAGATTGCCGGTCGGCTCGTCGGCGAGCAGCAGCTTGGGACCGGCGGCGAAGGCGCGGGCCAACGCCACGCGCTGCTGCTCGCCGCCCGAGAGCTGGCCGGGATAATGCAGCACGCGGTGCTCGAGGCCGACCGCCGCGAGCCCGTCGCGCGCCGCGGCGAACGCGTCGGCGCGGCCGGCGAGCTCGAGCGGAATGGCAACGTTCTCGAGCGCGGTCATCGCCGGGATGAGGTGGAAGGATTGGAAGACGATGCCGATGGTGGCGCGGCGAAAGCGCGCCAGCGCATCTTCGTCGAGCGCGGCGAGATCGGTGCCGGCGACGACGACGCGGCCGCGGCTCGGCCGCTCCAGCCCGCCGGTCACCATCATCAAGGTCGATTTGCCGGAGCCGGAGGGGCCGATGAGGCTCACCCTTTCGCCCGCGGCGATATTGAGCGAGGCGCCGCGCAGCACATTGACGGCACCGGCGGCGCTCGCCAGTGTTAGATGGACCTCGTCGAGCAGAATCATCGGAAGGTCGGTAGTGTACGGGGCCTGCATGTCACCTCATCCGGCGCGAAACCAGTCTGGCTCTCCCCTTCCACCGCGGCGCGCCCTCCGCCGATATGGCGCAGCCGCGCCGCTTGTCAACATGGCGATGGCGGCGCTCGCGCTGTTGCTGGTCATATCGGCCGCTGCGCCTGCCCTTGCGGCGCCGCCGCGCATCCTGGTTCTCGGCGACAGCCTCACGGCCGGCTACGGCCTGGCGCCGGGCGAGGCGTTTCCGGCGCGGCTGCAGGCGCGGCTCGCCGCCGCCGGCATTCCGGCGACGCTGATCAATGGCGGCGTTTCCGGCGACACCAGCGCCGACGGCCTGGCGCGGCTCGACTGGGTCATGAGCGATCATCCCGATATCGTATTGGTGGAGCTCGGCGCCAATGACGCGCTGCGCGGCATCGATCCCAAGCTCACCTACGCCAATCTCGACGGCATCCTGGCGAAGCTGCAGGCGAGCGGTGTCAAGATGATGCTGCTCGGCATGCTCGCGCCGCCGAATTGGGGCCGCGACTATCAGCGCGATTTCGACGGCATCTACAAAAGGCTTGCGGCGAAGTACAAGGTGCCGCTCTATCCCTTCCTGCTCGACGGCGTCGCCATGGATCCCGCACTCAATCAAGCCGACGGCCTTCATCCCAACGCCAAGGGGGCGGAGATCATCGCCGAGAAGCTGGAGCCGGCGGTTGCGCGGCTGCTGCAGCAAGGGGGCGTGCAGGGATGACGGGACTGCTCGAGCGGCAATTCGCCGCGGCGCATGCCGAGGCCGATGGCTGGGCGGGAGCGGCCAAGGCCTGCGCCGATCAGCTCGGCGATTTGCCGCCGGGCGCCAATCTCGGCTTTGTCTATGCCACCGATGCGCTCGCCGGCGATCTCGGCAGCATTCTCACCTTCCTGCGCGAGCGCACGCGGATCGCCGATTGGGTCGGCAGCGTCGGTCTCGGCGTCTGCGCGCCGGGATGCGAATACTTCGACAAGCCCGCTCTTGCCGTTCTCGTGGCGGCGCTGCCGCCGGACGGGTTCCGCCTGTTCACGCCGGCGACGGCGAGCGCGGCGCAGCTCGCGGCGGCGAGCGATCCGTGGTTCCGGCGCGTCCGGCCGATGCTCGGGGTCGTGCATGGCGATCCGCGCGAAGCCGATATCGGCAGCCGGATCGAGGCGCTTGCCCGCGAGGCATCGCTCTTCCTCGTCGGCGGCCTCGCCGCTTCGGCGAAGGCCCCGATGCAAGTCGCGGGCCGCGTCGTCGAAGGCGGGCTTTCCGGCGTGCTGCTCGCGCCCGACATCCCGGTCGTCACCGGATTGACTCAGGGCTGCTCGCCGATCGGCCCGGTGCGGCGCGTCAGCGAGGCGCGCGACAACATCCTGATGGCGATCGACGGCAGGCCGGCGCTCGACGTCTTCAAGGAGGATATCGGCGAGCTGCTGGCGCGCGATCTGCGCCGCGTCGCCGGCCTCATCTTCGCGGGCTTTCCCGTGACCGGCTCCGATACCGGCGACTATCTCGTGCGCAACCTCGTCGCCATCGACGTGCCGCGGCAATGGCTCGCCGTGGCGCATCGGGTGGCGCCGGGCGACGCCGTGCTGTTCTGCCGGCGCGATCCCGTGAGCGCCACCACCGACCTTGCCCGCATGCTGGCGGATCTGAAGCGGCGCGCCGGCGCCGCGCCGCGCGCCGGCCTTTATTTCAGCTGCATCGCGCGCGGCCCCAACCTGTTCGGCCGGCCGTCGCAAGAGCTGGCCATGATCCGCGACGCGCTCGGCGAATTCCCGCTGGCGGGTTTCTTCGGCAACGGCGAGATCGCGCATGACCGGCTCTACGGCTATACCGGGGTGCTTGCGCTGTTCCTTTGAGTCGATCCCATGCTCCGGCTGTTCGTCGGCATCGCGCTCCCGCCCGAGCTGAAGCTGCGCCTGTCGCTGCTGTGCTCGGGCGTTCCCGGCGCGCGCTGGGTCGATCCCGGCAATTATCATCTGACCTTGCGCTTCATCGGCGAGGTCGATGAAGGGCTGGCGAGCGACATCGACGCGGCGCTGCTGCAGATCCGCGCGCCGCGCTTTGCGGTGACGCTGGCCGGCGCCGGCCGCTTCGGCGACCGCATGCTCTGGGTCGGCGTCGAGAAGAGCCCGCCGCTCGTTCATCTCCGCGACAAGGTCGAGAGCGCGCTGGTGCGGCTGGGTCTCGAAGCGGAGACGCGGCGCTACGCGCCGCATGTGAGCCTGGCGCGGCTGCGCAATGCCGGCGAGGCGAAGCTCCAGGCCTTCCTGCAGGATCACGCGCTGTTCCGCGCCGAGCCGTTCGCCGTCGAGCATTTCAGCCTGGTGGCGAGCTACCTCACCAAGAGCGGCTCGATCTACGAGGATCAGGCCGATTACCCGCTGACCTGAGGCGGATTTCGATCGGATGGACTCACCTTATTTCGTCACTCGCGCGAAAAAGCGTATGAAGAAATCGGGATAGACGAAGGCGGCGCTTTGAGATCGTATGGATTCCCGCTTTCGCGGGAATGACGAAATAATTTGATTTTGCTTTGAAAATTCGTCGCCCCCGCGAAAGCGGGGGTCCATTGCTAAGCCGCACGATATCAGCGAAAGCACCTTCGCGCGCGATTCCTTCACACGCGCGAAAGCGGCAATCTAGAGCCGTGGATCCCCGCGTTCTCGCGGAAATGACGATAGAGGTAGCGGCTGCGTCCGGCCGGAGACGGCGCTAAGCCAAGGCGGAAAGAGTGACCGCGGCCGGAGCGGTGAGGGGAGACCGCTTCCGGCCGCGGCCTTCGCGCGCGCGGATCGATTCAAGAGGGGATGACGACCCCGGTCGACAGGATGGTGAACTCGATGATCAGTCCGGTGAGCGACAGCAGCAGAATGATCGCGAGATCGTCGGCGGTGCCGAGGAAAGGCCGGCTGTGCACGAGCCTGAGCGAAACCTTCGACATGATCCCTTGCCCCCGCCTGCTGCTGCGACTGGTCGGCCGAGTTCCCGTCTCGATAAGGACATGATGCCGCGTCCCTGTTAAATGAAAGTAAAATGCGGCGAGACGGTATCGGGTTTATTGCTAAAACTTGAGATAAAGGCAGGCGCGCACGATCGCTAAAATTTTAGTCAACGTCGCCGCATCTGCGTCCGCCGAATGTTTCCCGGCAGGCGGCGGTGCGCCGCCTTGCATCGGCGGGACCGGCGGCGAGAATGCGGACCGATGACAGGCAAAGGAAATGCGCCGTGGAGCTGATCGTCGAGGTCAAGCGCCACGCCTATGAGCAGCTCGCCGTGCTCGAGGATGTGTCGCTGGCGGTGCGCGCCGGCGAGATCGTCGCGGTGATTGGCCCCTCCGGCTGCGGCAAGTCGACCCTGCTCGGCATTGCCGGCGGCATCCTCAAGCCGAGCGAGGGCAGGGTGCTGCTTGCCGGCGCCGCGGCGGCCGATTGCCTCAACCCGCTCACCTACATCTTCCAGGATTTCGCCCTGCTGCCGTGGCGCAGCGTCGCGCGCAACGTCGCTTTCCCGCTCGAGCATCATCGCCTCGACGCGGCCGAGCGCGCGCGGCGCGTGGCCGATGCGTTGCAGCGCACCGGACTTGCCGAATTCGCCGACGCGCTGCCCAAGCAGCTCTCGGGCGGCATGCGCCAGCGGGTCGGCATCGCCCGCGCGCTGGTGGTGCGCCCGGCCGTGCTGCTGATGGACGAGCCGCTCTCGGCGCTCGATGCGCAAACGCGCGAGCTGCTGATGGAGGATTTCCTCGACCTGCTGCTGCGCGAGCGCATGGCCGCCATCTACGTCACGCATAATTTCGCCGAGGCGCTGCGCCTCGCCGACCGCATCGTCGTGCTGTCGCGCCGGCCGGGCCGGATCAAGGAGGTGGTCGACATCGCCCTGCCGCAACGCGAGCGCCGCGGCAAGTCGGCGCAGGCGGAGCTTGCCGAGCTCGGCGAGCGGCTCTGGTCGCTGATCCGCGACGAGGCGTCGAGTGCCGAGCGGGAGGTTGCCAATGTCTGAGGCGCGCATTGCCGAGACGCCGGCGGCGCCCGCGCCGGGGCGCGAGATCGCCTTCCGCGGTGGCGGCTTTCTGCCGCGGCCACGGCCGCTTCAGTCCTGGCTCGCTTTCGCGGCGCTGCTGGCGCTGTGGCAGGCGGCGACCGGATTCGGCTGGATCGATCCGGTCTTTCTGCCGTCGCCGCTCGGCATTGCCTACGCGCTCTGGGACCTCGCCGTCTCGGGCGAGCTGTGGCGCAATCTCTCGATCTCGCTGCTGCGCATCGGCTCCGGCTGGGTCATCGGCAGCGCCCTAGGCCTCGTCCTCGGCCTTGCCATGGGGCTTTCCTCGCTCTCCCGCGCCATCGGCATGCCGCTCGTCTCCTCGCTCTATCCGATCCCCAAGATCGCGCTGCTGCCGCTGCTCATTCTCTGGCTCGGCATCGGCGAGGCGCCGAAAGTGGCGACGATCGCCGCCGGCGTGTTTTTTCCAACGGCGATCGCGACCTTCAGCGGTGTCGATGCGGTGCCGCGCAGCCTCATCCGCATGAGCCAAAGCTTCGATCTGCCGATGCGCTCGATCCTCTGGAAGGTGATCCTGCCGGCGGCGCTGCCCTCGATTCTCGCCGGCTTCCGCATTTCGATCTCGACCGCGCTGCTGCTGGTGGTATCGGCCGAGATGATCGGCGCGCAATTCGGCATCGGCGCCTTCCTGCTCGCCGCCGGCAACCTCATGCAATCGGACCAGCTCATGGCCGGCGTCGTCGTGCTGTCGCTGCTCGGCCTCGGCCTCGGCGCGCTGCTTGGCCTGGTCGAGAAGGCGTTCCTGAAATGGCGCTGAGCGCGCGGCTCAAACCGGCCGCGGCCGGAAACGGTCGGCGGCTTCGGTATGCTGGACGTATTCGACGATGAGCCCGTCGGGATGCCTCAGCCGCATCTGATAGCCGGTGGGCACCGGCGTCACTCCCTGCAGCAGCGCCGCGCCAAGCGGCACCAGCGTTTCGGCCACGGTTGAGATATCGGCCACCAGCACCGTCAGCGCGGTGGCGCGGAACGGCGCCAGCGCCGCTTCATCGCCGGCGATGATCAGGAACCAGGCGCGGGGCGCGGATACCGACGCCAGCTCGAGGCCGCGCTCCGGAAACGGAAAGTGGAGCGAGCAGCGCCCGCCGGTGAGCGCCTCGTAATAGGCAACCGTCGCGCCGAGCTGCCCCGGCGGCACGAAGATGCGAGTCTGCACTTCCAGGATCGTCAGCGCGGGCATGAGGTTTTTTGCTGTGGCGCGTCGCGTCGCCACCCCACCTCACCCCAACCCCAACCCTCTCCGCCCCTCGGGGGCGGAGAGGGAGGGACCCGCGCAGCGGGAGGGTGAGGTGGGGTGGCCGATGCGAGACGCGCTTACGCGCTCACCCCCGCGGTTGCCGGACGATGCGCAGATAGGGGCGTGGCGCTTTCCAGCCTTCCGGATAAATCTTTTTCGCTTCGTCGTCGGAGACCGAGCCGGCGATGATCACGTCTTCGCCCGGCCGCCAGTTGACCGGCGTCGCCACGCGGTGCTTCGCGCTGAGCTGCATCGAATCGATGACGCGCAGCACTTCGTCGAAATTGCGGCCGGTCGTCATGGGATAGACGAGGATGAGCTTGATCTTCTTGTCCGGGCCGATGACGAAGACGTTGCGGACGGTCTGGTTGTCCGCCGCCGTGCGCTTGCTGGCATCGCCGGAAGCGGCGGCGGGCAGCATGTTGTAGAGCTTTGCCACTTTGAGCTCGGGATCGCCGATGATCGGATAGTTCGGCGCGACGCCTTGCGTCTCCTTGATGTCGTTGGCCCAGCGGCCATGATCATTTACCGCATCGACGCTGAGGCCGATGATCTTGACGTTGCGCTTGTCGAAATCGGGCTTGATCCGCGCCATATAGCCGAGCTCGGTGGTGCAGACCGGCGTGAAATCCTTGGGATGCGAGAACAGCACGGCCCAGGAATCGCCGATCCAGTCATGGAAGCGGATGCGGCCCTGTGTCGTCTCGGTCTCGAAATCGGGTGCGACATCGCCGATGGTGAGTGACATGCTCTCCTCCTCTGGTGTCAGTGTGGTGCAGCAGCGCTTCCGGACCGCGCCACGCGACGTCCGGGAGCGTTGAACTCGTCCTCCGCTTCCCGCGGCAGCCAGCCCTGGCGCTCGATCCAGGCCTCGGTCCGCTGCGCGAGCGTCGCCGCGTCCGCGCCGCTCCGGCGCCAGTCCTGACGCAACGCGGCCAGGCTGTCGAGTCGGTCGCCCCATTCTGGTCCAAAGAGGCGGCCAAGGAAACGTTTGACTTGCACCGCGAGACCCGGGCTGGCGCCGCCGGTCGAGACGGCGATGGTGAGCCCGCCGCGGCGCAGCACCGCCGGCGCCTGCAGGTCGGAGAGTGCCGGCGCATCCTCGACATGGACGAGCGCGCCGGCCGCGCGCGCCGTCGCGGCGAGACCCGGCGTCGTGGCCGCGCCGCGATCGCTGAGGAAGACGAGCCGCGCCGCCGCCAGCTCCGCGCTGCTCGGCAGGCGGCGGCGGAGACGGTCGCCGGCGCGGCGCGCCAGCGCCGGCGCGGGACGCTCGGCGTAAACCGCAAGATCGCGGGCGCCGGCCTCGTCGAGCAGCTCGAGCCGGCGCAGCGCCGCGGCGCCCTCGCCGATGAGGAGAACGCGAAGCCTGGCGAGATCGACGGACAGTGGCAGCATCAGGACGCCGCCTTGAGCGGCTCACCGAAAAGCGCGGCGAGGCGCTCCTTGCCGATCCGATGACAGAAATCGCCGAAGCCCTCGCCGCTTCGCCGCGCTTCGGCAAAGCAGCGGAACAGCACGCCGAGTTGCGCGGCGATCGCCGCTTCGGCCACGCGGTCGAGCAGCGGGAAGCTGAGGCGCGTGCCGGCGAAATCGCCGCCGACCCAAAGCTGGTAGAAGCCCGGCATGCGGCCGACAATGCCGATATCGCCGGCATAGGGCCGGGCGCAGCCATTGGGGCAGCCGGTGATGCGGATGCTGAGCTGCTCGCCCGCAAGGCCGGCCTGCGCCAGCTCCTGTTTGATCGCGCCGATCATCGGTTCGCGCACGCGCTCGGCCTCGGTGAGCGCGAGGCCGCACGTCGGCAGCGCCGGGCAGGCCAGCGCCCAGCGTTCCACCGGCGCAAGCTCCTCGGCGCGCGGCACGCCGAGCCCCTCGAGCAGCGTCTCGATGGCGAAGCGGTCGCCGGGCGCGATGTTGCTCAAGATCACGTCCTGCTGCGGCGTCAGGATGGGATCGGCGCCGAAGCCGCGGCAGAGGGCGCGCAGCGCCGTCTTCAGCTGCGCGCCGCCGGGGACGTCGAGAATGCGCCCGCTCGCCACGGGGATGCCGAGATAGAGCTTGCCGTCGCCTTGCTCGTGCCAGCCGAGATGATCCTTGACGGCAAATTTCGGCATCGGCCGCGGCAGCGCGAGCGGCTTGCCGAGGATCGCTTCGAGTTCGGCCTTGGCCCAGGCCTCGCCGCGCTCGGCGATGAGGTATTTGAGCCGCGCATGGCGCCGCTCCGAGCGGTCGCCATGATCGCGATGGAGCTTCACCACCGCGATGGCGGCGGCGATCAGGTCCTCGGGCGCAATGAAGGCGACGGGGGTGGCAAGGCGGGGAAAGGTCTTGGGATTGTTGTGCGTCATACCGAGCCCGCCGCCGAGCGCGATGTTGTAGCCCGCAAGCGTCTCGCCCTCGTACAGCGCGATGACCGCGAGGTCGTTGGTCAAGACATCGACGGAATTATCCTCGGGCAGCGCCAGGCCGATCTTGAACTTGCGCGGCAGATAGGCCGTGCCATAAAGCGCGTCTTCGTCGAGCCCGGCGACGCGCTCGCCATCGAGCCAGAGCTCGTGATAGGCGCTGGTACGCGGCAGCAAATTCGCGGAGAGCGCGCGCGCATCGTCTTCGAGCCGCCGATGCGCGGCATCGCGGATCGGCGCCGCTACCGTCGTCACCGTGCGCACGACGTCGCCGCACGCGGCGAGCGTCGTCAGCAGCGCGTGGTTGACGGCGGCGATGCTCTCCTTGAGTTCGCGCTTGATCACGCCGTGGAACTGGATGCTTTGCCGCGTCGTGACCCGCAGCGTCCCATTGGCGTAGCGGTCCGCGAGGTCGTCGAGCGCAAGGTATTGCCGCGCCGTCAACCTGCCGCCCGGGATGCGCACGCGCACCATGAACTGGTGCTCCTTGTCGAGCCCGTGCTGCTTGCGCTCGGTCGCGCTGTCGCGGTCGTAGCCCTGATAGATGCCGTGGAATTTGAGGAGGTGATAGCCGTCATCGTCGAAAGCCGGCGCGGCACCGGCGAGTCCGGCGGCAAGCCCCTGTCGCAAGCCGTCGCTCGACCGCTTCACCGCTTCGACCTTGGACGGCGCGCCCTTCGTCTTCATTCTTCGCCCCATCGCTGGCGGCGTCGGCGGGGCGCGGGGCACCTCGCTTTAGCCGCATTTCTAAAGCGCCCGCAAGCTGAGTTTCAAATCGGCGCTGTGGTTCAACGTAGTTTGCTCATACCAAAATGTCAAATATGATCATATCACTTGTATTATTTGTTAATTTTGACTGCCACTCGACCGACATGGACCCCAGCTTTCGCGGGGGTGACGATTCCTGGAGCGAAGTCAATAAGTTATGTCATTCCCGCGAAAGCGGGAAGCCATACGATGTCGCAGCGCCGCTAGCCCGCATTTCTCACACCTTCGAGCTTTGCGGTGGCGCAGCTGAGCGCGAGCGAGTTTTGGCCGCGCGGGGCATGTTTTAGCGAGATGAGGGCGCGCTGCGGGCGAGCGGATGG
>Ga0335076_10001457_pt1 | contig 22904 bp, 22 predicted proteins | sample Lox_Sample_25_FD_206717 | JGI IMG/M metagenome (GOLD analysis project Ga0335076, IMG submission 206717) | Soil microbial communities from Loxahatchee National Wildlife Refuge, Florida, United States - Lox_Sample_2.5 | ecosystem: Environmental > Terrestrial > Soil > Wetlands | place: USA... | reverse complement strand
GTCCCCCGCGGGCGGGCCGCGCGGCCGGCCGCTTCCGCGGTTTGATGCCGCGTCAGCACCGCCACCACATGGCCGCCGTACCGCACCGGGGAGGCCTCGACGTGCTGGCCGGGCAGTTGCCACGAATGTTCTTGTCCCACATCACTTTCCGAAATGGCGGTGCCGGGGTCGAAAGTCTCGGCGACGAGCGGCAGCCGGTCGGCGGCAACGACGCTGCCGACCGCATCGGTTTGCAGAACCGTCGGCGCGGTATTCGGACGGCACTGCGCCACGCACACCAGCACGCCGTCGTCGCGGCGAACCCACATCAGGTAGTCGGCGAAGGACAGGTCGGCCAGCAGCTGCCACTCGCCCACCACCGCGTGCAGGTGGTCCACCGCGTTGCCCGGCAGCATGGTGTGTTCGGCAAGCAGATCACCGAGCGTGGACATTCATCACTCCGCGTCGTTTTCCGGCGGTAGGTACGGGGGTTTCAGGGGGTTCAACGGCTAGCTGATCACGGCGATAAGGTCGCCCGCCTGAATGACATCGCCCACCGAAACACTCACCTTGCTGACCGTGCCGTCGACTTCGGCCAGGACGGGGATCTCCATCTTCATCGACTCCAGCAGCACCACGATGTCGCCTTTGCCGATCTGGTCGCCCTCGTTGACAACGACCTCTAGCACGCTGGCCACGATCTCGGCGCGAACATCCTCGGCCATCTTCACCCCACTCATCCCGGCCATCTGCGCATGCTGGCTGCTGGTTTATCAAGCTCATGTATATCGAACCACAGGACCGGTGCGGGCCGCGGCACGCGGGCCGTGACACCGCGTCCGGCCGGACGTGAGACACTGTGAGACAAGTTCACGGGCGCCAAGCGCCCGTTTTGACGAACAATCACCGGAGGTTCGAAGAAATGGCCAAGCGTGGCCGTAAGAAGCGCGACCGCAAGTACAAAAAGGCCAACCACGGCAAGCGGCCCAACTCGTAGCCGGGAGCGCTACTCCACGCCCCGGATGATGGTGGTCCGGCGGATTTCCAGCCGCAGGCGTTCCTTGAGGCCCTCGGGGGCCTTCTCACCTTTGCACTTGGTCGCGATCAACGCCTTGAGCCGTTCCTCGATCCCGTAGTGCTGGAAGCATCCGGGGCATGCCTCGAGGTGCCGGCGCAGTTTCTCGCGAGCCTCTAGCGTGCACTCGCCGTCGAGCAAGGTCCATACCTCGGCGATCACTTCCGCGCAGCCAAGGCCGTGGGAATGGCTGTCGTCGGTGCCCGGCTCGGCCGGGCCGGCGAACTCGCTCATGACGACACCTCCTCGTGCGCCTGCTGGCCGCGGGTAAAGCCCCGCTCCTTGGCCACGTCGGCCAGAAGACCACGGAGCTGACGCCTGCCGCGGTGCAGCCGAGACATTACCGTCCCGATCGGCGTATCCATGATCTCGGCGATTTCCTTGTACGGGAAACCCTCGACGTCGGCGTAGTAGACCGCCATCCGGAACTCTTCCGGCAACGCCTGCAGCGCCTCTTTGATCTCGTTGTCCGGCAGTCCCTCCAGCGCTTCCACCTCGGCCGAACGCAGGCCGGTCGAGGAATGCTCGGCGTTGGACGCCAACTGCCAGTCGGTGATCTCGTCGGTCGGATACTCCGCGGGTTGCCGCTGCCTCTTGCGGTAGCTGTTGATGTAGGTGTTGGTCAGGATCCGGTACAGCCACGCCTTGAGATTGGTGCCGGCCCGAAACGAGCGAAATCCCGCGTAGGCCTTGACCATCGTCTCCTGCAGCAGGTCCTCCGCGTCGGCGGGGTTTCGCGTCATACGCAGCGCGCCGCCGTAGAGCTGATCCAACAGGGGAATCGCGTCGCGCTCGAAGCGCGCCATGAGTTCCTCGTCCGTCTCGTCGTGCGGTACGGGCTCTGGAGCCTCTAGTCCCGTCGTGCCGTCGGTATCGGCCATCTCGATTAACACGGTCCCTTCCGCAGTGGTGTCGCCGGATGGCGCCGAAAGCACCACCGGACTCGCAAGCAAGCGAGTCAACTGCTCAGCGCCGATTGGACTGCCCAACAGGCCCGTCGCCATTGGCACCAGACTGCTCCTCCCAATCTAAAGGCTCCTCCCGACAGTGTCTGTCCTAGTCTGCCGGTGCCTGCCGCATCTGCATCAGAAACCGACTTCTTTAACAGCATCGGGTAGCCGGCTATTTCCGGGTCGGAATTCGGCCGGATCCGATCGTGCGGTCCCCCGATCCGGCCGGTCGAGCATGGCGTTAGGGTGACGCCATGTCTCTCAACGGCAAGACCATGTTCATCTCTGGCGCCAGTCGCGGTATCGGCCTCGCGATCGCCAAACGCGCCGCACAAGACGGCGCCAACATCGCCCTGATCGCCAAGACCGCCGAGCCGCACCCGAAGCTGCCGGGGACGGTCTTCACCGCCGCGAAGGAACTCGAGGAAGCGGGCGGGCAGGCCCTGCCGATCGTCGGCGATGTCCGGGACCCGGATTCGGTCGAGTCCGCGGTGGCCAAGACCGTCGAGCAATTCGGCGGGATCGACATCTGCGTCAACAACGCGTCGGCGATCAACCTGGGCTCCATCACCGAGGTGCCGATGAAGCGGTTCGACCTGATGAATGGCATCCAGGTGCGCGGCACGTATGCGGTCTCGCAGGCCTGCATCCCCCATCTGAAGGGCCGGGAGAACCCGCACATCCTGACGCTGTCGCCGCCCGTGCTGCTCGGCAAGGAGTGGTTGAAGCCGACCGCGTACATGATGGCCAAGTTCGGCATGACGCTGTGCGCGCTGGGGATCGCCGAAGAGATGCGCGACGAGGGCATCGCGTCGAACACGTTGTGGCCACGCACGCTGGTCGCCACCGCCGCGGTGCAGAACCTGCTCGGCGGGGAAGAGGCGATGGGGCGGGCCCGCAAGCCCGAGGTGTACTCCGATGCGGCCTACGTCATCCTCAACAAACCCGCCCGGGAGTACACCGGCAACGTGCTGCTGTGCGAGGACGTGCTGGTGGAGTCCGGCGTCTCCGACCTCTCGGTATACAACTGCGTGCCGGGTGCGCAGCTCGGCGTCGACTTCTGGGTGGACGGCGTCAACCCGCCGGGGTACACGGGTCCTTAAGCGACCGAGCGTGGCCCGTGCCGCCACACCGGGGATCGCCGCACTCGTCAAAGCCGGTGTGCCACACAAGGTCTTGCACTTCGACGTCATCACCGACCTGTCGGACTCCGGGGATTTCGCGCCCGAGCAGGTATTCAAGACGCTGATCATCGCACTGCCCCGCGAACTGGCCGTCGCGATCGTGCCTATCCCGTCGAAGCTGTCGCTGAAGGCGGCCGCCGCCGCGCTGGGCGTGGCCAGGGCCGCCATGGCCGAACCCGCCGCGGCCGAGCGGTCCACCGGCTACGTGGTCGGCGGTATCTCCCCGTTCGGCCAGCGCAAGCGGCTGCGGACCGTGTTGGACAGCTCCGCGTTGGGCTGGGATCGGGTGTTGTGCAGCGCCGGCAAACGACATTGGGACGTCGCGGTGGCCCCGCAGGACCTGATCCGCCTGACCGCCGCGATCACTTGGGATTTGGCGGCGCGCGCGTAATGCCCGCGAACCAACTCGACGGGTCAGGCGAACGCGCTCTGCCCGGTGATGTGCCGGCCGACGATCAGGGACTGGATCTCCGCGGTTCCTTCGTAGGTGACCAGAGCCTCCATGTCGCACAGGTGGCGCATGACGTGGAAGTCGAGCGTGACGCCGTTGCCGCCCAACACGTCGCGGGCCAGTCGACACACGTTTCGGCCCTTGACCGTGCAGTAGTACTTGGCGAGTGCGGCCATCGTCTCTTCGACCTTGCCCTCATCGATGAGCCGGCCCATGCGGATGCTGTACAGCTGCATCGCGGTGAGGTCGCCGAGCATCTCCACCAGCATCGATTGGATCATCTGCGTCCTGGCGATTGGCCTGCCGAACTGCTTGCGCCGCAGGGCGTAGTTCAGCGCGATTTCGTAGGCTGCGACGGCGTTCCCGGTTGCGGCCCACGCGACGAAATTGCGGGTGCCGGCGAGCACCTTGCCAACATCCTTAAAACTATTGCAATACTGCAGCCGGGCGTCTTCGGACACTCGGCAATTGGTGAGGACGATGTCCGCGTTCTGCACGATCCGCAGCGACATCTTGCCGCCGATCTTGGTTGCCGCGTAGCCGGGGTTGTCCTTCTCCACGACGAATGCCTTGACCTGATTGTCCGCGGTGTCGCGGGCGTATACGACGATGACGTCGCACCACACGGCATTGCCCGGCCAGCGCTTGCGGCCGTTGAGGACCCACTCATCGCCGTGACGCTCGGCGGTGGCCTCCAGGATGACGGCGTCGGAACCGTGGTCGGGCTCGCTCAACGCGAAGGCGCCGATCTTTTCCAGGCGCGCCATCGCGGGTAGGTAGCGCTGCCGCTGTTCCTCGGAACCGAGGATGTTGATCGACTGCATCGCCAGCCCGAGGTGCACGCCGAAGAACGTGGATATGCTCCCGTCGATGCGGGACAGCTCGTAGTTGACGAGTCCGTTGGCGACGGCGGTCATCGGTGTGCACCCGTAGTCGCCCAGGTTGTAGTCGCCGACAACGTTCAGGGCGGCGAGCTTCGGGATCAGCTCGAACGGGAACTCGCCGCGTTCCCAGTAGTCATTGACGACCGGCAGGATCTCGGCCTCGCCGAACGCGCGGACCTTGGCCATGATCTCCTTTTCCTGGTCGGTCAGCTGATCCCGCATCAGGAAGTAGTCCGTCCCCCGAGCACAGGCGATGTCCTCGACCAGCGAGGCGGTGACTGGATCGGCGTCCTTCGCGCCTCGAGTCTCAAACGAGAGTGCTTTTGGCATCTTCGGCAATGTTGTCATGGCCGTTCTCCCGGTTCCCTCAGGAAGTTGTCGATGACGGGCGCGAGTTCGACCGCGTTGTGCACGAGGTCGATGTGTCCCCCGGAATGCAGGTGCAGCAGCGAATGAGGCAGCAGCGCGTGCAGGATCTGGGCGTTGACCACCGGGATGATCGGATCGTCGGTGCCCGCCACGATCAACGTCTCCTGCCGCACCGCGGGCAGCGCGAACAGGCTCGTCCAGACCGCACCCGCGAGCAGCTGATGCAGGTAGCCCATCTTCGATCCGGCGCGCACTTGCCGCACGAACAGTTGCGCAACGTCCTCACCATGAGCGCGGACGGTGCCCCCGTACAGTTCGCCGGCAATCGATGCCGCGTAGTCGGGATCCGAAAACCGACGTGGGGTAAGCATTTTCGCCAGTATCCGTGGGTGGGCCGGCACCATCAGCGCGCCGGTACCGGTCGCCACCAACACCAGACGCCGGCACCGCCGCGGATTCTGAAAGGCGAACTGTTGCGCTAGGGCACCACCCTAGGACAGCCCGAGCGCATCCACCACGCCGATGCCCAGCTTGGTCAGCACCCGGCCCAGAACCCAGGCGAGGTACGGAAACCCGTAGGGCAGCACGGAGGTGGGCGATCCACCGGTCCCGGGGACGTCGAATCTGACGACCGTGGACTCTATCTGCTCCACCAGCGGATCGAGCACCTCCATGCTGGCCCCGATTCCGTTGCACAGCACGAGCGGCACGCCGTTTCCCCGGCGCACGTTGACTCGGATACGCTGCCCGCCCGCGCTGATGTAGCGCTCCTCCCCGATCACGCTTGCCGGTACCACTCGGAGGCGCCTCTGGTGTGCGCTACGCATCGCTCACTTCTCCATCACATAGCTGCCCGGGGCCGGACCGAGCGGCGGGAGATCCTCCCCGCCAAGCGTTTTCGGAGCTTCGACCTCCGAGCCGCTGCGCTCGGCTAGCCAACTCACGTAGTCCGGCCACCAGGAGTCACTGAAGTTTTGTGACGACTCCAGCCACTGTTGCGGATCTTCGGCATCGACCGGACCGGTTCGGTACGACGCCTTGGGGTTGCCAGGCGGGTTGACCAACGCCGCGATGTGACCATTGGTGGACAGCACGTAGCGGTTGTCCTTGCTGCCGAGCAGCCGCGCACTGCGATAGGTCGCCTGCCACGGGGAGATGTGGTCGGCGACGCCGCCGACTACGTAGGCGTCGGCGGTGATCTTGGACAGGTCGACCGGGCTGCCCAGCATGCTGACCCCGCCGGGGGTGACTAGCGCGTTCCGCAAACCCATCAGCACCAGGTCGTGGTGCAGCGCGGCGGCCATCCGGGTGGTATCGGCGTTCCAGAACAACACGTCGAACGGCGCCGGCTTGCGGCCCTGCACGTAGTTGTTCACCACATACCGCCACACCAGGTCGGTGGGCCGCAGCCAGGCGAACATCTCCGCCATATCGCGCCCGTCGAGGTAGCCCTTCCTGGCCGAAACTCGAATCGCCGCCTGCGCCGCGCGGTCGCTCATGGCTGCCGCCGCGAACCCCGCGCGGGTCTCATCCAGCACGGTGACCGCCAGGTTGAGACCGGCGACCCGATCGCCCTCGCCGATCTCGGCGAGGTGGGCCGCCGTCATCGCCGCGAGGATGCCGCCCGAACAGGTGGCCAGCAGGTGGGTCCTGTCGGTCCCGGTGATCTTCTGCACCGCGTCCATCGCCTCCACGATCGCCGCGCCGTAGCTGTCGAATCCCCAATCCCGATGGCGCGCTTGCGGATTGCGCCACGAAATTGTGAAGACTTGCTGGCCCTGCTGGACGAAGTACTCGATCATGCTGCGCCCGGGCGCGATATCCATGATGTAGAACTTGTTGATCACCGGCGGCACCATGAGCAGTGGAATCGTGCGCACCTTGGGCGTCTGCGGCGCGTATTGAATCAATTCGAACACCGAGTTCTGCAGCACGACGGCGCCTTTGGTGACAGCCAAGTTCTCCCCCACCGCAAAGGCGTCGGGCTCGACCATCGCCGGCACGCGAGGCTTCGAAAGCATGTCTCGGGCAAAGGCTCTCACGCCCCGCACCGCGCTCAGACCACCGGTGTCGATCAGCGCCTTCCAGCCCAGTGGGCTGATCAGCGGATTATTGCTGGGCGCCAAGCCCTCCACAAAGTTGTCTATGACGAACTGCATCTTCTCGTTGTCGCGCCAATCCAACAGGGCGTCCGCAAGCAACCCTTCAGCGGTCTCGGAACCTGCCAGATAGGCCTGCATGATCCTGTGCAAAATCGGATTCTCTTGCCACGCGGGATCGCTGAAGCGTTTGTCAGCGCGTGCTGGAGCGCGGTGCGACTTGCCGGTGGCGATATTGCCGAGTTCACGAGTCAGCGCGCCAACCCGGTCGGCCACGACACCTGGGTGCTGTGCGAGGTTGCCGGCGAAGCGAGCCCAGGTGGCGTTCGGCATCATCCGGCTGGCGAATGGCTTGGTGGCGCTGGTGAGGAGCAGGTCAAGCGGTGCAGCCAGCTCGTCGACCCTGGTCGTGGAATCCTTGGGGTTCGAGGTTTTGGCCATATTTATCGTGTGCTTTCGGTTGTCGGGACGGTGATGTCACGCTTTTGCACCTTGCCGGTGGGTCCCTTTGGGAGGGCGTCGACGAGCCAAACCAGGCGCGGGTACTTGTACGCGGCCACCCGTGCCTTCACATAGTCGCGCAGCTCTTCCGGGGTTGCCTCGGCGTCTTTTTTGAGCGCGACCGCGGCACCGACTTCCTCACCGAGGGAGTCGTGCGGGACACCGATGACGGCGGCTTCGGCCACCGCCGGGTGCTCGTAGAGCACCTCCTCGATCTCGCGGGGATAGACGTTGTAGCCGCCGCGGATGATCATGTCCTTGGTCCGGTCGACGATGTAGAAGTAGCCGTCCTCGTCGACGCGTCCGACGTCGCCGGTATTGAGCCAGCCGTCGGCGGTGATCGTGGCCTTGGTGGCGTCCGGGAGGTTCCAGTAGCCCTTCATCACGTTGTGGCCGCGGATCTGGATTTCGCCCGTCTGCCCCTGCGGAACCTCGACTCCGTCCAGATCGACCACCCGCATCTCGACGCCGTGGATCGGGGTGCCTATCGAGCCCGCCTTGCGGGGCCGGTTGGGATGGTTGAACGCGGCCGCCGGGGAACTCTCCGATAGCCCGTATCCCTCGAGAACCATGCAGCCGAAGGCCTTTTCGAAGTCGGCGAGAACCTGGACGGGCAACGCCGCGCCACCGGAGACGCACGTCCGCAGGCTCCGGGTGGCCTCCGGTGCGGCCTGGTCTGCCACGCTGAGCAGCGCCGAATACATCGTCGGCACCCCCTCGAACACCGTCACCGCGTCACGCTCGATCACCTCGAGGGCCTTGCGCGGGTCGAATCGGGGGATGAGGGTCAACATCGCGCCCGCGAGGACGGAGCCGTTGAGCCCGCAGGTCAGGCCGAAGACGTGAAACAGCGGCAGGCAGCCCATCACCACGTCGTCCTGACCGGTTTCCACGAGGGTGCGGACGCTGACCTCGGCGTTGCGGCCCAGGTTGCCATGGGTGAGCATGGCGCCCTTAGGCTTGCCGGTGGTCCCGGAGGTGTGCAGGATGACCGCGACGTCGTCGTCGCCGCGTTCCGCCGGGGAGTGCTCAGGCAGGTCGACGACCAGCTCGGCCAGCCCTGCGTCGTCGACGAGCCAGCACTGCGCGCCTACCTCGGCGGCGCCGGCGGTGGCCTCCTCGGCGAAGGCCGGTGTCGCAAACAACGCCTTGGCGCCGCTGTTGGACAGGTAGTAGGACACCTCGCGGGCCTTGAGCAATGGGTTCATCGGGACCGCGACGGCGCCACGGTACATGATGCCGTAGAAAGCGATGGCGAACGCGGGTGTATTGGGCAGCATCAGGCCCACCCGGTCGCCCGGCTCGACTCCGGCCCGTTCCAGCAGCGTGGCGACGCGGGCCGCCGCGGCGTGGAATTCGGCGAAGGTGAACTGCAAATCGTCGCAGCGCAGCGCAGTGCGGTCAGGGTGGCGATCTTTCGATGCAACGAGGTTGGCGCTTAGGGCGGTCATGAGGTGCCTCCGGGAAGTGCTTTGTGCGTACTTACAGCGTGATCTCGGCGACCTCGGGCCACAATGTTTGCGGAAACAACAGGCGGGCCGGTTCGGTGTGGCCACTCACATTCGCCGGCGCCCGGGGCATAGGGTTCGGATTATGCGCGCGCCGCCCCGCCCCGCCGGCTCCCGACGTGACACAATGCCGGATCCGCACGTCATCGAGCTGGGGAAGCTCATGCTGGCCCGCGCCCCGAGACTGGGATTGGCGATGGCGGACCTGCTCTGCCGCGAGATCGACGCCTACCGCGACGGCAGCGTCGTCACGAAGCAGCAAGTGGCCGAAAGTTGCGTGGCGAATGTGACGTTCATCTTCGACTCGCTCGCCGGACACGCCGAGGTCGATGTTGCGCCGGCCGAGCACACGGGCACCGCGCGGGCATTGGCCGGTGTGCCGTTGCCGGCGGTGATGACCGCCTACCGGATCGGCTTCCGATTCATGTGGGAGGAGACCATTGCCACCGCGCGCGCCGCGGCCATACCGACGGACTCGATCCTGGACGCCACCGCACGCGTGTTCCTCGCGCAAGACACCTTCACCCAGGCGATGGCCGGCGCCTACCGCCAGCAGCTGACCGCGCAGATTCTAGAGCGGGAGGAAGAACGATCGGCGTTGGTGGAAGCGCTGCTGGCTCACCGGATCACCGACAGGCAAAGCCTTTGGGAGGCAGCGGATTTGCTGCGGCTTCCCACCTCGGGACCCTACGTCGTGGTGGCGGCCGAGCTGCCCGCGATCGGAAAGCTGGGTTTACCCACGATCGAGAACAAGCTGTCCGCGCGCGACATCAGGTCGGCGTGGCGGCTGTTGCCCGACTTGCAGGTGGGCATCGTCCATCTGCGTGGCCCGGAGACGACCGACAGCCTCAACACCCTTGTCGAGGTGCTCCACCAGGCCGCCACCGCGCGAGTGGGCATCAGTCCGGCGTTTCACGAACTGCCCGAAACCAGCGACGCGCTGCGACTGGCCCGGGTGGCGGTCACCGGCAAGCCGTCCGGCGGGTCGCTGGTCTCCGTCTTCGACGACACCCCTCTAGCCGTCGCGGCCGTCAGCGCGCCCGAGGTTATGGCGAAGATCAAGTCGCTGGTGCTGTCGCGCCTCGACGAACTGCCCGCCGAGGAACGCACCATCCTGCTCGATACGTTCCGGGCCTGGCTCGAAGCGGGCGGCTCCGCCAATGACACCGCGACAAAGATCTTCTGCCACCCCAATACGGTGCGGCACCGCCTGCGGCGTATCGAGGAGTTGACCGGCCGATCACTCTCGCGGCCGAAAGATCTCGCCGAGTTGTGCCTGGCGTTCGAGGTGGAGCGGCGACTGCCCTAGGTAGCGGCCCCGAGAGATTCCGCCACGTGTTTCGCCCGGTGGCGAACCTGGAATGCGTCGATGACATCGATGATGCCGATGACGATCAGCCACCAGCCGGCGACCAGGGTCAAGATCTCGATCGAATCCATCGGGTAGATGATTAGCACCCCGCCGCCGATAATGATGATCACACCGGCGAGCGCCTGCCAGCCGCGTGCGGGCAGGCGGTCGAAGGACAACGCCGCCGCGAGCAGGGTCACCCCGCGGAACACCCAGCCAATGCCGATCCACAGGGCCAAAAGCAGGATCGACTCAAGTTTGTCGCGGAAGCAAAAGAAACCCAGCACCAGCGACACGACGCCGGTCAGGAACATCAAAACTCTCATTGCGGCGCCAGTGTGTGCGCCGAAAGCGGCAAACACATACCCAATTCCGGATACCACCAAGTAGATGCCGAACAGGACACCCGCTACCAACAGTGTCTTGCCTGGCCAGGCCAGCACAATGACACCCAGTGCCACTGCCAGGACACCGATGAGCAGAAGCAGCTGCCACGCGCTGCGAGCAAGCTGCCGCAATGGGCCTTCAAATACGGTCTGATCGGTATTCGTCATACCAATATGATTGGCCATCGTCGGTGTAAAGAAAATGTCCCTGGCGACACAATTCGGTATCGCGCACGGGTATGGCGAACTAACTGTGCGGGCCCATGGCGTTGAGCGACGAGGCGCGGATCGTTCCCTTCGATGGCGCCTACAGGCGTGAGCATTGCGCGCATGACGAGCGACCGGACCAGGGAGTGATTACCCGGCACGTCGACACGCGCCGTGGCCAGCGCTGTCATTGTTTGGAAAACAACGGTGCTGTTCAAATTTGTTCTTGTGAGACAAGGCGTGCGCTCCGCGCGTATCTAATCTGCCCGCATGGATGGCGACGGCGTGCAGCACCAGGTCGCTGGCGTGGCAGAGGTTCTCTACCAGCGATCGGAGGAACTTGCGGTCGGGCTGGCGCGCACGATCACCCGGGAGGTGCGGCTGTACGGGTCAGCCCCTTCGGTGCCGTTTGACGTGGTCGCCGAAAGTTGTGCGGCGCACGCGCGTGCGCTTTTTCACGCGATCGCTGCGGGGATCCAATTTGATCCGGTTCCGGCCACCGAGGTGGGAATCGAGCGGGCCCGCGGCGGTGTGCCGCTGGCGTCGGTGTTGGAGGCCTACCGCGTCGGATTCCGCCAGGTGTGGGAGGCGATCGTCGCCGAATCGGCGAGCAGGGCCCATCTGAACGGTGAGGCATTGCGCATGCTGACCGAGAAAACGCTTGCCGCTCAAGACACATACACCGCCGCAATGACACTGTCTTACCAGGAGGAACAGAGCCGTCTGCTGCGCACCGACAAGTCTGAGCGCTCGGTTCTGATCGACTCTCTTCTCCACGGCCGAGTGTTCGAGCGATGGAGCGTGTGGGAGGCAGCCGATTATCTTCGGTTGCCCAGCGGAGGTCCGTTTGTCGTGATCGTTGCCGAGGTTGGGGATCTGGGCTCGGAAGCGCTGCCGCAAATCGAGTCGAAGCTGCGCAGCATGGACCTGTACTCCGCGTGGCGGCTGCTTCCCGACCTGCACGTCGGGATCGTGCATCTCCAGACCGACAGACACCTCGCAAAGGTGTTGGCACTGGTGTCTCGGATGGCCAAGAACCGGGTGGGAGTCAGCCCCCGCTTCGACGACCTGCGGGAAACCGCCCAGGCGTTGCTTTATGTCCGGGTGGTGCTGCGCGGCCGTTTTGACCCCGGGCATCCAGTCACGGTGTTTGACGGCTCGATCCTCGGTTGTGCCGCGGTTAGCGCCCCGGAGGTGATGGTCAAACTGGTGACCCCGATCATCGAGTGCTTCGCCGAGCTTGCCGACAACGAACGGGAGATCTTGTTCGAGACGTTTCGGGTGTGGCTGCAGCAGGACGGATCGCTGCGAGCCGTCGGTGAGATGTTGTTCTGTCACCCCAACACCGTGCGTTATCGGCTACACCGAATAGAGCAGCGGACCGGGCGCTCGCTGTCGCGCCCACGCGATGTTGCAGAGCTGTGCCTGGCATTCGAAGTGCATCGCCGCCTTATGTAGCCGTGCGTTGGCGTCAGCGGTCCAGAGATCGGCAGCCTGTCAGGCTCGGACACAGCACGACGCGGACTCGATGTCCCTGCGCCCATAGCGGTTTCATGCCTGCATCCGGCGGCCGTCGTAACAAGACCGGGTCACCCGGCGAAGGCGGGGTGGCCGGCGGTGCCGGCGATGTTCTCGACCTTCTTCAAGTCGCTGCGCATGCCAAACCCGGAGATCACCTCCATCACGCCGAGGATGACCAGCCAGATCCCGACTACCAGCGCCAACGTCACGATCGAGTCGAACGGATAGGCGAGCACCACCAAACCGGCTATGGCGCTGATGATCCCGAAAAAGATCGCCCATCCCCGGCCGGGAAACCGCGGTTCGCTGACCGCCAATGCCACCCCGGACACGCCGCGGAAGATGAATCCGATCGCAATCCAGATCGCCAGCAGCAGAATCGCGTACCCCTCACCGAAGTGCCGAAAGGCCAAGACTCCAAGGATGACTGATAGCACGCCGGTGATGAAGTTCAAGAATCTGCCGGCACCTGAGGCCGCGGGCAGGCTGAACGCGAGAATCACCAGCGCGACGCCGGACACCACCAGGTACGCACCGAATAGCGCGGCGGCCACCACGATCGAAGGTTCCGGCCACACCAGGATCACCACCCCCAGAATCACGGCCAACACGCCGAGCAGCAGTGCCGAAATCCAGATGCGGCGCATCAGATCTGAAATAGGACGCGCGGTGTCGCTCATGGCAGCTCCTTCATGAAAGCGTTCGCGGGGGTCTTGCCCAGCAACTCATTGTTGCTCCGTGGTGCACCGACCCGGTTGTTTTGCGGGACAACATCGCCGCCGCGATGGTGTCGCGGTGAACAATTGAACCTCGCGGGAGACAAGGACCATTACGAATAGAGGCCATTAGGCGGTCAGCTGACACATCGCGGACGGAGCCCAGATGAGTAATCGTGAATCCGACCCGGTGGAGGCCACGAGCATCGAGGCCGCCAAGGAGCCAACCGCGCCGCCGGCTCTGCCGCTAACCAGTTCAGCGGTGGGCATGGCTGAGCCGACGATGCCCGAAACGTCGTGGCACGGTTGGGTCTCAGCTTCGCCGGCCAGCCGGCGACGGTGGCGTCCTGCCCGCGGTGGGCAACGATGTGGTCGAACGCCGACCGCCGCGGCGATGGAAGGCCCTGTGTGACAACGCATTTAGATGCACCAGCGGATCTGCTGAAACGGGTGGGCCAGCGTTTGGGCACCACCGGCTGGATGGAGATCACCCAGCAGCAGGTGGACCTGTTCGCCGACGCCACCGGCGATCATCAGTGGATCCATACCGACCAGGCCCGCGCGGCTTGCGGCCCGTTCAAGGGTACTATCGCGCACGGCTATCTGACCCTGTCGTTGGCGCCGGTGGTCATCGGGCGAGTGCTGCAGATCCGCGAACTGACCACGGCATTGCACTGCGGGCTCAACCAGGTGCGGTTCCCCGCGCCGGTGCGGGTGGGTTCACAAATCCGCGCCACAGTGACCGTGATGCGCGCAGAGCAGAAGACCGCCGGCCTGGAAGCCGTGTTCACATTGACCTATGAGATCGCCGGCGAGAAACGCCCGGCGTGCGTGGCCGATGTGATTGTGCTCTTCCCGTGACCGATTCTCGGCCGCGACGATGAGCATGGGTCGTCACTCGTCGGCGCGCAGCAGCAGACGCAGCCGGTCGGTCTTCTCCGGTGTCCATCCCGGTGGTTGCAGGATCGCCGCCCAAGCGTTCGCGACGTCCTTGACGTAGCGGTGGCCGTGCCCGTCGGGGACGTCGATGGCAACGGCCATGTCGGCCGACACCTGCAGGAATGTTACGAACGGGATCCATTCGACGCTGGGCAGGACGTCGTAGCCCCGGTTCTCTCGCAACCAGTCCGGCTTACGGAGCAGCAGATCCGGGTTCCACCACGCGATCGGGTCAGATGCGTGCTGAACATAGACGATCCTTGGGCTCGCCCACGGTTCTTGCGGGCGGTCGAGGTTGTCGGCACGGGCCGAAAAGCGCAGGTTCCGGCCTTGCTGGTAGATCGGCAGCCACTCCGGCGAGCCCGGGTCACGGGTTCGGGTGACGTCTTCCCACAGGGTGTTGTTGAAGGTCGGGCCGGAGAACAGCGCCCCGTCGGTGCGCGCGACGATGTTGTTGGCCGACAAGAACGGGGCCTCGCCGCCGAACGATCCCAGGCTTTCCCCGAAAACGACAAGCTTGGGCCGCTGCCCCTCCGGCAGCGCCCGCACGCGCGCGGACACCGCCTCGAATAGCGCCTGCCCGGCCTGGCGCGCGTTTTCCTTGTCCACCAAAAACGACAGCCAACTCGGCAGAAACGAGTACTGCATGCTCACGATCGCGGTGTCGCCGTTGAACATGTACTCGATCGCGTCGGCCTCGGCCTCGTTGATCCAGCCGGTCCCGGTCGTGGTCGCTACCGCGACCACCTTGCGCGTCAGCCCGCCGGTGCGTTCGAGTTCGCGTGCGGCCAGCTCGGCGGTGGCCCGGATTCCGTTCGCCGACTCCAAACCGGCGTAGGCACGGATCGGCTCTAGCGACGGCGCGCCGTTGAATGTCGACAGTTGCTCGGCGGTCGGGCCGCCGTCGACGAAGATGCGGCCCTGATGCCCGAGAGACGCCCAGGAGACCAGGGAGCCGGGTCCACCCGAGCGGAGCGCCGTCATCGGTGGCGGGGTGGTTGGACTCTCCTCGTTGTTGACGGCCTCAAACGTGTTGTTCAGCCCGCGCATGGTGAGCCGCAGCACCACCCCGTTGAGGATCCCGATAAAGAGTGCGATCACTAACAGCGCCGCTACTACAGCCGAAACCCTCGGTGGCACAAACTGATTCAGTCGACGGACCAGAAATAGGATCAGCCGTCTGATCAATTGGCCGATCTCGACCAGTGCGAACAGGACCACGATTGCGAGCACCGCCGTCAGTGGGTAGTCGTGCCATTTCAGGTGCGGAACCCCCACCAGATCGCGGACCTCGTCCTGCCAGACGTGAAACCAGACGACCATCAACACCGTGCCCAGCACACCCGCACCGACGAGCACGATCCACGCGATCCGCGGTGCGGGCGGGCTGGTGTCCTTCGAGCGCATATACCGCACCAGCCACACCGCGAACACACCCAGGGCGTACCCGATCGCTCCGGACGCGCCGCTGACCAGGCCCTGGAAGAGCGGACCACGTGGCAGCAGCGATGGGGTCATCGACAACCACAAAAACAGCAACCCAACCGCGGTGCCCGTAAACGTGTAGCGGCGCAGCCACCACGGTCTGCTGACCGCCCGCTCTTCGGCGGGGGCGTTCGGCTTTAGCGCCTCGGTCTTCGGCGGCTCCGAAGGCTCCGGCACTGGGGCGCCAACGACCGACCGGGTGCCGCTGTCGCCGGACCCAACATCCGATTGACTCATCAATGCACCTTGCCGTGCTGGGTGGGAATTCACAATGTTCGACGCAACGCCATCGCCGCCGCGACCTTGTACCAGAGAACAAAGCCTCTGGCCCAACGCCTGCGGATATGGATGATTCCTGTCCGGATTTCTGACGGGTGATCGTCGGCGATGTCGTCCTGGCCCAGGTCGACTCGCCGGCCCCCTTTGTCGCCGGAAGACAACAACGCGTCGCAAGTTGGTCGCTTCGGGACATCGCCGCGGCGGGGATCGCGCCGTACGTTTCCAGACGAACGCAACGCCGCGTTGTCAGCAAGCCAGCTGATCGGATTCGCACCGCGAGTTCGAATTCCCAATCGCCACAACCTATCCCGACCATCCCGATACTTCCGCGAAGCGGAGAAATGTAGGTGAAACCATGTTGCTGCCCGCCCTGATCATCCTGTTTGTGCTGTTCCCCGTGCTGCTGCCGGCCGCCATCACCGCCGTCCATGCCATCCTGGGGACCAACCGGCCGGCCGCGACGGTCCGTAACCTGCGTCCCGCCGCCGCGTAATCCGCCTGCACGACTCTCGACCGGGCCCGCACCCTCTGGTGCGGGCCCGCTTATTTCGGCTGCAGAACCGCGGCGCCGTACCAGTGACAAGCGAGCAACGCGAGTTCGACGTCGAGCCGATCGCCGCCGATGTCCCGACCGCGTCGGGCGACGGCGCGGCCCACTCGGTACTTCACCGAGTTGAAGTGCAGGTTGAGTTCCTCGGCGGCCGCCTTGTAGCTGGAACCGCAAGCCAGAAACACCCGCAACGTCTCACGCAGACGCTGATCGTTCTCGTCTTCGGTCGCCAGGTCGCCAAGCACGGTCCCCACCCAGTCGCGGATGCCGGCCACGTCGCCACCCAGTCGCGCCACGACAGACAGCCCTGGATCATCCGCGGCGATCACCGTCGGCCCCCTCCACTCGCGGATTATCGCGACGCCGCGGGCCTGCTGCGCCTCCCGGTGTGAGCGGCGAAACCCTTCCACGCCGGCGGCCATCGTTCCAATCGCCACGCTCGGCGAGTCCGTTCGGGCCAGCGCGAAGCGGCGGACTTTCAAAGCGACATCACCCACCGCCGCGCGATACGGCAACCAGCCCCAGCCACAGCTTTTATCGGCGGCAACGAAGAGCGGGCCGGCGCCGGCGCCGGCGGCTTCACCCAGTTCGCGCAGGAACCGTTGCAGCCGGCCAAGTTCGTCGCCTTCGGCGCCCGGCTCCGGGTACCACATCACGAGCCCAAGGTGGTGCCATCGCAGCGGATAGCGGATCGACGTGGTCGCCGCATCGACATCGACGGTCTTGTTCGCGTCCAGCACCTCGCGCACTCGCAGGCCACGAAGGCTGTTCTGGTTCTCCAGCCATCGTTCGCGTTCGTCTTCGTACACAACGACGACTTGCTGCGACATCCAGTCGATATACTCGAACATCGCGGCGCTCATCGCCTCGATCACGGCCACCCGCATCGATTCCGGGATTTCGATTGCGTGCAGTTCGGCGAAAATCAGCTCATTCATCCGACGCTGACCGAGTCGGTACGCGCGGACCAGCGCGTGGACGGGCACGCCGCGCTGTGCCAATCGGCGGGCGTATTCCAGCGCCGCGGTCGGCGCTTCGACGCGCTCGACCGCGAGGTCGTAGCTCAACGCGTACAACATCGTGTCCACGTTGGCTCCAATGCTGGTTCCGAGCAGATCCACGATCTGGGTATCACCACGCAGTTCGGGGATTTGATCCTCGAGGGAACTCAGGATGGCGTACGACACGTCGGCCAACCGATCGTGCAATCGGCCGGCAACCTCGGCAACGTAACGGCTGACCGCGACGTCGCTGTCGGGGCGTGGTTTCTCCACCTCAATGACGTTAGACGCGGTTGTCGTCCGGCGATAACACCGCCGTGCGGTTTTGTTGGTTTGCGACTGTGCCCCGCCCCGCGCGATTCCTAGTGTTTTCACCACGCTTGGCAAACAATGTCTAAAGGAGCGAAGACAATGGGATTCACCAAGCCGTACCTTCCGGATGTCGATCCGGACACCTTCCTGAGGAAGCCGCTGATGGAGCGGATCCGGATCCTCGGCGCCGATTGGGCCGAAAACGGACTCGGCGTAGCGCGGATGGTCCACGTGATGTACATCGCGAAGCTGGTGTTGTTTGCGATTGGCGGCATCACCGTAGCGACGTTGACGTCGGGGCTGCCCGCCTTCTGGCACGTAGCCGAATGGTGGAACCAGCCCGTCGTCTACGAGAAAATCATCCTCTGGACCGTGCTGCTGGAGTCCATTGGCATCGCCGGCTCCTGGGGCCCGCTGGCCGGCAAGCTCAAGCCGATGACCGGCGGCATCCTGTTCTGGGCCCGGCCGGGAACCATCCGGCTGCGCCCGTGGAAGTGGGTGCCTTTCACCAATGGTGACCGGCGCAACTGGTTCGACATCGGGCTCTACCTGGCACTGCTGGTGAGCCTGGCCGTCGCGTTGCTGTCACCGGGCGTGCACAGCGACTCACTTTCAAAGGCGTTGCCGCACAATACGTCTGGCCTGGTCAATCCTACCCTGTTGGTGGCGCCGATGGCGCTGTTGGTTCTGATCGGTCTGCGGGACAAGACCATCTTCCTGGCCGCCCGCGCCGAGCAGTACTTCCCGGCGCTGTTCTTCTTCAGCGTGCTGCCGTTCGTGAACATGATCATCGCACTGAAGATGCTGATCGTGGTCGTGTGGGTCGGCGCCGGCTTCTCGAAGTTCGGTAAGCACTTCTCCAACGTCATTCCGCCGATGGTGAGCAACATGATATTCGCGCCGAAGTTCCTGCGACGGGCCCACTACCGCGACTTCGGGCGCGACATGCTGCCGTCGCGGCTGGCGGACTTCATGGCGCACGTCAACGGCACCACGGTCGAGATCCTGGCCCCGCTGGTCCTGTTCTTCTCCACCAACAAGTGGGTGACGCTGGTCGCGGCGCTGCTGATGGTGGGCTTCCACCTGTTCATCATCTCGACCTTCCCGCTGGCGGTGCCGCTGGAATGGAACGTGGTCTTCGCCTACACCACCATCTTCCTGTTCCTCGGCTTCCCGAACTGGAATGGATACGCCCCGTGGAACATGACGCCGCCGTGGCTGGCCCTTGTGATCGCCGCCGCACTGCTGTTCTACCCGGTCCTGGGCAATCTGCGGCCGGACAAGGTGTCCTTCCTGCCCTCGCTGCGGCAGTACGCCGGCAACTGGGCCTCCGCCCTGTGGACGTTCGCGCCGGGTACGGAGGAGAAGCTGAATCGGGTCACCCGCCCGACGCGGAACCAGGTCGAGCAGTTCGTCGACTTCGGTTACGAACCGGCCTGGGCGGAGATCACCTCGCAGAAGACGATCGCGTGGCGGAGCATGCACAGCCAGGGTCGCGGCCTGTACTCCTTGCTGCTGTCCCACCTCCCGGACATCGACACCCGCACGGTGCGGGAGGGCGAGTTCGTCTGCAACTCGATCATCGGGTTCAACTTCGGCGACGGCCACCTGCACGACGCGGACATGATCAAGGCCGTGCAGGACGAAGCCGGATTCGAGCCGGGCGAGTGCGTCATCGCCTGGGTGGAGTCGGAGGCCTTCGGCAGCGGCGTGCAGCACTACCAGTTGATCGACGCCGCACTCGGGGTGGTCGAGCGCGGCACCTGGAAGGTGGCCGATGCGGTCGAGGAGCAGCCCTGGCTGCCCAACGGCCCCATCCCGACTCAGGTGAGTTGGTCGCTTCGCGACGCGGCGAACGGGTCGCCGAGCGCGACGAAGCCGGCTGTCCGCAAAGACGAGGCCCGCGAGGACCAGGATCACGGTCACGGAGCGCTGGCATGAGCACCGCAGTGGTGGTGGGCGGCGGGCCCAACGGGCTTGCCGCCGCCCTCTCCCTGGCCGCCCAAGGCGTGCAGGTCACCGTGCTCGAGGCCGCCGACGAAGTCGGCGGTGGCACCCGCAGCGGCGAAGCCATCGTCCCCGGCCTGCTGCACGACCACTGCTCGGCGATCCACCCGATGGCCGTCGGCTCCCAGTTCCTGAGCAGCTTCAACCTGGACCGGTACGGCCTAAGGTGGCGCTGGCCGGAGATCGATTGTGTCCATCCCCTCGACGGCGGCAGCGCCGGCGTGCTGCACCGCTCGGTGGAGGAGACGGCGGCCGGTCTTGGTCGCGACGGATCGCGGTGGCGGCTCGCGTTCGGCTACCCGTCCGCTCGCTTCGACGCGCTCAGCGAGGACATCATGCGGCCCCTGCTGCGGTTCCCCCATCATCCGCTGATGCTGGCCCGGTTCGGCGCGCCCACCGTGCTTCCCGGGTCGACGTTCGCCCGGCTGTTTCGCACCGAAGAAGGACGGGCGTTGTTCGGAGGTGTTGCGGCACATGCCTTCCGGCCGCTGCACTACCCGATGACCTCCGCCATCGGGATGGGCATCATCGCGGCCGGCCACCGGCACGGCTGGGCGGTGGCCGAAGGCGGATCGCAGTCGATCACCAACGCGATGGTGGCGCTGCTGAGCGATTTGGGCGGCAAGATCGAGACCGGTGTCCGGGTCCAGGCAGCGTCGCAGCTGCCGCCCGCGGACGTCACGATGTTCGATCTGGCGCCCGGTGCGGTCGCTGGGATCCTGGCGGATCGGCTGCCGCGCCGAATCTCACGCGCCTTCACGAGGTTCCGGCGCGGTCCCGGTGCGTTCAAAGTCGACTTCGCCGTCGAGGGCGGCGTGCCCTGGACCAACCCGGACGCCCACCGCGCCGGCACGGTTCACCTGGCCGGGACCTACGCCGAACTCGCCGCGACCGAGCGGGACATCCACGCCGGACGCATGCCCGAGCGGCCGTTCGTGCTCGTTGGTCAGCAGTATCTCGCCGATCCGCAACGCTCGGTGGGCAATACGCATCCGGTGTGGAGCTACGCGCATGTCCCCAACGGCTACGCCGGCGACGCGAGCGAGGCGATCATCGCCCAGATCGAGCGGTTCGCCCCCGGTTTCCGGGAGCGCATTGTCGGCCAGACGGTTCGCTCGACGACGCAGATGGCCACCTACAACCCCAACTATGACGGCGGCGACATCATGACCGGCGCCAAGGACATCCGCCAGCTGACCTTCGGGCCGCGAATCACGCTGTCGCCCTATACCATTGGTATCCCCGGTATGTACATCTGCTCGGCGGCCACCCCACCCGGACCCGGCGCTCATGGCATGTGCGGCGCCAACGCCGCCAAGCTCGCGCTCGAGTACCTAGCACGGCGGGCGTAGCGCCAACCCTCGTGCGAAGTGTAGTCATCTGACTACACTTGTAGTGCTGCTGGATACATACAGCACCACAGGAGGATCGGACGGAAATGGAACGATTCTGAAATCGGTGGGCAAGGCAGGCATCCCGATCGCCGCTGCCGGCGTACTGGCTTTCGCGGGGTTGATGACCACCGGCGTGGGCATCAGCAAGGCTGACACGATTCAAACCGAGGGCAGTTATCCGACTCGGGAAGCCTGTCAGGACGCCGGCCCGGGCGTGAAGGCGACGACGCCAGGGAACTGGAACAACTTCTGGTGCGTCCCGGATCGTACGGCTGCCGGCATGTGGCGCTCGGTGTTGAGCAACTGAAATCGCGCTCGCCGTAGGATAATTCGCTCCGCGAGCGTAACGCCACGGCGAAAAAACCGGCCGATTTTCGCCGTGGCGTTACGCTGAAGCGCCGGACGGATACGCGTAGAAGCCCTCGCCGGTCTTGACGCCGAGCTTGCCGGCATCGACATACGACTGCAGTAACTCGCGCACGTGCTTCGGTAAGTTCGGGAACTCTTCGGCGTAATGGTTTTCGATGTCGAGCACGACGTCGAGCCCGACCAGGTCCATCATCTGGAATGGCCCGGCCGGCACGCCCCAGTTGACCCTGAACATTCCGTCGACGTCCTCCGGGCGGGCCACGCCCTCGGCGACCACGGCCAGCGACTCGCGCTTGATGGCCGCCCAGATGCGGTTGAAGATGAAGCCGGTGCACTCCTTGCGCGCCTCGAACGGATGGACGCCGAACTCGGGCAGCACGGTCAGCAGTGTGTCGAGCAGGCCGCGGTCGGTCTGACCGTCGGACATCAGGTCGACGGCGTTGACCTCCGGTGGCATGTAGAAATGCATGTTGCACAAACGGGTTTTGTCCCGCACGTTTTCGGCCATCAGACGCGACGGGTACGACGACGAGTTGGTCGCGAAGATGGTGTCCGGCGGCGCGGCTTGGTCGATCTGGCCCCACAGCGGAATCTTGATTTCGAGCTTCTCCGGCACGGATTCAACGACGAGCCAGGCGTCGTCCAGCGCTTCTTCGAGCGACCCGGCGGCCGTCGCGCCACCCACTTCGCCAAAGCCCCGGTCAGCCACCACCTTCGGCAGCGTCTCCGTTACGTATTGTGTCGCGGCGGCAAGCTGTTCGGCGCGCCGCGCATGGATTCGCACGGTTCCGCCGCGGCTGGCGAACATCACCGCGACGCGTCGACCCAGCGTTCCCGCCCCGACTACCGCGACCGGGCGGTTTTGAATGTCCTCGAATGTATATGTGTACGAGCCAGTCACACACGCATGCTAAGTCTCGGCCGCGTGCCCGGATCCGTCGCCAACCGACAAAGTTGGCCAGACCGTTGTCGACCGTGGACAACGCGGTTCCAGGATCGGTCGCCGCGTGCCCGCCCGGGGTCGCCGGTCCGCGGGATCGTCGATATTTTGTGGCTGTTGACGGAGGTCAACGCCCTCGCGCCGTGAGATAGTGACCTTGATGGCCGACGTCGATCAACATGCGTCGCAGCGGGATCTGGTCCCTGACATTCCCGCGGAACTGCACGACGCGGGATTCGAAGATGTCGCCGAAATCGGGCGCGGCGGCTTTGGCGTCGTGTATCGGTGCGCTCAGCCGATGCTGGACCGCACGGTCGCCATCAAGGTTTTGACGGCCGACCTTGACCAGGAAAATCTCGACCGCTTCCTGCGCGAGCAGCACGCGATGGGTCGGCTGTCCGGCCACCCCAACATCGTGACCATCCTGCAAGTCGGCACCACGACCAG
>Ga0335076_10001456_pt1 | contig 22910 bp, 14 predicted proteins | sample Lox_Sample_25_FD_206717 | JGI IMG/M metagenome (GOLD analysis project Ga0335076, IMG submission 206717) | Soil microbial communities from Loxahatchee National Wildlife Refuge, Florida, United States - Lox_Sample_2.5 | ecosystem: Environmental > Terrestrial > Soil > Wetlands | place: USA... | reverse complement strand
GCGCAGAGTGACCAGGGAATCGAAGCGAGAGCGCAGTTGTGGCTCGAGGTCTTCACCGGGATAGGGCTCGGGGTCAGAGTAAAGATTGACGAGCAAAGCGCGAGTGGGCTTGGTGCCGTCGAGGGGAAGGAGGTGCTGGTTTTCGCGCAGCAGGGTGACGCCACGATCGGAAATTTCCTGCGCGGTCACTTGCCAGGTGGTTTTGCCGAACTTTTCGTTCAAGGCGGCGACGTCGACGAGCCGATTCTGATTCAGGCCGAGGCGGGCTTTTGCCTGGAGGATGCGGCGGATGGAGGCATCGAGGCGGTCTTGAGGGATGCGGCCGGATTTCGCGGCGGCAAGCACAGCCTGATAGGCGGCATCGGGCACAGGAGGCATCAGGAGCGCGTCGGCGCCGGCGAGAAAGGCGCGGACGGCGGCTTCGCCGGGGGCGAAACGAACGGTAATGCCGCCCATGTCGAGGGCGTCGGTAATGACGAGTCCTTGAAAGCCGAGCTGTTTGCGAAGCAGGTCCGTCAGAATGTTAGAAGAGAGCGTGGCAGGAGTATTGGGATCGGGTTCGAAGGCGGGAACGTTGAGGTGGCCGGTCATGATGCTGCCGACACCGGCGGCGATGGCGGCGCGGAAGGGTACGAGTTCGAGATGTTCGAGGCGGTCGCGATCGGCTTTGATGGTGGGCAGGTCGATGTGCGAGTCGGTGGCGGTGTCACCGTGGCCGGGGAAGTGCTTTGCGGTAGCAAGCGCGCCGTTTTCTTCGACGCCGTGAATGAATTGCGTGATGAATTGGGCGACGCGTTGGGGATCTTCACCGAAGGAGCGCGTATTGATGATGGGATTGGCAGGATTGTTGTTTACGTCGCAGACGGGCGCGTACACCCACTGAACGCCGACGGCGCGGGCTTCGAGGGCGGTGATTTTACCCATGGTGTAGGCATCTTTGGGATCGCCGGCAGCGGCGAGCGCCATGGCCGTGGGGAAGGAGGTGCCTTCGTCCTGGCGCATCGCGGTGCCCCGTTCGTAATCGGCGCCGATGAGCAGAGGCAGCTTGGATTTGGATTGCAGCTCGTTGGCGAGGACGGCGGTGGGATAAGCCTGGTCCTTGATGATGCCGAGCGGCGAGCCGTGAGTGATGGTGATGAAGCCGCCGACGTGGAGATCGTTCACGTCGTGCATCATCTGCGCGTAGGCTTCGGAATCGGTGGCGGTGAAACTGCCGTGGTAGGTGGTGAAGAGGAGCTGGCCGACTTTTTCTTCGACGGTCATTTGGCGCAGGGAAGACTCGACCCACTTATTTTGCTCGGGCGTGAGCGGAGTGAGTGGCGAAGTGGACTGAGGCACGGCGGAGGCCGCCGTAGAGCGAGTCTTTTTGTTGCGAGAAGAGCTGCGAGCTTTAGCGGTCATAATGGAAAGGAAAAGGACGGGCAAAAGCAACAACGCGGCGTAGCGCCTGTTCATTTTTGGAGGTTCCCCTGGCCGCTCGCCCTGCGCCCTGACTGTATATAGCACGCGCACTAACCGGTCACAATCAAGGTGCGAACGGCACGTTCCAGAATATCATTGGGAACTATGAAACTATCGACGAGTTTGGGAAGAACGGTGGTTGTGCGAAGCGCGTTTGTGTGCGCAGTTGCTTGTTTATTTTTGTTCTCGATGGGCGCTGGCATGGTCGCTGCACAGAAGCCGAAAAAAGCGGGGGCGCGAAGCCATGTGGGGCGGGTGCAAACCGGTTTGGACGTGCTGGAAGCGGAGAAGTTCGCGCCGCTGAAAGGCAAGAAGGTTGGGTTGATCACGAACCATACCGGTCAGGATTACCAGGGCCGCACGACGATCGAATTGCTAGCGAAGGCTCCAGGGGTGGAGCTGGTGGCGTTGTTCAGTCCCGAGCACGGGATCGCGGGGCACGCGGACGAAAAGGTGGCGTCGTCGAAGGACCCATCGACAGGACTACCGATTTACAGTTTGTATGGTGAGCACGAGCGTCCGACGGACGAGATGCTGAATGGCATTGATGCGTTGGTATTCGACGTGCAGGATGCGGGAGTGCGGTTTTATACGTACACCACAACGATGGGCTACTGCATGGAGGAAGCGGCGAAGCGTGGAGTCGCGTTTTATGTGCTGGACCGGCCGAATCCGATCAACGGCGAGACGGTCGAGGGGCCGATGCTGGACATGGACAAGACGGCCTTCGTGGCGTACTACCCGGTGCCGGTGCGCTATGGTTTGACGATTGGGGAATTAGCGCAACTCTATAACGGGGAAAAGGAGTTGAAGTGCGATCTGCACGTGATTCCGATGAAGAACTGGCACCGGAATTATTTCTTCGAAAGTACGGGGGTGCGGTGGATACCGCCGTCGCCGAATTTGCGTACGCTGAAAGGGACGATTCTGTATCCGGGATTAGAGGTACTGCAGAGCGCCGGAGTGTCTGTGGGCCGAGGAACGCCGGCACCATTCGAGGAATTTGGCGCGCCGTGGATTGACGGCGAAGCGGTGGCGGCTGAGTTGAACGCACGGAGCCTGCCGGGCGTGCGATTTGCGAATCAGCCGTATGTGCCGGTGACGGGTTTGTACGCGGGACACCGTTGCGGCGGCGTTGGGATTCGTGTGACGGATCGTGCCGCGGTGCGATCGATGCGCGTGGGGTTGGAGATCGCCGCGGTGCTGTTGAAGAAATATCCCGAACATTTCGACGCGAGCAAGATGATCGTGTTGTTGGGTAACGAAAAGACGGTAGAGGAATTAAAGGGGGGAGCCGCGCCGGAGAAGATTATCGCGGGGTGGAGCGGGGAATTGGCGGCATTCGACGCGGTACGGCGGAAGTATTTCCTGTACAAGTAGGGGATTTTTGTAGTGCAACGAAATGGTTGCATATTGAATTCGGGTTTCGATAATATGCAACCTGGAGGTTGCTCATGACCATGGATCGTATTGACAAGCAGATTGAGCTAAAAGCGCCGGTTTCGCGAGTGTGGAGAGCGATCACAGATTCCAAGGAATTCGGGGAATGGTTTGGCGTGAAGATGCAAGGTCCGTTTGTGGCTGGGAAGGCCGCCCGTGGGAATATCACATATCCGGGTTACGAACACCTGGTAATGGAAGTGACCGTCGTGAAGGTCGAGCCCGAGAAGCTATTCGCGTTCACGTGGCACCCGTATGCGGTGGACTCCAAAAAGGACTATTCGCAGGAGACGCCGACACTGGTGGAATTCCGGCTGGAGAGGACCGCGACGGGAACATTACTGCGGGTGAGCGAGTCTGGGTTCACGAAGATTCCGAGCGAGCGGCAACTGGAAGCATTTCGGAAGAACGAAAACGGCTGGGAGCAGCAGATGAAGAGTATCGGGCGGTATGTCAGTGAAAAGCCGTAAGCGGGTGAGATATCCGCGAGGCCACGGAGCCGCGGTGCTGTTTGCGGCGCTGGGAGACGAGACACGTCTGGTGCTGGTGGGGAGGCTGTCGCACGGGCGCGCGAGCTCGATTTCACAGCTAACGAAAGGGTCGGGCCTGACGCGTCAGGCGATCACCAAACACCTGCGTGTGCTAGGGGACGCCGGATTGGTACATAGCACGAAAGAGGGGCGCGAGAACCTGTTCGAGTTCAATCCCGCGCCAGTAGATGAGTTGAAGGCGTACCTGGAACGGGTGTCGGCGGATTGGGATGCAGCGCTCGGGAGATTGCGGAAATTTGTCGAGGAGTAGTGCGAAACAAAGTTGCGGAATGGCGGCTATTCGTAGCGGAGCGCCACAGTGGGTTCGATTTTCGTAGCGCGCTGTGCGGGAATGAAGGACGCAGCGAGCGCAACGGAGGCTAGTAGTAGCGCCACGGCGAAGAAGGTGAAGGGATCATTGACGCTGACGCCAAAGAGCAGACCGGACATGAGACGCGTGAGCCAGAGAGAAGCGAGCACGCCGGCAAGGAGACCGGCGAAGGCCAACTTCGCGCCTTGGCCGACGATGAGTTGAAGGACGTCGCGGCGTTGCGCGCCCAGCGCCATGCGGACGCCGACTTCGTGAGTACGTTGAACGACGAGGAAGGCCATGACGCCGTAAATTCCGGCGGCGGCCAGCACCAGAGCGATGGCGGCGAAGACTGAGAGCAACGTCATGGAGAAGCGCCAGGGAACGAGGGAAGTGTCGACGAGTTCGGTGAGTGTTTGTACCTGATACACGGGCTCATCGGGATCGATCGAACTGACGGTGGAGCGAATGGTGTCCAAGATGGAGTGCGGGTCCGTGTGGGTGCGTACGGCGAGGACCATATAGCGGTAAGGAATCTGCGCGTAGGGGAAGTAGATTGTGGGCTCAGGCGAAGCGTCGATGTCCGAGCGCACATCCGTGACGATGCCCACCACCTCCCAAGGGCTTTGATTCTCACCCATATAAACAAGCAGACGCTGGCCAACTGGATTGGTGGCGGGGAAGAACCGCTTGGCCAAGGACTGGCTGATCACAACTGAGCGTGCAGAACCGAGGCGATCGTGATCGGTGATGCCACGGCCGGAGAGAAGAGATATGCCGAGAACCTGGAAGTATTGCGGGTCGACGATGCGGACCTGCGCGTAAGCCCGGTCAGAAGGCGGGCGAGGCGGGCGGCCCACGACGTCGAAACTGTTGTCGAAACTGTCGCCGGTTAGCGGGAGATAGCTGATTAGTCCGGCGTCCTCGATACCGGGCGTGGAGCGCACATGCTGGAGAACCGTGTCGTAGAAAGAGACGACCTGCTCATCTTTGGCGTATTTGTCTTTAGGGATGGTGATGCGGACGGTGAGGGTGTGATCGGAGCGAAAGCCCAGGTTGACGCCGTGCAGGGCGAGGAAGCTGCGAATGGTGAGGCCGGCGCCGACGAGGAGGACGAGGGAGATGGCAATTTCGGCGACGACTAACAAATTGCGGAGGCGCTGCGTGCTTTTGCCAGAGGTGGAGCTTCGCGAAGCGCCGTGAAGAGTAGTAGAAAGACTCAGACCGGTGATGCGGAAGGCGGGACTCAAGCCGAAGAGAACGCCAGTGGCGACGGAGATGAGGAAGGTGAAGAGAAGGACGCGGCCGTCGGTTTCGATGATGTTGAGTTGCGGCAGGGTGGTGGGGCTGAGCGCAAGGAGGAGTTGGCGAGTCCAGTTGGCGACCAATAGCCCAGCGGCACCACCGGCGAGGCTGAGCAGCAAACTTTCCGTGAGGAGCTGACGAAGGATGCGGGATTTGCCAGCGCCGAGGGCGAGACGGACGGCGATTTCCTTACCTCGGGCAGTGGAGCGAACGAGGAGCAGGTTGGCGACGTTGGCACAGGCGATGAGCAGGACGAAGGCAACGGCGGCGAGGAGGATCAGGAGCGCCGGGCGAATGTCCGCGGAGAGGTCGGCTTGCAAGGGAATCACGAGAGCGGCGGCACCACTGTTGGTGTCGGGCGATTCTTGCTTCAGTTGAGCAGCGACGCGATTCATTTCGTCGGAGGCCTGAGCAAGGGTCACATTCGGTTTGAGGCGGGCATAGACATCCAGATAGTGGGAGTCTTTCCAGCGCATCTCCGCGGGAGAGATGGCCTGCTCGAGCGGAATCCAGAACTGCACGTCGCGTCCGGGAAGTGCTACTCCGGGAGGGAGCACACCGACGACGGTGTAAGGATTGGTGTCGAGGTAGATGGTTTTGCCGACGATAGCGGGATCGCTGGCAAAACGCTCCTGCCAGAAATCGGCGGAAAGCATAGCGACGCGAGGGGCGCCGTCGCGGTCGTCGGCAGGCTGGAAGTCGCGGCCGAGTTTGGGGCGGAGGCCGAGCAGGTGTAGCATGCCGGCGGAGGTCAAAGCGATCTGAACACGCTCGGGACGATCGCTTCCGGTAAGGGTGTAGCCCGCGAAATGAAAGCCGGCGATTTCGGAGAAGACGTGATTGCGCGTGCGCCAGTCGAGGAAGTTGCCGGGAGCGACTTCGTTGCGCGAGGAGAGGTCGAAGGGATGGTTGGATTCGGCGATCGTGACGAGTCGGTCGGGCTGCGCGAAGGGAAGTGGGCGAAGGAGGACGGCGTCGACGACGCTAAAGATGGCGGTGTTAGCGCCGATGCCGAGGGCCAGGGTGAGGATGACGATGGCGGTGAAGCCGGGATGTTTGCGCAGGGTGCGGAGGGCGAAGCGCAGATCAGCGAAGAGGGTTTCCAGGAAGAAGGAGGGGCGTTGTTCGCGAACAGTTTCCTTGGCTTTTTCGAGAGAGCCAAAGGCGAGGCGTGCACGGCGCTGCGCTTCGGCAGGGGGAACGCCGGAGCGCTCGAGGTGGTCGGCGTGCTGGGCGATGTGGGTGCGGAGCTCCTCGTCGAGGTCGGCGTCGAGACGCTGGCGACGGAAGAAGGAAGAGAGCAAGGCGCGAAGGTAAGCTAAGGGCTTCATCGGTTATTCCGCACGCAGAGTGAACATAGGATCGACGTTCGCCGCGCGGCGAGCGGGCAGATAGCAAGCCAGAAGTGCTGCGGTAACAATCAATGCAGAGACCGCGACGAACGTCAGCGGGTCGGTTGCGGCTACACCGAAGAGCATGTTGGCCAAGAAGCGCGTCAAAGCGAGAGCGCCAGCGATACCAACAAGCACTCCTAAAAGGGCGACGCGCAGACCCTGTCCGACAATCAAGGCGAGAATATCCGGGCGCGTCGCGCCAAGAGCCGTGCGGACACCGATCTCATGGGCACGGTGCTCGACGCTATGGGAAATGACGCTGTACGTGCCGATTGTGGCGAGAACGAGGGCGAGCAGGGCGAAAAGTCCGAGTAGCAGCATGCGGAACCGCTGGGGAGCGATGGATTTGGCGACGATGCCGTCCATAGTGGCCAGTTGAGAGAGAGGTTGATTCTTGTCTACGCTTTCGACGGCGGCGCGCACGGAGGACGCAAAAGTGTCCGGTGCGCTGGAAGTTCGCAAGATGAAGTTGATGGCAAACGACGGGCTTTGAAGAAAAGGCATGAAGGCTTCGGGTGCTGGGGCTTGCTGGAGATCGCTGCCAACCGTGTCTGAGACCACGCCGATGACCTCCATCCAGGGTTCAGGCGGAGGGCCAAAACGAATGTGTTGGCCAAGTGGGTCGTTATGGTCAAACGCGGTTTGTGCCAGGGTCTTATTGAGGATCACCACGCGGGGAGCGGTCCCTGCATCGGCTTCGCGAAAAAAGCGACCCTGAAGAAGTGGAGTGCTAATCGTCTGAAAGTAGGCCGGACTAACCGAGGTAAGCGAGATAGGGAATGGCGGGCGAACTCGTTGGGCTCCCTCGATGAACAATAGGCCGGACGCGGTGTTCGGAATACTGACGGGATGGCGTGTTGTGAGTGCCACGCTGGTGACACCGGGCAAGGCCCGGAGGCGCTGAAGTATCTCTTCGGAGAAGATCGAATCCGCAGCGGAGTCCTGGGCGGGAGTTACTGGGCGTTCGAGTGAAGCGACCAATACTTGATGAGGATTGAAGCCCAGCTTCACCTGGCCGAGGAGAAGAAAACTGCGGGCGAAAAGGCCGGCACCGACCAAAAGAATGAGTGACAAGGCGATCTGGCCGGCGCAGAGCAAGGCGCGCAATCGATGTGTCGAGGGAGCGGTGCCTTGTTGCGAGCCTGCCACTTTCAAGGATTTCTGAACAGGCGGACGAGACGCGACGAGAGCCGGAAGAAAACCGAATGCGAAGATGACCAGGATGGTAGTGACGGCACAGAAGGATAACAGGCGCGGATCGAGGTGAATGTCCGAGGGCAAATCTGCAGGAATCAGCTGCTGGAGGATCTTCGTCGCCCAGAACCCGAGGACCAGCCCGAACGCTGCGCCCGCGGAAGCAAGGAGAGCGGCTTCGGTCAGCATTTGGCGAATCAGGCGGGAACGGGACGCACCGAGTGCCGTGCGTACTGCCATTTCGCGGGTGCGGCCCACTCCGCGGGAGAGGAGGAGATTGGCGACATTGGCGCAGGCGATGAGCAAGATGAACCCGACCGCGCCTAGGAGAATCAGGATCAACGAGCGTACGTTTTGCACAAGGAGCGCATGTAACGGGAGCAGCTCGACGCGGACGTTGGAGCGAAAGTGCGCCGCCTCCGGAGGATACTCGCGATCCATGCGTTGGGTGATTAGCTGTAGGTCCGATTGCGCTCCGGCGATGGTCTTGCCGGGTTGCAAGCGCGCAATGACAGTTAGGGGAGTCCAGCGAGGGGACTGGGGAGAAAAGACATCAGTGTCCAGAGGGAGGGGAGTCCAGAGATCGGCGGAGGGGTAGCGTAACATTTCCGGAAGCACGCCGACGATAGTGTAAATGTCCTGGTCTAACTGAAGGGTTTTGCCGGAGATTTGCGGATCACCGGCGAAGCGGGTGTGCCACAAGGACTCGCTGATAAGCACGACGCGACTGTGGGCTTCCTGGCCTTCTTCGGGAAGGAAATTACGACCGGCGACTGGAGTTATTCCCAGCATAGGGAAGAAATTTGCGGTGACACTAACGACATCCACGCGAGCAGGCTCTCCCGAACCGATCAGATTGGCGCCGGATCCTTCGGCGAATGCAGCCACTTGTTCGAAAACCTGGTTGCGTTGAGCCCAGGCAATAAAATCGGGGCTGATTACGGCGCTTGGTCCGTGGGTAGACGGGAAGTGTTCGGCAGCCCAGACAAGGTTGGAGGGGTTTTTGTACGGAAGCGGGCGAAGGAGGACGGCGTCGGCGACGCTGAATATGGCGGTATTGGCGCCGATGCCGAGGGCCAGAGTGAGGATGACGACGGCGGTGAAGCCGGGGTTCTTGCGGAGAGTGCGCAGGGCGAAGCGCAGGTCGGTGAAGAGGGTTTCGAGGAAGAAGGCCGGGCGCTGTTCGCGTACGGTTTCCTTGGCTTTCTCGAGGGAGCCAAAGGCGAGACGTGCACGGCGTTGTGCTTCGGCAGGGGGTAGGCCGGAGCGCTCGAGGTGATCAGCGTGCTGAGCGATGTGCGCGCGGAGCTCCTCGTCGAGGTCGGCGTCGACTTCAGAGCGGCGGAACAGGGCCGAAGCCAGTTCGCGCAGATGGGTGCGGACGCTCATAGATTATTCGTAACGGAGCGCGACGATCGGATCGACACGTGTAGCCTTGCGGGCGGGAACGTAGCTTGCCAGCAAGGCCACGAGGATGAGCGCGATTGCGGCGCCGGCGAAGGAGCCAGGGTCATAGGCGCTGACGTCGTAGAGCACGCTTTGCAGGGCGCGGGTAATGAAGAAGCCGACCACCAAGCCTACGCCGGTCCCTATGAGCGCGAGTCGGGCGCTTTCGCGGAGGACCATACGAAGGATGTCCGTGCGATTCGCACCCAAGGCCATGCGGATGCCCACTTCACTGGTGCGTTGCGCGACGCTGTAACTGACGAGACCGTAGAGTCCGACCGCGGAAAGTCCGGTAGCGAGAACAGCGAAAACCACGAGCAAGCTGGCGGCAAAACGCTGGGGCCGCAAAGACTCGGCGATTCTGGCGTCCATGCTGGACATGTCCGATACAGGCTGATTCGGGTCGACGTCATGCACCGCTTGACGGAGCGTTCCGGAGAGCGCGGAGGGATCGCCTTCGGACTTGGCGATCAGGAAACCGTATGGCGCTTCGGTTTGGAGCATCGGGAAATAGTAGACGCCACTGGAGGAAGACTGTGAGCCTCCGGTGGAGGCATCGTCGCCCGCCAACTGGGTGAAGCGAATGTGACCGACGACGCCGACAATGACAGCCCAAGGGTCGCGATTGCCTCGGCGAAGCTGCTTGCCGATTGGATCCTCGTTCGGCCAATACTGGCGGGCCATGTTTTCGTCAATGATGGCGACAGCTTGCGAGCCGGTGCGGTCCGCATCTGTGAAGTAGCGCCCTTTGAGCAGGGGGATACCGAGGGAGGTGAAATAGCCGGGGGTGACGTAGCGAACGTCGCCCCACGGGCCGGGATCGCCGGGGCCGACGGGCAGGCCTTCGATAGCGAAAGAGGCGGAAGGATTGTTACCTGTGAAGGGAAGAGGGGAACCCGCGCCCGCGGAAGTGACACCTGGTGCGTGAGCCAAACGGTCCAACACGGCGCGGAAGAAGGCAATTTGCTTTTCGGGAGTGTCGTATTGCGATTGCGGAAGGGCGAGACCGGCTGTCATTACTCCATGCGGCTGAAAGCCAGGATTGACCTGGCTGATGCGCGAGAGGCTTTTGAGAAGAAGGCCAGTGCCCACAAGCAAAACGAGGCCCAGGGCCAGTTCTCCGGCGACGAGGAACGAGCGGAAACGCTGGCGAGTGCGGCCCGCTGTGGAGGAGCGGCCGGATTCGCGAAGCGCGTCGCCGGGATCGGAATTGGAGAGATGCCAGGCGGGCGCCGCGGCAAAAATGAGCACGGCCAGCAGACCGATTACGATGGTGAAGGACAGGACATAGCCATCGATGGGGAAGGCAGTGACGTCGGATTCGAAGCTCGGAGGGGCGGCAACGAGCGAAAGATAAATCCCGAGGCGGGCGAAGAGCAGACCGACAATAATGCCGAGGACGCCAAGGACGACATTCTCGGTCATCGTCTGGAGAATGAGTCTTGCTCGGGAGCCACCGAGGGCGGCACGGAGGGCGAGTTCCTTGGAACGGCTGGCGGCTTTGGCGAGGAGCAGTCCTGCGATATTGGCACAAGCGATCAGGAGAACGAAGGCGACAGCGCCCGCGAGGATGAGGATAGGAGTTTGCAGGTCGCCAAAGACGAAGGAGGTAAGCGGAACGAGGAACATGCCCCACTGGGAATCTTTGGCGTAGGTGGATGCCGGGTTGTCGATGACGCGATGCGCAAGGACTTTAGTGTAAGCGTTGGCTTGCGCAAAGGAGACGCCCGGGCGCAAACGGGCCACGCCAAGATAACTTTCGTTGAAGGTGTTATCCAGGGCGAAGGCGTCGTGCGGCAGGCCGAGCGGGGTCCACAGATCGATTTTGGGGTTAGGCCACGCAAAACCCGGCGGCATGACGCCAATGACGCGGAAGTCTTCCATGTTCAGCCGGACGGTGCGGCCAAGGATTTGGGGATCGCCGCCGAACAAACGTTGCCATGCGGCATGAGAAAGGACCACTTCATGAGTGGCTTTGGGCTGGTCTTCCTCGGGAGTGAAGGCGCGGCCGAGAAGCGGTCGCGCGCCGAAGACGTCAAACCATTGCCAGGAAACCATAGCGCCGCGAAGCCTTTCGGGAAACGCACCAGCGCTGTAGTTGAAGTCGGCCTCCGTTTCGAGCGCGGCGGACTGAGCGACGTTCTGGCTATCGCGGAGCTGCGCGAAATCTGGCGCGGAGACTGAGATGCTTTTCAGGCCGAGCTTGCCGTAGCGAACGCGCTGCACCACGATGCGATCGGGTTGTTTCACGCCGGGCGGGTGCAGAAAGAGCCCGTTGACGACGGAAAAGATGGCGGTATTTGCGCCGATGCCAAGGGCGAGGGTGAGCACGGCGACGACCGCGAATCCCGGGTTCCGGCGCAACTGGCGCAAGCCGTAGCGAAAATCTTGCACGAGAGTTTCCAGGAAAAAGGCGGGGCGTTGCTCGCGGACGCTTTCTGTCGCCTTCGCAGAGGAGCCGAAGGCGAGGCGGGCACGGCGGGCCGCTTCGGCGGGAGACAGGCCGGAACGCTCGAGATCGGCGGAGTGCTGGGCGACGTGCGCGCGGAGCTCTTCGTCGAGATCACGTTCCAACTGGTCGCGGTGAAAGAGACTGGCGACCAGGGATTGCAGATAGGCGAAGAGTTTCATACTTCCTCCGGTTCCGCGCCGAGGACCGTGCCCATGGCAGCGACCAGGCGATTCCAGCTGGTCTGCTCTTCGCGAAGGCGCCTGCGGCCGGTAGAAGTGAGCTCGTAGTACTTGGCGCGGCGATTGTTGTCGGAGGTGCCCCAACTGGCTTTGAGGTAGCCCTGACGAACGAGGCGGAAGAGCGCGGGATAAAGGGCACCCTGTTCAACGAGGAAGGCGCCGCGGGAAATCTGCTCGATGCGGAGCAGAACGCCGTAGCCGTGGAGGGAACCGAGGGAGACGGCTTTGAGGATGAGAAGGTCCAGGGTGCCGGGGAGAAGGTCGGTTTGGTCGGGCAAGAGGTGTTCTCCTAAGATGATTAGGGAGAGTACGGCGGCTCTCCTAAGTTGTCAAGGGGAGAGGTGGGTGGCCCTTCGTGGCTCAGGCAAGCGAGTGGCGAGAGTGGCGAGTGGTTGGAGAAGAGAAGACCTTCCTGGGGAATTTGTTTGGAGCAGCCGCTTCACGTACGGAGTTCGAAGGCTTCGCATCCAGATGCTGGGCAGAGAGATTCGTCGCGAAAAACGCGATTGAAGACCGTCTCGCTACGCTCGGACTGGACACCTACGAAGAAGAGTGGAGTATGGCGCCGGGTTGGCGAAAGGCGGCCGCCGCGGAAGGTGGCAGTTACAGAGGCAAGACGCTGGGGGCGAACGGAGATTCTGCCCCAGGGCTACTCGGTAGGAGATGCACGTGGGTTCAGGATTTCCCGGGCAGTGGCGAGGTCTTCTTCACGGACGAGAATCTGGAATCCGAAGCCAGACCATGCCAGGTGCTCACGCATGCCACCGACGCTGTCGGATTGGATGGTGGCGGGGACGTCGGCGGAGTCGAGTTCGCTGATGGCCAGTTCGGCTTCGGCGCGGGTGCCGTAGGAGTGAACGACGACAAGATTGGGATGGTCCATGGCAACAGTATAGGCCCAAGCGGGGCTGGCGGTGGTGGGTAGTGCGTGGCGGTTCTTGGCGGTGGCGCATCCAACCAGTTACAATTAGATGTTTGGGAAGGGATTGGCGCATTGGCTTGTAGGCCATAGATAAGCAGATTCGTCGCATAAAGAACGCGCGATGAAGAAGAGGTTCCACGCTTCGCTCGCGAAGACTATTGAGAGAGCGTAGGTAATCCCTGGAAAAGACGACGGAAACTCCATGGAAGCAGCTCAGATACTGGATAAGGTAGTCGCGAAATTTATCGGGACGAAGCACGATCGCGACATCAAAAAGATGCAGCCTGTTGTGGTGGCTATCGGCGCGAAAGAGCCGGAAGTGCAGGCGCTGAGCGACGAGCAGTTAAAGGAGCGGTTTGCGGCGTTGCGGGTGCAGGTGCAAGAGGCGCTGAAAGACAGTGATCCGGCGGAAGACACGTATAAGGACGAACTGGCGCGCGCGTTGGAACCGGTGATTGTGCCGGCATTTGCGCTGGTGCGCGAGGCGGGCCGGCGTTTTCTGAAGATGCGCCATTTCGACGTGCAGTTGATCGGTGGAATGGTGCTGAACGCGGGGAAAATCGCGGAAATGAAGACGGGCGAGGGGAAAACGCTGGTAGCGACATTGCCGGCGGCGCTGAATGCGCTGGCTGGACGCGGCGTACACATCGTGACCGTAAACGACTACCTGGCACGGCGCGACGCGGAATGGATGAGTCCGCTGTACAAGGCACTGGGTCTGACGGTAGGCGTCATTGTGCACGATCTGGATGACGCACAGCGGCGCGCGGCCTACGGAGCGGACATCACGTACGGCACGAACAACGAGTTTGGGTTCGATTACCTGCGCGACAACATGAAGTACGACCTGGCGAGTTGCGTGCAGCGTGGGCACCAATTCTCGATCGTGGACGAAGTGGACTCCATCCTGATCGACGAGGCGCGAACGCCGCTGATTATTTCGGGACCAAGCGAAGAGTCGACGGATAAATATTTCAAGATCGACAAGATCATTCCCAAACTGATTCAGGAGATCGACTACACGCTGGATGAGAAGCACCGGCAGGCCACGCTGACCGAAGAAGGCGTGAGCAAATGTGAACGGATGCTGAGTTTAGGGAACTTGTACGATCCGGCGCACATGGAGACCATCCACCATGTGTACCAGGCGCTGCGCGCACATGCGCTGTATAAACGCGACGTAGACTACGTGGTGAAAGATGGGGAAGTGATCATCGTCGACGAATTTACCGGTCGGCAGATGCCGGGGAGGCGATGGTCCGATGGCTTACACCAGGCGGTGGAAGCGAAAGAAGGCGTGAAGATCGAACGCGAGAACCAGACCCTGGCGACGATCACCTTCCAGAATTATTTTCGGATGTACAAGAAACTGTCGGGCATGACCGGTACGGCGGAAACGGAAGCGGCGGAATTCGGGAAGATATACAACCTGGACGTGGTGGTGATTCCCACCAACCGGACGCTGATTCGCATCGAGAATCCCGACGTGGTGTACCGCACGGAAGGTGAAAAGTTTGAAGCGGTGGTGAACGGAATACTGCAGGAAGATAATACGCTGGCGCACGGTATCCGGCATTACCACGAGCGCGGGCAGCCTGTGCTGGTGGGCACGATTTCGATCGAGAAGTCCGAGGCCATCGCGGACCTGCTGAAAAAGGCGGGGGTTCCCCATCAAGTTTTGAATGCCAAGCAACACGAGCGCGAATCGCGCATCGTGGCGCAGGCGGGGCGCAAAGGCGCCGTGACGGTGGCAACGAACATGGCCGGCCGCGGAACGGACATTCTGCTCGGAGGAAATCCGGAAGCGTTGACGCGCGAGTATTTTTTGAAGAACAAGCTGGCGATGCCGTATGCGGCGGCGCCCGCGGTGATTGGCGCGGAGACTGCCTCGAATGGCGATGGAGCGGCACAAGCAACGGTGCCAATGGTGCTGTTCCAGCACGAAGGGAAAATTTTCCAGGTGCCGCAGGAGCAGTGGAAACCGGTGTACGACCAGTTCGCCGAGCAATGCAAGGCTGAGCACGATGAAGTGGTGGCGCTGGGCGGATTGCACATCCTGGGCACGGAACGGCACGAAGCGCGGCGCATCGACAATCAGTTGCGCGGACGCGCAGGACGCCAGGGCGACCCAGGTTCGTCACGATTCTTCCTGTCGCTGGAAGACGATTTGATGCGTATTTTCGGCGGCGAGCGCGTGAAGCAGTTGATGTTTCGCCTGGGGATGACGGAAGGCGTGCCGATCGAATCGAAATTAATTTCGAATCGCATCGAGCAGGCGCAGAAGTCGGTGGAAGCGCAAAACTTCGACGCCCGCAAGCACCTGCTGGAATATGACGACGTAATGAACAAGCAGCGCGAGACCATTTATGCCATTCGGCGGTCGGCGCTGGAAGGAAAAGACCAACGGGATTACGTTCTGGGAATTGCAGAAGACGTGGCGATGGAACTGGTCAATACGTATTGCCCGCGCGAGCAGCATCCGGGCCAGTGGAACGGCACGCAATTCCTGGCGGAGATGAACGCGCAGTTTGGAGTGGATGCCAAGGCGGCGGGCGCGGATCCGAATACGCTGAATCACGAGGAATTGGCGGAAGCGACCGTCGAAGCAGTGAAGGCGCGGTATGCAGAGAAGGAGAAGCAGTTTGGGCCAGACCTGCTGCGTTGGCTAGAGCGCCGCATCATCCTGGACGTGGTGGACACGCAGTGGAAAGACCACTTGCTGTCGCTGGACCATTTGAAGGAAGGCATCGGGCTGCGCGGGTACGGGCAGAAGGATCCGCTGGTCGAGTTCAAAAAAGAAGCGTTCGTGCTGTTTGAAGATATGATGGCGCGGATCGATAACGAAACGATTCGTTACCTTTTTCATGTACAAATTCAGCAGCAGGAGACGCCACCGCAGCAGCAACGGCCGGAACCTCCGCGGCAGTTGCATAGCGCGGCTGCAGCGGTGGCCAGCGCAGCGGCACGGGCCGAGGAAGCGCCGTCGCATTTGCCGGATTTCGCCAGGTCCTTGGAACGAAAGCAGGAGCGCCAGCAGAAAGACCTGCAATATCAAACGGGCCCGGCGCAGGCAGAGGCTCCAAAGCCGGTGCGAGCGGGCGCGAAAGTGGGAAGAAATGATCCATGCCCGTGCGGTTCGGGGAAGAAATACAAGAAGTGCCATGGGGCAAACGCGTAGGGAAGGATGCCAAGGAAGTAAAGGAAGTTCAGAAAGTACCGGATAAGAAGTAGAAGTAGCGCAGTGCTAAGAAATCGCTCCGAACAAAATTCATAGCAACATATCGCAGGGGAGCCGTTCATGCCGCCGGGAATGCCAGGACAACAGCAAATGCCGCAGCGCCAACCGATACCGGGAGTGAAATATCTGGTGGCGGTAGCGAGTGGAAAAGGCGGTGTGGGAAAGACCACGGTAGCGGTGAACCTGGCGCTGGCCCTGGCGAAATTAGGGAATAAGGTTGGCTTGCTGGACGCGGACGTGTATGGGCCGAACGTGCCGATCATGCTCGGTTCGACCGCGGAGCCGATGGCGACGCCGCAACAACGCATCATTCCGGTAGAAGCCCAGGGAATCAAAATGATCTCGATGGGCTTGCTGAACCCCGGCGACAAGCCGGTGATCTGGCGCGGGCCGATGCTGCACAGCGTGATTACGCAGTTTTTGCGCAGCGTGGAGTGGGGAGAATTGGATTATCTGGTAATCGACCTGCCGCCGGGAACGGGCGACGTGCAGTTAACGCTGATTCAGACGGTGGAAGTGTCCGGTGCCGTGGTGGTGACGACACCATCGACCGTGGCGCTAGCGGACGTTCGCAAAGCGATTGAAATGTTCCGTCAGGTGAATGTGGACGTGCTGGGAGTGGTGGAGAATATGAGCACGTTTGCGTGCCCGCATTGCGGCAAGCCCGTGGACATATTCGGGCACGGCGAAGGCGCGAAGACAGCCACCGAGTACGGCGTTCCGGTGCTGGGAGAAATTGAGATTGACTCGCGGATTCGCCTGGGCGGAGACACGGGGAAGCCTGTGGCGGCGCAGGGAGAGAGCGCTCCGGCGGCGCAGAGTTTGTATAAAGTGGCCAAGGCGGTAAGCGCGCGGATTGCGGAAGTTGCGGCGAGCTCTAGCGCGCCGACCGTGCAGATTGACTGATGCGGTAGGCAGTTTCGCTCCATTCCGAATCGCTCGCGGGATCTAGACTGCCCGAGAGGGTAGCGAATGCGGGGAATCGCGGGCGAAAGCGCGGCTATTCCATCCCAACGAATCCACAGGAAACGAACCTGCTGCGCGGGTGTGTGCGCGTTGCTGGTGTTTTTGGGCATGACGGCGCCGCTGTTGCACGCACAAGTCGCACGGCCGGTGCGGGCATCGGACCAACTCTATGTGCAATCACGGGTGGCGATGGGGACGGAATTCAAGATTTATTTGTACGCCCACAACGAAGCGCACGCGGAAGCGTTATTGGAAGCGGCGTTTGGGGAGATCGAACGGTTGGATGCGACGCTAAGCAATTACAAAGCGGACAGCGAACTATCTCGCATCAACCGGCTGGCTGGGCGAGAAGCAGTGACCGTCGACCCGGAAGTTTTCACACTTCTACAACTGTGTCTGGAACAGAGCCGGAAAAGTGGCGGAACGTTCGACATTACCGTGGGCCCGCTGATGCGTTCGTGGGGATTCTTTCGCGGCCAGGGAAAGTACCCGGCGCCATGGCAACTGGACAAAGCGCGGGAAAAAGTGGGATGGGAAAAGGTACAGCTCGATGCAACGCGAAGGACCGTACATTTTGCCGTGGATGGCATGGAGCTGGATTTGGGTGGGATTGGAAAAGGATACGCCGCGGACCGCGTGATACAGCAATTGCGCACAGCGGGAGTGAAGGCGGCGATGGTGGATGCCGGCTCGAGCAGCATCGCGACGATCGGCGCGCCGCCGGGCACGCAGGGCTGGGTGGTGCGCGTGCCGAGGCCGGGGGATCGGTCACAGACAATTACGACCGTGCTGTTGAAAGATCAGGCGCTGGCGACGTCGGGTAGCTACGAGAAATTCTTCCAGCTGAATGGGCGGACCTACTGCCACATTATGGACCCGCGGACGGGGGCGCCGGTCGAAGGCGTGCTGCAAACAACGGTGATTGGTCCCGACGGTACGACGACGGAAGCGTTGTCGAAGCCGATGTTTGTGCTGGGAGCCGACGAAGGGACGAAACTCCTGGCGAAATCGCCGGGAGTCAGTGGATTTTGGGTGACAGGAACGATTGCAGTACCACGGGAAGTGCAATGGAACTGGCCGGGTTGTGCGGGCGATTGCGGTGGAACGCTCGAAGCGAACGGAGAAAGGAAGTTGAAGAGACAATGAGCGAAATCGATCGGCGGAAATTCATGGAGACGGCAGCAGGCGCACTGGCAGCGACAGCGCTTGCGGCGGGATGCAAGCAGCAAGCAAGAACACCGGTGGTGCCTGCAGGAGAGCAGGTTCGTTTGGCGGTGATTGGGCCGGGCAGCCGGGGGCAAGAGCTGATGCGGACGTTCCTGCAAGTTCCGGGTGTGCACATCGCGGGGCTTTGCGATGTGTATGAACCGCGGTTTGCGGAAGCGCGCGATATCACTCGGGAGAACACGCCGATTTATCACGACTATCGCGAATTGCTGGCGGCGAAGGATATTGACGCGGTGGTGGTAGCGACACCGCTGAAGTTCCACGGCGAGCACGTGGTGGCGGCTCTGGAAAGCGGGCGGCACGTCTACGGTGAGAAGAGCATGGCGAAAACGGTAGAGGAGTGCGATCGCATCGTGGATGCGGTGAAGCGAAGTGGGAAGAACTATCAGGTGGGGGTGCAGTATCACTATGCGACGTGGTACAAGGAAACGCTGCGGCGCATTCACGAAGGCAAACTGGGGAAGGTCACGCAGGTGTACGCAGTGTGGCACCGCAATCACAATTGGCGGCGACCGGTGCCGGACGAGAACGACAAACAACTGGAGCGGCTGATCAACTGGCGGATGTACAACGAATATTCGCTGGGTTTGCTGGCCGAGCTGGGCTCGCACCATATCAGTTTTGCGAATGAAATTTTCGGCGGTGCGCCGGAATCGGTGGTGGGCAGCGGAGGAATCGATTACTGGAAGGATGGGCGCGAGACGTACGACAACGTGCAGGTGACGTATCGCTACCCGGGCGGGCAGACACTGTTCTTTTCGGCGATCACCAGCAATGCGCATGAGGGGGCGCAGATTCGCGTGTACGGGTCAGAAGGAACGGCGGTGCTGACCGAAGGCGATGCGTTTATGTATTCGGAAGCGAAGAAGCTGAAGGCATCGGCGGTGACGAAAGTGCTGATCGACCACGGGGTGATGACCGGGGCAAGCTACATGGGAGAGATGCCATTCCGCGGGAAGGGCGAAGAAGTGCCGGTGCCGTCGGACGTGGAAGGGAACGCGAATTACGAAGCGTGCGAGTCGTTCATTCGATCGATTGTAAAGAAGCAGAAGCCGGAAGCCGATGAGCAAGAGGGATGGAACGAGGCGGTGGCGGTGATTCTGGGGAATCAGGCAATCGCGGAAGGGAAGCGGCTGTGGTTCCGCGACTACACGCCGAAAGCGACGGGAGCATAATGAAATCGCGATGTGAACGTGGGGAAGGACAGCCTTGGCGGCTGCAGGCGTGCGGGGTGAGGTGGAACCTTTCGGGCGCTTGATGCGTTAACAAGGGTGAGGACGTTGCATGGGCGGATCCGTAGCGCTCGAATCCAACCCGGAGAAACGTACCCGAGACGCTCGCCCGGGAGTATGGGCACTTCTGGGCGGGCTGTCTTTTGCGGTGTTCGCCGCGCACATGCTGGTGGGCGGGCGATACGGCTATTTCATAGATGAACTGTATTACCTGGCGTGCAGCCATCACCTGGCATGGGGCTATGTCGATCAGCCTCCGTTAATCGCGGTGATTACCTGGCTGGAGCGGGTGACGCTTGGCGATTCTCTTTCCGCACTGCATTTTCTGCCGGCGGTAGCAGCGGGGCTGCGGGTTCTACTGACTGGATTAATCGCGAGGGAACTGGGGGCGCGGCGCTTTGGCATCGTGCTGGGTTGCGTATGCGTGATGGTGGCGCCGATTTATCTGGGGCTGGACTCGCTGCTGACAATGAATGTGTTCGAGTCGCTGTTCTGGATGAGCGCGGCGCTGATTGCATTGAAGATCTTCAACGGGGCGAGCGGCAAATGGTGGCTGCTGTTTGGCGTGGTATGCGGCGCAGGGCTACTGAACAAACATTCCATGCTGATTTTCGGGTTTGGGCTTTTTGTGGGGCTGTTGCTGACGAAGCGGCGAAAGCAATTTGCTTCGCCGTGGATCTGGCTGGGCGGACTGGTAGCTTTGCTGATTTTCCTGCCCAATTTGTTGTGGGAGATTCATCGCGGGTTCCCCACTATCGAGTTGCTGCAAAACGTGCAACGTAGCGGAAGAAACGCGGAGTCAGGTCCGCTGATGTTTCTGCTGTTGCAAGCGGTGATTCTGAATCCGCTGGCGGCACCGGTGTGGATCGCGGGCTTGGTGGAACTGTTGCGCGACCGCGAAGGCATCGGGTGGCGTGTGCTGGGGATCACCTGGTTGGTGATCATGGCGTGCATGCTGACGATGCACGGGCGCATGTATTACCCGGCTCCGGCGTACCCGATGCTGTTTGCGGCAGGCGGGGTGGCGTTCGAACGCTGGTTCACCGCGGTGCGCAACGGAAAATGGCTGCGCCCGGTATATGTGGGAGCGATCGCGCTGGTGGGTGCGGCGGTCGCACCCATCGCGTACTTTCCGATGCTGACGGTGAATCAGTATCTCGCCTATTCCCACTGGCTGCATCTGGGACCGCCGCGCCTAGAGAACAACGAGATGGGGCCGTTGCCGCAGATTTATGCGGATCAGTTTGGGTGGAAGGAGATGGCAGAGGTGGTGGCAAACGCGTACTACCAATTGCCGGCAGAGGAGCGCAGGTCCTGTGCGATTTTCGCGCAGAACTACGGCCAGGCGGGCGCCATCGACTTTTTCGGGGCAAAGCTGGGATTGCCGCCCGCGATCTCCGGACACCAGAACTATTTCTACTGGGGTCCGCGCAGTTACAGCGGCGGGTGCATGATCGTGATGGACGATCGGCCGGAACGATTACGTGAGTTGTTCGCGGACGTGCAGTTCGCGGGACACGTCGAGCATCCGCTCTCCATGCCGTATGAGCATTTTGACGTATATGTGTGCCGGCGACCGAAGTTCGGCACGCTGGAGAAGGTGTGGACACGGATTAAGCACTGGGGCTGAGTGGCTACTCGCAGGGTTTGCCCGGCATAAGTGAGTGGCGAATGGGCAAACCCGAAGAGAGATTCCTTACTGCGTTCGGAATGACGGTACCGGGGCAGGCAGTGTCGCAAGGACAGTCTGGAACTTTACGAATAAGAATCGTTGGAGTCGCGGGAGCGGGCCGCTTCTGCGGCTTCCATTTTTTTGGTCAGGCAGACGCGGCAAAGGCAGCCTTGGGAATTTAGATCCGCGGGAAGCGGAAGATGCGGCAGTTCGGCGCACCAGCACTTGCTTTCGGGCTGGCAAGCGAAGGCGGCTCCGCATTGCGGGCAAAGCTTGTGCATAGGGAAAGTATGTGCGGAAGTCGTTTGCGCGTAAAGTCAGGGCTTCGTATCCGGCATGTAACCTGCTTGTTTTAGTGCAGGGCATTGGATAGAATGCGCGGCGAGAACGTAGATTCACACCTGTAGTCCCGCCCAAAACATCGCAAGCGTAAGGGAAAGGATAGAACTATGCCCCTCTCGAAGAAATTAGCGGCGGAATTTTTTGGCACGTTCTGGCTGGTGTTTGGTGGATGCGGCGCGGCGGTGCTGGACGCAGCGTTTCCGCAATTGGGCATTGGGTTTGTGGGTGTGGCGCTGGCGTTTGGGCTGACGGTGCTCACTATGGTGTACACCGTGGGTCACATTTCGGGATGCCATTTGAATCCGGCGGTATCGGTGGGGCTGGCGTTCGGTAAGCGGTTCGCGTGGTCGGAACTGCTGCCGTACATCGTGGCGCAGGTTTTGGGCGCGTTGGCCGCCAGCGGAGTGTTGTACGTGATTGCCAGCGGGAAAGAAGGCTTTTCGTTGGCCGGAGGGTTTGCGTCGAACGGCTATGGGGCGCATTCACCTGGCGGCTATTCGCTGCTGGCGTGCTTTGTGGCCGAGGTGGTGCTGACGTTTTTCTTCCTTTTGGTGATTCACGGAGCCACGGACACGCGGGTACCTGGGGGCTTCGCGGGCATCGCGATCGGATTGGCGCTTACGCTGATTCACTTGATCAGCATCCCTGTGACGAATACGTCGGTGAATCCCGCGCGCAGCACGGGTCCGGCGATTTTTGTGGGTGGCTGGGCGTTGCAGCAGCTGTGGCTGTTCTGGGTGGCTCCGATCATCGGCGGGGCACTAGGGGGCTTGGTGTACAACGGGCTGTTTGAGGAGAGGCGGTAAAATCTCACACCCTGGGGCGGTCGGGATCAGCGAGTGGCGAACGCGAAGAGGAGATTCCTCACTTCGCGGACTTCGCTCGGGGGTGAAATCTGAGTCGGGCAAGACGCGCGGTTGCTTGCCGAGAAGGGGTCCAGCATGCTGGCCCCCTACACAAGAGCGCCAGCGGAGTGACGAGGAGTTCACACATCGTGTTTTGCTCTGGAACTCAGCCATTCTGTAGAGCCGTTTCCTTGTCAGTGGAATAAGCGGATGCTATCTTGGAGAGTTCGCGGCGTGTGTGCGAACTGCGCGGGGCGGCGTATATCTTGGCCCTGCAATTACTTACAGAGAGCTGAAGGAACGTGAGTCGGGAGCCGGATATTCGCTCGTACCGCGGGAAGTGGCCGCAAATTGCGGCGTCGGCGTACGTCGACACGGCGGCATTGGTGATCGGTGACGTGACGGTTGGCGAACATGCCAGCATCTGGCCGATGTGCGTGGTACGGGGCGACGTGCATTCCATTCGCATCGGGGCGCGGACGAATATCCAGGATGGGTCGGTGCTGCACGTGATGCGCGACCAGTATCCGTTGGTGCTGGGCGACGACATCACCGTGGGGCATTCCGTGATGTTGCATGGATGCACGATTGAAGGGCGCGCGTTGATCGGGATGCGCGCGACGATTTTGAATGGCGCGGTAATTGGGAAAAACTGCATCATCGCGGCAGGGACGCTGATTACCGAGCGCACGGTG
>Ga0335076_10001454_pt1 | contig 22915 bp, 24 predicted proteins | sample Lox_Sample_25_FD_206717 | JGI IMG/M metagenome (GOLD analysis project Ga0335076, IMG submission 206717) | Soil microbial communities from Loxahatchee National Wildlife Refuge, Florida, United States - Lox_Sample_2.5 | ecosystem: Environmental > Terrestrial > Soil > Wetlands | place: USA... | reverse complement strand
GTTCAACAAATTCCTCGGCCAACTTCACCACTGCCTGCAATCCGGCCAGCTCTACAGCGAACACCTGGCGTTTCCACCTCCTCTCCCTCTCGCGGCTTGACTTTTAACTTCGTGAGATGTCTTTCGGGTGACGGCCAGGGGACACGACGTGGTGCCGATGTCGCTGCTCGGGACGTTTTCGCCGTATGTGGTCGTGCACCACACCTCGGTGGTCAAGGTCGACCCCGCGGTCCCCTTCGACGTGGCCGGCCTGGTGGGGTGCGGGGTGACCACCGGCTACGGCTCGGCGGTGCGGAGCGCGCCGGTCGAGCCCGGTCACGACGTCGGGGTCGTCGGTATCGGGGGCGTCGGCGTCGCGGCGTTACAGGACGCCCGAATCGGAGGAGCCCGACGGATTTTCGCTGTCGATCCGATCGAGTGGAAGCGTGAGCAGGCGTTGAAGTTCGGCGCGACCTTGGCTTTCGCGGATTTGGGCAGCGCCGCGGCCGCCATCGCCGAGGCTACGTCGGGCCTCATGTGCCACAAGGTGATCGTCACCGTCGGGCGCTGCGAGGGCCGCGACGTCGAGGCATGGATGGGGCTGACCGCAAAGGGAGGCACCTGCGTCGTCACCGCCATGGGCAGCATGATGGCCACCGACGTCACCCTCAACCTGGGTGGGCTAACGCTGTTGCAGAAGAACCTGCAGGGAAGCCTGTTCGGCGGCGGCAACCCGCAGCGCTATATCCCCGAAATTCGGGAGCTGTACAAGCTGGGGCATCTCAACCTCGATGACATGGTGACCCGGGAGTACACGCTCGAGCAGATCAACGACGGGTACCGCGAGGTGCTCGAGGGACGCAACATCCGCGGCATCATCCGCTATACCGACGCCGACCGCGCGTAACTCTCCCGGCGATCGCTGCGACACAATGGGTCGATGACCACCACACCCCTCGTTGAACCTGACACGACCCAGACGGCCGCGTACCGGGTCGCGGCGATGCTTGTGGGCATCGGCACCGTCCACCTCTTGGCACCCAAACCGTTCGATACGATCGTCCCCGCCGAGCTGCCGGGAGACGCGCGAGTTTATACCTACGCATCGGGCGTGGCCGAGATAGCCGTCGGCGCGTTCCTGGTGCCGCGACGCACCCGGCGGCGCGCCGCGCTGGCCGCCGCCCTGCTGTTCGTCGGCGTGTTCCCGGCCAACGTCAACATGGTCCGGTTGTGGTGGGGCAAGCCCTGGCCGATGCGCATCGCTGCCGTGGCCCGCCTGCCACTACAGATTCCGATGATCACCGCGGTGCTCAAAATCAGGCGCAACAGCTAGTTTTCACATGCGCCACGGCAGCTCCCGCCGGGAAGGGGGCTCGTTGTGCCTAGAATCCCACCGCGATATATCAACACGCCTCAAAACGGTTGGCGCACAAGCGAAGTTACCCTGCGGGGAGGCGAGGACGTGGCCGCGCAACGCCCGGCGCTATCAGGGTCTCCCGACCGAGCGCCCGAGATAGGCCATGAGCCGCGCAGTCGGCGTCGAGCCCTCTGGCGCGGGTTGGGCGGGCCCGAAGCCGCCCGGCCGCCGCAGCATGTCCTCCGGCACCGACTCGACAAGCCCACGGCATAGCCCCAGCAGCTCCTCGGGCAACTCGATCAGCCGACCTTGCGAAGAATGTACGTCCCAACTGTGCATGGCCAGGTCCGACACGGGATAGGTCAGCGCCCGGTGCAGCGGAACCTCGCCCTCCGGCGATTGTCGCAGCGCATGCATGTCGGCGCCCGGGAGGGCATCTTTCAACCGCGCCGCCAGCTCGCGCAGCCGTGCCGCCGGGTTTTCGCATACCCAGTCGGCCGGCTGGGAGGGGCCGCCCCCGACCTTTCCGGCCTCGACGAGCGCCACGATCTTCGCCGCGCTACCGGTAGCGTGACCGACCAGGTCGCGCAGGCTCCAACCCTCCAGGTTGGACGGCTGGACCCAGCTCTCCGGCGGAGTCTGATCCACGGCCTCGACGAGCAGGTCCATCGCCTCGGTGGCCAAAACGCCGATCCGTGCGGTCGCGTCGTTCATGAGTGCATGGCAATCACCCTGCGTGCAGCTGCCTTCTCGGTGTCTCGGCGCGATGCAGCCACAAGAACTCGTTCTGTCCCGCTGCGCCCGCCAGAAAAGGCCTAACCAGCAACGGATACGCGCTCATCGCCTCCCTGCGAGAGATCACCTCCGGCTGTTCGAGTGCATACTCTTTTCCGTTCCAAGTGAGCGTGCATTCGCCGGCGGCCAGCACATTTTCGCGCCAATCAACGTAGGGGTACGCGACCGCGAGCACGAAACCATCACCGAACGGGTAGGCGCTGAGCGGTGTCACATACTCGCGGCCACTGCGCCGACCCACATGGTGCAACGCGCTGAGGTTGAAGTAAAGCATTCCCAGCCGGGTTCCGGCGACCTTGCGCACATAGGGATTCAACCGCTTGGTGAGCAGGCGCGTCTGATCGCTCAGGCGTCTAATCTGCATAAGCATGTCCCCGGCGAGTAGGAGCAGATACAAGGCCGCGACAGCGCCGAGAACCATGGCGGGCAGCGTCACAAGCACACGCGGGAACCTTCGGCTTGCCATGACATCGCCTCCCGAGATCTCGACGGCTGCTTCCCGGCCAACCAGTGCGAACACCAACCTTTCGCCCATATCGCCCAAATGGTCTAGGGTCGCAAGTCCTTAGGCCGGTTGTTTGACAGGAGGTCCGCGTGGGTAAGACGGACATCGCGGCACTGCTCGCGGTCGCGGCGGCCCTGATGATCGGCATCGGAGACGTCCTCGAGCAGCGATCCGCCCAACAGGTCACCGACAAACCGGTCAGTACCTTCGCCCTGTTCCGTCGGCTGCTGCGCGACCGACGATGGTGGACAGGAAGTCTCGTGGCCGCCGCCGGGTTCGGTCTGCAGGCCGCGGCGCTCGGCCTGGGTTCGGTGGTGCTCGTGCAGGCGCTGTCGGTGACCTCGTTACTGTTCGCGTTGCTCATCAGCGCGACGGTCAACCACCGCAGAATCAGCCGCTGGCAAGGGATTTGGGCCATGCTGCTCGTCGCGGCCGTTGCAATCGTGGTTACGGTCGGCAACCCGCAGGCGGGGACCCCACGCGGATCCCTGCGGACATGGGCCGTCGTGGCTCTGGTCATGGGCCCCGCGCTGATCCTGTGTGTGATCGGGTCGCGTGTGTTCTCCGGTTCGGTTAGCGCACTCTTGCTGGGGCTGATGTCCGGGTCGCTGTGGGGCCTGTTCTCCGTGTTGACCAAGGGCGTTGTCGACCAGCTCGGCCACGGCATCCTGCCACTGCTGCGCACACCTGAGCTGTACGTGTGGGCGGTACTGGGCATCGCCGCGACCGCCTGGGAGCAGTCGGCGTTTCGGGCCGGCCCGCTGACCGCGTCGCTTCCCGCGGTGACGGTCGCCGAGCCCATCGTCGGCTCGGCGCTTGGCATCGCCGTGCTGGGCGAGACGCTGAGCACCAACAAGGTCGGCCTGTTCGCTCTCGGCGTGGCAGTCGCGGTGATGGCCGCGGCGACGGTGGCGCTGGCTCACAGCCAGGCCGCTGGGACGCCGGCAACCGACTCGTCCGTTGACCCCGTCGCGGGATCAGATCTCCCGCGAACCGATGCGGTGTAGCGCCACGCTTATCCCCGAATGGCCGCCCGACGTTCACCCATTGGCTGTAGCTATCCCCAGCGGCGGGGGCCTAAGCTCTGGCGGCCGAGCCGGTCAAGCACGATACTTGCGCCATCACCGAACCTGGTTGTAAGCCGCACCCGCACATGGCATCCTGCGGGCGACTATCGCACAGCGTTGAGGAGGACAAGTGAGCACATCAGAGACCGCGGAGCCCCGCGGTGGGCTGCCGGTAATCCATCTCTCAGAGCTCCTGCGCGCGCCGGTGCTGGCCCGGTCCGGCGAGGCCGTGGGCCGCGTCGAGGACGTGATCGTGCGGCTACGAGGCGCCGATGACTATCCGTCGGTGACTGGGATCGTCGCCGGGGTCGGCGGACGGCGCGTGTTCATCGGCAGCAAATCCATTGATGAGTTCGCGCCGGGCCGAATCGTTTTGACAAAAAACAAGGTTGACCTCCGGGGTTTTGAGCGCCGCGACGGGGAGGTGCTGTTGCGCACCGACGTGTTGGGCCACCGTTTGATTGACACGGCCGCCGTGGATTTGGTGCGCGCCTATGACGTCGAGCTCGAAGACACCGGCGCGGGGTGGGTGCTTGCGAGGTTGGACACCCGCCGTCCGCCGCGGTTGTTCGGGCTGATCAAGAGCTCCGGCGGGCACGCCGCCCGCGATTGGAAGGCGTTCGAACCGCTGATCGGCCACGCCCGCTCCGACGCCGTGCGGCGTCTGTCGGACCGATTCGGCGAGTTCAAAGCCGCCGAGATCGCCGATCTTCTCGAGGAGGCAGACAAGGCCGAAGGCGGCGAAATTCTCGAGCGGGTGCACAGTGACCCGGAATTGGAAGCCGACGTGTTCGAGGAGCTCGACCCCGACAAGGCCAGCCGGCTCCTCGATGGCATGCCCGACGACGAGGTCGCCGCGCTGCTGGGTCGGATGCGCGCCGACGATGCCGCCGACGCGATCGCCGACCTGCGCCAGTCGCGACGCCGCCGCGTGCTGGACCTGATGCCCGCCCCGCAGCGCACCAAGGTGATCACCCTGATGGGGTTCAACCCCGAAAGCGCCGGCGGGTTGATGAACGTCGACTTCGTCTCTTGTGCCGCCACGGCAACCGCGGGTTCGGCGCTGACGCTGATCGCGGCCGCGCGCAACATCCAGCCGGAGGCGCTGGTCAAGGTGCATGTTCTCGATGACGGGAAACGCCTCGCCGGTGTCGTATCGGTGATCACTCTGTTGCAGGCCGAACCCGGTGAAAACGTTGGTGCACTGATGGATTCCGATCCGGTGTGCGTCAGCGCCGACGCCGACCTGACCGACATCGCGCTCTTGATGGCCGACTTCAACCTGTACTCGATCCCCGTGGTCGACGAGGACGACCGCGTGCTCGGGGTGGTCACGGTCGACGACATCCTGGAAGCGACCATTCCCGAGGACTGGCGCCGACGCGAGCCCGCCCCCCGCCCGTTCCGCGAAATCACCCAGTCCGCGGGCGACGGCCAGGCGCCGGGAGGCGAGGCACCGTGACCTCAAGCGCCGACAAGACCACCCACCCTGTGGCAGCTGCCGGCAGCGCCGAACCAGCCGCGGCGCGGCGTAGTGCGGTGCTCGACACCGCGCACCTGGGTGACATCGAGGGCGCGTTCGGGCGCGTCAAGCTCAGCGAAATCGACCATCCCCGGACTTGGAAGACCCGGCTGCTGACCCTGCTGGCCATCGTCGGTCCCGGGATCATCGTGATGGTCGGCGACAACGACGCCGGCGGGGTGGCCACCTACGCTCAGGCCGGCCAGAACTACGGTTACTCCCTGCTATGGGTGCTGCTGCTGCTCGTCCCGGTGCTCATCGTCAACCAGGAAATGGTGGTCCGGCTCGGCGCGGTCACCGGCGTCGGGCACGCCCGGTTGATCAACGAACGCTTCGGCCGCGGCTGGGGCTGGTTTTCCGTCGGCGACCTGTTCCTGCTCAACTTCCTCACGATTGTCACCGAGTTCATCGGCATCACCCTGGCCGCCGACTACATCGGTATCTCCAAATACGTTGTGGTCCCGATCTCCGCGGCGGCGCTCGTCGCCATCATGGCAACCGGCAGCTTCCGGCGCTGGGAGCGGGCCATGTTCGTCTTCATCGCCGTCACCCTGCTGCAGATCCCGATGCTGCTGATGTCGCATCCGCAGTGGGCGCATGCGGCCAAGTCCTTTGTGGTGCCAAGCATCTCGGGCGGCGTGAGCTCGGATGCGGTGCTGCTGATCATCGCCATCGTCGGCACCACCGTGGCGCCGTGGCAGCTGTTTTTCCAACAGTCAAACGTCGTCGACAAACGCATCACCCCCCGGTTCATGGCCTATGAACGCGCCGACACCGTCATCGGGGCCTTCGTCGTGATCGTCGGCGCCGCGGCGCTGCTGATGACCGGTGACTGGGCGGCGCGTTCCACCAACACAATCGGTGGCTTCACCGACGCCGGCGCCATCGCCCACCTGCTCGGCCAACACAGCGCAACCCTCGGCTCGTTTTTTGCCATCGTGCTGATGGACGCCTCGATCATCGGCGCGGCCGCGGTGACCCTGGCCACCAGCTACGCCTTCGGCGACGTATTCGGCCTCAAGCACTCGCTGCACCGCGGGTTCACCGACGCCAAACAGTTCTACCTGTCCTACACCGCCATGGTGGTGCTGGCCGCGGCGATCGTGCTGATCCCCGGCGCCCCGCTCGGGCTGATCACCACCGCGGTCCAGGCCCTCGCCGGTCTGCTGTTACCCAGCGCGAGCGTGTTTCTCCTGCTGTTGTGCAACGACCGGGAAGTGTTGGGGCCGTGGGTCAATCGGCCCTGGCTCAACTGGCTCGCCGGGCTGATCGTCGGCACCCTGCTGCTGCTGTCGGGGATTCTGATGGCCACCACCATGTTCCGTGACCTCAACGTCGTCGCGGTCGCCGGCTACCTGGCCCTGGCCCTGGTCATACTCGCGGCCGCCGCGGTACCGGTGCTGCGCTGGATGGCCCGCCGCCAACCCGCCCGACCGGCAGCACAACTTCCGGCGCGCGGAGTCGACCGCAGCACCTGGCGGATGCCGCCGCTGACCCTGCTCGAGCCGGTCACCTGGTCCCCCGGCACCAGGCTCGGCATGATCGCCCTGCGCGGCTACCTGGTCATCGGTGCGCTGCTGCTGGTCGTCAAAGCGATCCAGCTCAGCCACTGAGCTACTCGCCGTGCTGGAGTAGACGAGCCGCGTTTCGCCACAGCCAGTCCTCCAGGACCTCGCGCTGCAGCGGCAGCGCGCGCATCTCGTCGCACAGTTGTGTGTAGGGGCGGTTGATGAGAAAGGCACCGGTGCCGTAAACGATCTTGTCGCGGATTGTGTTCTGCCCGAAGCGCATCAGCGGCTCCCATCCCGCGCCGGGAGCCGCAAAGTACTTGGGACGGTGCGCGGCCAATTCGAGATATACGTTGGGGTGTTTCCATGCGATCAGGCATGCCTCCAACACCCACGGGTAGCCGCCGTGGCTCATCAGGATCGTCAGCTCGGGGAAGCGACAGGCGACGTCGTCGATGTGGCGGGGATGGCCGAGATCGCTGGGCCGCGTCCGAGTCCAATTGGCGGAAGTGTGGATGGAAAGGGGGACGCCGAGTTCGACACATTTGGCGTAGAAGGGGAAGTAGGCGGGGTCGGTGGCGGGCCGTCCGATCATGAACGGCCGCAGGCTCAGTCCGCGGAAGCCGTGCTCAACCACCCACCGCTCGAATTGATCGACAGCTGCGCTGCCGACCATGATGTCCGCACCGGCGAAGGGAACGAACCGATCGGGATACCGGGCCGCGAGGGCGGCCACTGGGGCGTTATTGACGAAAGTGACACCGCACGTTGACTTTTCGTCGAATCCAGTGATCAGGCTTCGAGTGATGCCGGCACTGTCCAGGGAGTTCAGGAGTTGGTCGTCGGTCCAGCGCCGTGTCTCCACGTAAGCGCTGAATTGCTCGGCGCTGATAGTTGTCTTGGCAAAGACCTCGAAGTACGACAACAGCTCGGCGGGAAAACCGGCCCGTAGGTCGTCAATGATCTCGGCAGAAGGAACGAATGGCGCCCACATGTCGATGACGGGCACCGGAGGTTCGGCAGTCACGAGTCGGATGCCGTCGTCCGAGGGCCGATCGGGCCCAGCAAGAACTCGTCGAAGACCGCGTCGTGCTCCACGGCGAAGGCCTGCTCGAACGTCGCGCTCGGGCTGCTGATCAGGTACCGCTTTGTGCACTCGATCGCGGCCTGGGGGGCCTCGATGATGGTGCGTGCCATCGCCAAAGCGTCATCGACCACCTGCTCGGGCTCGCTGATGCTGTTAACGAGACCGATGCGCAGCGCTTCGTCGGCATCGATTCGCCGCCCGGTGAGGCACAGATCGCGCGCGATGCCCACGCCGACAATCCATTGCAGCGGCGTAAACAACGGCGGCGCACCGAATTTGATCTCGGGATGCCCGAACACCGCATTCGCCGAAGCGATCCGGAAGTCGCACAGCACGCAAAGATCCATGCCGCCGGCCACCGCGGGGCCGTTGATGGCGGCCAGTAGCGGCTTGGGAAAGCGCCACACGCTGAGGTGATAGCGACGCGAGCTATCCCGAATGGTTGGCCCGAGATCGGGTTGCGCGAACTCGTCGAGATCGAAGCCGGCGCAAAACGTCGATCCCTCCCCGGTGAGGACAACCGCGCGGACGGCCGGATCCGTCGCCCACCTATCGAGCTGATCGCTGATCTCGTCGCGGAGCTTGATCGACAGCGCGTTGCGTCGCTCCGCCCGGGCCAGGGTCAGCGTCGCGACGCCGTCGTCGGCTACCTCTGTGGCAATGTCGCGGCTCATCGCTCCTCCAAGCCAGATGTGTCAAGGTATGAATACGTGCAAAGCTACGCCCGGACGGCCCCGCCCCGGCCGGCAACTAAACTTGCACCATGCCACTTGGGAGCGACTACGCCGGTCAGAGCTGCGCGCTCGCCCGAGCGCTCGAGATCCTCGGTGAGCGCTGGACGCTGCTGATCGTCCGCGACGCCTTCCATGGATTGACCCGCTACGACGAGTTCCTGCGCAGTCTCGGACTGGCGACGAACGTATTGAGCGCTCGGCTGCAGAAGTTGGTGGAGCACGGCGTGCTGGAGCGGACGGGGTCGCGCGGTTCGTACCATCTGACCCAGAAGGGCCGCGACCTGTACCCGGTGGTGTTGACGCTGATGGCCTGGGCCGACCGCTACGAACATGGGCCAGACGGTCCCGAGGTGTTGATCCTCCACACCGGCTGCGAACACAACGCCGGAGGCGCGCTGCGATGCGAACACTGCGGAGAGCCCATCACGCTGCGTGACCTCCGGGTGGTGCCGGCGCCTGGTGCGACCGGCTCGGATGGCGAGCCCACAACGCTAACACCGCCCCAGCGGGCGGCATGGGAAGGTCGCTCCGCCCGGGTTTGATGACTTGCACCATGCAAGTATGCTCGCTGACTATGTCGATCAGTCCGCAGCTCGGCCGCGAGCACCGCGTCGACATCCCGGACGGCACGATCAGTTACCGCGCCTGCGGCGAGGGTTCGCCGATCGTGTTCGTTCACGGCGTTGGCGTCAATGGCGATCTGTGGCGCCAAGTTGTACCGCGCCTGGCGGGCAGCCATCGTTGCGTCACACCAGACCTGCCGTGGGGCTCTCATTCGATCCCGCTGAAACCCGATGCCGATCTGTCCCTGCCCGGCATGGCGCGGATCACCGCGGACTTCCTCGCGGCCTTGGACCTCGACGACGTCGCGATCGTCGCCAACGACACGGGCGGTGCCGTCGCGCAGGCGTTGGTCGGGCGCCACCCCGACCGGATTGCCCGCCTGGTGCTCACCTCGTGCGACGCGTTCGAGAAGTTCCCGCCGACGCCGCAGAAGTACCTGGAGGTGATGGCGCGCTCGCGGCTGCTCACGTGGATCGTCGCTTACACCGTGCAGTTCAAGCCAATTCAGCGGCTGCCGACCGCGTACGGGTTTGTGACTTCGCGCGCGATGCCGCCGGACGTCATGCGCTCCTTCACCGACCCGGTGCGCCTGAACTCGGGGGTCAGGCGCGACTTCCGGCGCATGCTGCGAGCGGTCGACACGAAGTACACGTTCGACGCCGCGGCCCGACTCGCCAGCTTCGACAAGCCTGCGCTCGTGTTGTGGGCCGAGAACGACAAGATCTTCCCCCGCGACCACGGACGTCGGCTGGCAAAACTGTTGCCGCAGGGCCGATTCGAGCTGATCGCCGACAGTCGCACCTTCATCCCCGAAGAACAGCCCTACCGGCTCGTCGCGGCCATCGAGGACTTCCTCGCCGCGCACCCAGTCTGAAATCCGCCTCCATCATTGGGGCAGCGCCTCGCCCAGGGTCTCGGGCGCCAGCGGGATGACGAAAAGCCCGATGACGACATGCGGCGCTGCTCAAGGCCGTGCGCCGAGGCGACGTTCAGAGGGCGCAGTCGCTGGTAACCAAGCACCTACTCGGCACCGGCGAACTGCTCCATCGCGTCCTTGGCCAAGACGCCTAGGCCGGCAGCCCAACCGAACATGTCGCGCCGGTAAATTCTGTCCGACAGAGATTTTGAATCATCGCGTGGTGTGGAATTCAGCGCCGCAACCGGCGGTGGCTCGCCAGGGCGGTGAAGCCTTCGGTGTCATCGAAGAACGCCCATTGCCCGTCGTCGTCGACCTCCATGCGCCAGCCCAGCTCGGTGCTGCCCGCGATGGCGTCGGTGAACCACGCGTGCGCGGCCTCCGCGCTGTCAAAATGCTTGGTCGCCACCATCCCGCCGTGTGGGTCGATGATTCGGAACTTGGCCATGCGATGTGATTATCCCTTCCAGTCGGGATTCAATCGCATTTACTGCCCGCTGACTAGTGTTTTGCAGGGCGAAACCCCCTGGTGACCTCGTGGCCAGCCGGAATGCAAAGCACTGACCGCCCTGTTGGCGCCGCGATTCGACGGCGACGCGAAACAGCGCTCAGACCGTGCGAGCCAGCCGGTCCGCGAGCAGCTCGGCGAACCGTGCCGGATCCTCGAGCGCTCCGCCCTCAGCGAGAAGCGCTGTGCCGTAGAGCAATTCGGCGGTCTCGGCGACCACAGCGAGTGCGGCATCGTCGCCCGCCTTCTTCTGCGCGTCCCGCAGGCCGGTGACGAGCGGGTGATTCGGGTTGAGTTCGAGGATCCGCTTACCGACCGGGACATCCTGGCCCGACGCGCGGTAGAGCCGCGCCAGCGCCGGTGTGATCCCGAAGGCGTCGGTGATCAGGCACGCCGGCGACTCGGTCAGGCGGGTCGACAGCCGCACTTCCTTGACGTGTTCGCTCAAGGTCTCCTTCAACCAAACCAGCAGGTCGGCGAACTCTTTTTGCTGCTCTTCGCGCTCGGCCTCGCTCTTTTCCTCCTCGGAGTCGAGGTCGACCTCGCCCTTGGCCACCGACTGCAGCGGTTTGCCGTCGAACTCGGTCACGGTTCCCACCCACACCTCGTCGACCGGGTCGGTGAGCAGCAGGACCTCGTAGCCCCTGGCCTTGAACGCCTCGAGGTGCGGCGACTTCAGTAGCTGCTGCCGGCTCTCGCCGGTGGCGTAGAAGATCTGCTTCTGACCCTCTTTCATGCGCTCGACGTACTCGGCCAGGGTGGTCGGTTCCTCGTCGCTGTGCGTCGACGCGAACGAGGACACCCGGAGCAGGATGTCCTGGTTGTCGAAGTCCGACAGGAGGCCCTCTTTGAGGACCCGGCCGAACTGGGTCCAGAAGGTGCGGTAGTCGTCCGGCCGCTCGGACTGCAGTTCCTTGATCGTGGTCAGGACCTTCTTGGTCAACCGGCGGCGGATCGCCTTGATCTGCCGGTCTTGTTGCAGGATTTCGCGAGACACGTTGAGCGACAAATCCTGTGCGTCGACAACACCCTTGATGAAGCGCAGATACTCGGGCATGAGCTCCTCGCAATCGCCCATGATGAACACGCGCTTCACGTACAACTGGACCCCTGTTGCGGCGTCCCGGTTGAATAGGTCGAACGGGGCGTGGGAGGGGATGAACAGCAAGGCCTGGTACTCGAAGGTGCCCTCGGCCTTCATCGCGATGACCTCGAGTGGGTCGTCCCAGGCGTGCGCGATGTGCTTGTAGAACTCGTTGTACTCCTCGTCGGAGACCTCGTCTTTAGGCCTGGCCCACAGCGCCTTCATCGAGTTGAGGGTCTCGGTTTCGATGGTGACGGTCTCTTCGCCGCCCGCCCCTTCTTCGTCCGAGGCAGCCGGTTCTCGTCGCTCGACCTCCATCCGGATGGGCCAGGCAATGAAGTCGGAGTACCTCTTGACCAGGTTCCTGATCTTCCATTCCGCGGTGTAGTCGTGCAGCTCGTCCTCGGCGTCTTCGGGCTTGAGGTGCAAAGTGACGGAGGTCCCCTGAGGGGCCCCGTCGACGGATTCGATGGTGTAGGTGCCCTCACCGCTCGATTCCCACCTGGTGGCTTCGCTCTCGCCGGCCTTGCGCGTCAGCAGCTCAACCTTGTCGGCGACCATGAAACTCGAGTAGAAGCCGATGCCGAACTGGCCGATCAGTTCCTCGGAGGCCGCTGTGTTCTTCAGGTTCTTCGCTTCGCGCAGCTGCTGGCGCAGCTCGGCGGTACCCGACTTGGCCAGCGTGCCGATCAGGTCCACCACCTCCGCGCGCGTCATCCCGATGCCGTTGTCGCGAACCGTGAGGGTGCGCGCGTCCCTGTCGGCCTCGATCTCGATATGCAGATCGGAGGTGTCGACGTCGAGGTCCTTGTTGCGGAACGCCTCCAGCCGCAGCTTGTCCAGCGCGTCGGAGCCGTTTGAGATCAGCTCCCGCAGAAACGAATCCTTGTTGGAGTAGACCGAGTGAACCATCAAATCCAGCAGTTGCCGGGCCTCCGCCTGAAACTCCAACTGCTCGACACGCGCATTCATGACATTCCCTGCACTTTCCCTTCAAGACATGGCATTGCAAATTTACCGAGACACGGATGGTCCACGCCCACCGGCTGGCCCTAACCTGAACCCATGTCTGTCGCGCAACGAGAACGCGCCGCCCTCGTCGAAACCCTACGCAGCGTCGGGCCGGATGCACCCACCCTGTGCGAAGGCTGGAAGACCCGAGACCTCGCCGCCCACCTGGTGATTCGGGAGCGTCGCCCGGACGCCGCACCCGGCATCCTGATCCCGTTCTTCGCGTCCCACACCGCCAAGGTGCAGGACGAGGTGGCCGGGCGGACCGATTGGGACGAGCTGGTGGACAAGGTCGCGTCCGGCCCGCCGGCCTACTCACCGCTCAAACTGCTCGACCCGATCGCCAACGTCGCCGAGATGTTCATCCACCACGAGGACGTGCGCCGCGCGCAACCGGGCTGGGAGCCGCGCACGCTCGAACCCGCCCTGGCCTCCTCGCTGCGCCGAACGCTGCCGTTGATGGCCCGGCTGACGCTGGCGAAGGTCCCCCGCCGGGTGGCGTTGCGCACCCCGGAGGGCAAGACAGTGCTCACCGCGGGCCTCGCTAAATTTCAGGGCCCGGCGGTCGTGGTGACCGGTGCGCCCGAGGAGCTGCTGCTGTTCTCCGTCGGCCGGGAGGCGCGGGTCGAGTTCGACGGCGATTCGGCGGCGGTGCAGGCGGTCCGGGACGCACCCAAAGGGTTGTAGCGGCGGGCGGTCACGCCAGCCACTTCAGCACCATGACGAAGTCGTGACTCTATTCGGAAAGTCGATAGCGCATGCGCTATCACTTCAGCCGAAGGCTTCGCGCAGGTCTTTCTTGATCACCTTGCCGAACTGGTTGCGCGGCAGCGCATCGACGAGCACCAGGCGCTCGGGGTGTTTGTAGCGGCTGAGCCCTTGCGAACGGCAGTGCTGCACTAGGGATTCCAACGACACATCGTCGCCTGACGCAGGCACCACCACGGCGCATACGCGCTCGCCGGTGCGCGGGTCGGAGACCCCGATGACCGCGACATCGGCGACCGCGGGATGGGTGGCCAGCGCGTTTTCGACTTCCAGGGCCGAGGCGTTCTCCGCGTTGCGGATGATCGCGTCCTTGATCCGGCCCGTGACGCGGACGTTGCCGTTGGCATCGATCAGCCCGAGATCGCCCGTGCGCAGCCACCCGTCCTCGTCGAACGCGGCGGCGTCCAGCGTGGCGTCCGCGTAGCCGAGGAAACATTGGGGTCCCTTGAGCCGCAGCTCACCCTCTTGCCCGGCGGGCAGTTCGATTCCCCGGTCGTCGACAACCCGGACGCTGACGCCGGGTCCCGGCGCGCCAACGGTGTGGTCGAGCACCTCCGGCGCGGCGGTAAGCGACGGTGAGGTGGCGACCGGGAATTCGGTGAGCCCCCAGGCGTTGGCGATCCCGGGCAGGCCGAAGGTTTCGCGGACCTGATTTCCCAGTTCGGGGGTGATCGGTGCGCCGCCGGCCAGGCCGCCGCGCACGAACGGGAACAACGGCTGGTCGCCGTGGGCCCGTTGGGCTTCGAGGAATCCGAGGAAGAAGGGGGTCGCCATGCCCAGGAACGTTGGGTTGTGCGCCGCGATCGAAAGCGGTGTGGTGGTCGGATCGAATACCTCAAACAGCGCTAATCGCATGCCGGTCAGCAGCGCGGCGGCAAGCATCACGGCCCCGCCGATATGGGCGATCGGAAAGGCGATCGGATCCACGTCGCTGCTGGTGATGCCGATCGCGCCCACCAGACCCGTTGCGGGCGCAATCACCGAGGCGTCGGTGTGGCGAATCCCTTTGGGCGCCGCGGTGGTGCCCGATGAGTAATAGATCCATCGCGGGTCGCTCGCGGATTCCGGTGGCGGGGTGAGGGAGTCGGCGCTCGCCGTTGGCAGCCGAAGCTCACCGGCCACCGGCGGTGTCGTCAGGTCAATGGTGATGACCTCGAAGCCTCTATCCGAGGCGAGTCCTCGAGCCAGCCCACAGTAATCGAATCCGTGCCAAAATTCCGGCACCACAAGGAATTCCGAAGACAGCTGCGCGGTGATGAAGCCGACCTCGTGTTCTCGCAGTATCGGAATGATCGGGTTTTGGACCGCGCCGAGCCGGGCCAGCGCCGCCATGACGACCGTTGCCTCGAGCGTCGTCGGTAGCTGCCACGACACGACGGATCCCGCGCCTATCCCCCGTTCGGCGAACGCGGCGGCCGTCGCGCACGCTGCGTCGTGGAACTGACGTGCGGTCAGGCTGCGTCCGTGGTCGTCGGCGAGCAACGCCCGGTCGGATCCGCGCCGCGCCGCGTCGGCGATCAGCGTCCAGTAGGTGACGTCCCCGCCGACCGTCATCCGGCCGGCGGCTCGACGGATGACGGACGAAATCCGGAGTGCGCGATCGAGACGGACACAGCACTGCCTATCGGGCCATTTTGGTCGACGAGAACGGCCGAGCCGGTGGCCACCCCGTCGTCGCTGTAATGCGTGAGCGACGCCAGGCCGAGGTGGTGCCCTTCCGGCAGCCGGCTCAGCGTGAGGGTGTAGTCCACGTTGATGAACTGCAAACCGTTTGTCCCCCAATTGGCGAGCGAGGCTGTGATGTCGGCGGCCATGGCCGCGCGGGTGAAGGCGCTCAGCGGTTCGCCGTCGATCAGCGAGCGCGTCTCATGTAGCCAGGTGTATTTCGGTCCAGAGGTGTTGGCCCATTCGGGATCGGGGTTCTGAACCCCGGTGCCCCAGCCGTACGTCCGCATGAAAAGCGACGGTTGGGCGCCGTCCTCGATGGGTATCGGCGGCATCTCCACCAATGGTGACCACACCTGCCCCTCGGGCTGTGGGCCGCGCCGCAGGAACAGTGCGCTCCCCCGCGCGACGGGGGCACCGCGCTGGATGAGCACGGCCTCGACGAGCCGCAATCGCCGGCGATCATGTTGCACATGCGTGTGTACCTCGATCGGTTCCAGCGCGGTTGGTGCGGGAAGGTCGACCGTCAGCCGGGCGGGCTGCAGCAGCGGGTCATCGACGGCGCGTTCGACCGCCCAGCCCAAAAGGCCGCCGACGACGTGGCCACTGATTGACGGGCCCCATCCACCCCGTGCGATTTCGTTTGGCACGAAACGGCTTTCATCGCGCACAAAGTATGGCACCTGCGACGCGGAATGGATCTCATCGGGCGCGATATTCGTTTCGGTCAATGCGCGACTCTTTCTTGTGAGGATGGCAACAGTAGATATTACAGTTTCTGTTGCAGTCGCGATGCGTGGCGGTAGGCGCCGGAGCCTGTGCGATGATCAGGCGATCGCGGTGCCCACCAAATGGCCAATCGCATAGGTGATCGCCAACGCGAGAACGCCACCTGTGACATTGCGGATCATTGCGCGGCCACGCGGTGCACCGCCCAGCTCGGCCGACACCGCACCCGTGAGCACCAAGGCGAGGAGCACCGCCACGACGGTGGCCGGGATTCTCCACGCCGTCGGCGGCGCCAGGATCACGGTCAGCGGCAATAGGGCACCCAACGTGAAAGCCAGCGCCGAGGACAACGCCGCCTGCCACGGGTTGGTCAGCTCCTCCGGATCGATACCAAGTTCGATCTCGGCGTGGGCGACGAAAGGATTGTGGTCGGTGAGTTCCTCGGCCACGGTGCGGGCGGTTGCCGCTGACAGACCCTTGCCTTCGTACAGTTCGGCAAGCTCGTCCAATTCCTCGGCCGGATTGTCGCGCAACTCTTGAAATTCTTTGGTCAGGAGCGCCTGCTCGGTGTCGCGCTGGGTGCTGACAGAGACGTATTCGCCCAACGCCATGGACACGGCTCCGGCGGCCAGACCGGCGACTCCGGCGGTCAAGATCGGGCCGCGTTGCGACGTTGCCGCCGCGACACCGACGACGATGCCCGCGATGGACACGATTCCGTCGTTCGCGCCCAGCACCCCGGCGCGCAGCCAATTCAGCTTCGACGACACCGAACCGACATGGGGTTCGGCAGGATGGGACGTAGTCGACACGGCCGCCACGATATACGCGAAAACCATTGCTTACCAGCAAATATAGCCTTGCCTTAGTCAGCTTAAGCTGGTGCGCGTGTGTCCCCTGGGGCGTGAGGTGCCGCCCAAAAGTTCTGCATTGGCCCGTCACAGCCGATCCATAGAAACGCTATCTAGCCTGTGGTTGTCGGGGGGTTCTAGGAACTCACTTACGGACAAGGTGAAGGACCATGAAACTGAAGCAATTGATTGCGGGGGGCGCGATCGCCGCTGCACTTGGCGCTGCGGCGCTGGGTACGGGCGCCGGTTCGGCGTTCGCCGCACCAGGACCACCAGCGCCGGCACCCGGCGGCAACCACGGCGGGCCGGCGCCCGGGGACTTCCACGCCCCGACCGGCCCCAACGACCATCCGGGCGGACCCGGTGGCCCAGGCGGACCCGGTGGTCCGGGCGAACCCGGCCACCAGGGCGGTCCCGGCGGCCCGGGTGGGCCCCCGCCCGATCATCCCGGCGGACCCGGCGGACCGGGTGGCCCCGGCGGACCTCCGCTCGACCATCCTGGGGGACCCGGTGGCCCCGGTGGCCCCGGTGGGCCCGGGGGCCCATGGCGCGGCGATCCCCAGCGCGGCTACTTCCACGGCGCCCCCTGGGGCGACGGGCCCGGACCTTGGGGAGATGGTGCTCCGCCACGACCGGCGTGGGACAGGCCGCTCCCGCCCCCCGGCGGCCAATGGGGTTACGGCCCGATTAACTACTACGGCTACAACGAAACGCCCGTCTGGGACCCCGGGTTCCACCAGTGGGGGTTCTGGCTCTTCGGTGTTTGGATCCCGCTGTAAGAGTTCGCCACACCGTGCCCGCCTCGCCGATTGGTGAGGCGGGCATCGGCGGGATCGGTTGGCGCTAGGCCACTTCGGGCTTGATCTCCTCGATCACCCACTGGGCGTAGTCGAGGTATTCGTCGATCCCGCGGACGGCGGGAACGGGTACCGCGCTGAAGGTCACCCCCTGCTCGGCGAGCCAATTCAGGCGATCGACGATCTCCTGGGCGCTCATCCCGGCACGTGCGCGTGGATCCTTGAGAACGCGATGCCCCTCACCGACACGCGTGGTGCCCAGCCCGTGCATGACCTCGAACGCGCGCCCGTCGTAGGCGGCTTGGCCCTTGATGAACTCGACACGTTCGGCGATCTTGTCCGGCGGAGTTAGGAATGGCCACCAGCCGCAGGCGAACCGCGCGGCGCGCTTGAGGGCCGCATCGGCGTCACCTCCGATCCAGACCGGAAGATGAGGCTTCTGAACCGGTTTGGGCTCGAAGGCCATGTCGTGGAACGACACATATCTGCCCTCGAAACGAGGCGATTCGCTGGTCCACAGTTCGATGATCGCCTCGAGATACTCGTCGGCAATGCGGCCGCGTTCGCGGAAAGGCACCCCGAGGAAGTCGAATTCGCGCTCAAGCCAACCGACTCCGAAGGTGACCATCATGCGCCCGCTACTCATCCAGTCGGCGGTCGCCAGCGCTTTGGCCAGCACGATCGGATGTTGCAGCGGCAACACTGTGACACACGAATTCAGCCGGATCTTCTCGGTGGCTCCCGCGATGTAAGCCTGGGCGACGGTCGACTGAAGGTAATGCGGCCCGGAGAGTTCGACGTGGTCGGTCGGGATGACGAAATGCTCGGGGATCGCGATCATGTCGTAACCCATGGCTTCGGCGTGCTTGACCATTCGAGTCTGGTCGGCGCCGGTGACGCCGGCTTCCCAGGGCTGGGTGATTGCCTTGAGGCGCAGCATGTGCGGTAGGGGGAAGGCAAATTTCACTTGGCCTCCTGGCGTTGCTCGATGACCACTCTCGCATTCTGACCGGTCAAGTCACCAGAGTAGCTGATATAGCAGAACTGCTATACTAATGCGGTGTCGTCCTACGGTGGAGATTTGATTCGCGAGGCCCGTCGGCGCGCGGGTCTCACTCAGGCCGACTTGGCGAGCCGAGCCGGCACGACTCAGTCGGCAATCGCTCGGTGGGAGTCGGGTCGCACCGCGGTCAGTCTCGACGACGTTCGGCGACTGGCGCGGCTGTGCGGTTTTGACCTCGAGATAATGCTCGTGCCACGCGATGACAGCGACATGGCTCAGGCTGCGCGTCTTGCGGGTCTCAACGGCCAGGAGCGGATGGACCGCCACGCTCGGGTGAGTCGGCAACTGGCGGCGCTGAGGGATGCCGGAAGGGCTTGAGATGGAGCTCGACCTACCCCGCATCCTGGAGGTTCTCCATCGAAACAAAGTCGCCTACATCCTCATTGGCGGCCTTGCCGCGGTTTACCACGGCTCACCGTTTCCGACCGAGGATGCCGACATCACCCCCGAAATGGGCCGACAAAATCTCGACAAGCTCGCCACCGCACTGCGAGAACTCAACGCGCGAATCCGCACCGACGCCGAGCCCGGCGGCCTACCCTTCCGCTGTGATGGCGAGGCGCTGGCCGCCGCGGAAACCTTGAATCTAACGACCGACGCCGGCGATCTCGACGTGGCCTTCATGCCTTCCGGCACAGGCGGTTACCGTGACCTGCACCGCGATTCAGCCGAGGTGCAGCTGTATGGAGTGAACGTGCGCATCGCCTCACTCGGTGACGTCATCCGGTCGAAGCAAGCAGCCAACCGACCCAAGGACCAACGAATGTTGCCCACCCTCCGCGAGATCCTCGCCCAACGACGGGGCGACGGAACCGCGCCAAACTCCTAGCCCTTGGTGCCGACGGTGACCAGGTCGGACACGATCCGGGTCCAGAGCGGTCGCGGGATGCGGTGCTGATCGCTGACGGTGAACCCCGCGCCTTCGAACAAGCTCCGCATTTCGGCCGGCGACGCGTTGTGCTGCGGTTTCCACCTATTGGACGCGGGCGACTGCAGCAGGGGTTGCCGCGTGCTCAACGCCGCGACCGCCACCAGTCCGCCCGACGCCAATATGCGGTGGAACTCCCGTAAGGCCGCCGGTTGGTCGAAGAAGTGAAACGCCGAGGTCGTCACGACCGCGTCGAGCGCCCCGTCGTCGAAGGGCAGTTGCTCGGCCGGACCACGCAACCACTGCACCCGGTTGGACCTGGCACGGGCTTGGGAGAGCATGCCGTCGGACATGTCGATTCCGTAGATCTCGTCGGGATGCAGTTCGCGCTCGATTCGCTCGCTGAGAATCCCTGTGCCACAGGCGATGTCAGCGATTTTGCGAGAGTTGTGGGCGCGCAGCTGCGCGATCACCTCGTCGTGTGGCGGGCGGTAAACCCACTGCTGCAAAAACGGGAGGTCGTAGGCCGGTGCGAGGAAACTCCACACCCGGGTGACCGCGTCGTTGAGCCCGCGGCGTTGCGCAGCCGTCATCTACTCAGTATGGAGGTGTAGTAGACGGTGTCGGCCACCGGCACCGAGTCGTTGGTCTGCGGGATCGCGGCAAGACCGTTGTCGGCGACTAAGGGCGGCCGGGTCCGCCCGGTCTCCCAGGTCCGCCGGGACCGGCCGGTCCTCCCGGCCACCCAGGTCCGCCGGGACCACCCGGTCCCCCGGGCCCACCGGGTCCACCGGGTCCATTTGCGGCCGGAAGCCAGAAAACGCATTGATTCACGTCGGTGCTCCACACCCAGCCCGGAGCACAAGGATCGTCGGCCCTGCTGATCGCCGGCGCGGCGATTACGGTCAGCGGCAAAACCGGCACCGCGACAGCGAACGCGCCGATAGCGCAACGCGTTAGGAGATTCTTCATCGCAGGCCTCACTTTGTTCGCGTGCGCTGCAGTCGCCTCGGTCATGTCTGACCTCCTCCCGGTGTATGGCACGATGCCCGCCAGCTACTGATTTAATCGCTGCGAGAGCGTGTCGAGCAGCGTTTTCTGATTTTCAGTGACCACTTGAAGCGGTCACCCGGCGGCGGCTGCGGTGGTGAAGGTTCGGCGGTAGGCGTCCGGAGTGGTGGCGAGGGTGTCCCGAAAGTGCCGTCGGAGGGTGGCTGCGCTGCCGAAGCCGCACTCGGTGGCGATGCGTTCGATGGGCAAGTCGGTGGTTTCGAGGAGCTGTTGTGTGTCGGTATCGCCGGCGCGCTCTACGGCGGTCTGGGCGTCGGTCAGGCTTTGCAGAATGCGATGGACTCAGTCTGGGCCGTCCCGAGGAACGAGCGTTCCAACGTGATCCGATCACGCTTGCGCAGCTTGCTGCTCCTGTTGGTGCTTGGCTCGGCCGCCATCACGGCCACTGCCCTCGCCGCGGTCGGCCAGGCGGCCGGCGCCCTAGGCGTCTTCGGAAAGATCGGCGTAGCCCTCACCGCCGTCGCGATCAACGCTTTCATTTGCTTGGTGGCTTTTCGGGTAACCACCGCACGGAATCTCACGTACCGCCAAGTCTTGCCCGGAGCCCTTGCGGCGGCCTTCATTTGGCAGACATTGCAGTGGTTTGGAGCCGGCTACATTCGGCACACGGTGAAGACGGCCAGCGCCACCAACAGCGTCTTCGCGTTGGTGCTGGGGTTGCTGGCCTTTCTCTTCCTCGTGTCGTCGACGCTGGTGCTGTGCGCCGAGATCAACGTCGTTCTGGTCGAGCGGCTTTACCCCCGTGCCTTGCTCACTCCCTTTGTCGAGGACGCGGATCTGACAGAGGCCGACCGCAAAACCTACAGCAAGAAGGCAAAAGCCGAGCGCGTCAAAGCCTTTCAGCGAGTCAGCGTCCGCTTCCGCGACCTCGGTCGCAAGGCCACCCGCCCCCCGACGCCGTCCGTCCGCAGCCGGCCCGCCGGCTAATCAATCGGCACCAAGTGCCGTTCGCTGCTGCAACTCATGGATGAGTTCCGACCTTACGCCTTGGTCATCTCCTCGGGAAGGTCGCGGCCTCCGTTGACTGACACCCGATCATGGCGCAATGCGGAGCGCTCCCGCCGACATGAGCGCTTCGACGAGGGCGACCTTTTCCTCATCGGTCAGCACGCCCGTGAGTTCCCGGACATAGAAGGCGCCCGTTCGCGCGATGAATTCCAATGCTTCAGAAGCGATATCGTTCACCGCGACGATCGCTTCGCCCGTGTCATCGAGAAGCTCGACCACCGAATCAAGGTGTTCCACACTCATACGTCCCGCCGAGTCGTTGAACATTCGTCGCGCAGGGGTGATACCACGGGCGTTGTACCAGACATCGGGCAACGGCTCGCCGAATAGCGCCTCGTACCTCTCGCGGAATTCGAGAAAGGTTAATTCCGGACGAGGGGGGTGGTCGGGCGCCTCCGCGCGCGGTCCATTCGTCGGAGCATGGCCTATGTACCTGCCGAAGAACCGCTTGCAGAATTGTGTGTATTGGTCCGTGTAGAGAAGGAACGCATGCCACGCCTCGTCGACGCGCACCGAATACATCCCGACTTCCACGTCCGGATTCGCCTCGCAGAGCACGAGATACCTCTTGGCTTCGGTGAATAACTGCTCGCCCTCGGCAACGGAGTCGGCGATCCTGCTTTTGACAAGGCGCTCGACTACGTACGGAGCCTGAAACGAGAGCGCGTCGAGGGCCGCGGCCGACACGGGTCTTACGCACAACTTGGGTTCCGCCACCGCCATCAGCCGGCCTCTCTCCTGAATGTTCCGGCCTCCACCAGCGCGTCGGCGATAGCCCATCGCTCCTCGCTCGTCAGACGTCCGGGAATTTCATCGACGTCGAATGTCATCCTGCTCGCGCAGAAAGTAACCGCCTTGCGGGCGAGTCGAGCCATTCTCACCTGCTCAACCCATCCGTTTGGCGTCTCGATCCCGAGCGCAACGCAATCGTCAAGATCACGGCAACTCAGGATCAAATCCTCGTGCGTGAGCTTAAGAGCCGTGGCCGTGGGGAGCTTTTCACGTTCGACTCTGCCCAAGCTATCGATGTACCGACGCGTCGTCGCACCGCCGAGGCGTCTGCATCGAGCAAGCAGGTCCTCGGCGGCGGGGATACCGGTCCCCGCCAGGAAACGGGCGACCTGATAGATACAGACTTGTCGATGCCTGGCGAAGTCAACCCACGCATACGGGTCGTTGCAGTCCACCGATCGCCGGGCTCTCCAGTCGTCCAACACCGGCAAACACAGGTTCAGGTCGATCTTTTCGCCGTCACGCGGACTGGTGACGTGCAGCGACAACGACCACCGGTTCGTCGGGTTGCGCGGATCATGAATACAGGGCTCGTAGATGAAGCCGACCCGGCCCGCCGGCGCATCGAAAAGATTCTTCGGAATCAACTCTCGATGTCGGTAGGACTGCTCGCGATCAAACGTTTGGACCACAAGCTGATTGCGACAGACCGCGGTGATCGTCCAC
>Ga0335076_10001452_pt1 | contig 22932 bp, 21 predicted proteins | sample Lox_Sample_25_FD_206717 | JGI IMG/M metagenome (GOLD analysis project Ga0335076, IMG submission 206717) | Soil microbial communities from Loxahatchee National Wildlife Refuge, Florida, United States - Lox_Sample_2.5 | ecosystem: Environmental > Terrestrial > Soil > Wetlands | place: USA... | reverse complement strand
CGAAGCGCGGCTTCGAGCCGGGCGGCGAGGGTGGGTCCTGGGAGCAGCCCGTCGAGCTCGTGGGCGTCACGGCCGAGCCGCCCGCGAAGTGGACGTTCGCGCGCGGTGCCGAGCGCGTCGCGCTCGAGCGCGATACCGACTTCGTCGCGTCGAGCGGCGTGCAGGCGCCGAGAGCGTCGGTCGACGGCGCGGAAGTGGTGTTCGTCGGCTACGGCATCGAGGCGCCCGAGTACGACTGGGACGACTTCAAGGGCGTCGACGTCAGCGGCAAAGTGCTGCTGATGCTCAACAACGACCCGGACTGGGATCCGGCGCTGTTCGCGGGCACCGAGCGGCTGTTCTACGGCCGCTGGGTCTACAAGTACGAGAGCGCGGGCCGGCACGGTGCGGCCGCCGCGATCATCATCCACACGACGCCGTCCGCGGGCTATCCGTGGCACACCGTGCAGGCGAGTTGGGGCGGCCCGCAGTTCAAGCTGCCCGCGGGCGCCGAGCCGCACGCGCAAGTCGAGGCGTGGATCACCGAGGACGCCGCGCGCCGCATGCTCGGGCCCGGCGTCAGTCTCGACGCGCTCGTCGAGCAGGCGAAGCGGCGCGACTTCAAGCCCGTGCCGCTCGGGATCACGACCTCGATCGCGCTGCGCAACACGGTCACGCGCACGCAGTCGGCGAACGTGCTCGGCATCTTGCGCGGCTCCGACCCGGAGCTCGCCGACGAGCTCGTGATCTTCAGCGCTCATCACGACCACCTCGGTGTCGGCGCACCGAACCCGAACGGCAAGCCCGGCGACCGGATCTACAACGGCGCGCGCGACAACGCGGCCGGCGTCGGCACCGTGCTCGCGATCGGCAAGGCGATCGCGGCGCTGCCCGAGCGGCCGGCGCGCTCCGTGCTGCTGATGTTCCCAGCGGCCGAAGAGCAGGGCCTGCTCGGCTCGGAATATTTCGCGAAGCATCCGACGGCGCCGCCCGGCAAGATCGCGGCCGACGTGAATTACGACAGCCCGAACATCTGGGGCGCCACGCGCGACATCACGTTCATCGGCCTCGGCAAATCGCCGTCGCTGGACGCGGTCGCGACCGAGGTCGCGGCTTACCAGCATCGCGCGCTGAAAGCCGACCAGTTTCCCGAGCGCGGCTCCTACTATCGCTCCGACCAGTTCAACTTCGCGAAGATCGGCGTGCCCGCGTTCTATTTGAACGGCGGCACGGACTACCCGGACAAGCCGCCGGGCTGGGGCGTCGAGCAGCTCGACGCGTACATCGAGCGCAACTATCACCAGCCGAGCGACGAGCTCACCGACGAATGGCGCTTCGACGGGATCGTGCAGGACGCTCAGTTCGGCTTCTACGCGGGGCTGATCGTCGCGAACGAGCGCACGCTGCCGGTCTGGAGCGACCGCAACGAGTTCGCCGCGACGCGACGTGCGGCGCTCGCGGCCGCGGGCACGGATGCACGTGCCGATTCGACGGCGCCCTGAACGCCACGCAGCCGCGCGCCTCCGGGCGCCGCAAGCGCGTCGCGCTTAGACCGGTTTGGGGTGCCGGACGGCCGCGCTGGCCGGTCGGGTTCTTTCGCTCTGCGCGCTGGTCCGCGTCGCCGCATTGCGGTATATAGCCGCGAGTCATGCTGGCCCGCGCCCTGGTCTTCGTCGCGTTGGTCGCCGCGCTCGCGGCGCTCGCTCTTTCACTGCTGAGGCGCGCTCCGCAACGCGCAAAGCCGGCGGCCGCCGAGCCGGACGCGGCGGCGACCGCGTTGGCGCCGCCCCCGGGCTCGAAGGCGCTCGGCCGCGACGAGGTTCTCCGCAAGCTGCACGCGCTCGCATTTGGAGCCGAGCCGAGGGGTCCCGTGCCTCCGGCGCAGGTCGAGATCGTCACCGCGATCGGACCGACGATCGAATCGTCCGCGACGGATCCGCGTTATGCGCCGCGCCGGCCGTTGCTGTTGCCGCAGCTCCTGCGCGCCGCGAGCGACGACGGCAGCTCGCGCAAGGATCTCGCCGACATCATCGCGCGCGATCCCGCGCTCGTCGGCAGCCTGCTCAAGCTCGCCAACGGGCCGTACTACCGCACGAGCAGCAAGCCCGTCGAGAGCATCGATCGCGCCGTGACCATTCTCGGCACGCAGGGCATTCGGTCGCTCGCGGCGGCCGCGCTCGTGCAGCCGGTGTTCCGCGCGTCGTCGAAGGACTCGAGCCGGTTCGCGGAAATCACGTGGGAGCACACGTATCGCTCCGGCGCGGCGGCCGAAGTGTTCGCGTTCGCCGTCGAGGGCGCCGATCCGTTTGCGGCGCAGCTGCTGGCGCTCGTGACCGGCCTCGCGAGAATCGTCGTGTTCCGCGTCGCGACGGACCAATACGCCGCGCGCGGCGCGAAGCCCGATCCGAGCGCGCTCGTGTCCCTTCTCGACCAGCACGCACCGGCGGTCGCGCGCGAGATCGCGGGCACCTGGGAGCTCTCCGATCGTTTGCTCGATGCGCTCGACGAGCAGCTGCGAGGGAGTGCCCGACCGGTCTCGGATCTCGGGCGCTCGCTGCGCTTCGGCGTCGTCGCGGGCGCGTTGTCGGTGCTCGCGGCCGAGGGCGCGATCGACGAGGAGACCGCGCGCGCGTCGCTCGTTGCCGCGGGCGGCAGCGGCAAGAAGTTCGATCGGATGTGGGAGCGGTTCGCCGCGCAGCCGGCCGCGACCTAACGGAAGCTTCGCGCGAACGAGAACGTGCCCCAGCTGAAGCTCCGCGAGCCGGTCCCCGTCGCGATTTCGGGCGAGTGCCAGCGCAACGAGTAGCTGATCGCAAGGCCGCCCTCGAGCTCGGTCGATGCTCCGAACCAAGCTTCGAGCAGCAGGTGATTGAGCTCGTGCCACGCGAACGTCACGTCGCTGTGACGCACCTGCCCTTGCAGGAAAGCGTCGTACACCCGTGCGCGGACCGCTAGGCCGCCCTCGAGCACCACGCCGCGCGGCGACGCGACGCTGCCCGCTCGAATCGGCGGTTGCCCGGCATAGTCCGAGAGCGGCGGCGGCGGGCTCCACCACGGCACGCGCTCGGGGCCCGAGCGGATCGCGATCTCGGCGCTCGCGTCGGTGACGTAACCCGCGTTCACGGTGAAGCCGAACCGCGCCGAGTACGGCCGCTCGTTGCGTACGCCGCTCGCGAGCAGCCGCTGACTCGAGAACGCGTAGCGGAACGTGGGCTCGCCGCCGTCCGAAATCTGGTGCGCATAACCGTTCGGAAGCGGGCTCTGCAGCAGCTCGTGCAGCGCGCGGTGCAGGTCGCCGACGATCGGCAGGCCGAGCACGCCGATCGTGACGGTCGCTTGCCGGACGACGTTGCGATCCTGATCGAGCGCAAGGCTCGAGCTCGACGCGTAGAGGAGATTCGCGTAAGGGCGATCGTCGGGCAGCGCTTCCTCGGCCGTGAGGTCGCGCGGCGTGAATAGCTGCACGCCGATCTCGAACGCGTGCCGCGCGGCCGGCGAGTCCGCCCGTTGACCGTCCAGCGCGCCATCTATCCAGTCGAGCGCGCGCGCGAGCCAGCGCGGTCCCGCCGGGCCGTCGTCGTTCAGCGTGTAAGCGAAGCCGCCCGTGTAGTCGGCGTCGCGCTCTTGGAGCGCGAGGAAGTCGTCGTCGATCCGCAGCGTCCAGCCGCGGTCGTGCGGAGCGTCGTCAGCGGCCGCGCCGCGGCTCGCCGCCGTTGCCGCGAGCACGACGACGCACGCGACCGGCAGCGGCCACCGTCCGTGAGACATGTCGGGACATTAGCCGTACGCTCGGCCGCGTCACAACTTCCGAGGCGGCTCAATCGTAGTACTGCGGCGCGAGCTTGAGCTTGCGGAAGCCGACGAGGTCGTGCTGGATCCAGAGCTGCGCGCCCGTACGCTTCAAGAACGCCTCGATGTCCGCGCGCGAGGCCTTCGTCTGCTCCTCGTTGACGTCGAACGTCGGCAGGCGGCCGAGCCTGCGCTCGGCCGGGTAGTGGTAGAGGTCGCCGGATAGCACGACAGGCCCGGTCTTCGCGAGCTTGAGGTACAGCACCGAATGGCCTTCTGTGTGGCCCGGCGCTTGCTTGATGATCACGCTCCCGTCGCCGAACACGTCGTACTCGGGCGACGTGATCAGCACGGTCTTGCTGTTCTTGAGCGCGGAGAAAGTCTCCGGGCGCGAGCCGCCGGGCGGGTCGGCCGAGAACATCAGGTCGTGCTCGACTTTCGAGACGAGCCACGTAGCGCCCGCGAACAGATTGGCGTCCGCGGTGTGATCCCAGTGGTAGTGCGACAGGGCGAGATAGGTCACGTCGGCCGGCTTGTAGCCCGCGGACGCGAGCTGCGAGACGAGCGTCGGCGCGAGCTTCACGAAGCGTTCGGCGCCGTCGCGGCGCAGAATCCGCTGCTCGAATCCGACGTCGCCGCCGCGCTCGTGGTCCGCGACGGCGCCCGCGTCCCACAGCAGCACGCCGCGCGGGTGGACGATCAGGAACGACGCGACCGACAGCGAAACCTCCTCGACGTCCGCGTCGGTGAGCCGATAACGCGCGGTCTCCGACGCCAGCACGCCGCCGTTGAACACGTACAGCCGGAGCGTGGCGGGCGCTTTGCTCTGCTGTGCGCCGCCGGCGAGCGTGAACGCCGCCAGCGCGAGGCCGGCGAGCGCGCGCAAGAGAATCGTGCGTGTCATTTGGTTTCCCCCAGTGTGATCGCGCGTTGGCGCGGCGGCGTTCGGTCGTGGCGCGAAATGATGCGCCGATTCCCGGTCGTCGTCACGCGCGAACGGGGACGAGCGTGACCGGGCTCAGGCGCGCGCCGAGACGAACGTGCCGCGCGCGCTCCGGAAGCGCAGTGTGAGAAACTCGACGCCGACGAGCCAGCGATCGACGCCGTCGGAACAGGAGCGGTCGCGCTCGCAGTGCGCGACGCGCGCGACGGCCACGCAGCTCGCGCAGTCGATCTTCACGATCTGGTTCGATTGCAGCGGAGCGACGGCCGCGAACTGCATGCCGTTCAGCGAGATGTCGCGCATCTGCGCCAAGTACGCGTCGGCTTGCGGCCAGCTCACGTAGAGCTCGATCGTGCGGCGGCTCGGGATTCGCCGCAGCATTCTCTGCCCCGAATACTCGAGACGGTGGCGCTCGGCGGGATAAAGCGGGCTCGCGCACTCGCGGCAGTCGTCGTTGCGCTCGAGCGCGTGGTCGAGCCCATGCTCCGTCCCGCAGAAGAGACAACGATGCGCGGCGTAGCGCGCGGCATCGGGATCGAGCACCGCGGTCGCCGCGAAGTCCGCCGCCTCCCGCTCCGATAGCGCGACGTCCCGCTCGAGGTCGTACACCGCGCGCTGCTCCGGATCCGACAGCACGCGATAGGCCTCGTCGAGCAGCGCCTCGGCCGCGACGGAGCCCGGCTTTGCGCGCAGCCGCTGCTTCAGCGTGCGATAGCTCGCCTCGATCATCGTGGCCGGCGCGTCCGGCACGACGAGCAGGATCTGGTAATAGTCGCGGTCGGCGTCCATGACGGTGGCAACGTAGCCCCGGGTACCCGAGTCACCTATCGACGGGTTCACAGGTCGGCCAAGTCGCGATTTTCTTGAGGCGGGCCTAGGATCGCGCGTTCTTCGCCCCCGAGGGCGACGGCTCTCGCTTGCGCCGGTTTACCCCCGGGGTCGAGGTTAAGCTTTGCGGGCACGCCACGCTCGCGAGCGCGTACGTACTGGTGCGAACGTCTCGGCAAGCGCACGCTGCACTCGCTGCAAGTGTCGAAGCGTGGCTCGGAGGTCGACCGCAGGCTCGAGGGCGAACGCGTGCTGATCGCCGGTCGGGCCGTGAAGCACGTCGAAGGCTGGATCGAAGTCTGGACGCGCGCCGCGTTTCGAGCACGTTGGGTTCGAGGTCACGCGACGTCCGTCGCGAACGAGGGGAGAAGTCGAGATGAGAAGAACAGCGTTCTGGATACTCGGCGGTCTGTTGGCCGCCGCGTCGGTCGGCCGCGCGGACGTCGATCCGAAAGCCGTCGAGATCGTGGCGGCGGATCAAGTGAAGTGGGTGAAGAGCCCGAACGGCGGCAGCGAATCGGCTGTGCTGTTCGGGGATCCGAGCAAGCCCGGCCCATACGTGATGCGACTGAAATGGCTGCCGGGCAACATGAGCCGGCCGCACACGCACTCGACCGATCGCTTCTTCGTCGTGATCTCGGGCACCTGGTGGGTCGGCAGCGGCACGAAGTTCGATCCCGACAGCACCGTGCCCGTGAAGCCCGGCAGCTACGTGATCCATCACGCGGGCCAGCCGCACTACGACGGCGCGAAGGGCGAGGAAACCGTCATTCAGGTCTGGGGCGAGGGGCCGCTCACCACGAAATCGGTGGAACAGAAGCCCTAGGCGGAGCGCGCGTCAGAACAGCGGCGAGTGCGGCAACCGGAGCCGAGCCTTCGCGACCTCGGCGTAGCTGAAGTCGTTCTGCGCGGTGTTGAAGTGGCTCCAGCCGATAGCCATGTCGCGAAGGATCCGTTCTAGCTTCGCGCCGCGCTTGCCCGCGCTCGAGCCCGCGTAGCGGAAGATCCATTCCTGGAACGCAACGCAAGCGTCCGAGTACGCCTCGCGCGCGCGTCCGCCGCGCGATTCGCCATAACGCCTCGCGAAACCGCGACCGGCATCACGAAAATGCCGACTCGTTAACGGCGGGCCGCGAGCGGCCGTTGCTATCGTTCGCCGCTCGTCGCACCCGGCGACTTCACATTAACAAGAGCGGGAACGCCAGCATGCACCATAAGATCTCCGCCCTCGGGCTCCCGGTCGCCGCCGCGCTGTGCCTCATGGCGCTGCGCGCGAGCGCGGCCGACGACGTCACGATCCAAGTTCTCGACGACGTGAAAGAGGCGGCGAAGGTCGTCGCCGACGTCGATCGCGACCTGCACGCCGACGCCCAGGCGCACGCGGTGAAGCCTGCCGAGCCCGCGAGCGAGAAACCGCGGCTGCCGGATTTCCTGACGCCGCCCGTGGAATCCGGGCCTCGCCCGTCGTACCTCGGCACGATCATCGACCGCGAAGAAGAAAGCGAAGGCGAGATCGAGGACTTCGACGTTCCGAAGGACGTCGTGGTGCCTCCGGCGAAGTAACCCATGCGACGCCTAATCGGATCCCTGTTCCTCGCCGCTTTTGCCGCGTTGACCGCGGCGCAAGCCGCCGCGCAGACCAACGGCGAGGCTTTGATGAGGGAAGCTAACCATCTATTCCGGTCGAAGGCCTATGACGCCGCGCTGGCTCGCTACCACGAGGCCGAGAAGGCCGGCCTGAGCTCGCCGCTGCTCGACTACAACATCGGCCTTGCGTGCTATCGCCTCGGGAAGTACGACGACGCAGTGGCCTATCTCCAGCGCGCGTATGGCGACGACGGGCTCGCCTCGTTGGCGGCCTACAACCTCGGACTCGTTGAGCGCGCGGCGGGCCATGCCGACGAAGCGGCTCGGTGGTTCGACGTCGCGGCGACGCGTGGCGCGGGCACGCCGCTCGAGAAGCTCGCGCGCCAGAGTCTCGCGCAGCCGCGGAGCGGCGCGGCCGTAGTGGCGATTGGCCCGCCGCGGCACAAGGAGCTGCAGCCTCAGCGGCCCATCGGCGAGCTCGACATCGTCGTGCGGACGGGCTACGGCAACGACTCGAATCCCAATCGCGCCCCGTCCGAGCCGTACGTCGACCTCGCGGCGCCCGGAACGCCGACGGTCGTGCCGGAAGCGGTGCCGTCCACCTATTCGCCGGTGCAGGCGACCGTGCAGTACACGCTCCACAACGAGAGTGGCAATACCGACTTCGTGTTCGGCTACGACTTCGACGGCGATTACTACTCGGAGTATTACGCGAACGACGAGAACTCGCAGCGCGTGCGCATGGGCGCGAACCTGTTGCTCGGCGACACCGGGACGCGGCGCCGTTTCCTCGAGACGCAGGTGTTCGCCGTCAAGCACTACCAACGAAATTACGACCCGGACAACGGCGTCGACCGCACGCTCGGCGACGAGGAGATTTGGCAGCAGTACAACTACTCGGCAGCCGGCCTGCAAGCCGATTTCCAGCACAAGCTCGGCAAATGGGGATGGGGATTCAGCACGCTGCTGGAGCACCGCACCTACGACACCGTGCCGATCATCGCGAGCTACGACCAGGACCTCTATCTGTTCAAGCTTCGTGCGAGCTACGCGTTCACCGAGCGCACGTCGATGCGCGTCGCCCTGCATTCGTATCGGCGCGAGGCCGCTGAGCGGCAGTCGCGGGACATCGACGGCACGCTGCTGAGCACGTATCCGGCGCTCAATTTCGCCTATCAAGGCGTAGAGCTCGGAGTCACGCAGAGGGTGCTGCGCTGGATGAGCCTCGACTTCTCGTACCTGCGGCTCGATCGAACGGACGAGTTCCAGGGATACATGAACTACACGCAGGACATCATCGGCGCGCGTGTGGTGATGCGGCCCGGCAAGCGCTGGACGATCTCCGCCGGGCTGACGCAGCGCAGCTATGACTACGCGAACGCTTTCGCGTTCAACGATCCCGCCGCCGGCGCGAAGACGCTCGACGATTCCGTCGCGGATCTCGGCGTGAACTTCGACGTGATGAAGTCCCTGTCCGTATCGGTCGACTTCGCATCGACGGACGTGACCTCGTCCGACCCACGCGCGGCGTATACCCGTGAGCGCAGCTTGATCGGGGCCGTTTGGCGCTTTTGATGCTCGGCCTCCGCCGGTCGGCGGAGACGGGCCACGGTGCTAGTGGCTCGTGCGCCCGCCCGTGAGCGACACGAGCGACACCCCCGCGAGGATCAGCAGCGTCCCGATCGTGCGCTGCGGCGTCGGGACTTCCGCGAGCGCGGGCCACTGCGTCGCGCCCGCGTAGACGAGGACGTAGCTCAACGCAAGCAGCGGATACGCATAGCTCAGCCGGTAGCGCACGAGCACCGCGAGCCACGCGAGCAGCGAGAGTCCGTACGCCACGAGGCCCGCTGCCGTGAAGAAGAGGGCGTCGCTCAGCGGCGGCGTCGACACGGCCGACCATGCGATCTCGCCGCCCGCGTGCGCGAGCTTCAGGTTCTGCATTCCGGCCTTCATGCCGAGCTGCCCGAGCGCGGACAGCACGATCGACGCGCTTAAGGCGGCGGCTCCGATCCAGCGGGCGCTCGTCGTCATGTCGACGCGACCAACGCGATCCCGCCGGCGATCAGCGCGACGCCCGCCCAGCGATGCCACGACACGGGCTCGCGGAGCAGGAATCGCGACGCGGCCATCACGAGCACCGTGCTGAGGCTCAAGAACGGAAACGCGCGGCTCACGTCCATCCGGTAGAGCACGGCCAGCCATAGCGCGGTGCCCGCGACGATGCACACGATCGCGCCAAGCAGCTCGGGCGAGAACAGCGCGGCGACCCATTCAGACGGCCTCTGCTTGCCCGCGAGCCGGCGCGCGGCGCCGACCTTTTGCAGCACCTGACTCGTGCTGAGCAGCACGACCGCGAGGAGGAGCAGCAGGTTGCTCAACGAGGGTCCGCGCGCGCCGCGAGGCCGTCGGCTTCCTGCGCGAGCTCTTCGATCTTGTCTACGGCTTGCGGCGCGCCGTGCAACAGCGTTCGCTTCAGGAACCACGGCCCGACGAACGGCGGCAGCCAGAAGCTCGGCTCGAGCTCCATCCAGTACCGGAGCCTCGTGCCGCCGCCTTCGGGGTCGAGGTGCCATTCCGACACCGCATATTTGAAGTCGCTGCGATCGGGAAGCGCCTCCGTGCGGATCAGGTTCTGCGTCGCGACCTCGAGCCGCTCGACGCGGCGCAAGCTGCGACAGAAGAACAAGAGACAGCCCTCGACGCGCGTGTACACGATCGGCGTGCCGTCGCTGTCGGGGCGCAAATACCCGCTCTCCTTGTAGATCTCGGAGATCCGCTGGTAACGGTCGTTGTCGAAGTCGAGCAGCACCTGACGGACGGCGTCGGGCGGCGCGGCGAGGTGCGTATCGGCGACGAGGTGATAGCGCCCGCCTTCCTTGGAGACTTCGACGCTGCGCAGATTGGCGGCCCACGCGGTGCACGCGCAGCACGCACCGACCAGCGTCGGGACGACGGCTCGTCTAACGGTCATCGCCTGCGTTCATCTACAGAGAGAACCTCGCGTCGGGATGCGGGCGGTGCGCGCGATTATACTCTCGCGCGGAAATCGTCAGAGGAGCCTATGTCAGCGCCTTCGAACAACCGGGACTGGATTGGCGCGCCGCGCGCCGGGGGGCTGCGAACGGCAGGTGCCCACGCGCTCCTCGCGTTGCTCGCGGCGGCGGTGCTCGGCGCGTCGTGTGCGCACGCGCAGCCCGCGAACGACGGCCCGGAGCCGGAGCCGAAGCCGAAGAGCACGGAGCCCGGTCTCGGTGCGGACATCAAGGCCTACATCACCGCGCCGCTGCACGCGAAACCGCAGCAATGGATTGCGTTCGGAGCGGTCGTCGGCGGCATTGCCGTCGCGCACCACTACGACGAGGACGTGCGCAACCACATCGGCCCCGGTCCGGACGTGCCGGCCGAAAAGCCCGACACGCACGACGGCAGCGACGCGTTGCCCGCGGCGCTGATGCTCGGCGGCACCTGGGCCGCCGGAGTGATGTTCGAGAACAAGGACGCGCGCCTCGAGGCGGGCACGATGTTCGAGGCCGCGGCGTTCAGCTCGGTCGCAGGTTATGCGCTCAAGGAAATCGCGGGCCGCGAGCGGCCGTACGTGGGCGGCGACCCGAACCACTGGGGCAGCGGCGGCGACTCGTTCCCGTCGCTGCACGTGACCGCCGCGTTCGCGATCGGCACCGTGTTCGCGGAGTCGGGCAACGACCGCTTTCGCTGGGTGCGCCGCGCGCTCGGCTACGGCATCGCGGCCGGCACCGCGTACGAGCGCATCAAGCACGACGCGCATTGGTTCTCCGACACGGTCGCGGGCGCCGGCCTCGGGGTCGCGACCGCGCGCTTCGTGTTGAAGCGCGACGACCCGGCCAAGCGCGGCTCGCTCGCGATCGGGCCCGCGCCGGGCGGCGTCGCCTTGAGCTATACCGTCGCGCTGCGCTGAGCCCGGCTTTCTCGCGCAAGGGCGAGCGCCAAGAGGCGCGGCTGGGACATGGGCGTTGCCGCGACGTTCCGCATCTGGGCTTTTGGATACGCCCCGCATCAGCGAGTCGACCATGGCCCCGGAAACACTGCGCGCGTGAGAGTTAGCGGTCTACTGGAAATCAGCATTTCGCGGGTGTTCGTGAAGGTGGTATAACAGTCACTAGTCGACCACAAGAAGAATAGTTCGCGCATCCGACTTTCGGATGAGCATCCAACATGGCGACGCGCCCCACCCGATACTGCGATATCGATGACCTCGTTGTGCGTATCCACGCGGGTTCTTTCTCCGCGAACGCGTGGCAACCCATAATTCGCGAGGTGTTGCGAGAGGTTGAGGGTGATTCAGCATTGCTACTTCGGATGCCGTCGAGCCCGAACGGAACGACCGAGTCTCGACCATGGGCCGTCCTCGAGCAGTTCGATCCGACTAGTTGGGCCGCCTACGCCAAAGAATGGTTTCGACACGACGTCTGGTTTTACGGCGCTCAGCGGACAGGCCGAATTAGATCCGGTTGCGTGTCAGTCGACGAGCAGCTCGTCGAGCGTCGCTCGTTCTTAGCATCGCCATTCTTCAACGACTTTGCGTGTCACGCCAATATCGATCGGATGGTCAATGTGTGCCTAGCGGACGCGCGTTCGCGCACAGGGGTTGCCGCGCTGTCGCTATACCGCAATCCTGGCAAGGAAGCTTTCTCTCCTGCTGACGTTAAGCTGCTGAATCACTTGGCGCGCCATCTCGCCGTTGCAGCCCGAAATCTCTTTCATGTTCAATCGATCCGTTTCTCGGACGCACTACGTTGTCAGGCGCTAGATGCCGTGACGGCCGCGGTTTTCGCAATCGACTCGTCAGGCCACATGATCCTCACGAACCGGATGGGCGAAGAACTGATCCGTCAAGCCAGATGGGTATGTCATCACAACGGCGCGCTGTTGCCGGGTGAGAGCCTGCGCGAGTTGAGCATCTTCCGGAACGCGTTGCATCGAGCCGCAGCCAACGGTGTTGGCTCGCGGTTCATCGTGACGGACGCCGCAACGAACACTCAGGCTTTGATCGTTGCCGCACCCGTGACGCCGACATCGGATACCGATCGATGGCCGAACGGTGTTGCTACCTTGATTTGGGTGACGCCCATCAGCACGCCGGAAGATACCGCCTGCGACATGGCACTCCTGTTCGTGTTGACAGGCGCGGAACAGCATCTGCTCCGGCGCCTAATTCTGGGTGACGACCTGCGGGACGCAGCCACGGCGCTCAACGTCAGCATCCACACAGCCCGTGCTCAACTGAAATCGGTATTTCGGAAAACCGGACGACGTAGTCAAGGGCAATTGCTGGCGCTCGCCTCTCGACTGTCGACGATTCGCAAGAGCGCCAGATCCTGAGCCTGGAGCGACTCGCATCACCCAGGTGGGTGATGCGCTGAAGTCCACGACCCCCCGACAATCCCGGTCGCTAGGCTGAAAAAACCCGGACTCGAACCGGTGCCGACAAACCGCCGCTTCTTCACAACCCAGATCAGGTGAACTTTCGGACCCTGATTCATCTTTCAGGAGAATCTTATGAACACGAAACTTGTCGTCGCAGCCGGACTGGTCTTCGTAGCGATTGCGACTCCCCTGACTAGCCGGGCCGTGACACTGCAGGTTAACTGCAACAACCCTTCGAGCAGGCTGCCGACGATTAGCGCCGCGCTCAAAATCGTGAGCGGCCTTGTCGGCAGCTTGGGGGCCAACACGATAGAGGTCACGGGTGCCTGCCACGAAAACATCACTTTGACCGGAGTCTCTGGCCTAACCCTCACCGCGCAACCCGGCGCATCGATCACGGACGCGTCAGGCGGGACTAAGCCGGTCATCGACGTCGAGCGATCGACCGATTTTGCCCTCAACGGCTTCGCGATCCGGGGAGGTGGAGGCCCTTTCCTCTCAGGCGTTGTCTGCGGCACGAATAGCACCTGCTACTTTTCGAATAACAACGTGCAGGTGCCGAACTTCACCGGCGTTACCGCTTTCGTTGGATCGGCTGTTGCTCTCGATCATGATGTTTTGGAACAGAGCGGCGGTGGGTTGGCGGTCATCAGCGGTAGCCGTGCGGTTGTGAACGCAGCAACGATCCGCAACAACACCGGAAACGGTGTCATCGTGGTTTCGAGCTCATTTTTTAACGCAATAGGTGCGACCAACATTGCGAACAACGGGGCCAATGGCGTTTTTGTGGCGCAACACTCTCAGGCACTCCTCGGCGGGGTCACGATCACCGGAAATGGCACGGCCGGCGTGTTCGCAGAGGAGCAAGCCGATGCGACTTTCTTCATCGGGGGTAACACGATCAGCGGCAACCGCTTTGGTGTTGCGATCCAGGACATGTCATGGGCAGGTTTCTCGGACGGATCGACGGTTGTTTCCGGTAGCGCGACCCAGCCAGACATTCTCTGTTGGGGCAATCACTCGGGCGCGAGGCTCACGGCAGCCAATGGCACGACGAACTGTCCGCCTCCGTGACCGAGACGCGTCGCGGGGAGCACATGGACGACACGAGGGGCTCTACGATTTAGTCGAGCCCCTCTGTCTTGCAACAACGGCAAGAGTCGGTCAGCGGCCGAGCAACGCGACGGCGAACGCGACTGCCACGGCCAGCGCACCGACGCTCGCGACGAGCACCGCGGCCGCGGCGCAGTCCTTCACGAGCTTGATCTTCGGATGCAGCTCGGGATGCAGGTGATCCGCGAGGTGCTCGATCGCCGTGTTGACGAGCTCGGCCGCGAGCACGAACGAGACGGTGAGCGCCGCGACCGCCCACCAGACCGCCGCGGGCCGGAGCCAGAGGAGGGCGGCGCCGACCGCGATCGCGGCGATGACCTGGAGCCTGAAGCTGTTCTCCGTGCGCAGCGTCGACGCGACGCCCGCGAGCGCGAAGAGGAGACGCGAGTGGAACGCCTGATTCTTCATGCCGGTCTCGCGGCCGCCGGGCTCCCCGCTCTCGGTACCGTGCCGAGCGCGGAGCGCTGCCAACCGACGTCTCCTTCTCGGCCGGCGATCGGCGCGAGCGCGAGCTCGTCCGGGTCCGGCTCGCCGCCGGCCGCGAGCAGCTCGCGCAGCGGCACGGGCCGGATGCCGCGCGCGGCGCAGGCGCTCAAGAACGCGTCGAACATCTGCGCGCACGCCCCGCCCTCGACCTCCGCGTGCACCGTCAGCACGTTGAAGGCGCCGGGCTCGATGCGCGCGAGCAGCCAATCGTTGTAGTTCTCGTTCGTGACGCCGTCGCGGCCGACGACCTCGTCGTAAGTCGGCAGCGTGACGGGAACTTGCGGCGCGACGCGGCGCCCGTTCACGATCGGCACGAAGATGCTTCGTCCGCGGCAGTCGCTGTTGTAGCGGAAGCCGAAAGCCTCCTTCGCCTCGAGCACGCGCTCGTTGCTGACCCAGCCGGCCGCGGCGGAGCAGTCCGGGCGCCGGCCGACCGCGTCGGCGAACGCGTCGACGCCGCGCGCGATCTCGTCGTGCAGCGCGCGCGCATCCATCGTGAGCGCCGACACTTGCCAGCGGTGATGATCCCACGAGTGCAGACCGAGCTCGTGGCCCGCGTGCTCGGCGTCGCGCAGCGTCGCGCCGAGCGCCGCACCGATCTTCCTGCCCGGCCACGCCGTGCCCGCGACGAGCACGTCCCAGCCGTAGAGGCTCGCGGCATTCGAGCGCAGCATCTTCATGAAGAACCGCGGCTTCAAAAGCCGGAAGAGATGGCGGCCCATGTTGTCGGGGCCGAGCGTGAAGAAGAAGGTCGCGCTCACGCCGTGCTTCGCGAAGGTCTCGAGCAGGCGCGGCACGCCGTCGCGCGTGCCGCGAAACGTGTCGACGTCGACGCGCAGGCCGAGCGCGCTTTCGGTCACGGCGCTTTTTTGGACGACGCCTTCGTTCCGCCGGTCCGCGGACGGCCCGACGGAGCCGGCGTCGGCGCCGCGTCGAGACGCTCGATGTAGTCGCGCAGGAACCAGTCGAGCGTGCGCTCGATCGAGTCCTCGAGGCGGATCTTAGGGTGCCAGCCGAGCACGCGCATCGCGTTCTTGATGCTCGGCCGGCGGTGCGTGACGTCCTGATAGCCCTTGCCGTAGTGCGACATGCTCTCGACGTCGCGGATGCCCGCGAACGGCGGGAACCGGTCGCGCAGCGGATGGCGCTCGAACTTCGCGTGGAGCAGCTCCGCGAGCTCGCGAATGCTCGCTTCGCCGTTCGGGTTGCCGATGTTGAAGATCTGTCCGTCGCAGCGGCCGCCCTCGTTCTCGATGATCCTGAAGAGGCAGTCGATGCCTTCGGACACATCGGTGAAGCAACGCTTTTGCGCGCCGCCGTCCATCATCTGCATCGGCGAGCCTTCGACGAGGTTCGAGATCAGCTGCGTGATCGCGCGGGAGCTGCCGATACGAGCGGACTCGAGCGTGTCGAGCCGGGGGCCGATCCAGTTGAACGGCCGGAACAGCGTGAACCGTAGTCCGCGGTGCTGCCCGTACGCCCAGATCACGCGGTCGAGCAGCTGCTTCGACGTCGAATAGATCCAGCGTTCCTTGTTGATCGGCCCGACGATGAGACGCGAGGTGTCCTCGTCGAACTCCGCGTCGTCGCACATCCCGTAGACCTCGGAGGTCGACGGGAAGATCACGCGCTTGCCGTACTTCACGCAGTGACGAACGATCCTCAGGTTCTCCTCGAAATCGAGCTCGAACACGCGCAGCGGATTACGCGTGTACTCGATCGGCGTCGCGATCGCGACGAGCGGCAGGATCACGTCGCACTTCTTGATGTGGTACTCGATCCACTCGCTATGGATCGAGATGTCGCCTTCGTGGAAGTTGAAGTTCTCGAACTTCTCGAGCCGCTTGATCGAGGTGTCGTTGAGGTCCATCCCGTGGACCTCGTAGCGGCCGTCCTCGAGCAGCCGTTCGCTCAAGAAGTTGCCGATGAAGCCGTTCACGCCGAGGATCAGCACGCGCGTCTTGCGCGCTTCGGCGCGCCGGCCCGGCAGCGTGGATTCGAGACGCGCGCCCTCGACGATGTTCAGGTCGCTCGCGAGCTGCGCGCCACCGCAGTAGATGCCGCGCTCTTCCTGGCCGAACAGGATGCGCACGGCGCCGTCGCCGCACGCGACCTCGAACGGGTTCACGTTCAACACCTGGCCCGGCGCCAAGCCGCCCGCGGCTTTCTTCAGCGCCTCGGCTTGCCAGACCAAAAGCTTCGTCGAGCGCGTGTAGGTGAACGCGCCCGGATACGGGCGGGTGACCGCGCGCACGAGGTTCACGATGTCGGCCGCGGGCTTGCGCCAATCGATCACGCCGTCGGCCGGCGTGCGCTTGCCGTAGTAGCTCGCCGCCGACTCGTCCTGCGGGATTCGCGGCGCGGTGCCGGCGCGGATCAGCGGCAGCGTCTGGCCGAGCAGCTCGCGCGACGCGTCGGCGAGCTTCAGGTTCAGCGTGCGCGCGTCGTCGGTCGGCGTGATCGGCACGCGGCGTTGGCCCACGATGTCGCCCGCGTCCGGACGGCTGATGATGTGGTGCAGCGTGACGCCGGTCTCCGTCTCGCCGTTCAAGATCGCCCAGTTCGCGGGCGCTCGCCCACGATAGGCCGGCAGCAGCGAGCCGTGCAGGTTGAAGCAGCCGTGCTTCGGAATCGCGAGCACCTCGTCCGACAGCATCGCGCGGTAATAGAAGGAGAACAGCACGTCGGGCGCGAGATCGCGAATCTTGCGTACCCATAGAGGATGGTTCGGATCCCTCGGCGCGAACACGGGCAGGCCGCGCCGTGCGGCGAGCTCGGCGACGGACCGGAACCACGCCGTCTCGTTCGGATCGTCGGCGTGAGTCAGCACGCCCGCGATGTCGAACCCATGCTCGAGCAACGCCTCGATGCCCGAACAGCCGATGTCGTGATAAGCCAATACGATCGCGCGCATCGAAAACTCCGCTGAAAGATGATGAAGAGCTAGGGCCCGGACGATGACGACAGCTCGTGCTGCGGCGCCGCGCCGTGCGGCTCGTCGTCACGAGACCAGAGGGCGAGGTAACGGTCCGTGCCGACCTCACTGTTCGCCAGCAACCTGTACGGCGCGGAGAGCGTCGCCGCCTTGCTTGCGCCGTTCTTGCCTTGTACGAGGACGAAGCGCGGCCGGCTCGCCTCGATCTCGGCGGTGCCGATCGGAACGGCGCGCCGGCCGGTGACGAACGGCACGATGCCGTCGAGCGTCTCGTCGATCTCGCCCGTCACGTACAGCATCTCGGTGCTCGGCACTTGCGAGCCGACCCAGGCGACGAACGGCGACAGGTCCTTGCGCGGCGCCGCGAGCGGCGCGGCCATCGTGAGCAGCCCCACCACCGATGCGATCGAGCACGTCGCCAGCGTCGCGAGCGACGTCGCTCGCTCGCCGCGCAGCGAGAAGGCGCCGAGCGCCACTAGCAGCACCGCGAGGGCGATCAGGAACGAAACGGCGTGCGCGTCGGCGACGTGCAGAATCGCGAGCACCGCGATGGTCGGAACGGCGGCCGACAGCGCGACGAGCGCCGCCTGCGAGAGCCACGCAGCCCCGCGCAGTCGACCCGCCGCGCTGCTTGCCCACCACTCCGCCGCGACGGCCGCGACCAGGAGCATGAGCGGTGGCAGCACGGGCATCAGGTACAGCCCGCGCTTGGTCGCGGGCACGCTGAGCAGCAGCACCATGCCGACTGTCGCCGCGCCGAGCAGGACCTTGTCGTCGTGCCACGGCGTCTTGTCGCGGGTCCACGCGCGCGGCCGGAACAGCGCGCCGAACGGCAGCCACCACGGGAACACCGCGGTCGGCAGCGTCCACAAGTAGTAGAGGACGGGTTGATCGTGGCCCGTGGTCACGGGGTTCGTGACGCGCTCGACGTGGTTCACCCAGAGCCATTCGCGCACCGCGCCCCAGCCGGAGTCCGCCGCGATCGCGGCCGCGAGCGCCGCGGTCATCAGCAGCACGAATGCCGCGCCCATGACGGGGTGCAGCGGTCTCAACACGGCGAAGCTCCGGCGCGTGGCCGCGTACGCGAGCAATCCCGCGGCGATCAGCGCCGGCCCGATCAGTCCCTTCGTCCACAGCGCCGCGAGCACGCCCGCATAGAACACGAGCACCGCGTGGCGGTTCGCGCCGCCGCGCACGAGCTCGTGCGCGGCCCAGAGCGCGGCGGTCGTGAACAGCATCAGCAGCGAGTCCATCACGATCCAGTGCGACGTCCACATGAACTGCGCGCTCGTCGCGAGCGCGATGGCGGCCGCGAGGCCGACTACGGGTGAGAACACGCGCCGGCCCCAGAACAGCACGAGCGCGAGCGTGCCAAACGCGGCCAACGCGCTCACCGCGCGCGCCGCGGCCGGCGACGGACCGCCCAAGAGCGCGTAGGCGCCCGCGACGGTCCAGTAGTAGAGCGGCGGTTTCTCGATGAAGCTCTCGCCGTTGAGCCTCGGCACGACCGTCGGCACGAGCCACATCTCGCGGCCGATCTCGGCCTCGCGCGGCTCGTCCGGAGTCCAGAGGTCGCGCGCAAGCCCGAGAAAGCTGATGGCGAGCAAGCCCGCGAGCGCGAGCCAGGTCTGCGCCCGGGTCACGCGCCGATCTCGCGGCTCGCGGCGCGCCCGATCGAGCCGCCCGCGCCCACTCCGTAGCCCGAGCCGATCACCTCGTGCACGAGATAGCGCGGCCGGCGCTGCACGTCGCGCGAGATCCGGCCGATGTATTCGCCGAGCAGGCCCATCCCGAGCAGCTGCACGCCGAGAAAGATGAACAGCACCGCGAAGATCGTGAACACGCCTTCGGCCGCCCAGCCGGGTCCGTAGACGAAGCGCAGCACGAACAACAGCACGCCGAACGCGAGGCCCGCGATCGCGCTCACCGTGCCGACCATGCTCAGGAGCCGCAGCGGCGCGGTCGTGGTGCCGACGAGCAGGTCGAAGTACAGGTTCACGAGCGAGCTCAAGCGGTACTTCGACTCGCCCGCGCGCCGTTCCGCGTGCTCGACGATGACTTCCGTGAGGTGGCCCGCGAAGCTGTTGCCGAGCGCCGGCACGTAGACGCTGCGCTCGCCGCTCGCGAGGATCGCGTCGACGATGTCGCGCCGGTACGCGCGCAGCATGCAGCCGTAGTCCGTGACGTAGACGCCGGTGATCCGTCCCATGATGCGGTTCATCGTGCGCGAAGCGGTGCGCCTGAACCACGTGTCCATGCGCCGGCGGCGCACGCCGCCGACGACGTCGTGGCCCTCGTCGACCGCCGCGACGAGCTTCGGCACCTCCTCCGGCGGGTTCTGCAGGTCGCCGTCGAGCGTCACGACGATGTCGCCGCGCGCCTGCGCGAGCCCGGCCATCACGGCCGAATGCTGCCCGTAGTTGCGGTTCAGCAGCACGGCGACGACGTGCGCGGGATCGCGCTCGGCGGCCGCCGTCAGCATCTGCCTCGAGCCGTCCTTGCTGCCGTCGTCGACGAGCACGATCTCGAACGACCGGTCGAGCGCGCGGCCCGTCTCGAGGCAACGCCGCAGGAGCTCGGGGAGGTTCGCCTCCTCGTTGTAGATCGGTATCACGATCGACACGCAGCCCGTTTTCATCGCCGCTGGCTCCCGACGACGTCCTCGATCGCGGCGACGACGCGGTCCACGTCGCCGGCCGTCATGTCCGGGAACAGCGGCAGCGAGCAGACGCGTGCCGAGTTCCACTCCGTGTTCGGCAGCGGCTGCCGCGGCGCGTGGTGCTCGACGTAGTAGCGATGCGTGTGGGCCGCGCGAAAGTGCAGCCCCGTGCCGATGCCGCGCGCCTTCATCTCGCTCATGAACGCGTCGCGGTCGAGGCCCGCGCGCTTCGCGTCGATTCGCACGATGAAGAGATGCCACGAGTGCACGTGGTCGTAGGAGGGCAGCGCGAGCGGCAGCACACCCGGCACGCCCGCGAGCCGCTCGCGATAGCGCTCAGCGAGCCGCATGCGCTTCGAGTTCATCTCGTCGAGGCGCGCGAGCTGACTCACGCCCAGCGCGGCGTTCATGTCCGGCAAGTTGTATTTGTAGCCCGGCTCGATGACCTCGGCCTGCGGCGCGCGGCCTTGAGTCTCGCGCTGGTACGTGTCCAGCGCGAGGCCGTGGAAGCGCAGGCGCCGCGCGCGAGCCGCGAGCTCGTCCGAGTCCGTGCAGACGATGCCGCCTTCGCCCGTCGTGAAGTTCTTGATCGGATGCAGCGAGAAGATCGACGTGCCGCGCGCGCCGAGCTTCTCGCCCGCGTAGGCCGCGCCCGCGACGTGCGCCGAGTCCTCGATCAGCGGAATACCGTGCCGGCTCGCGAGCGCCCGCAGCGGCTCGAGGTCGACCGGGGCTCCCGCGAAGTGAACCGGGATGATGAGCTTCGTCTTGTCGGTGAGCGCGGCTTCGATGCGATCCGCCGTAGTCATCAGCGTGTCGGTGTCGACATCGACCCACACCGGGGTCGCGCCCGCGAGGACGATCATGTTCGGCGTCGACGCCCAGGTCATCGACGGCGTGACGACCTCGTCGCCCGGCCCCACCCCGAGCGCCCGCAGCAGCACGTGCAGCCCCGCGGTCGCGGACGTGAGCGCGACCGCGTGCCGCGCGCCAGTGTAGGACGCGAATGCGCGCTCGAGCTCGGCGCACTGCGAGCCCGTCGTGATCCAACCCGAGGCGAGCACGGCGCTGACCGCCTCGATGTCTTGCGCCGTGATCGACGGGCGCGAGAACGGCAAGAACGGCGGTGAGCCCGTTTGCTCGAAGTCTTTACGTGACACGGCCAAGGTCCACTCCGGGTTGCGCTTTTCCTGCGCGACGCTCGCCGGGCTATCGACACCCGGGCGGCGAGCGCTCGTTCGACGGCGCCGCCGCGAATTATCGGTCGCAACGAGCGGCCGCGCACGCCCTTTTTCCGCGCAGCGGCCACTTGCACGATGCGAATTGGGCCCGCTCGAGGCACGGACGCTGCCTTGGCCGCCCGATCTTGCCGCCCTCCGGCGAGTCGGCGCGCGGCCGCGGTGTATCATCACTCGCGCTGCGGCCCGGGCAACCGTATCGATGCTTCGACCGATTTCCGCTCACGTGCGCTTGCGATTCGCGGCCGCGCTACTGACGACGTGCGCGGGCTGCCAGCACGTTCCGCTGGCGCCGATCGACGCGGCGGCGAACCGAGACCGGATCGCCGGCCGCTCGCTGACCGCCAGCGTGGTCGACGACGCGCTCGCGCGGCACTCGCTGCCCGTTGCGAACGGCGCATGGTCGCTCGATCAGCTCACGCTCGCGGCGTGGAGCTTGCGTACCGATGTCGCGGTCGCGCGCGCCGAGGTCGACGCCGCGCGCGCGAAGACCGGCGTCGACTCGCAGCGCAAGAACCCGTCCGTCCAAACGACGACCGAGAGGGTGATCAGCGGCGGGCCACGCCCGTGGGTGCTCGGCGCCGCGCTCGCGATGACGTTCGAGCTCGGCGGCAAGCGCGACATCCGCCGCGAGGCGGCGCTCGCGGGCGAACGCGCGGCCGAGTGGGCGTTCGGCGAGATGCTCTGGGGCGCGCGCGCCGAAGTGCGCTCGGCGCTGCTCGACGTCGCGTTCGCGAACGCGTCGGTCACCGTCGACGGCGACGAGGCGCGGCTCGCGCGCGAATACCTCGACTGGGTCGACACGCGCTTGCAGTTCGGTGCCGCGACGACGGCCGAGCGCCTCGCGGCCGTGCAGACGTTGAACGAGAGCACGAGCCGCCGGGAGCTCGACGCCGTCGATCTCGCGCGCGCGGACGCGAAACTGGCGGCCGCAATCGGCGTGACGTCCACCGAGCTCGCGAACGTGCGGCCGGAGCTGCCGGCTCTCGCCGGGGTGCCGGCGATCGCGGACGCGGACGTGAGCACGGCGCGCGACCTCGCGCTCGTGAACCGACTCGACGTGCGGCGCGCGCTCGAGGAATACGCGATCGCGGAGCAAGACCTGCGCGCCGCGGTCGCGACGCAGTATCCCGACCTCACGCTGGCGCCGGGCTATCTGCTCGATCAGGCCGATCACAAGATCACGCTCGGGATGGACCTGCCGGTGCCGCTGTTCCACAACGCGAACGCCGCGATCCAGCGCGCGATCGCGGAGCGCGCCGTCGCCGCGGCGAAGTTCGACGACACTCAGGCCGCTGCGCTCGCGGCGATCGACGTCGCGGTTGCGGAGTACCATGCCGCGCGCGAGGCGCTCGCGGCGGTCGAGCAGGGCGAGCGCGACGCGGCGGATACCGTCACGTCGCTGCAGCGGCGGCTCGACGCGGGCGCCGCGAATCGAGGTCAATTGCTCGCGGGCGAGATCGCGCTCGCGGGCCTCCGACGCAGCACGGTCACGGCCCGGCGCGCGCTGCTCGACGCGGTGACCGCGCTCGAGCAGGGCGTCGAGCGGCCTCTCTATCCTGCCTCGCAGATGGACGCGGGTGGCGCGCTGCGCGAGCTGCTCGTCGTGGAGCCTGCGCGATGAGCGCGCGCTTCGCTCTAGCGCTCGCGGTGATCGCGCTCGGCGGCTGTGGCGGCAAGGCCGACAAGCCGCGCGCCGAAGCCGCGGAGGGGTCGAAGCCCGCGCTCGGCGTCGCGCTGAACGAAGAGGAGCGCGGCAAGCTCGGCGTCGAGCTCGGCGACGTCACACCCGCAACGTTCCAGCCGACGCTCGACGGCCCCGCCCGGATCGTCGATGCGCAGACCGTCGTCGCGGCGATGGCGGATCTCGACAAGTCGACGGCCGACGCGCGTACCAGCGAGGTCGCGTTGAAACGTGCGCGCGATCTCTACCGCGCCGACAAGACCGTGTCCGCCGAAACGCTGGAGGCCG
>Ga0335076_10001451_pt1 | contig 22936 bp, 19 predicted proteins | sample Lox_Sample_25_FD_206717 | JGI IMG/M metagenome (GOLD analysis project Ga0335076, IMG submission 206717) | Soil microbial communities from Loxahatchee National Wildlife Refuge, Florida, United States - Lox_Sample_2.5 | ecosystem: Environmental > Terrestrial > Soil > Wetlands | place: USA... | reverse complement strand
CGCGCCGCGATCTCCTGCTTTCGGGCCTGCTCTAGCCAGCGGCGGGCTTCGTTGACGGGCCGTTGCTCCCGATTATGACTGCGCGCCTTTGCAATCCGGTCGCTGCGTTGCCGCGAGCTGCTTCGTCTTTTCGGAGTCGGAGCCGCGCACGCCGGCCCGCGCGGTTGCGGGAACAGGTCAGCGCCGGCCGGCGTGGTCCGATAGGTCCGCCCGGTCGGTGAGATCCAGATGACAGTCCCGTCGGCCAATTGTTTGTCGCGCCACCCGCCGAATGTCTTGAGTCGATGGTGTTGCCTGCAAAGGCATTTGAGGTTGTCCCACACCGTCAGTCCACCGGCTGTCGGATCCTGGTGGTTGAACGGGATCGTGTGGTCGATGTCGCAGAACACGGCCGGGCGGCTACACCCGGGGAAGCGGCAGGTCAGATCGCGGCAACGCACCGCGCGCTCCAGTGCCGCCGACGGTTGGTAGCGCAGTGCCGCCACCGGACTCGTCAGCGGGTTCGCAACCAGGACGGATGCAGCGGCGGCCAAGTCACGCACCTGCTCGGCGTCGATGACCCCGTAGCCCTCCAGATAGCCAGGCTGGGCGCTGTCGCCGCGCACGGTTTGGTCGCTGGCCACCACGTTGATCACCACCTGCGCCCCGCCCGGGTCGCGCGCAGGGTCGACCACGGTCGTGGCGCAGTCGGGTTGTCCGCAGGCACAGCTCAGGGGGCGCCCCTGCGTCAGCGCGGCCAACGCGTCGGCGCGGCGTTGGTCCAGCGTCCGTGGGTCGCTCGGGCACACTTGTTTGGCGAGTTCGGAGAGGCATCGATCAAAGGCCGTCGCGGCGGCCGCGCCGACCGTGCCATAGACCTCGGCCATTCCGTTGCCCAGCGCGTTTATGCCGATGTGGCGCTTGTCCTCGGCCGCTACACGGCGCTCCCGGGCGGCGTCGGGATCGGTGGTGCGCACCGCGGCGTCGACGGCGTTGACGATGCGCTGCCTCGACCAGCCGTGCCAGTTGCCGATACGCGCGGCCAGCGACCGGTCGACCTTAGCGACTAACTCGTCGTCAGTGATCAATTCGGTGCGACTGATGATCAACCGGACTGTGCGCCAATCCGTTCGGCCCTCGGCCAGCAGGGCCGCAACCTTGGGCAACCTCGTGTCTAGCGCCTCGGCGGCCGACACCAGGTAGGTGGCCGCCATCGGAGAAAGGTTCATCGCGGCGGCCACCTCGGCCGCGGTCTGCTCGTACGCGTCGATCATCGCGTATCCGTGCTGGGTCTCGCTGCGCTGAGCCGCGGCCACCCGATGCCGCAACAATCCGGCCACCGCCGCCATCCGGTGGGCGACGAGCACCGACTCCTGCCGGTGTGCGGACTCGACCACCGCTACCAGTGCGCCGGGCTCCAGCTGGCGCACCGCCGCGGGATCCGGAACTGAATCGAACATACATTCGATGATAGGTGCGGGGGCCGACAAGAATTGCCGTACCGTCGGCCAACTGCTTATACCGCCAGCCACCGAAGGTCTTGAGCCTATGGTGTTGCCACCAGATCTCCGAAAAACCTTTCGGGACGGAACCCGCTGAGCCCACCGGCGCCGCTGGCCTCGGTCGGCGCCGCCGCCGTTAGTCGATGCTAGGGGCCGCCGCCACCGCCGCCTTCGCCGCCGTCGGCTGTGCCGCCGCCAGTGGCATTAGCGGCACCGCCGCCGCCCCCGCCGCCGATGCTGGCTTGCCCGCCGGTGCCAGGGTTGGCGGTGGCGGCGGCGGAGGAGGCGCTACCGGTCACACCGTCATTGCCGGCGCCGCCAATGGTCTGGCCGGTGCCGCCGGGCCCGCCCTGGCCACCGGCCGTAGTACCGGAGTTGACACCGGCGCTGCCGCCTTGGCCGCCTCCTGCGCCGGGGCTACCGGGGATTGCGGCGCCGCCGCCACCACCACCGCCGGCGCTGGCGACCCCGGCGGAGGAGCCATTGTTCACGAAGCCGCCGATACCATAATCACCGGGGGTGGAGAAACTGTTGGCGGCGATGGCACCCTCGGTGCCGGATTCGCCGATGGCAATTACGTTGCCGACTCCGGCGGCGCCACCGCCACCGCCACCGCCACCGGGGCCCCCCGAAATGGCTTGGGCGCCGCCGCCGCCGAAACCACCCCCACCAGTGGCGTGTTGCACGCCGACGACGGCGGTGGCGACACCGCCGTTGCCGCCGTTGCCGCCCCTGCCGGCGCTGCCGCCGGCGGTGCTGAGGCCGCCGGCACCACCACCACCGCCGCCGCCGCCAGCGGCGGAGGAGGCGACCGTGGCGACGACGTTGGCGCTACCGCCGTTGCCGCCGTTGCCGCCGTTGCCACCCGTGACGCCGTTGCCGCCGGTGCCGCCGTTGCCGCCGAGGCCGCCGTCGAACACGGAGGTGCCGCTGCCGGAGAAGCTGCTGTCGCCGCCGTTGCCGCCGAGGCCGCCTTGACCGCCGGCGCCGCCGGCGCTGTTGCCGCCGTGGCCGCCGGCGCCACCATCGCCCGGGGCACCGAAGGCCACGGCGCCCGCGCCGCCGCCTTTGCCGCCGGTGCCGCCGGTGCCGCCAGTGCCCGCCGCGCCCGCACTAGCGCCGGTGCCGCCGGCGCCGCCCCCCGCGCCGGCGTCTCCACCATTGCCGCCGAGGCCGCCATGGCCGCCACCGGCCCCGTTGGTGTCGGCGCCCCCGGCGCCGCCCTGGCCGCCCTGGCCGCCGTCACCGCCCTGGCCGCCGCTGCCGGCATGGCCGAACAACGCCGAGCCGTGGCCACCGGCGCCGCCGGCGCCGCCGGCGCCGCCTAGGCCGCCGCCGGTGCCGTTGGGAGCGCTGCCGATGGTGGTGGGGGTGACACCGGCGCCGCCGATCCCGCCGGTCCCGCCGTTGCCGCCGCCACCGCCGCTGCCGTAGAACAGCCCGCCGTTGCCGCCCGCCCCGCCGGCCCCACCGGCACCACCCGGCCCGCCGTTGGTGCCGCCGCCGGATACCGAGCCCGCCGGACCGGTGGTGCCGGTCCCACCGGCCCCGCCCTGCCCGCCGTTGCCGAAGAACCAGGCATTACCGCCTTTGCCGCCGGCCTGCCCGGGCGCGCCGGACCCGCCGTCGCCGCCGGGGCCGAACAACAGCCCGCCCGGCCCGCCGGCCTGCCCCGTCCCGGGCGCTCCGTTGGTCCCCTTGCCGATCAATGGGGTCCCCAACAACAGCTCGGTGGGCAAATTGATCACCCCCCGCACGTCTTGCCAGAGGGGCCAGAGGGTCTGCAACGGCGAGGCGTTGGCCGCCTCGGCGGCCGTATAGGCACCCCCGGCCGCGTTCAATGCCTGCACGAACTGGTCATGAAATGCCGCCGCCCGGGTGCCGAGCGCCTGGACGGCCTGCCCGTGCCCGGAAACAGCGAAGCGATAGCCGCCGACACCTCATCGCCAGCCGCGGCCACCACCCCCGTCGTCGGGGCTGCCGCGGCCGCATGTGCGGCGTTCACCGCAGAGCGGATACCCGCCAGATCCGACGCCGCGAAAGCCACAAACTCGGGGACCGCCACCACATATGACATCGCTACCCCTGCCAGGTCGTTGACACTTCGTTGAATTGGATGAACTGAAAGTTCGAAAAGCATATGCGATGCCGACCCGGTCTTCGTGCGTTCCGGCCAACTTCTCGCCTCTCGCGGCGCCATTGGCCGAAGAACGGTTTTCGGAACGCGTACAACGACTCTCGTTACGAGCAGCCGCGCCGCAAGCTGCGCGCAGTTAATCGCCAATCCACGTCGAGAACCTGCTACCCAATTGGTCGCCACTGGGCGTGCCGGGGCCAAGCCGATAGCAGCGGAAGATCTTGAGCCCCGGCCCTAACTGCCCGCACCCCAACCCGGAGAAGGCCCTGGACATGCGTAGGTGGCCCGGGCACGCGAGTAAGAACGATTAGGCCGGCCCCCTCAGGCCAAGGGCACGCGTCGGGTCCGGCTGGGCCTACGGCGTGACGAGGATCTTGCAGTGCCGCTCGGGGTCGGCCAGGTCGTCGAAGGCTTGGCCGACCCCGTCCAGCCCGACCTCTCCGGTGACCAGCGGGGTGACGTCGATCTCGCCCTCGGCCAGCGCGCGCAGTGATTCGCCGAACTCCTCAGGGCTGTAGGCGAGGACGAATTGCACGTTGATCTCTTTGGCGATCGCGAAGAACGGATGCACGGTGTCGGGCTGCATGCACACCCCCGCCACCACCAGCCGCGTGCCCGGCCGCGCCCGCCGCAGCACATCGTCGATGATTCCCGGCACCCCGACCGCCTCGAACACGACCGCGGGTTTGACACTGTCGAATGGCGAACCCTGGGCCACATCCAGCGTCTGGTGGGCGCCTATGGCGCTGGCCAGCTCGCGCCGCTTCGGCGAAAAGTCCGACGCCACAATCGTTTCGACCCCTCGTGCTCGAAGGGCGGCGATGATGGCGATGCCGATGGGGCCGCAACCGAGCACCAGGGCCTTCTCGCCCGGTGCGATGTTGGACTTGTTGACGGCGTGCAGCCCCACCGCCATGGGTTCGGTCAGCGCGGCATGCTTGAAGTCAAGGCCATTGGGGATGGGCAACAGCAGCGGCGCCGACAGCAGCATCCGCTCGGCGTAGCCGCCAATTGTGCTGTTGCTGTAGACGATCGGCTCGACCCCCTTGGTGGAGAGCAACACCGGAAGCGACGTGACCAGGGTCCCGGGCGGATGGGTTTCCGTGTCGGGTCCGGCCTCGAGCACCTCGGCGCTGAATTCGTGACCCATGAAGACGTCGCTGTCGAGATCGACGCCCATGGCGCCGGCGCCTGCGGCCAGCTGAGCGGTCATCTCCACCACCTCGTCACCGTGAGCGGCGAAATGCAAGTCAGAGCCGCAGATTCCACACGCCCGCACATCGACCAGCACTTGGCCGCTTTCGGGCACGGGCTCGGGCACATCGTCCCGGCAAACCATTCGCCCGTCACGCAATACGGCAGCGCGCATCAGTTCACCACGCCTTTCTGCTCGTCGACATGCTCGGTGATGGCCTTCATGACGGCCTCACCGGCGCGGCCGATCAATTGGTCGCGTTTGCCCCTGGCCCAGTCGTGCGATGACCGCGATGCTTCGAGCTGCCCCTTGAAATGGGGAATCACCTTGCGGGCCACCAGTTCATAGCAGTGGTAGGTCGCTGCGGGCGAGGCCCAGTCGTGACCGAGCATCAGCAGCGTTCCGAAACCACCCGACCGTTCGAGCAGGTCCTCGATGTGCGCGATTGCGTCCTCGGGCGTGCCGATGCAGCAATTACCTTTGGCCGCATAGTCTTCGACGAACTCGTAAGGTGTCTGTGCGCCGTCGACGGTATTGGCCAACGGGACGAACCCGGCCGCGCCGAAATAGTTGGCGAAATCCTGCAGCCCGTCCGTACAGTCTTCGATCGCCCGCTCACGGCTGTCGGCGATGTGCATGATGCTCAGGACACGCCAGTCGGCACGATCCGGCTCGTCCCGCCCGACCTTGGCGGCCTGCTCGCGCACCACCTCCCAGGAGTTCTCGAGTGCCGCGTAGCCGCCGGGCACCGACATCGACAGTGACAGCAGCGACGTGCCCAGTGCACCGGCCAGCCGTGGTCCGGACGGCGAAATCATTGCCGCGGTGGAGATCTCCGGGTAGGGCCAGGTGTAGGGGCGAATGTGCAACTGCGCGTCGCGCAGCGTGAACCAGTCGGTGTGACGATCGATTCGCTCAGACGGACCCGCACGGAACAGCGCCAGGATCGCCTCGAGGGATTCCTGCATCATGTGTCGCTGATCGACCGGGTCGATGCCCATCATGTAGGCGTCCGACGGGAGCGCGCCGGGGCCGGTGCCGAACATCACCCGGCCGCGGGTGAGGTGGTCCAGCAGCACCCAGCGGTCGGCCACCATGAGCGGATGGTGGTAGGGCAGCGAGACCACTCCGGTGCCCAGCCGGATGTGCTTGGTCCGCTCCGCCGCGGCCGCGATGAACACTTCCGGGCAGGCGATCAGCTCGTAGCCCCCGGAGTGGTGTTCGCCGAACCACGCCTCGTCGAACCCGAGGCGGTCCAGCGCGACGACGCGCTCCATGTCGTATTCCAGTGCGACCGTGGGGGATTGGCCGACGGGATGAAATGGCGTGATGAAAACGCCGAAACGCAGTGGGATACCCATCACCATTCCACTCCTTTGAGGAAATCGAGCAGCGCCGCATTCACTTCCTCGGGCCGTTCCTGCTGCAGCCAGTGTCCCGCGCCGTCGATCATCACCTGGCGGTACGGCCCGGAGATCACCTCCGGCGCGCGGTCGGCGCGAGTGAAAGTCAACACCGGATCGGCGGTCCCGCCGATGAATAAGCACGGCACCGTGATCATGGCGCCGTCAAGCTGTGGGGTGGTCTCCCAGCTGCGGTCCATGTTGCGATACCAGTTCAGTCCGCCGGTGAATCCGGTGCGGGAAAACTCGCTGACGTAATGATCGAGCTCTTCCTGGCTGATCCAGTCCGGCAGCCCGTCCGGTTCCGGCAGTCGATCGATGAAACCCTCGGGACCCGGGGCCACCATCCGCATCGCCGCGCTCTGGTCACCAGACAACAGGCCACCCATCATCCGGCGCATGGTCCGGGCCGGGTCGCCGTTGAGTTCGGCGTCGGCCACACCCGGGTCCTGGAAATAGAGGATGTAGAAGAAGTTCTCGCCGAACGTGCGGCGAAACGCCTGCGTCGGCGGCTGCTGCGCGCGGGGCAGCGGGGGAACGCTCAACGCCGCTACCCCCGCGACCCGGTCGGGGTGCAGCAGCGGCGCGTTCCACACCACGATGGCGCCCCAGTCGTGACCCACCCAGGCCGCGCGCTCGGCGCCGACATCGTCGAGCAGGCCGACCAGGTCGGCGGTCAACTCGTGAATGTTGTAGGCCTCGATGGCATCGGGGCGGGATGAGCCGCCGTAGCCGCGCTGATCGGGCGCCAGCACGTGGTAGCCGGCGTCGGCGAGGGCCGGTATCTGGTGCCGCCAGGAATACGCCAGTTCGGGAAAGCCGTGGGCCAGGATCACCACGGGCGCGCCGCGATCTCCCGCTTCGATCACCCGCAGCTGCACACCATTGGTGTCTACTAACCGTTCGGTTGACGTGGGCACCGTCTCACCAAATCACAACGGCCCCGGCCTGAGAAGGGCTCGACCCGACCGGAATTACCGGCGCATTATCGGCTCATGCGGTTAGACCACATAGTTCTCTGGACGAAGGATCCGCAGGCGGCCATCGATTTCTATTCGAGGGTCGTCGGGCTGACGCCGTTGCGAGCCAGCGAGTTCGAGACCGGAGAGGCGCCGTTCCCGAGCGTCCGAGTGTGTGAGGACTCGATCATCGACCTGATGCCGATTGAGATGGCCGCCGGCCTCGGGGCGTCGGCGAAGGCCGAAGGCAGTGCCGGCAATCCGGTCAACCACGTCTGTCTTGCGCTGACGAAGGCCGAATTCGACGCGTTGGAGCGGCGTCTGCAGGCCCAAGGCGTGAATACGGGCGCGCGGATGAACCGCACCTACGGGGCCCGCGGCTGGGCGCCGGAGGCTTTTTACTTCGCTGATCCGGACGGCAACGTGATCGAGGCCCGTTATTACGAGTAAGCGTGTGACGGTCGCCACCCGGCCGATTCGCCGATTGCGGATCCAATAGGGAACTGCCGGTCGTTGTCTTCGCAGGACGGTGGCGACCCGCTGCGCCCCGGCTCTGCCGGGGCTGGCGATCGCACTACGTCAGATGGTGGCGACCCGCTGCGCCCCGGCTCTGCCGGGGCTGGCGATCGCCACTAGCGGTAGCCTGGACATTTCCAGCTTCGTGTATCGGGGAAGGACCTGGCCGACGAGGCCGATGATTGATGAACCGGAAAAACTTGATCCGCACCGCCACGGCGATCGCCGTGGTGGTGCTGCTGGGTTGGTCGTTCTTTTACTTTAGCGACGACACCCGCGGCTACAAGCCCGTCGACACCTCGGTGGCGATGTCCCAGATCAACGGCGACAACGTCAAGAGCGCACAGATCGACGACCGCGAGCAGCAGCTGCGACTGACCCTGAAGAAGGGCAACAAGGACACCGACAATTCCGACAAGGTCATCACCAAATACCCCAGCGGATACGCCGTCGACCTGTTCAATGCGCTCACCGCGAAGAACGCGAAAGTCAGCACCGTCGTCAACGAAGGCAGCATCTTGGGCGAGCTGCTCGTTTACGTGCTGCCGCTGCTGTTGCTGGTGGGCCTGTTCGTGATGTTCTCCCGGATGCAGGGCGGGGCGCGGATGGGCTTCGGGTTCGGCAAGTCGCGGGCCAAGCAGCTCTCCAAGGACATGCCCAAGACCACGTTCGCCGACGTCGCGGGCGTCGACGAAGCGGTCGAGGAGCTCTACGAGATCAAGGATTTCCTGCAGAACCCAGGTCGGTATCAGGCACTGGGGGCCAAGATCCCCAAGGGTGTGCTGCTCTACGGGCCGCCGGGAACCGGCAAGACGCTGCTGGCCCGTGCCGTGGCGGGCGAGGCCGGGGTGCCGTTCTTCACCATCTCCGGTTCCGACTTCGTGGAGATGTTCGTCGGTGTCGGTGCCTCGCGGGTGCGCGACCTGTTCGAGCAGGCCAAGCAGAATAGCCCGTGCATCATCTTCGTGGACGAGATCGACGCTGTGGGCCGCCAGCGCGGCGCCGGGCTGGGCGGCGGCCACGACGAGCGCGAGCAGACCCTCAACCAATTGCTGGTCGAGATGGATGGCTTCGACCCGCGGGGTGGCGTGATTCTGATCGCGGCCACCAACCGCCCCGACATTCTGGACCCGGCTCTATTGCGGCCCGGCCGCTTCGACCGGCAGATCCCGGTGTCCAACCCCGACCTGGCCGGCCGCCGCGCGGTGCTGCGGGTGCACTCCAAGGGCAAGCCGATCGCCCCGGACGCTGACCTCGACGGGCTGGCCAAGCGGACCGTCGGCATGACCGGCGCCGACTTGGCCAACGTCATCAACGAGGCGGCGCTGCTGACCGCGCGGGAAAACGGCACCGTCATCACGGGACCGGCGCTGGAGGAGGCGGTCGACCGGGTGATCGGCGGCCCGCGCCGCAAGGGCCGGATCATCAGCGAGCAGGAAAAGAAGATCACCGCCTACCACGAGGGCGGGCACACCCTGGCGGCCTGGGCGATGCCCGACATCGACCCCGTCTACAAGGTGACCATCCTGGCGCGGGGGCGCACCGGCGGGCACGCGGTCGCGGTACCCGAAGAAGACAAGGGGCTGCGAACCCGCTCGGAGATGATCGCGCAGCTGGTGTTCGCAATGGGTGGGCGCGCCGCCGAGGAATTGGTATTCCGCGAGCCGACGACCGGCGCGGTGTCCGACATCGAGCAGGCCACCAAGGTCGCCCGCGCGATGGTCACCGAATTCGGCATGAGCTCCAAGCTCGGCGCGGTCAAGTACGGCACGGAACACGGCGATCCGTTCCTGGGCCGCACCATGGGTACTCAGGCGGACTACTCGCACGAGGTCGCCCGTGACATCGACGACGAGGTCCGCAAGCTGATCGAGGCGGCGCACACCGAGGCGTGGGAGATTCTCACCGAATACCGCGACGTGCTGGACACGTTGGCCGGCGAGCTGCTGGAAAAGGAAACCCTGCACCGAGCCGAGCTGGAGGGCATCTTCGCCGACGTCCAAAAGCGGCCCCGGCTCACCATGTTCGACGATTTCGGCGGCCGCATCCCGTCGGACAAACCGCCGATCAAGACGCCCGGCGAACTGGCGATCGAGCGTGGCGAGCCCTGGCCGCCGCCGGTCGCCGAGCCGGCCTTCAAGGCCGCCATCGCACAGGCCAGCCAGGCCGCTGAGGCCGCGCAGGCGGAAGCCGAAAGAAACGCCAACGGCGGCAACGGGTCTCACGGTGGTCAAGGCAGCGGTGATCTTCAGCCTGCTGCGCACGGCCCCACCCAGCCCGATTACGGCGCTCCAGCGGGCTGGCATGCGCCGGGATGGCCACCGCAGCAACAGCAGCCGAACTATTGGTATCCGCCCGCCCCGAGCCCCACACAACCCCCGCAGCAGCCCTATTGGCCGCAGCCGGCGCCGAGTTATCCGGGTCAGCAGGGCCCGCATGCCCCGCCGACCCACCCCTCTTACCCGCCATATCCGCCCTATCCGCCGCCGGGTCAACCCAACCCGGATGCCGGAAAGTCCCCTGGCAAAGAGGATGACGACGTGAGCCGGTCCAACCCGCCGGCCCACGGCTGACGATCGGAGGATCCGATGGCGCTGCCGGATTTGGGGCCGGATACCCGCCCAGCGACTCCACGCATACGGGTGTTCGACCAGCAACGCGCCGAGGCCGCGATCCGCGAATTGCTGTACGCGATCGGCGAAGACCCGGATCGAAACGGCCTGCAGGACACGCCCGCCCGCGTCGCACGCGCATACCGCGAGATGTTCGCCGGGCTCTACACCGATCCCGACTCCGTCTTGAACACCATGTTCGACGAGGATCACGACGAGATGGTGATCGTCAAGGAAATCCCGCTGTACTCCACCTGCGAGCACCACCTGGTGTCGTTCCACGGGGTGGCCCACGTCGGCTACATCCCCGGCGCGGACGGCAGGGTGACCGGGCTGTCGAAGATCGCCCGGCTGGTGGACCTCTACGCCAAGCGGCCCCAGGTGCAGGAGCGGCTCACCAGCCAGATCGCCGATGCCCTGGTGAAGAGACTCGATCCGCGCGGGGTGATCGTCGTGGTCGAGGCCGAGCACCTGTGCATGGCGATGCGCGGCGTCCGCAAGCCCGGCGCCGTCACCACGACGTCGGCGGTGCGCGGCCAGTTCAAAACCAGTGCCGCCTCTCGAGCCGAAGCGCTCGACCTCATCTTGCGTAAGTGAGTCCGGCGCCTGTGCAGGTTATGGGAGTTCTGAACGTCACTGACGACTCGTTCTCAGACGGTGGGCGCTACCTCGATGCCGACGACGCCGTCGCCTATGGCCTGGCGATGGCCGCCGAAGGCGCGGGAATCGTCGACGTCGGGGGTGAGTCGACGCGGCCCGGTGCCACCCGGATCGACCCTCGGGTCGAGACGTCTCGCGTGGTGCCTGTCGTCAAAGAGCTTGCCGCACAGGGCATTACCGTGAGCATCGACACCATGCACGCCGACGTCGCGCGAGCGGCGCTGCAGAGCGGCGCGCGGATCGTTAACGACGTGTCGGGTGGACGAGCCGATCCCGCTATGGCGCCGCTGCTGGCCGAGGCCGGTGTGCTCTGGGTGTTGATGCACTGGCGATCGGTGTCGCCCGACCGCCCGCATGCGGTCCCGCACTACCACGACGTCGTGGCCGAGGTGCGCGCCGAGCTGCTTGCCAGCGTCGACGACGCGGTCGCCGCCGGCGTCGATCCCGACAAGCTGGTGATCGATCCCGGGCTGGGATTCGCCAAGACGGGACAACATAATTGGGCGCTGCTGCACGCGCTGCCGCAATTGGTCGACACCGGGGTTCCGGTTCTCCTGGGGGCCTCACGCAAACGGTTTCTCGGTACGTTGTTGGCCGGGCCCGATGGGTCGGTGCGACCGCCCGACGGGCGCGAGACGGCGACCGCGGTGATTTCCGCGCTGGCCGCCCTCTACGGGGCCTGGGGGGTGCGCGTGCACGACGTGCGCGCCTCGGTCGATGCCCTCAAGGTTGTCGAAGCCTGGAGGAGCACCCCTTCGTCCACCGAGCTCACCGAGCTGGCTGGAGACGATGGCTGATCGAATCGAATTGCGCGGCTTGGCAGTTCGTGGCCGGCACGGAGTCTTTGAGCACGAGCGCACCAACGGGCAGGACTTCGTCATCGATATCACCGTGTGGATCGACTTGGCCGGCGCCGCTGCCAGTGACGATCTGCCCGACACCTACGACTACGCCGCACTGGCCCGGCTGGCCGCCGACGTGGTCGGGGGGCCGCCACGCAACCTGATCGAGGCGGTCGGCGGTGAGATCGCCGACCGGGTGATGGATGACCAACGTGTGCACGCCGTCGAGGTGGTGGTGCACAAGCCGCAGGCCCCGATCCCGCAACAGTTCGCCGACGTCGCGGTGGTGGTTCGGCGGTCGCGGCGCGGCGGTCGCGGTTCGGTGATCCCGGCCGGCGGGGCGCTATGACCCGGGTGGTGCTGTCCATCGGCTCCAACCTGGGCGACAGGTTGGCGCGGCTGCAGTCGGTCGTCGACGGGCTCGGCGAGGACGTGATCGCGGTGTCCCCGGTCTACGAGACGGACCCCTGGGGCCGCGTGGAGCAGGCTCCCTTTCTCAACGCGGTGCTCATCGCCGAGGACCCCACGTGCGACGGGCAGGCCTGGCTGCGCCGGGCGCAGGAGTTCGAGCGGGCCGCGGGGCGGGTTCGCGGCGAGCGCTGGGGCCCGCGCACCCTCGACGTCGACCTGATCGCCTGCTACGGCGAAACCGAAGTGATCGCGCGAGAGCCCGACCTCACGCTGCCGCACCCGCTGGCCCACCTGCGGGCCTTCGTGATGGTGCCGTGGCTGGCCATCGAGCCGGATGCCCGGCTGACGGTCGCCGAGGGGCCGCGTCTCGTAGCGGAGCTACTGGCCGAGCTGGAGCCGGCCGACCGCGCCGGCGTTCGGCTGTCCAGCCTGACGCTCGAACTCAAAGGAAAAGCCGATCCGGAATCGGAAACCTGATGGGACCGACCAGGAAGCGTGACCTGACGGCCGCGGTGGTCGGCGCTGCGGTGGTGGGCTATCTGCTGGTGATCTCGCTGTACCGATGGTTTCCGCCGATCACGGTGTGGACCGGGCTCTCGCTGCTCGCTGTGGCCATCGGCGAGGCGCTGTGGGCACGCTACGTGCGGGCCAAGATCAACGACGGCGAGATCGGCCCCGGCCCCGGATGGTTGCACCCGCTCGCGGTGGCGCGCAGCGTGATGGTCGCCAAGGCCTCGGCCTGGGTGGGCGCGCTGGTGCTGGGCTGGTGGGTCGGCGTGCTGGTGTACTTCCTGCCGCGGCGGTCGTGGTTGCGGGTCGCCGCCGAGGACACCACCGGGACCGTGGTGGCCGCCGTCAGCGCGCTGGCGTTAGTGGTCGCCGCGCTCTGGCTGCAGCATTGCTGCAAGTCTCCGCAGGATCCCACCGAGCACGGCGAGGGTGCCGAAAACTAGCGCGCTCGGCAACCATACGGTTGACCGGCGTGAGAATCGCCGGAGTCGCGCGACACGCGGAGTGACCTCGCGCAGGTACAGTCAGGCCATGACCGTTCTGTCCCGCGGCGCCCGGGTCCGGCGCGGCGGCCGCAGGCCGGGTTGGGTGCTCTTGACTGCGTTGCTGGTCCTCGCGATAGGGGCCAGTTCCGCACTGGTTTTCACCAATCGGGTGGAACTTCTCAAGCTCGCTGTAATCCTGGCGCTGTGGGCCGCAGTCGCCGGCGCCTTCGTTTCGGTGCTCTACCGCCGCCAAAGCGATGCGGATCAGTCCCGGGTCCGTGACCTGAAGCTCGTGTACGACCTGCAGTTGGATCGGGAAATCTCGGCCCGGCGCGAGTACGAGCTGACCGTGGAGTCCCAGCTGCGTCGCGAGCTGGCCTCCGAGCTGCGCGCCCAGGCCGCCGACGACCTTGCGGCGCTGCGGGCGGAGCTGAGCGCGTTGCGGACCAGCCTGGAGATCCTGTTCGACACCGACCTTCAGCACCACCCCGCACTGGAGACGCACGAGACCGAAGCACCGCGCGCGCGGGCGTACAGCGACTGGGACCGCAATGGCGAGGCCAACCCGGACTGGGTGTCCAGCGATCGGGTCACGTCCGTCCCCCTGGACAACCCGCCGAGCCGCGACGACGAATCCGCGATCATCGACGTACCCGAGGAACCGCTGCTGCCGCCACGCCAGCCGCCGCCCCCCCGCGAACCTGTGCGCGGCCAGTACGACGTCCCACCGGACGCCCGATATGTGGTTTCCCAAGAGCCTCCGTACATGACCCAACCGCCGGCGCCCGAGCCGCGATTCGAACCTCGATACCAGCCGTCGCCCACACCGCCTCCGCCGCAGCCGGAACCGCAGCCACAACCGCAGATGCAGGACTGGCGGCCGGTCGCCGAGGAGGGACAGTGGCTGCCGCCAGGGACGCCGGGCAGCCACTGGGCCGGCGTCGATGCGGCCGGTGAGCCGCCGGGCGGTCGTCGAGCCCGGCATTACGTCCCCGAAGAACCCCTGGACGGCTCGCCTTTCGAGCACGCGCCTGCAGCGCCATACCGCGAATCCGGTCGCCGTGCGCAGGCGCGCCATTCGGCCGAGTACCGGGACTATGGAGCGTCCAACTTCTCGGCCATGAACGAGCCCCCGGCCGCACCGCCGCCACCCGCTCCCGCGACCGCGCCGGCTGCCGCCGCGCCGCCGCCACCCCCGCATGCAATGCCGCCACCAGCCGCCGCGCCGCCGCCACCGCAAATGGCTCCGCCGCCACCCCCGGAGGCCACCCCCCGGCATCGCGGCTCGGATCCCGTGGCGGCGGGCGTGGACGGGGCGGATGGCCCGCCAAGCGGTGGTCAGTCGGTTGCCGATCTGTTGGCGCGGCTGCAGGTCCAGCCGTCCGGCGGCGGCCGGCGCCGTCGTCGTGATGGCTGAGCTGGGACCTTCCTCACATTGGGTACCGCCTGACCATCGACTAAAGTCTTAGTGACCGTCCGGTACCCGAGCATGGGACCGGAACGAATAAAGAAAGCTGTGAGGTCGTCTGCGATGGGGCAGTTCGACGGACTGCGCCCGGCCAGGCTCAAGGTGGGCATCATCTCCGCCGGCCGGGTGGGCTCCGCCCTCGGTGTCGCGCTGGAGCGCGCCGACCACGTCGTGGTGGCGTGCAGCGGCGTCTCGCACGCGTCGCGCCAGCGCGCGCACCGCCGGTTGCCCGATACTCCGGTGGTTTCGCCACCGGACGTGGCCGCCAACGCTGAGCTGCTGCTGTTGGCCGTTCCCGACAGCGAACTCGCCGGCCTGGTATCCGGGCTGGCGGCGACCTCGGCCGTGCGGCCCGGCACGATCGTGGCACACACGTCCGGCGCCAACGGGGTCGGCATCCTCGCGCCCCTGACCCACGACGGATGTATACCCCTGGCGATTCACCCGGCGATGACATTCACCGGCTCGGACGAGGACATCATCCGCCTGCCCGACACCTGCTTCGGGATCACCGCGGCCGACGACGTCGGGTACGCGATCGCGCAGTCCCTGGTCCTTGAGATGGGCGGGGAGCCGTTCTGTGTCCGCGAGGACGCCCGCGTCCTCTATCACGCCGCACTGGCCCATGCCGGCAACCACATCGTGACGGTGCTCACCGATGCGCTCGACGCGTTGCGGGCCGCGCTGCGTGGCAGCGAACTGCTGGGGCAACAAACGGTCGACGACCAGCCGGGCGGACTCGCCGAACGAATCGTCGGGCCGTTGGCCCGCGCGGCGCTGGAAAACACCCTGCGGCGCGGGCAGGCCGCGCTCACCGGCCCGGTGGCCCGCGGTGACGCGGCCGCCGTCGCCGAGCACCTGGCGGCGCTGGCAGAGGTCGACCCGGAACTGGCCCAGGCGTACCGGGTAAACGCCCTGCGGACCGCCCAGCGAGCACACGCCCCCGAGGACGTCGTCGAGGTGTTGGCGCGATGAACGCGATCCAGGGCAGGCCGCCCGCCTTCAAGCCCGGCGAACTCAACGTTTATTCGGCGCCGCGCGACGTCACCGACGTCAGCCGCGCGCTGCGGCACACCGGCCGCCGGGTGATGTTGGTGCCCACCATGGGCGCGCTGCACGAGGGACACCTGGCCCTGGTGCGCGCGGCCAAGCGGGTTCCCGGCGCGGTGGTTGTGGTCTCGATCTTCGTCAACCCGCTGCAATTCGGCGCCGGCGAAGACCTCGACGCCTACCCCCGGACCCTCGATGACGACCTAGCGCTGCTGCGCGGCGAAGACGTCGAGATCGTCTTCGCGCCGACACCGGCGGCGATGTATCCGAACGGTCTGCGCACCACCGTGCACCCCGGCCCGCTGGCCGCCGAGCTCGAGGGCGGCGCGCGGCCGGCCCATTTCGCCGGCGTGCTGACCGTGGTGTGCAAGCTGCTGCAGATCGTGCGTCCCGACCGGGTGTTCTTCGGCGAGAAGGACTACCAGCAGCTGGTCCTGATCCGGCAGATGGTCGCCGACCTGAACGTCGACGTGGCCGTGATCGGAGTCCCGACGGTGCGGGAACACGACGGGCTGGCGCTTTCGTCGCGCAACCGCTACCTGGACCCGGCGCAGCGCGAATTGGCCGTGGCGCTTTCCGCGGCGCTGACGGCCGGGGCGCACGCCGCCACCCGCGGTGCCCAAGCCGCGCTGGACGCGGCCCGTGCGGTGCTCGATGTCACACCCGGCCTTGTGGTCGATTACCTGGAGCTGCGCGATGCCGAGCTCGGCCCGTTGCGCGACAACCGATCCGGCCGGCTGCTGGTTGCGGCCCGGCTGGGCACCACCCGACTGCTGGACAACATCGGAATTCAGATCGGAACCCTCGCCGGCACCGCTGGGCCGGACGAACTCGCCCAATCGCATTGGAGGAATTGATGTTACGGACGATGCTGAAGTCGAAGATCCACCGCGCCACCGTCACGCAGGCTGACCTGCACTACGTCGGCTCGGTGACCATTGACGCCGACTTGATGGACGCCGCGGACCTGCTCGAGGGCGAACAGGTGACGATCGTCGACATCGATAACGGCGCTCGACTGGTCACCTACGCGATCACCGGCGAACGCGGCAGCGGTGTGATCGGAATCAACGGCGCCGCAGCGCACCTCGTTCACCCGGGCGACCTGGTGATCCTGATCGCCTACGGCGCGATGGAAGACGCGGAGGCGCGCTCCTACCGGCCGCGGATCGTGTTCGTCGACGCCGGCAACAAGCCGATCGACCTGGGCCACGACCCGGCGTTCGTGCCCGCTGACGCGGCGGAGCTACTAGACCCCCGGATGGGTGTGCGGTAGCCGTGCTGCTGGCCATCGACGTCCGCAACACGCACACCGTCGTCGGACTGATATCCGGATCCAAGGAGCACGCAAAGGTCGTGCAGCAGTGGCGGATTCGTACCGAATCCGAGGTCACCGCGGATGAACTGGCGCTGACCATCGACGGCCTGATCGGTGACGACTCCGAGCGCCTCACCGGCGCGGCCGCGCTGTCCACCGTCCCGTCGGTGCTGCACGAGGTGCGGATCATGCTCGATCAGTACTGGCCGTCGGTGGCGCACGTGCTCATCGAGCCGGGGGTGCGCACCGGCATCCCGCTGCTGGTCGACAACCCGAAAGAAGTCGGTGCCGACCGGATCGTCAACTGCCTGGCGGCGTTTCACAAGTTCGGCACGGCCGCCATCGTCGTCGATTTCGGATCCTCGATCTGCGTGGACGTGGTGTCGGCCAAAGGGGAGTTCCTCGGCGGCGCCATCGCCCCGGGTGTGCAGGTGTCTTCCGACGCAGCCGCGGCGCGCTCCGCGGCGCTGCGCCGCGTGGAATTGGCCCGGCCGCGTTCGGTGGTCGGCAAGAACACCGTCGAATGCATGCAGGCCGGTGCGGTGTTCGGGTTCGCGGGGTTGGTCGACGGTTTGGTCCAGCGCATCCGCGACGACGTGGACGGTTTCTCCGACGACCTGGGCGATCAGGTCGCGGTCGTGGCCACCGGCCATACCGCGCCGCTGCTGCTCCCCGAACTGCACACCGTCAACCACTACGACCAGCACCTGACCCTGCATGGCCTGCGGCTGATTTTCGAACGCAACCAAGACACGCAGCGCGGCCGGCTGAAGACAGCGCGCTGAGGGTCGGGCTTCCGTATCGAGCGTGCGTCCACGGCGTCGAGTGTGAAACCTGGCACCGATTCAGTCGGTTTTTCCGCCCTTGGCCGACACTCAAAGCCCTGAGCGCACACTCGACGGCGTCAGCGCGGGCTCGATGACCCGTCCTTTAAGCTGGCACGTCGTGAGCGCCGCCGACCCCGATCTTCCTGAGCAGTTCCGGATCCGCCGGGACAAGCGCGCTCGTCTGTTGGCGGAGGGGTGTGACCCCTACCCGGTCGCCATCGAACGCACCCACACCCTGGCCCAGGTGCGCGCCGCCCACCCCGACCTGCCGAACGACACCGCGACGAACGACATCGTCGGCGTCGCGGGGCGGGTGATCCTCGCGCGCAACTCCGGAAAACTGTGCTTTGCGACACTCCAGGACGGCGACGGCACCACCCTGCAGGTGATGCTCAGCCTCGACAAGGTCGGCCGGCACACGCTCGACGCGTGGAAGGCCGACGTGGACCTCGGCGACATCGTCTACGTGCACGGCAACGTGATCAGCTCACGACGCGGCGAATTGTCCGTCCTGGCCGACTCCTGGCGGATGGCGGCCAAGTCGCTGCGGCCGCTGCCCGTCGCGCACAAAGAGATGAGCGAAGAGTCGCGGGTGCGGCAGCGCTATGTCGACCTGATCGTGCGTCCTCTGGCCCGCACGGAGGCCCGGCAGAGAATCGCCGTAGTCCGCGCGATACGCAGCGCGCTGGAACGTCGCGGGTTTTCCGAAGTCGAAACCCCTATCTTGCAGACGCTGGCCGGTGGCGCCGCGGCCCGGCCGTTCATCACGCATTCGAATGCGCTGGACATCGATCTCTACCTGCGCATCGCGCCGGAACTGTTCCTCAAGCGCTGCATCGTCGGCGGATTCGACAAGGTCTTCGAGTTAAATCGCGTGTTCCGAAACGAAGGAGCCGATTCGACGCATTCTCCAGAATTCTCCATGTTGGAGACCTACCAGACCTACGGAACCTATGACGATTCAGCGATCGTCACGCGGGAGCTTATTCAAGAGGTCGCCGACGAGGCGATCGGAACCAGACAACTGCTGTTGCCGGACGGCAGCGTCTACGACATAGACGGAGAATGGGCGTCGATACAAATGTATCCGTCGCTGTCGGCGGCGCTCGGTGAGGAGATCACGCCCGATACGACTGTCGATCGGCTGCGTGTCGTCGCGGATCGGCTCGCCCTGGAGATCCCCGATAACCGCGGCTACGGGCACGGCAAACTCGTCGAGGAATTGTGGGAGCACTTGGTGGGCAACGCCCTCACCGCGCCCACCTTCGTCAAGGATTTCCCAGTGGAGACAACACCTTTGACGCGCCAGCATCGCAGCATCCCTGGCGTAACCGAGAAATGGGACCTCTACCTTCGCGGAATCGAACTGGCCACCGGGTACTCCGAATTGAACGATCCGGTGGTGCAGCGCGAGAGATTCGCTGCCCAAGCCCTCGCCGCGGCCGCCGGCGACGACGAGGCCATGGTGCTCGACGAAGACTTTCTCGCCGCGCTCGAGTATGGGATGCCGCCGTGCACGGGAACCGGAATGGGTATCGATCGGTTGTTGATGTCTTTGACCGGGCTGTCAATTAGAGAGACAGTTTTGTTCCCGATTGTTCGGCCGTACTCCGGCTGAAAGCTCAACCGACGCGTTGCCGCCGGATTGAGTATGCTGCCCTGTTATGGCAGATTAGTAACCGGGGAGTGAATCCAAACTGCTCAGCAACTGCTCAGGACGAAACGCGAGGGTAAGGAAATGGCGAAAAAAGTGACCGTCACCTTGGTCGATGATTTCGACGGTGCGGGCGCGGCCGACGAAACGGTTGAATTCGGGCTTGATGGGGTGACCTACGAGATTGATCTTTCGTCTAAGAATGCCGCGAAACTGCGCAACGATTTGAAGCAATGGGTAGCTGCGGGCCGCCGTGTCGGCGGTCGGCGTCGCGGGCGTTCCGGCTCGGGGCGCGGACGCGGTGCGATCGACCGCGAGCAGAGCGCCGCGATCCGGGAATGGGCCCGCCGAAACGGGCACAACGTGTCGACGCGTGGGCGCATACCGGCCGACGTCATCGACGCGTTCCACGCGGCGACCTGAACAAACCGCTTACCGGCGCCTCGGTCCCCAAGGCCCGGGCACCGGTTGGTTAGTTTTCGCCGGTGGCGAAATGATCGCCGGTCCCCGCGGGAAACGCTTTGGTGCTTTTCCTCGTTATCTGTTGTGTCTGCAGTTGGAGCCGGGGCATGCGGCCTGGACCGCCGGGCATCGCAACGTTAGGAACCCTGGCAGGCCGACCATTACAGTGGATGGCAGGTACGCGATACCGGCCCCATGGACCGGCAAGGCTGCTGGAAGGGCCGATAACAGGGTTGTACCGATGGTGAGGGAGAGCAGGTAACCACCGATGTTCGAAAGATTTACCGACCGTGCCCGCAGGGTCGTCGTCCTGGCGCAAGAAGAGGCCCGGATGCTCAACCACAACTACATCGGCACCGAGCACATCCTGTTGGGCTTGATTCACGAAGGCGAGGGCGTCGCGGCGAAGTCGCTGGAGTCGCTGGGGATCTCGCTCGAGGGCGTTCGCAGCCAGGTCGAGGAGATCATCGGCCAGGGGCAGCAGGCACCGTCCGGGCACATCCCGTTCACCCCGCGCGCCAAGAAGGTCCTCGAGCTGAGCTTGCGCGAGGCGCTGCAGCTGGGCCACAACTACATCGGCACCGAGCACATTTTGCTGGGCCTGATCCGTGAGGGTGAGGGCGTGGCCGCGCAGGTGCTGGTCAAGCTCGGCGCCGAGTTGACCCGGGTGCGCCAGCAGGTGATCCAGCTGCTGAGCGGCTACCAGGGCAAGGAGGCCGCCGAGGCCGGCACGGGTGGCCGCGGCGGCGAGTCGGGCAGCCCGTCCACGTCACTGGTGCTCGACCAGTTCGGGCGCAACCTGACGGCAGCCGCGATGGAAGGCAAGCTGGACCCCGTCATCGGCCGCGAGAAGGAAATCGAGCGGGTGATGCAGGTGCTCAGCCGGCGCACCAAGAACAACCCGGTGCTGATCGGCGAGCCCGGCGTCGGCAAGACCGCCGTGGTCGAGGGCCTGGCGCAGGCCATCGTGCACGGCGAAGTGCCCGAGACGCTGAAGGACAAGCAGCTCTACACGCTGGACTTGGGATCGCTGGTCGCGGGCAGCCGCTACCGCGGTGACTTCGAGGAACGCCTGAAGAAGGTGCTCAAGGAGATCAACACCCGCGGCGACATCATCCTGTTCATCGACGAGCTGCACACCCTGGTGGGTGCCGGTGCCGCCGAGGGCGCGATCGACGCCGCGTCGATCCTGAAGCCCAAGCTGGCCCGCGGCGAGCTGCAGACCATCGGCGCCACGACGCTCGACGAGTACCGCAAGTACATCGAGAAGGATGCCGCCCTGGAGCGCCGGTTCCAGCCGGTGCAGGTCGGGGAGCCGACGGTGGAGCACACCATCGAGATCCTCAAGGGCCTGCGCGACCGCTACGAGGCCCACCACCGCGTGTCGATCAGCGACAGCGCGATCGTGGCCGCTGCCACATTGGCGGACCGCTACATCAACGACCGGTTCCTGCCGGACAAGGCGATCGACCTGATCGACGAGGCGGGCGCCCGGATGCGGATCCGCCGGATGACCGCGCCGCCAGACCTGCGCGAGTTCGACGAGAAGATCGCCGAGGCCCGCCGCGAGAAGGAATCGGCGATCGACGCCCAGGACTTCGAGAAGGCGGCCAGCCTGCGCGACCGGGAGAAGACCCTGGTCGCCCAGCGCGCCGAGCGCGAAAAGCAGTGGCGTTCAGGCGATCTCGACGTGGTCGCCGAGGTCGACGACGAGCAGATCGCCGAGGTGCTCGGCAACTGGACCGGCATCCCGGTGTTCAAGCTCACCGAGGCCGAGACCACCCGCCTGCTGCGCATGGAGGACGAGCTGCACAAGCGGATCATCGGCCAGGAGGACGCCGTCAAGGCAGTCTCCAAGGCGATCCGTCGCACCCGGGCCGGGCTGAAAGACCCCAAGCGCCCGTCGGGTTCGTTCATCTTCGCCGGCCCCTCGGGTGTCGGTAAGACGGAGTTGTCCAAGGCGCTGGCCAACTTCTTGTTCGGCGACGACGACGCGCTCATCCAGATCGACATGGGCGAGTTCCACGACCGGTTCACCGCGTCGCGGCTGTTCGGTGCCCCACCCGGATATGTCGGCTACGAGGAGGGCGGCCAGCTCACCGAGAAGGTGCGGCGTAAGCCGTTCTCGGTGGTGCTGTTCGACGAGATCGAGAAGGCGCACCAGGAGATCTACAACAGCCTGCTGCAGGTTCTCGAGGATGGCCGGCTCACCGACGGTCAGGGCCGCACGGTGGACTTCAAGAACACCGTGCTCATCTTCACCTCGAACCTCGGCACCTCCGACATCTCCAAGCCGGTCGGCCTGGGCTTCACCCAGGGCGGCGGTGAGAACGACTACGAGCGGATGAAGCAGAAGGTCAACGACGAGCTCAAGAAGCACTTCCGGCCGGAGTTCCTCAACCGCATCGACGAGGTCATCGTCTTCCACCAGCTGACTCGCGACGAGATCATCCGGATGGTCGACCTGATGATCACTCGGGTCGCCGGCCAGCTGAAGAGCAAGGACATGGCGCTGGAGCTGACCGACAAGGCCAAGTCGTTGCTGGCCAAGCGCGGCTTCGACCCAGTGCTGGGTGCCCGTCCGCTGCGGCGCACCATCCAGCGCGAGATCGAGGACCAGCTCTCCGAGAAGATCCTCTTTGAGGAGGTCGGGCCCGGACAGGTCGTCACCGTCGACGTGGACAACTGGGACGGCGAAGGCCCCGGCGAGGACGCGGTGTTCACATTCACCGGGACTCGCAAGCCGCCGGCGGAGCCGGATCTGGCCAAAGCCGGAGCGCACAGCGCCCCCGAGACGCAGTAGCGACTAGCGGAAACGGGCGGTTAGACATCCCAGGGCCGTAAGTTGTCAAGCGGCTGCGGGCAAGCGGTGGGCCCACGCGGTGTGTTCGTCGTAGGGCTGCTTGTGGCGTAGGCAGCCGTGCAGGATGCCGACGAGACGGTTGC